>Ga0315289_10005245_pt1 | contig 19184 bp, 10 predicted proteins | sample YL17G11_40_MG_FD_203452 | JGI IMG/M metagenome (GOLD analysis project Ga0315289, IMG submission 203452) | Sediment microbial communities from Yellowstone Lake, YNP, Wyoming, USA - YL17G11_40 | ecosystem: Environmental > Aquatic > Freshwater > Lake > Sediment | place: USA: Wyoming | collected...
TCTCTCTCTCTCAGGCGGCCTCCGCGACGGCTACTACATTCACGGTCAGTGCGCCGTCATCATGTTCGACGTCACCTCGCGCCTCACCTACAAGAACGTGCCGACGTGGCACCGCGACCTCTGCCGCGTCTGCGAGAACATCCCTATCGTGCTCTGCGGCAACAAGGTCGACGTCAAGAACCGGCAGGTGAAGCCTAAGCAGGTCACCTTCCACCGCAAGAAGAACCTGCAGTACCACGAGATCTCGGCCAAGTCCAACTACAACTACGAGAAGCCGTTCCTGTACCTGGCGCGCAAGCTCGTCGGGGACCCGCAGCTGCACTTTGTGGAGCAGGTCGCGCTCGCGCCGCCCGAGGTCGCGATTGACCTCGCGCAGCAGGCGGCCTACGAGGCGCAGCTGGCCGAGGCTGCCGCGGCGCCGCTTCCCGACGAAGACGACGACCTTGTCGAGTAAAGGGATGGAAGAAATAGAGAGAGAGACTGGAGAGAGAGAGAGAGAGAGAGAGAGAGAGAGAGACTAGAAAGCGAGACAACACAGCACCGAGAGAGAGAGAGTTTTCCCCGTTCTTTCCCGTTTTTTCACCCTTTGTTGCTTCTTTTTCTTCCTCCATCTCCTTTTGAAATCAAACATGCAAATAGAGCCAGAATGTGCAGAGGCCCAAGAGGACGAGGGAAGAGGAGAGGGAGAGCAGGAGCTGAGGAGCCGGAGAAGAAGGAGTAGGAGACGAAGAGGAGGTCGTCGTCGCCACCGCCTCCGTCGCCTCCTTCTCGAAGACAACCTCGCCTCTCTGCTCCGTGCCTGGCTCCAGGAGCTCTTCCAGCGCCTCGACCGGGTGGGAAAAGACCTCGGCGAGCGTCATCGGGGGGCAACGGGGACGAGCGGGCGGAGAAGGCGGAGCTGGAGGAGGCGGGGAAGGGAGGGGCGAAGTCTGCACTGCGTCGGCGCTGACGACGCCCGTCCGCGAAAGAGTTCGAGGAGCGGGCTTTTTCCCTTCCTCCTGCTCCTCCTGCTCCGGCTCCCCGGAGAAAAAGACCGCGGGCGGCAGAGGAGGCGCGAAGCGGCGGCGGCGCCTGAGGAAGGACGGCTGCTGTTGTTCGGCGCTCATGTTCGACTTCTCTTTTTCGTTCGAGGAGAGAGAAGAGAGAAGAGAGAAGAGATGAAAGCGAAGCGTCCGTCTTTGGAGGAAGAAGTACGCAGTTCTTTTGTTGCAAGTTTCTTCACCTCAAAAAAAGGGAAAAAAACCGAAGCTCCCTACTTCGCGCCCCCCCTCCTCGCTCGCACCGCCTCCTCGAGCTTCGGCAGCGCCTCCCTCCAGTCCCCGACCAGCCCGTAGTCCGCCACGGAGAAGATCGGGCTGTCGCCGTCCGTGTTGATCGCGACGATACACTTCGAGGCCCGCATACCGGCCACGTGCTGCGCGGCGCCCGAGATGCCGACGGCAACGTAGAGGTCTGGGGCGACCGACCTCCCCGTCTGCCCCACCTGCAGCTCGTTCGGGGCCAGGCCGGCGTCGACGGCCGCCCTCGAGGCACCGACCGCGGCGACGCCGGGGCCGAAGGCGTCGGCGAGCGAGCCGATCGAGGCGAAGCCCGCAGTGTCGGCGAGCGCGCGGCCCCCCGCGACGACGACGCGGGCGGCGCCGAGGTCGGGGCGATCGGGGGAGCCCCCGCCGCCTCCGCTCCCGCCCCCGGAGTCCCCGAGCCAGGACGCGGCCGGGCTCGCCGCGGAGATGGCGGCCTCGACCTCGGAGGCCGGGAGGGCCTCGACCGGGAGAGGGGGAGAAGAGGAGGAGGCGGAGGCGTCGGGAGCGGCGACGGGGAAGGCACTCGGCCTGGCCGTAAAGAACCTCGCGCCGCCGTCGCCGAACGCGACCGTCTCGAGCGCCGCGCCGGCGTAGACGGGCCTGGTGAGGGTTCCGGAGTTTCCGGGATCGACGGCGATGACGTCGCTTACCATGTCTCGGGACGCGAGGGCCGCGGCGCGCGGGAGGACGTTGCGGCCGAACGTCGATCCGGGGGCGGCGACGGCTGCAAAGGGGGCGTTTCCGCCGCCGCTCCCGCCGCCGTTGCTGCCGCTGCCACTGCTGCTGCTTCCCGCGCCACAGAGGTCCGCGACGAGCTGCGCGAGCCCCTCTGCGAGTCCGTGACCCAGTCGAGGATGGATGGCTGTGATAATCCTGGAAGAGGAAGCCGAAGCGGCAGCGGCGGGGTTTGCGCTCGAAGAAAGCATCGCGGCGACCGACGACGCGGCCGCCGCCGCCGCAGACGCCACCCCGGCGGCGTCGTCCCCGGCCACGAGCACGGTGATCGGGTGGGGCCTCGAGGAAGCGGGGGAGGAGGAGGAGGAAGAAGAAGAGGCGGTGGCGGCGCTGCTGAGCAGCTGCGAGGCGGCGGCGACGGCCGAGAGCGTCGCCGGGCTGAGCTGCCCCGACGAGTGCTCCGCGAGGACGAGGGCGCCCTGGCCGCTGGGAGGGACCGAGGAGGATGCGATCGCGGCGGCGGTCTGCGCGCGAGGGAGTTTATATATTTTTTTTTGGGCGAGGGCGAGGGTGAATCGATGCGTGGGCCCCGGAGGAGAGAGAGAGAGAAGGTCGAAAATCAAACTGGGCGCGCCTCGTCGGCGTTTCTTTTTTCCTTGGTCACCCATCGATGCTCTCTCGAGGAAAACGGGTGTCGTCTCAACGACCGCGTGCAACTGCCTTCGCGCAAACTTTCCGGCGCTGAGCTGCGCTTCTCGGTGTCGATGTTCGCCAGCAGCAGAGGGAGAGCGAACGGACGCGTTGGCTCTCCCTCTAGGCGTGCCCCTCCCTCACCGAGAAATCCGACGATGGGGCAAACGTCGAGGGGGTCGCCTTCGTCGCTGCTGCTGCCGTTGCTCTCGCTGCGACGACGACGCGGCTGGATGCGTGCGATGAAGACGGCGAGCGCGCCAGCGCGGCGCGCACGCACGCCGCTGCTGAGGCGAGGAGCATCTGGCGGGAGCGTTTGGTCGAGGAGATTGAGAATGATAAGAAGAAAGAAAGAAAGAAAACATTTCTTCTGTCGTCTCTCTCTCTCTCCCCTCTTCTCACAACTTCCTTCCCCCTCCCCGACTCCTCCTTCCGCCTCTTTCTTCTACCCCTAGGAGAAGGCTTTAAAAAACAACCATGTCCCGCCTCGCCATCCTCTGCTCGCTCGTGCTCGCGGCCCTCGCCGGCGTGGCCCACTCCCAGTCCGCAGACTGGGGATCGCCCGCCGCCAACTCCACCGCCCAGGCTCTGGCCAACGCCGTGGCGCGTGCCGCGGAGAGCGCCGCCGTGAAGATCGTCACGACCGAGACGGCCGTGACCAACCTCCAGAAGGGCCTTAACGCGACGGCCATCGCCGCCGCCGGCGCGAGCGTGAGTCTTGAGTTTCTCGACTTTGTTTCGAATTCTCGGACACCGCAATTTTGTTCCCTAGCGATTCTCGCGCTCGTCAGGCTCGCCTCTCCGCCGGAGTCCTCCTCTCTTCCTCTAATGGGCTTCATCTCTCGATGCAAAAGAGCTAGAGATCCAGGGAGGGGGCCCCGGACGCCGTGAAAAGCCGCCCGACGGCGAGGTTTCGCAGGCAACAGGGCCGTTTGTTTCTCCGGCGTCGCGCGTCGAGAAGACGATTGTTTTCGAATTTTCGTCCACCGCTCTCCGTCTGTCGCTGTCAGATTTTTCGGCCTTGCCGATCAGTGTAGCACTCCGATAGGTCTGCTCGACCCTCCGACGCAGAGGAGAGCGGGAGAGGTCGGGAAAAGCAGCTGGGTCGCTGCACGTACGAGCGCGCACCTTTTGTCGCCGCCCGTCACCGTCAAGCTGAAACGACAGCTGAGAAATCAAAAAACTCAACCTCAAAAAACCTTCTCTCTCCTTTCCCTCTCCCTCTCCTTCTCCAACTACCCCCCCCCAAAAAAACAGCCCCTCTTCGCCGCGGCCACCAACGACGTGACCAGCGGCATCGCTCGCCACGGAAAGGTTCGTCGTCGTCGGTCTCTTTCATGTTTTTTTTTTCGAAAAACACTGGGGCCATCGCTCTCTCTCTCTCTCACCTCCTCTCCTTGCTCTTTCTCCGTCTCCTCCCCAACGACAAAATCGACCTCTTTCATGTTTTGTTTTTCGAAAAACACTGGGGCCCTCGTTATCTCTCACCTCCTCTCCTCGCCTCCCCCCAACTACAAAACAGACCTTCGCCTTCCTCTCGACCACCGCCAACGCCGGCTCGATCGTCGCGTGCCCGACCGACAAGCTCAACGGCACCGTCTCCGCCAACTGCACGACCGCCGTCGCCAACCTCAACGCGTTCGCGCCGGCCTCTGGCGCCGCCACCGCCGTCGTCGGGGGCGTCTCGGTCCAGGGCCTGCTCGCGTACGTCGTCGTCTCCAACATCGCGGCCAAAAAGCAGGCCGTCGTCGCGTGCGACGTCAACTACCTGACAGGCGCCTTCACGGGCTGCGTCGACTCCGGCGCGGTCCTCAGCGGCGTCTCGGCCGTCTCCCCGGGCCTGAAGGGTGCCCGCGTGTACGCCGCGACGCAGGGCGGGGCCGCCGCCGCCGCCGGTGTCGGCGGCGCCTACGAGTGCGCGCTGGCGGGCAAGGTCATCTCTGGATGCGTGCTGACTGCCTCTCCCGCTTCGAAGTTTAACGGCGCCACGCAGATCGCCCTGGCGACGCGCGGCTTCGCGTGAGTGTTCCTTTTCTTCGTTTTATGCCGATCGAGACCATCTTTCTTTTCTCCCTCCTCTCGCTGCTCGTTGTTGGCGACTGCTCTTCGCGCGTGCGCGTTCTCCCTCATCTATCAGGCAGCGATGGACTGTTGAAACAGAGAGCGCGTAAAAAAAAAGCTAAAAAAAAACCCGAAACAAATAAAACAGCTACATCTCCAACGCGGGCCTCACCGGCGCGAACGCCAACACGATCGCCAAGTGCAACGTCGTCCCGGAGACCGGCCTGCTCAACAACTGCACCACCGCGCTCTCATCGGTGAACGCCAAGACGCCTTACCAGATCGTCGAGCGCGACGGTGAGCATTTTTTTTCCCCTTTTCATTTCCTTCTCTTTTTCTTGCTCTTTCTCACCCCCCCATCTCTCTCTCTCTCTCTCTCTCTCTCTCTCTCTCTCTCTCTCTCTCTCTCTCCTTCCCACTTCTTCCTTTCCAGGCTTCGTGTTCTGGGCCCAGCAGACCCCCAACAACGCGATTGCCCTCGCTTCGATCGCGCCGGCGTCCGGCGATCTTTTTGGCACCACCGTCGTCGTGAAAAACCTCCCCGCCACCTCGTCGTTCCTGGCGTTCGGCCCGGGCAACCGCCTCTACTCGGCCTCCTTCGCTGGCAAGGTCACGCGCTGCGTGTACACCTTCCAGTCGTTCTCCAAGGCGCTCGGAAGCACGCCGTACTGTCCCGTTGTCAACCAGTGCCTTACGACGACGGCCTCCGTCGCCGGCGTGGCCGTGCAGCCCGTGCTCGGGTTCGCCGTCGGTCCCAGCAACTACTAGGGAGAGAGTGTTTCTCGCTGCTCTTCTCTCGCGCTGCTCTTCTCTTGCACTCTTCCGCGGATGGAATGAAGCGCCGAAAATGCTGCGATCGTAACAAACGAATAAATGAACAGAAAGAGAAAAGTGCTTCTTTTTCTAAATCAAAAGAAAAAAATGGGAAAACCGTGCGAGAACGAGAGAGTGAGCGAAGAATCATGAAAATGTTTTTTTTCGCTCTCTCTCCCGCTCTCTCTCTCTCTCCCGAACCGACCTCTTTCTCCCCCATCTCAACCCTCTGATTTTGTGTGGTTTGGCGGCTCTCTTGGAAAACAGAATATTGTGAGACGAGCGAGAGGTCTTCCACCACGGTTTGATTTTGTTTGTAAAGAGCAAGAAAAAATCGCGGACACCGAAAAACCAAAAAAAACGCTCTTTCTCTTCCAACACCGCCGCCTCTTTCACTCTCTCCCTCTCTCTCGCCCCTCCCTCCCTTTAGAAAAGCAGAAAAGAACATCTCAAAAGTCACATTCAATGGATAAAAAAACGAAAAGCTGCACCCCACTCTCTCTTTCTTTTTTTCTCTCTCTTTCTCTACCCTTGCGATGATAAAACAAAAAAAAACCAATTTTTCTCTCTCTCTCTCCCTCTCTTTCCCTCTCTCTTTCCCTCTCTCTTTCTCCTTTTCAAGCCACGACCCCTTCCTCTCCACCTCCAGGCGCCGCGCCTCCTCCTCCTCCGACCTGTCCAGGACCCGAAACGGCCCCCGCCGCAGACCCGGCGCCGGCGGCCCCGCCGCCGCCCCCGACCTGCTGCTGCGGCGGCGGCCCCATGCAGCTCCGCGCCACGCTCTCGAACAGCCGCTCGACCTCCGCGGCGCACCTCGTGAACGGGTGCCCCCAGAACGCGTACCTCGGGTTCTTGATCAGCTCGATGAACGTGATCAGCAGGCCCCACGGGTGCGGGCGGTTGACGACCAGCCTCTCCAGCAGCACGCGGGTCACCGCCTCCTGCAGCCCGGGCGCGCGCCCGTCGCCGAAGAGCGAGAGCAGCAGGCAGCTGAAGTAGTGCGTGTGCGAGTTGGGGAAGCGGAGCTGGTTGGCGAGGGCGTTGAGCAGGGCGTAGCGCGCCTCCGGGTCGGCCTGCGAGGCCAGCTCGGTGAGGAGCTCGGTGGCGCGCGAGGCGATGGGCGAGTTTGGCGGTGGCGGCGGGGCCGGCGGGGCGCCCGGGGAGGAGCCGGAGGAGGCGCTCGCGCCTCCCCCCGCGGCGGCGCAGCCGAGGTAGAGCACGACGGCGGAGACGAGACCTGGAGGTACGTTTTTTTTTCAAATTGAAAAGAGGGAGGAAAAGAAGGGTGAGTTTTTTTTCTTCCAAAGTTTCTTCTTTCGGTTCACCCCATTTCTCTTCGACCCCGGGGAAAAAAAAAGGGGTGTCCCGACGCCTCTCCCTTACCTGCGTCGTACTTGCCCGCCCCGCCCCCGTTCGCCGCGGCCACCCCGACCAGCTCGCGCGGACTCGCCAGCCTCGCCAGCAGTGACACCGCGGCCGCGGGCGCCGACGCCCTCCCGGCCAGCGCCGCGTCCAGCTCGGCCCGCAGCGGCGGCGGCAGCAGGTCGCCGGGCAGCGGCCTGATCCTCGGCGGCGCGCCGCTCTCGGGGAGCAGGTCGACCTTGAGGCTCGGCGTGAACGGGTCCGGGAGCCGCATCGCGCGCGGGAACGCGGACAGCAGCAGGTTGCGCAGCTGCACGCAGGGGGCGGGCACGGCGGCGCAGAGCCCCGGGGCGCGCTCGCAGAGGAACTCGGGGAAGTCGTGCAGGAGGCAGAGCAGCACCCGCAGCGTACCCTTGTACATCAGCCGCGCCGCGTCGCTCAGCTCGGCGCGGCGCAGGTGCGGCTCCTGGAAGCGCAGCGAAGCGAGCAGCAGGCGGTGCGCCGCGGCCCAGCCATGCTGCTGCAGGTTGATGGCAGCGGCCTGGGAGGGGGAAGGGGCGGTGGAGGCCGCCGGGGACGCCGAAGGCGTCGAGGGCTTGGTCGCGACGGCGGCGGCGTCCGCGCTGCCGCCGTCGGCCGGCGAGGCGGCGGAAGCCGCGGCAGCAGGGGCAGCAGCAGCAGCCCCGCCGGCTCCCAGCAGCCTCGGCAGCAGCGCTCGGTGGCTCGCGAGCTCGAGCCACGGGAACGCAAACCCCGGAACGCGGAGCGGCTGCACCGAGTCGAGCGCCCCGGCGATTTCGAGGAGCAGGCCGAGGCCCGCGGCGGCGCGGGCGGCGGCCGCCGCGGTGGGAGGGGCCGGAGCGGGGGCGGCAGCGGCGGTCGCCGCCGTCGTCGTCGTCGCGGCGGAGCCCGCGGCGCCTCCCCCGCTTCCGCTGCCTCCGGCGGCAGCAGCCGGAGCCCCGGGCGCCGCCGAGGATCCCGCCGCCGTCGTTGCTCCAGGGGCAGCAGCTCCAGCAGCAGAAGCGGGAACGGGAGCAGCAGCGGGCGCCGCGGCGACGGCGAGGTCGGCCTCCGGCCCCAGCTCCTGGATCAGCCCCACGAAGAAGCGGAAGTAGGGGCGGCCGCAGAAGTCGCCGCCCTTGGCCGCCGCGTCGGCGAGCAGCGCGCCCGTGGCCGCGGCGCAGGCGCGCGCCAGCAGCGGCCTGTTGAACGGCGGGAAAGCGGAAGGAGCAGCGGCGGCAGCAGCGGCGGCGGCGGAAGAGCCCGGCGCCGGTTTCGCCGCCGTCGTCGCCGGCGGGGGCGGCGGCGTCCTCGCGAGCGCCGCAACCAGGCGCACGACCAAGTCCATCGTCGCGTGGTTGAGCGGCGCCGCGGGGCGCAGCGGCGGCGGGGGCAGCGGGGCAGCTCCGGAAGCGGGCGTTGCTGCCGCCGTCGAAGCTTCCGCTGCGCTCTGGACGCAGTTGGCGACGGCGAGCTCGACCAGCGCGCGGAAGAAGCGCTCGCCGCCGTCGTCGCCCAAGAGGCCCGTCGCGCGCAGCGCCGCGATGGGCTCCGCGCGCGCGCGGTCGCAGGGCGCCGCGTCGAGCGCGGCGCCCCAGGCGTCCAAGGCGCGCGCGGCGGCCTCCCTGAACGACGCCGGGATCGCGGGGCTCGCAGCCGCCGCCGCCGCAGCAGCAGCAGCAGCGGCGGAAGCAGAGCCGGAGGCCCCCCCCGCCGTCGTCAGCCCCCTCGCGGGCCCCCTCCTCGCCTGCGCGACCAGCGCCGACAGCGGCGCCGCCCCCCCGGCGGGCGCCCTCTCCGCCACCCTCGCCAGCACGTCGAGCGTGGCGGGGACGTCGGCCGCAGACAGCACGCCCTCGGCGATGACGCCCTGCCTGACCGCGTGGACAGCAAACTCCATCGCGCCGCCGCCGCCGCGGCCCGAGGCCAGCGCCTTGGCCAGGAGGGCGTCGACGGCCGCGGGCTGCAGCAGCCGCGCGCGCAGCAGGCCGTCGCCGGCGTCGCGGCGCCAGCGGCGGTCGTCCGGGGCCGCGGCCCACCAGCCCGTCGCGTCGGCGGAGAGGCGGCGGCAGGCGCGGTCGCGGATGGAGGCGAGCGCGGCGACGCACGAGGCGACGTGGGCCCGAGCTTGGGCAGCGGCCGGCGGCTTTGCTGCAGTCGTTCCTGCCGCGGCCCCGCCGCCGGAGCTCGACGCCCTCGCCGCCGCGCCGGCGGCGCCGCCGACGGGGCCGTCGTACAGCCGAACAAACACGCGGCGGGCGATGGCGAGCCCTGCGTCCTCGCGCCCAGCGGCGAGGTCCCCGGCCTCGACGGCGACAGCCAGCACTGCGGGAGGCACCGGCTCCGAGGACGGAGCGTCGGCCGGCACCGCTGCGACGGCGGCGTCGAGGCGCGCGGCCCAAGCGGGGAACCCGGGCGCGAGCGCGGCGAGGCCGTCGTCGGTCGGTGCCGCCGCTGCCGCGGCCGCGGCGGTCGCCGGAGGAGCCTGTTGTTGCTGCTGCGGAAGCATCTGCTGCTGCTGCCCAGGCAGCGGCGCTGCTCCTCCGGGCTGCTGCGGAGGCGTCGGCGCCACTCCAAAGCCGCGGACGCCGCCGGCGGCGGCCCCTCCGCGCGGCAGGCGAGCAAAGTCCTCGTAGACGCGCTGCTGCGCCTGCGAGATGCCCCCGCCGCGCCGCGGCCTCAGCGCCTCCGGGACGGACTTGAGCGAGCGGGCAGAGGCCGCCGCCGCCGCCTGGGCGGCGGCGGCCGAAGAGCCCGAGGCGGAGCCGACAGCGCCGCCGCCGCTGGCAGCGGCAGAAGCGCTGACGCTGACGGGCTGCATCTCGGCCGACCACGCGACGCCCGCGGCCGCGGCCTTGGCCCTCGCCGCCAGCGCCGGCGCGAGCCGCTCGTCGACCTCGCGCACCGCGCGGTCCGCCGCGGCCTTCTCGACGACGGCGCACCCCAGCTCGGCGTTGTCCGCGGCGGCGGCCTGCGCGATGTGCTCGACGACGCCGGGCTCGAGCGCGGCGGCCGCGCCGGGCGACGAGGCCGAGGAGCCCGCCGCCGGGCTGGCCGCCGTCATGCTGCCGAGCAGCGACCGCAGCTGCGCGCCGAGCGCCGCACGCAGCGGCTCGCGGCAGGTCACCAGCGCCAGCGACCCGGCCAGCGCCGCGGCGGCCAGGTGCGCCGCGCCCCGGAGCCTCCCCTCGTCGCCGTCGGCGGCAAAGTCCTTGAGCGCGAGCTCCGCCGCGGTCACCGCCGCGATCGACGCCGAGCGCTCGACGACGGGCGCGATCACGTCGACGACGGCGCGGTCGAGCGCGAGGGGGATCAGGCGGCGCAGCTGCGCGCGCTCGGCGAGGCCGCCCACCTGCGCCGCGGCCGGGATCTGGACGTAGGCGTGCAGGTTGTGGAAGAGGCCGCCGCCGCCGCCGCTCGGAGAAGAGTCGGCGGCGGCAGAGGACGCGGAGGCCGCGGCGGCGGCGGCCGCCGCCGCGGCGGCCGCAGCGGCAGCGGCCGCAGCTCCTTCCTCTCCCCCGCGGATCCCGCCGACGGCAGCGGCGGCGGCGGCGGCGGCGGCGGCGGCGGCGGCAGACTGCTGCCCCCCGCCGCCGAGGATGTGCTGCTGGTGGGCAGCGAGCGCCGCGGCCATGGCCGCGGACGACGACGACGACGACGAAGCCGGCGGCGCCGCCGCCGCCGCCGCCGCGGGCCTCGGCTCCGAGAAATCGGCGCTAGGGCCTGGGATCCGCGGCACGTCGCCGAGCACGTCGCTCGGCTTGGCCGCGTCCAGGCTGACCCCGAGGCTCCGGAACATCATCTCGATCTCGAACTTGAGGTTGAGCTTGAGCCGCTCGCAGCCGTAGACCTCGGCCACGACCGAGAGCACCGCCGAGACCCACGGGTTGGTCGCCGGGCGGAACACGCGCGAGTCGCGGCACGGCTCGAGCACCTTGTGCACGAAGGGGAGCACGGCGATCATCTTGCCCCGCGCGTAGGCGTCGAGCACCGTCGAGCGCACGTCGAGGTCGCGCGCCAGGATCGGCCTCTCGCGCGCGATCGTGAGGCGCCCCAGCCAGGAGCCCAAATTCTTCAGAAGCGAGCGCTCGCCAGACTGCGTGACGGCGCGCTCCGAGGCCAGCAACGCGCGGACGTACTTGTGCGTCGCGGCCGTCAGAAGGTGCCAGATGCCGCGCCCTCCAGCCGCGTCGCCCGACTCCTTCGCGGCCTCGGCCATGGCCTCGACGAGCCTGGCGTACAGCGCGTGGTAGTTGGGCTCCTGTGCCGCGCGTTTCGCCACGAGGTAGTGCGCGAACCAGGGGCGGTGCTCCGCCTCGAGCAGAGCCGCCAGCTCCCGGGCGCGCTCGTCGACATTGGAGACCGAGAGGTTGTTGATGACGAACGCGACGCGGTCCGCGATCGAGTCGGGCGGCGGGCCGGGCTGGCCCTCGCCCGAGGCGGCCGCGGCCTCGAGGGTCTCGGCGTTGAGGGCCTGGAAGGCGCGGGCCGGGTCCCTGTTGGCCAGCGAGGCCCCGGGCGTCCCGGCTGCCGGGGCGCCGGCGCCACCTGCTCCGACTCCGGCGCCGCGCGAGGACGAGGTCGAGGTCGGCGGCGAGGCCAGGCCCGCGATCCCTCCCTCGACGGAGCCCCCGGCGCCGAGGCCCAGCGTGCCCGTGACGGCCGCAGCCGCCGCAGAGGCCGCGGCCGCGGCCGCCGCGGCTTCCTGCTGCGCGGAGGGACCGCCGCCGTCAGCGGATGCCGACGCCGACGCCGCCGCCTGCTGCCGCGCCGCCGCGGGCCCGAGCTCCGCCGGCTGCGGCGGCGCCCTGCCCGACGCCGCGTCGGCGACCACGGCGTCGACCGTCGCGGCCAGCGCGCGGTCCGCGTCCCTCAGCCCCTGTAAGGCGGCGAGCTGCGCGCAGTACTTGGGGAAGCGGTGCAGCTGGCCCGCGCAGGCCCGCAGCGCGCCCGCGGCGAAGAAGCGCGCCAGCTTCGACCCGGGAGGCTCCCTCGCCGCGTCGAGCACGCAGCGCAGCGCCAGCGCGAGCTGCGCGTCCGGCAGCAGCCCGCGCGACACGAGCGCGCCGAGCAGCGCGGCCGTCTTGGCCAGCTCGGGCTCCGGGTACCGCCCGAAGAAGCGGTACTCGTCGAGCAGCGCCGCGGCCATGCAGGCCGAGAGCGCGCGGTCTCGGGCGCCGCCGGCGGCCCAGCCGAGCATCCGCGTCGCCAAGGCGTCGACTGTCAGCGGCCGCCGAGCGTCGATCGCGCCTGCCGCTTTCGCAGCGGCCTTGTCGTCGCCGCCGCCTCCACCGGAACCGGAGGAGGCCTTCCCCTTGTCCCCGGCGTAGAGGGCCTGGAACGCGGCGTTGGCCTCGGCCTCGACGTCGGCCGGGAAGGCCGTGGCGGCCGCGGCGGCGGCGGCGGCGATGGGCCCGCCGCCGTCGGCCGAGGCCGGCGGGGTCGGGGCCGCGGCGCCGCTGGCGACGACGGTCGGCGGAGGAAGGGCAAAGCCCTCGGAGCCGCTCCTGGACGCCCTCTTGGCCGCGTACGCCTCCGCGTCGAAGGCGGGAGGAGGAGGGGTCAAAGAGGAGGAGGAGGAGGCACCGGCAGAAGCAGCGGCAGCAGAAGCCCTGCCGAGCGCCGCGGCGAGCTCGGCGGCGACGGCGTCGGCGGCGACCCCGTCGAGGGCCGCGGCGAGCGCCGCCTGGTCGGCGCCGCCCTCGCTCCCGAAGATGGCCCGCACGGCCTCCGCGACGCGGGACGAGGCCACGGGACCGCCGTCCTCCGCCGACGCAGCTGCCAGGGAGGTCAGCAGAGCGAGCCTGGCCTCGGGCGAGCGGGACGCGAGGTCGGCGAGGGCCGAGGGGTTTGGGGCGAGCGCCTTGGGCGCCGCTGCCGCCCCGGCGGCAGCGGCCGAGGGGCTCGGCCCACCGCCGCTCCCGCCACCGCCGGCGGCGAGCGCCGCGGCGGCCCTGCCCAGGTCGGCGGCGAGCTGCGTCTCCGCAGCCCCCGCCGCCAGCAGCCCGGCGGCGACGACGCCCGGGAAGGCCCGCAGCGAAGGGGCGAGCGCGGCACGGGCGACGGGCGCGGGCCCCGTCGACAACGAGGTGGCCGGCGGGGAGGATGGGGCGCCTCCTCCTCCTCCTCCTCCGCCGCTCTCGTCCCTGACGAGGCGCACCAGCGCCTCGTAAACGGCGCCGCAGCCGACCCCCGCGGTCGCGGGAGGCGGGGCGACCCCGAGGGGCACCTCGACGGCGGCGGTGGGAGCGCAAGCGGAGGCGCCCGCTGCCCGCGTCTCGACCCCCTCGAAGGAGAGCAGGGCGGCGTCCGCGGCCAGCGCCTCGCGCAGGAAGTCCGCCTGGCCCGTCGGGGAGGCCCAAGTCCTGCAGAGCACGGCGTCGAGCGGGAAGCGCGCGGGAGCAGCGGCGGCGGCAGCGGCCGAGGAGGCGCCGCGGCCGCTGCTGCTGCTCGAGGAGGCCTCGGCGCCGGCGCGCCAGGCGCCGAGGAGCGTCGCCAGTGCCTGCGCGTCCGGGACCGCCGCGCCGGGGACGCCGGCGAGGGCCTCCGCGACGGCGCGCCAGTCGAGCGCCGGGTTGGCCGCGGCGAGCGCGGCGCCGACGGCGGGGCCGTCCCACGAGCGCGGCACGGAGGAGGGCGACGGCGAAGCGCCGCTCGCGCCTCCTCCGTCGAGGGCGAGCCCGCCGATCGCGGCGCTCAGCGAGGCCAGCGACTCGGCGGGCGGGCTCGCGAGCCTGCCCCCCGAGGTGCGGGCGAGCATGGCCAGCACCGCGGCCGCGGCCGCGGCGTCGAGTTTGGTTGCGGCGGAGGTCGGCGGCGACGAGCTCGAGCTCGATGAGCTCGATCCGCCGGCGACGACAGCGCGGATCACCGAAGCCGCCGAGGCCGCCGACGCCCCGGAAGAGTAGCCCAGCTCCTCCATCACCCCGGCCAGGGACGACGGCAGCATGGTTGCGGCCGCGTCGGAGGCCGGCATGGTTCAGAAGCTAGGGGTGAAACAAATACCCGTTTTCCCGAAAAATTCAGCCGGAGAAAGGCATCGCTCGACGAAGCGGGAAGAAGGGAGGGCGATCAAAAACGTCGACAAGAAAAAGTACAGAGGAGTTCGCCTTCTTTCTGCCCTTTTTGGAATTTTCTTTCGTGATTCGCCTGTCAGGTGGTGGTCGTGATGTGATTGAAGAGCTTGAGGGAGAGGCGTGAGTCAAAGTGCTCAAGAGGAGAAGAAGCAAAAGCGGAAAAAAGAGGAGGAGGGTGAAGGAATGGTTGTCAATGGAAGAAGAAGAAGAGAGCGGGGGGGGCGACGCAAAAAATAGAAGCAGTGGCAGCAGCGTTCGCGTCCCTCTTGAGCCTCAGTCCCTCGTTCACGCCCTCGAGCGCGGTCAACGGGAGCTCCAGCGAGCGTGGCGAAGGATACAGAGGCCACACGCGATCGAGGTTGAAAGAGAGAAAGGGCGGAATGGCTGGGTTGTCGCCGGCGGCAAACGAAAAGCGAAATCGACCTCTCGCTTCTCCTCTCGGGAGTGCTCGCGCCATCGTTCGTTGGGAGGTGGCGATGCCAGCGTTCAAGGCACAGCGGGCTCCCGAGAAGGCGAGGGGGGCAGAGAAGGCGAGGACACGCACCTGTTGGAAAGCGAGAAGAATTGAAGTCTCTTCCTTGGCGAATGAAAACGAAAGTGAGAGACGACGGAAGGGAGAGCAGCAGCGCTGTGCCGAACGAGTCAGAAAAAAAAGTTCCTTCGAGCAGGGAGACCAGTCGAACCGACTCTTTGCCCGTCGCCTTTCGCGCATGCTCTCGTCCTCCTTCTCCCTTTCTCGCTTTCTCTGCACACACACGCGCCCTCTCTCCCTCTCCCTCTCTCTCTTTTTCTCTTCCGTCGAAGAGAAAGAGGAACGGAGAGCAGCTTAACAAAACAGCTCCAAAAGTTTCCATGCCCAACGCCGAGGCATCGAAAAAAGCCCACTCCTCCCTCTCCGCCTCCGACAAGCTCCTGCTCGCCCAGCTCGCGCGCTCCGCCGGGCTGGACCTCCGCCCTAAGGCAGTCTCCGCCCTGGCCGACGCGCTCGCGGCGGGAGCCCCTCCTCCGTCGCTCGCGACCGTGCTCGGTGCGCTCTGCAAGAACAGCCGGGGCGTGTCGGTGTCGGCGACGTCGACAGAGGCCCCCCGGCAGCAGTAGAAAGAGAGCTTTCTATCGCGTGTTGTGAGGGAGGAGAGCCTTGCCTCTAAGCTCCAGAACAAAGGGGAGCAGTCAAAGCGCCGTCGAAGAGAGCGAGAGACAAGGAAACGGGCGAAACATTTCCCCTCTTCTTCATCGTCTTCCATCGATTCGTCGTTTTTCGATCGGCGCGTTCTTTCTTTCAACCTCGACCTCTTCCTCCTCCGTCTTCATCTTCCACCATGGCCATCTCCGCCGTCTGCATCCTCGACCTCCGAGGGCGCCTCCTGCTCGCCAGGGACTACCGCGGCGACGTGCCCCTGGCATCAGCGGCCGAGGCCTTTTCCCGCGCGCTCGCCGGGGAGGGCAGCGGCGGCGGAAGCGAAAGCAGCGGTCTGACTTCGTCGGGGCTCGCTCTGCCCGCCGGCGCGGCGGTCGACGCCGGCGAGTCCGGCTCGCTGCCCCCCGTCCTCCACCGCGACGGCGTCTCGTACGCCTCCGTCAGGCACGCCGACGTGCTGCTGCTGGCCGTCGCGAGGGGCAACGCCAACGCGGCCGCGGCCCTGCTCTTCCTGCACCGCCTCGCCGGCGTCTTTGAGCACTTTTTCGGCGCGCTCGAGGAGGAGTCGCTGCGCGACAACTTCGTGGTGGCCTACGAGCTGCTCGACGAGTGCATGGACCACGGCTACCCGCAGTTCACCGAGGCGTCGATCCTGGCCGAGTTCATCAAGACGGACGCGCACAGGCTGGCGTCGGCGCTGGCGCAGGGCGGGCTGGTGGGGCTCGTCGCCGCCGGGGCCGTCGTTGCCGGCGCGGGCGCCTCCGGCGCGGGCGGCCTCCTGCCCTCGCAGGTCCCCCGCGGACCGCCCGCGGCGGTCACCAACGCCGTGTCCTGGCGCTCCGACGGCCTCAGGTACAAGAAGAACGAGGTCTTCCTCGACGTCGTCGAGCGCGTCAACCTGATCGTCTCGGCCTCGGGCGCGCCCGTCCGCAGCGAGGTCTGCGGGGCTCTGAAGATGCGGGCCTATCTGTCCGGGATGCCGGAGTGCAGGCTCGGGCTCAACGACAGGGTGCTGTTCGAGGCGCAGGGACGGGGGAGCGGAGGCGTGGCGGCCGGGGCAGCGCGCGGGGGAGGAGGCGAGCGGGGGGCGGGGGCCGGCGGCGGCGGCGGCGGCGGCGGCGCTTCGGGACAGCAGCAGCGGGCGGTCGACCTCGAGGACGTCAAGTTCCACCAGTGCGTCCGCCTCGCGCGCTTCGACGCCGACCGCACGATCTCGTTCGTGCCGCCCGACGGCGCGTTCGACCTGATGACCTACCGCCTGTCGCAGCACGTGCGGCCCCTGATCACGGTCGAGCTGCGCGTCAACCGCGTGAGCCGGTCGAGGACGGAGTACCTCGTCAAGGCCAGGTCGCAGTTCAAGGAGCGGTCGAGCGCGCAGGGCGTGGAGATCGCGCTGCCGCTGCCGCGCGACGCGACGAGCCCCGCGGTGCGGGCGTCTTCGGGCGCGGCGACGCACGTGCCGGAGAGGGACGCGCTGGTCTGGAGGATCAAGAGCTTCCCCGGCGGGAAGGAGCTGCTGCTGCGGGCCAAGTTCAGCCTGCCCTCGGTCGAGGCGGACGACGAGGCTTCGACCTCGGCGGGCGCCGGCGCCAGCGCCGCTGCTTCTCGGATGCCGCCGATCCGCGTGTCGTTCGAGATCCCGTACTTCACGGTTTCGGGCATCCAGGTGCGCTACCTGAAGGTGATCGAGAAGAGTGGGTACCAGGCGCTGCCCTGGGTGAGGTACGTCACGACGGCGGGAGAGTACGAGATCAGGACTGCGTGAAGAAAAGGGTTTTTTTTAAACACTCTGGAAATTGAAACAACATGACGGAGGGGGGGAAAAATTGGCCTTTTTTTTGTTTTTTGTTTTCACGGTCCCTTTTCTCTCCCCACTCTCTCTCGTCTTTCCCTCTCTCTCTCTCTCCACTTCAACAATCACTGCCTGCGCTGCAAAGCCCCTCGGATGACGCGCTGCGGGAGCTGCAGGCCCGCGGCCTGCGCCTCCGCCACCATCAGAGCCGCCGCGGAAGCGACGGCGTCGGCGGCGTTGCAGTTGCCGCCGGCGGCCGCCGCCGCCGCCGACGGCCCTCCTCCTCCTCCTCCTCCTCTCCCTTCCCTCCGCTCCTTCTCGCGCTCCCGCGCCGCTGCGCCGGCTTTGGCCCCGGCGGCAGCGAGCAGCTCGCTGCGGTAGGCGGCCGCCTCCGCGTCGCGCGTCGCGGCCCGGGCCCGCTCGGCCCTCTGGGCGTCGCCGGCCTCCCTCGCCGCGGCGGCGGCCGCGGCGCCGCCCTCGGCCGCCCGCGCCGCCCTCGCGGCGGCGGCCCTCGAGGCCGCGGCGGCGGCGTTACCCTCGGCGGCCTCGCGCGCGAGCCTGCGGCTGGCCTCGAGGCGGGAGCGCTCGAGCTCGGCCGCACGGCCGGCCTTCTGCGCGGCGGCGAGGTCGGCGAGGAGCTCGTCCTCGCGGGCGCGCTCGGCGGCCGAAGCGGCGGCAGCGGCAGCCGAAGCAGCGGCGGCGGCGGCGGAGGAGGAAGAGGGAGCCTCCCGGCTCGAAGGGACCCCCCCCTTCCTGGCCCTGTCGGCCCGCTCCTCCCTGGCCTCGCGCAGTGCCGCGGCCGCGGCCTCCTGCGCCTTCTCCGCGGCCCTGGCGCGCCGCTGCGCCTCTGCTCCCTGCTCCCTCGCGTCGTCGAGCGCCCGCCTCTGCGCCCCCGCGGCCTCGGCGGCCGAGCGCAGCGCCGCGAGCGCCCGGCGCCTGTCCTCCTCGGCCGCGGCGTCGGCGGCGCGCCCGTCGCGCTCGACCTCGAGCCTGGCGAGCTCCCGGCGCTCTCTCGTCGTGGCCTCGTGCTCCAGCTGCAGCTGCCGCGCGAGGGCCGTCGCCGCGGCCCTCTCGGAGGCCGCGGCGGCGGCCTCGGCCCGTCCCTGGTCCGCGGCGGCGGCGCCGGCCGCGGCGGCGAGCCCGCGCTCCGCCCCGCCCTCTCTTTTCCTCCTCTCCTCGTGCTCCGCCAGCTGCTGCCGCTGCGCTGTGGCGGCCCTGGCGGCCTCGATGCGGGAGGCCAGCTCCCGGAGCTCCGGGAAGGAGGCCTTGAGGGCCGCGATCCGCCGCTGGCGCGTTTTGGCGTCGGCGCCGCCGTCGCTGGCGCCGTCGCCGTCGTCGGGGCCTCCCGCGCCTCCTCGCTCGCGCTCAAGGGCCTCGACCTCCCTCTGCATCTTCTCCCCCAGGGACAGAGACGCAAGGGAAGGGACCGGGTGCCTGGTCTTGCTGTCGCCCGTCAGAGAAGAGGGAGGGCACGCCGGAGAAGCGGCGGAGGAGGCCGACGACGGACAGCCCCCACCGCCGCCAAACAGGGCCGCTGCCTTGGCGTCCCGCAGCTCGGCCCTGGCCGCGGCGCGCGCTACCGCGCGGTTCGCGGCGTCGGCAGCGCGCTGCTCGCGGAAGAAGGCCTCCGTGGCCGCGGCCGAGGTCGAGGCCTCCCTGCGACGGGACTCGCGGCGCTCTTGGGCTGTTTCAATTTTTGTCGGCGGGAGTGAAAGTTTTTTTCTTTCTTTCTATTTTTAGAAAACTTCCGGAGCGGAGAACGAAAGGAAGAGAAGCCGGGCCTCTTCCTTCACTCGTTCCCCTCCTGCTTTCGCTCGAGGGGAAACGTCCTCTTCTTCGTGAAAGAAAAAAACGCACCCTTGGCGAGGATCCCCATTGATGACGAAGTTGGGAGCTGCAGGAAAAAGGGAGGAAAAAGGAGGAGCAAGGAAAGGAAGAGAACATTGTGAGAGGGGCGAAGAAATTCCGTTTCCATTTTTTACAACTCTTTTCCCTTATTTCTTCTAAAATCGTCCGCGACGATGAGCTCACCTTCTCCTTCTCCGCTCTCAGCGGAAGAGGAGATAGCGCGCACAGCTGAATGTGAGATGACCGCAGCAGGATCAGCAGCAGCAGCAGCAGAGGAAGCAAAACAAACTGCGGCGGAAGGAGCAACAGCAGCTGCTGCTGCCGCTGCCTCTGTCCCTGCCGCCCTCGCCGCCGCCGGTCAACAGACCAAACCCCGCCTTCTTCGCCTCCGCTCCACCTCCTCCTCCTCTTCCTCCCCTTCCTCT
>Ga0315289_10005246_pt1 | contig 19179 bp, 16 predicted proteins | sample YL17G11_40_MG_FD_203452 | JGI IMG/M metagenome (GOLD analysis project Ga0315289, IMG submission 203452) | Sediment microbial communities from Yellowstone Lake, YNP, Wyoming, USA - YL17G11_40 | ecosystem: Environmental > Aquatic > Freshwater > Lake > Sediment | place: USA: Wyoming | collected...
TTTCTTTACAGCTATTAAGACCCCTCCGGCCTTCCGGTTTGTCTATGTTTGTTTATTTTAATCTTTAAGGCCCCGAATCCCAAGCCCCTCTTTCCCCACGAAACCGCTCCTGTCGAAAAGGAATTCCCGGGACACGATACGGAAAATTCGGGATATAACCCTTTTCTCTGGAAAAGGGATTGTGTCCCATGAATTTTCCTCATGTCCCGGAATTCCTCGTCAAGCCCTGTCGACAATTTTGGCTTCATGAGGCCGTCCGGTCACCCTGGAATAGCCCTGAACGAAATTCCTTGAATTCCCGGTGCCCGCCCCAATACAATAGGGCCTCGCGACTCACTTAAAGGAGAAGGTCATGAAAAAAGTATCCGGCCTCGCCGCCATCATCCTCTGTCTCCTCTGTTTCGTCCAAGCCGGCTTCGCCGCCGGCCGGAATGGTTACTACCGTTTCCCCGCTATCCACGGCGACATCGTCGTCTTCACTTCGGAGGGCGACCTATGGACGGTCGACGTCCGGGGAGGGACGGCCCGCCGCCTGACCTCGCATTCCGGGATGGAAACCTACCCAGCCATCTCGCCGGACGGCCTGACCCTGGCCTTCTCCGCCCAGTACGAAGGACCGACCGAGGTTTACACCATGCCCCTCGCCGGGGGCCTGCCCGTCCGCCGCACGTTCGCCGGGCAGACATCGACGGTCGCCGGCTGGACGCCCGACGGCAAGATCCTCTACGCGACACAGAAATATTCGACCCTGCCCAACACCCAACTCGTCGTCCTCGACCCCGCGACGAACGCCGAGACGGTTCTCCCGCTCAACCAGGCGGCCGACGGGTCGTTCGATCCGTCGGGCAAGACGCTCTTCTTCACCCGACTCCCCTTCCAGGGCAGTTACACGAAACGGTACAAGGGCGGCACGGCCCAGAACCTGTGGCTGTTCGCTCTCGGCGGCGAGGAAGCCGCGCCCCTGACAGCCGACTACGCCGGGACGAGCAAGAATCCGATGGCCTGGAAGGATCGCGTGTATTTCCTGAGCGACCGCGACGGCACCATGAACATCTGGTCCATGGACATCAAGGGCGGAGACCTCAAGCAGCACACGTCCCACAAAGGATACGACGCCAGCTCGCCGAGCCTCCATGAGGGCCGGGTCGCCTACCAACTCGTGGCCGACATCCACGTCTTCGACATCGCCTCCGGAAAGGACGCGAAAATCGATATCACCCTTCCTTCGGATTTCGACCAAATGCGCGAAAAATGGGTGACGAAACCCCTCGATTACCTTACCTCGGCGCATGTCTCCCCTGCCGGGGACTGCGTCGTCCTCGTTTCCCGCGGTCACGTCTTCGTCGCGCCCGTGGGGGACGGACGCTGGGTGCGGGTTAGCCGCAAAGACGGCGTCCGGGCCCGGGCGGCGCGCTTCCTGGGAGATGGCAAAAGCCTCATGGTCCTATCCGACGAGACCGGCGAATGGGAGTTCCACCGTTTCGCAGCCGACGGGCTGGGCACGCCGGAACAGCTGACGACGGGCGCCAAAGTCCTGCGCTTCGACGGCGTCCCCTCTCCGGACGGCAAGTGGATCGCATTCGCCGACAAGGACTACCAGCTCTGGCAGTTCAATGTCGGCAAGAAGGCCCTTACCCGGATCGCCGTTTCCGCGATCGGAATGTTTGAGAACCTCGCCTGGTCCCCCGACAGCCGCTGGCTCGCCTATGTCCAGGGGGCTTCAAACGGATTCAGCCAGGTCATGCTCCTCGAGGCCGAAACCGGCCGGACGACCGGGCTTACGAACGACCGCGTCGATTCCTACAACCCGGCCTGGAGCCCTGACGGAAAATGGCTCTACTTCCTTTCGGACCGCTATTTCCGGAGCGTCGTGGGCAGCCCGTGGGGCGCCCGCCAACCCGAGCCATATTTCGACAAGACGACCAAGATCTACGCTATGGCCCTGACCGCGAAGGAACTGTTCCCCTTCGCCCCGGCCACGGAACTTCTGCCGGCAGCCAAAGTCGGCGGGGACGAGAAGGAGGCCAAGGAAGCCGAGGCCAAGACCGGAGCAGCGGCCGGAAAGCCGGCCAAGGAAGCGGTCAAGCCAGCGCCCTCGGTTACGATCGACCTGACCTCCATCCAGGAACGGGTCTTCGAAGTCCCGCTTCCGGCGAGCGTCTATTCCGGGCTCGCTGTCGGCGATAAGACACTGTTCTTCATCGACGAGGAGTCGACGGCCGCCGGCAAGCCCAAGCTCCAGGCCGTCGAGATCAAGAACCGCAACGTCCAGGCCAAGACGCTCCTTGAGGATGCCCGGAACTTCGAGCTTTCGGCCGACGGCAAGAAGATCTTCGTCCGCAAGGGCGGCGACTTCTACGTCATCGACGCCGGGACGGCCCAGCCGACCCAGCAGACGCTCGCCGAACGGCGCGTCGACCTCTCCCGCTGGACCTTTTCCATCGACCCGCGCGAGGAGTGGCGGCAGATGTTCGTCGACGCCTGGCGGATGGAGCGCGACTACTTCTACGACCGTAACCTCCACAACGTCGATTACCAGGGTCTGCTCGAACGGCACCGCCCATTCGTCGACCGGGTCAGCGACCGGGCTGAGCTCAACGACCTCCTGGCCCACCTCGTCGGAGAGCTCTCGGCTCTGCACACGTTCGTCCGGGGCGGGGACCTGAGACAGCCGACGGACAGCGTCACCCCCGGCTCGCTCGGGGCGCGCCTCATCCGGGATGAGGCTAAAGGCGGTTATCGGATCGAGCACGTCTACAGGACCGACCCCGAGTATCCGGAAGGACTGTCCCCCCTGGGGAAACCGATGTCGACGATCCGCGAAGGCGACATCATCGCGACGGTCAATGGGGTTCCGGCTCTCAGCGTCCCCGACCCGGCGCTTCTCCTGAGGAACACGGCCGGCCAGCAGGTGCTCCTCGAGGTTAAGCCTGTGGCAGGCGGCGCGGCCCGGAAAGAGATCGTCTTCCCCATCGCGCCGGGCGCCGAGTCCGATCTCCGCTACGCCGAGTGGGAGTACACCCGGCGCCTCGAAGTCGAGAAGGCCGGGAAGGGCGAGATCGGTTACGTCCACCTCAGGGCCATGGGCGGCGACAACTACACGGAATGGGTCAAGAATTTCTACCCGGTATTCGACCGCAAGGGCCTCATCATCGACGTCCGTCATAACCGCGGCGGGAACATCGACTCCTGGATCCTGGAGAAGCTCTTGCGGCGGGCCTGGTTCTACTGGCAGGACCGCGTCGGCAACCCGACCTGGAACATGCAGCACGCCTTTCGCGGCCACCTGGTCGTCCTCTGTAACGAGCGCACGGCGTCCGACGGCGAGGCCTTCAGCGAGGGCTTTCGCCGGCTGGGCCTGGGCAAGGTCATCGGGACGAGGACCTGGGGCGGCGAGATATGGCTGAGCTCGTCCAACGTCCTCGTCGACCGCGGACTGGCTTCGGCAGCCGAGACGGGTGTTTACGGACCCGAGGGCGAGTGGCTCATCGAGGGCCACGGCGTCGACCCGGACATCGTCGTCGACAACCTGCCGCACGCCACTTTCAAGGGCCGGGACGCCCAGCTCGAGGCGGCCGTCAAGCACCTCCAGGAGCTCATCGCTAAGGACCCGGTCGAGGTCCCCAAGCACCCGCCTTATCCGGACAAGAAGAAGTAGGGAGCGGCAAGGACATCGTTTCTGCTCACTCCGCAAGAATTACCGGTTCTTTGAAACCTCATGGGTTTGACCCGACTGCTTGAATCGCCTATCGAATGAATTTGATCCGGGCCTCTTTGACGAGGAACGATGCGTAACTCGCACCCACTCGGGTTATCGGCCGCAACTTCACGAACTCGGCGGGGCCGATCTCCTCTTCCACGGAGCGGGTGTCCTGGTTTAGCCGGTCGGCCAATTCCTTAAGCCTATTCCTCGCGGGCCTTAGGATCTTCTTGAGACTCGCCGGGTTTGCTTGGAGATTTTTCAGGACAGCGGTCCTAATACTATTCCTCGCCTCGGTAAATTCTCGAAAAGCGACATTATATTCGTCCACGAGGCCCAACCTGACGGTCACGTAGTCCCAAGCCGGGATGTCGAGCGGCGAGGGTTTCCGGGAGGCTCTTAAGCGTTCGACTTCGGAAGGTTCGGCTCTAATGGTCCGATATTCCGCCGCGCTCGCCTCTTCCCGGACGTCCATGGTCCCCTGAAATTCCCTGACGTACTTAACGATTTTTCCGGGGATATCTTCGCTGAGCCAAACCGTGAGCGTCGTTGTGGAATCGGATTTTCCGAAGCGGATTGACTTCTTTGTCGTCGGGAGGGAAGTCCCCATGATGAGCAGATTTTCTCGGGTTTCCTCAACGACCTTCGCGGCCGGGTTTCTTGGAGCATGGAAGAAGTTATATCCCAGCCTTGGAATTCATCATCTGCCTCTCGGAATTCCAGCTGGATCAATCCGGCGGCTGAGGCGGCGGACGGATCTGCGCTGGGAATATTCGAACTCGAGCATTCCAGATGAACGAACTCGGGAGTGACGTCTTTGAGCGTGAACGTCAAGAGGGACTCCTCCAGGCCTTGTGCAGTTTTGCGGGAACAGCGGTAGCTGACCAATGAACCCTGTGCGAACTTGCTCCAATAAGAATATCGGCGAGAGTATGCCTGATCATCTCTGGCTCTTCCTGTCTGCTGGGCGCCTCCGGGATTTACTAAGCCGGGCAGAAAATAGATGTCTTCAGATTTCTATATAGCCCGGCTAGTACTCGTGGAGCAGCAAGGATTATGCAAAGTATTTACTGCTCCCCGTAGTAAGTCTTTCAGGTCTACCCTGACATCAACCTTGGCCCACCAAGAGGGGCCGGGTGGCTTCGGATGTCCGGCGACCGGGATTCGGGCCTTGACGCATAGCGCCACCGGTGTCTCCGGATGGACGAGAATGTTTTCTGCTTCCCCTGACGTTCCGACCCGCACGAGGATGACGAAAGGCGCAACGCCGGCCGATGCGGGGATATCTTTCGTACATATCATCATGGTTTGGGCCAATGAGGGGGCGATATTGCGCCCGAAGTCTTCGTCGAATCGTTTACCCTTCCTCGACTTCATATTGTCTTCGGCGGCCTTAAGGGCCGTGTGGTACTCCGTCAGATCCGCCCGCGGGGCGGCCGCCGTAGGCGAAGATCCGGAAATGGCCAGCAACGACGCAATGATTTTCCGGTAGGCTGTCAGCTCCCTCTCGCCCGCTGGCGTCTTCCGTGAGTTGAACGCGACTGAAAAGGTGTACCCATAGGCTTCTCCGGGATTGACGTAGGTCACATATTCGTAGAAATCGCCTTCGACAAAAAACACCTTTGGAAAGCACCGGTACTTAGAATGCGTGGCGTCGATGTCCGCGAATTGTATTTTTGGGAACTTATTCCGGTAACCGGCCATGTCATGGGCGAGATCTTCCTCGGTTCTTTCATCCACCTTCTTGTTGATTCGGACCCTAATGACGGCCCCTTGCGAATTCCAAGCTTGCCCCTTCGGATAGAAAATAATGTTGACGTGGAAGCTGGTTGCGTTCCCGGTATCCCCCGTCCAGTTCTCCGGTTCTTGGACTCCGAAGATGAACCCATCTCCATAGACCATGAGCACATTCAGCCTTTCCTGGAGAGGACCGGCGGAAAAGGTCATTGCGGCCGGAAAGAGAATGACAAAGATGAGAAGACGCAGATGTTTCAATCTTTCCTCCCCAACTATCGCAAACGAATTGGACCTCAAGTGAGGGGAATTGTCAACAGGCTTGCCGCGGCTCCTCGAACACGATCGTCAACTTTAGGTGGCGAACAAACCGCCGGGGACTATTTGACGACGCAGCTGGCGCCTGGGAGATAGGAGCGTTCTTAGCGCCTCGGTCCTTTGGCCAGTTCGGTCAAGATCTTTACGGCCTCGGCGCCGCCCATGTCGCCGATCGCGTCCACGGCTTCCTTGCGGACCGCAGCCTCGGGGTGAGTCTTGACCAGGCTGATGAGATAGGGAAGCCCGCTTCGACTTGGGAGGTCTGCGAGGGCGTGGATCGCCTCTTCCTGGATTTCCCGGTCCTTGTCGCCGGTGGCGATTTTTTCTAATACCTTGACCGTCGCGGCCGTGGCTTTCTCCGCCAGCCCACGCACAGCTTCACTGCGAATATGGCGTTGCGCACCGTTGAGGGCGAGCGAGATCAACGCCTCGGCGGCAGCCGGAAGCTCCATCTCGATGAGGCCGGAAACGGCCCGCTCGCGCACGTCACTTGATGGGTCGGCCTTGATCGTTTTCAGCAGGAGCTCGAGCGCTTTGGGCTCGTTCTGCTCGCCCAGACACGCTGCGGCTTCGGCGCGGATCTCCTCACTCTCCTTGCCCGCCAGGATCCGCTCGATGAACGGCACGACAGATGCGGCGTCTCGGTGCAGCCCGATGGCCCAGAGGATGGAGCGCTTGTCCTCCCCGGCGGCGGCCTTAGCATAAAGCGGAATGAGGAAGGCCAGGCTATCGGAATCCGCCGCCATCCCCACCCAAACGAAGGGCAGCTCCTCGAAATCGAACGGCAGGCCTAGGTTGCTAACCCTGATGTCGGCCGGGAACTCTGACTCCATTGCGGTCAAACGGACCAGGATGCCGATTTCCCTCATCACGAGACGCTCCGGCTCGTCTTCCCTCTGCTTGGCGGCAAAGGAGCGCGCCGCGGCGGGCATCGACGCCGCCGTCCCGCGCGCTGCCTGGTCGTTGGCGACCTCTTTCTCGAGCGGGGTTTTCCTGCCGTTAATGAGGTCGTCCAGGGTGAGGTGCATTTCCGAACCGCCCCAAGGATACCAGCCCATCGTCGAATGTTCTCCCATGAGGCGGCGGATCCCGAACCCGAGCCAAAATCCCTTGTCCCAGCGGTTCGCCTTCGCTTCGCCGCGCGCCCAGGCCACCCGGTCTGCTATCGGCCCGGAGGGACGGGGCTGAATGAACGCCTGGCCGGCGTCCGCGCCCGGGGCCCGCCCGGGCGGAACGGAAATTTTCGCTGGCGCCCCGCTCGCGATCAGACATAGACAGGCCAGCGCCGGCCAGATCGCCCCTGAATGTTTCTTATGATCCATATCCGTCCTGGTCTTCAGCCTCGCGGCCGGCCACGCCCTTTTTTCCCTTGAGCAGATCCAGCAGGGCCTGGCGTGCCTTGGGCGTCTTGATATCGCCGAGCGCCGAGACTGCGGCCGTCCTCACATCGAGTTCGGCGTCAGTCTTAGCCGCGTCGAGAAGGATGGGCACCGCTTCGTCGCTCTCCGAGCTTCCGAGCGTCTCGACGATCTTCTCACGCCAACTGCTGTCCTTCTCATCTTTGAGGAGCTTGCCCAGCGCCCTGATCGCGGCCGGATCATGCTCGTCAGCCATCGCCTCGAGCGCCGCTTCCTTGGCTTCGGAGTATTTGGCTCGTCGATAAACGTCGCCAAACACCGCGGCTTTGTCGAGATCTTCGATCTCCGCCAAGGCGTGAGTGGCTTCCCGGGCGAGTTCCTCGTTCGCCCCTGCCACGGCCACCGCGGCGAGCGCGGCCTCTGCCTCGGCCCCCCCGACCCTGGCAATCGCCTCCAGCACTTGCTCTTGGACTTGGGCGTCCTTGGCCGCGGACAGGATCTCTTTAAGGTGTGTCAGGCTCTCCGGCGTGCGGTTCTCGGCGATCATCATCGTCGCCGTGCTGCGGATCTCCGGGTCGGGGTCTTTAAGGGCCAGCTCGCGCAGGAGTTGGCCGGTCAGGCCGGCCGCCGGCTCATCCCGGTCCGCCAGGGAATGGAGTGCCCGGCGCCTAACCTCAGCGTTCTTGGCGTCTTTGACGATCTGAATAAGGGCTCCCTCACAGCCCGGCTGGTCCATGTCGCCGAGGCCGTCCACGGCGAGTCGCGCGAGCTCGGGATTCGCGCCTGACAGGGCCATCTGTATGAAGAAGGCGATAAGGCTCGGGTCTTCAAAGTCCGCCAGGGCCTTGAGCGCCGTGCGGCGCAGCGGAAGCTCGACGGCGTTGAGGGCCGCGTCCTTGAGGACCGGGACCGCCTCGGCCTGGCGGGTCTCACCGAGGGCCGCCAAGGCGCGGCGACGCAGCTCGGGCGAGCCGTCGGTCTTGGAGATCTCGACGAGCTTCTGCAGGGCCCTTGGGTTTTCGAACCCGCCCAGGACATGGATGATCCGGGAGCGGAGCTTCCCGTCCTGGCTCTGGCCGTAAAGGTCGAGAAGACTCTGGAGGGCATTCTCGTCGCCGACATCGCGCAAGGCCTCAAGGGCGGCGATCGCGACCTCCTCGTCGCTCGTCTTGTCCATGGCCTTGACGATGGCCTGGTATTCGGGCTTGCCCCGGTCGGCCAGCTCCTCGGCGATCTCGATCATCCTTGTCCGAGCGTCGTCGGCCCATTCGCTCGTGGGATAGGCGGAGATGAACTCCTGGTAGCACTTGAACACCGTGGCCCGCGAGCCGTCGTTTTCCTCGAGGACATAACATTTCCAGAAGCGGGCGTCGTCTGCCCAAGGGCTCTTGGGATAAGCGCTGAGGAATTCGTCCAGAGCCTTGCCCGCCTCTTCCCACTCCTCCTCCATGATCAGGCTGTAGACGGCCTGGAACTTACGGGCGTCCTCGGTCTGGGGATCGGCGGGGGCGAAGGGCATATCATCAAGAAAGGAGCGACCAAGCGGAGACGCGGCAAGAGGAGCGATGGCCGCGGCGCCGGAAAGGCGGGGGGCAGGAGTTGCGGCGACAACTGGCCGGAGGGTCGCCGCGAGATGGGCGCGAGGCGGGCGAATTGTCCGCTCAGGAGGAGTCGCCTGCGCCTGTGAAGCGGACAAGGCGGCGGGGCCTAGCGCCAACAAGACTGCGAGCCCGATTTTAAGCATGGCCCCGGTCACGACGAGTTTCGTTCTTTCTCTCATGTTTACTCTCCTTAAGTTCAGGGGTTGTATGTCAAGCCTCTGCGGCTGCTTTGACGTTCGCCTGGTTGCGGTTCTCGCCCCATGGTCCCAGCGACTGCCCGACGATGGACTTCCCTGCCGAGCGGCGGACCACGTTCAGGTCGATCTTGAAGAGGATGTCCCTGCTCTCGACCCCTGCTTTGATGATCTCGACGGCCGAGAGGTCCGCATCCGACTTGAGGTTGGCGATCTGGAGGAGAATCGTTTCCAGGTCCGAAATGAGTCGCTCGAGGCGTCGGTCCGAGCTGCGGAGCTCTTTCTTCAGGACCGTGGCCTCTTTCACCAGCTCTTCTGACATCTTCTTCTGGAGCGGCAGATTAAGACTGAAGACGTCCTCGGCTCGAGGGTCGGAGTTGACGACCGCGAGCAGGAGCACCCTGGAGCGTTTGAGGTAGCGGGAGGCCCGTACGGCGAGGGGCGATGCGGCCGAGCCGGTTTCAAGCACGGGCTGTCCGCCCGGAGCGGGTTCTGACGGCATGACGCGGGTTAAGAGGGGGGGCTCCGCCGGCGGACGTAATAAGTTCCGGCCGATGAAGATCCCGAGAGTGAGGAATACCATGGCTGCGGCCGCACCATAGGCCCAGCGCGGGACCGAGAACGCGCGGCGCCGTCTGAGCGATACACCTGCCGGATGGCCCTTCTTCCCTGCCTGGGCGCCGTCCGGTTCTTCCATTTCATGCGCCATCCGCCCCTCGAGACGATCCCAATAATCCTCCCAGAATTGCGGGCTTCGATCAGGGGCGGGCCTGGCATCCATCTTCCTGACGGTTACGGCCATTCCCGAGTAAACGTCGGAGCATCTTTCGCAGACGGCGAGGTGGCGGTCCAGCTTCTCGCGGGTTTTTATGTCCAAGTCCCCGTAGATGGCTTCGGGAATCCGCTTTCGCCAGTAGCGACATCTTTTCATGGCCTGTCTCCCGTGTCCAAACAAGTCTCGGCGTCGGCCAGCTCCTTCTGGAGCTTCCGGAGCGAGCGGAAGAGATAGCATTTCGCCGTGCCCAGGCTGACGCCCAAGGTCTGGGCGATCTCCTTAACCTTGAGGTCGTGATAATGACGGAGGATGAAGGCCGCCCGCTCCCGCTCCGTGACCTTGGTCAAGGCCTCGTCGATCCGGCGGCGCAGGCAAGCGGCCTCGGCCGCCTTTTCAGGGCCTGGGGCAGGGTCGCGAGGCCCGTCGAAATGCGGCTCAGAGGCGAGCGACGGCAGCGCCTCCCTGGGATAAAAAGGCCTTTTCCGGATGTGGTCGAGCGCGGTGTTGTAAACGATCCGGTAGAGCCAGGCATTCAGCCCGAGGCCCGGTTTGAGCGTTCCGATGGACCTGTGTACTTTCATGAAGGAGACTTGGGAGATGTCCTCCGCGTCATCGTGGTTTCGCGTCATCTCATAAGCCAGCCCGTAGACCTTTCTTTTGTAAGCCTCGACGAAGTCGCGGAAGGCAGAGGGATCGCCGGCAATCAGACGGTCCGCCCAGCGGGCCTCTTCCTCACGACTCATCTCGGCTCCGCAGTAGAGACGAGCCGGGGGTGCAGAAAGATGGCAAACAGAAATCTTTTGTTCCTCTGGTGTTCCGCGGCCAGCGAAGCAACAAAACTGCCGGAATAGGTCTTCTCCCCGCCAATTTTTTCCACGGCCGGGAACAAGTGGAAGATCAGGTCAAGGAGGCCCATCGCCCGGTTCGACGGCCTCCGATTTACTTGCAAATTCCCTGGCGCTGGCCGAATGAGAAAAGGACGACGGCGTCCTTTTCTAGCTTGTAGATCAAGCGACGGGCCTGTCCGCGAACCGCAAAGCGGAACGCGCGGAGGTCCCGAAACTCGCCCTTTAGCTTTTTCCCTGCTTCCGGATCCTCGATGACCCGAAGGACCGCTTCCTTGAGCGCGGCTTTTTCTTCCTCATCCTTCAGCTTCTTCCGAGACTTTTGGAACTTGGAGGTTTCGAGGAGCCGCATTCAAATGGCCCGCGGGTCGAGTTCGCTCGTGCGTCCCTCTTCGTACTCGGCCTTGGCTTCGAGAATGTCCTTGATCTCCTGGATGGTCAGCTCGGGATTCTCGACGGCCAGGAGGCCGATCCTCGCGGCATAGCGGAGGGCGCCTGAAAAATCACGGGCTTCCTTCCTGGCAAAAAGGTCGATATCCCTGGCCAGATTGTCATCCATCACAACTGTTTTTCTTACCATTTCATACTCCAGCATATTTTATATGCTCTTATCACACTATTGTCAAGCCTTAACTGCGCGAGCAGGTACTCCCTATTTCCCAATGACGCTTCAGCCGCCGGAGGACTCTCAAAACCGGGACACGATGCCAATTTTCGAATTTCGGCCGATTCCCGCTCTTGCGAACCACCCTTGACATTGCCCGCCGGCTTTTCTAATGTTGATTTACTTCGCCCGCGGGGAAACCGACCCGCAGGGCTGAGATCCCCAAAGGACAAGGGCGGTCCCGAATGAGGCGCACATGCAAATCATCTCTTTATCCCCAGAACACGAGAGGCTCTATTGCGTCTGTTTGGAGGATTGGTCGGAGGAGATCAAGGAAGGCGGCGACCACAAGGCGAACTGGCTCGAAAAGATGCGGGACAAGGGCTTGCGGGTCAAGCTGGCCCTCGACGACAAGGGCGAAGTCGGCGGGATGATCCAGTACGTCCCCATCGAGGAATCGTTCGTCGAAGGAAAAGGACTCTATTTCGTTCTTTGCATCTGGGTCCACAGGCACAAGCGGGGGCGGGGGAATTTCCAGAAAAAGGGAATGGGGACGGCCTTGCTCGAGGCCGCCGAAAAGGACGCCAGGGAGCTCGGCGCCAAGGGTATGGCCGCCTGGGGCATGGCCCTCCCCGTCTTCATGCGGGCCGCCTGGTTCAAGAAGCACGGATACAAGAAGGCCGATGCGCAGAGCCTGCAGATCCTTCTTTGGAAGCCGTTCGCGGAGGATTCCGAGCCGCCGCGCTGGATCCGGAATAAGAAAACGCCCGATCTTGAGCCGGGAAAGGTGACCGTCACGGCCCTGCTCAACGGCTGGTGCCCGGCCATGAACATGACTTTCGAGCGGGCCAAGCGCGCGGCCGCAGAGATGGGCGGGAAGGTCGTGTTCCAGGCCGTCGACACGTTCGACCGCGAAACATTCAAGGAATGGGGCGAAGCCGACGCCATCTTCGTCGATGGGAAGGGGCTCCGCATGGGCCCGCCTCCCTCTTACAAGAAGATCATGAAGGCAATAGAAAAACGGGTCAAAAAGCTCCGCTAAAGGAGCTTCGTTGATGCCGCAGAAAAAGAGGTTTACCGCGGCTGCCGGGCTAAGGTCACTGAGATGATCGAAAAACTTATGCGTTAGACAATTCCTCCATCGAACGGGGTCTTTATTGTAAAGAGGACGCGACATGAGAAAGCTTCCGCCGGAGAGAACATTCCTGGTCTTCTTTCTGCCTGCGCTCCTTTTTCTCTCCTGCGGCCAACGGCCAAAAGAATCCACGCTCGCCGTCGAAGAAGGCAAAATATTCGGCGGCGTGCGCCTGGAGAAAGTTTGGGAGAAGGAGCTCTACGGCCGGCTGGTGATGGCCCTGCCCCAGGGCGTTTTTTGCGATGAGATCCAGGACATGATGGGCCGGGAACACAAGTTCCAGCTCTTCGATTATACCGGCCGCCTCATCAAGGAGCGAAGCATGGTGAGCGGCCAGGGACCCGACGAGGTCACGGTCGTCACCAAGGACAACACCTGGCTCTCTTCCACGGGGCAGATCATGGTCGAAGACGACAACTACCTGAAGACGATCGATCCCGAGTCCCTCAAGGTCCGGACATTGGCGAAATTCGCCAACATGATCAAGGGCTTCGGCGGCAAATTCATTTTCGGGCGGCACACGGGTACGACGTTCGAGGAGAAGGGGAACCGCACCGTCACCACACTCGAGTCCACCGGGTTTTACGAAAACCTGACCTATTATATCGGCACCTATAGAAACCTGCTGGAGGATTTCTCGCTCATCCAAAAGGTCAAAATGCCGAAACCTCTGACGCGGGTGAAGCTCGAGGAGCGAAAACGTGAATCGTATACCGACTATTATGGTCTTCTCAGGATCCACAGAATCTTCACCGTGGATTGGGCGAGGAATACGGTCTATTTCATTCCCGACATCGAAAAGCCGGAATTGGGCTTCGTCAACATTGACACGCGGGCCGGGGAACGCTATCTGATCGATATGGATCCGGGCACGTTCAGCGTGGCCAGGGGGGAGCTCGAGTTCTACGGCGAATACGCCAACGGCCAGACCGACGCTCAGATCAAAGCTTATTACAAGAACGTCCTCTACGTTCCTCCCCATGCGCCCGCCCTGATGGGCATCAAGGTCGTCGGCGACCGCCTGATCATCATAACCGGCAAGAGGGATTGGGAGAAACAGGAAAACGAAGCACTGGTCTACCGCCTCCCCTCGCTGGAGTATAAGGGAAGCTTCGCCATTCCTTACCCGAATTTGCTGACGACCCGCTGGTACGGTGATTTTTACGTCACCGAGAAGCTCATCAAACGGGATGGCGATTTTTTTTATTACTGGGAGATATATAGAATCCGGATGACCTAAGCCATCGCTTCCTGAGGATACTGGTCCCACGTTTTGCCATCCAGAATCCTGTTATGCCCAGATTTCTTTGTCCCGCCCCATTGTTTGAAAAAAAAGGGAATGGACTGTTCAAGGCATGCATCTCGTATCATTCTTGCCCAATCGGGGTCCATCTTCCTTGAATGTGGCCCGGATTCGCCGCCGACTATGGCCCAATCAACGGAGCTAAGATCGAGATATTTAATGGGACCTAATAACGGTTCAAACGAAACAAATCTTACAGTTGAAGGAACCGAGCTTAATTTGTTGATCCGGTGCACATATTCTTGGGACTCGACGGTCACGCCAACCCACAGATTCGCCGGCCATCTCAGCTCCCCCACTACCTCTGCAAGTCTATCCACACGTTTTGTTAAGATCTGAAATACATGGCATGAAGCTAAGCTGATCGTAGAAAATACTCGGGCAATAAAATCGAAAGGAACGTCCTCATGGAATAAATCACTCATGGAATTAACGAAAATGAGTCGCGGCTTTCTCCAATTTAGCGGCGCGTCCAAGAGATCAGGATGGACGGTTACGCGGAATCCATTACGATACCGAACAAGGCCCATCGCCTCCAGACGTTTGGCCATTCTCCTTGCATAGCAATTTGCGCAGCCTTCACTTATGGAGGAACAGCCGGTTACCGGATTCCAAGTGGCGTTTGTCCATTCTATCGTCGAAATTGCGCCCATGGGCCCCCTAAAACAAGCTCATTTGAGGATCACTATACTTCTTAGCTTCTTTCCAGAATCTCTCTCCAAGTCGGTTTCTACTATAGAAACCCAGTCGATACAAGGGCAGATTCTTCTCTGTGGACCTGATCATCAGAGTTTCTGATAAGCCTCCATAAACATAGCCTAATGCCTTCATTTGTGAATCAAGACATTTCGCAATAAATAAATCGAATGAACTAACGAGGTCATCGTGACGTCTGATTTCTCTCCAAGCCGATATGCCAAGATATTCGGAAACTACACAGGAATCCTCTGATAAATATATGGCTTCATTTCTAATCGGATCCATTGCCGGGATATGGATCAAGAAATCCACCAATCTAGCTGACAGCCTTTGAATTGTCGAAAACTTTATATCGCTCAATTTGCACGGATCTACGAAACAGAAAGACAATACTCGTCGTCGTCGACCGTAGGAGGGAAGTTCAGAAATAACCTCTTGATATGAAGAATTCACATCACAATTCTTGAAGAAACACCTCGCAGCAGTCTTGGTTCTTCTCGCTCTTTCATTAAGTGAAGAGATACATGCTGGGTCTGCGTCACAAAAAATATAAAAATCAAACGGGTCTGTTACTTGAAGCGCCAATAATGAAGAGGATTGAACAACGCGATTTGTTCCGCGGATACGGGCGTATCCAGCCCCAGCAAACAAATCTATATAGCCTCGTTCATCCCACCTATTCTTCATTGAAGTGGAGAAAAGATCAGCATAGTTCCAGAGCAAACGGTATTTCTGTTCGGCCCAATCACCAACGTCGGGAATATAGAGGCCGTCGTCCACTACATTGATATGTGGCGAACTGATCCTCTTTCTCTGCATTACCCTTCCTTCATAAGCGACATGCCACTATCCCCGATTCTGGAAAAGAATATCACCCGAGATAACTTCGATTTTGAGGCCGCCCTTTCGATTCATTCAAATACATCATAAAGAGGACCTGGCTCTATTTCAAGTCGCGATTTGGATATCTTCATTTCTGCTGGCCCATAGGATACTGCAGGGACAATGTCGTAAACGATAATCCTTCATTTTGCGGCGGGGACTCGTCGTCGCCGAAGCCGTCCTCGACGAAGATGCGGATGACGTCGCGGATGTTAGCCAGGGCATCCTCGTAGGTCGCGGCACGGGCCCGGCAGTCCGGGAATTCCGCACAGACAGCCGCCCAGCCCTCACCGTCACGGATAACGTAAACAGAAAAACGATAGCCGTTCATCTCAGCCTCCGTTTCATCCGTTCTTTGGATCTGACTCATCGCGCTTAGTGCCTTCCACCGTGATACCCTGCCAAAAGCGTGCCAAGCCTTCTACCCTGGGAAGGCCGGAAACATGTAAAGAAAAGACAGGGGGACATGGACGGGGACATGGACGGGGACACGTACCAAAGGTACATGTCCCCGTCCATGTCCCGTGTCCCCGTCCATGTCCCCATCAGAACGACCTCAAAAAAGCGCAATTATAGATCTTGGGGACCCCCTCGCCGTCTTTGCGGACCTCGCCGCGAAGGAAACAGACGGGCGGGGTGCCGTACGTAACGCAGCGCGTCTCGCCGATGCCCTCGAGAAGCCCGGTTTCGTCTTCAAAGAGGTAAAAATACTTCGGCCCGCCTCGCCCGGTTCCCCTGGCCGCACCGCCGTCCCCGCCACCATATCCTCCCGGACTCCCGTTTCCCGGGCCCGGTCCCGCGTCATTACTCCCATCGCTACGGCCCGGACCGAACCATCCCCCGCCACTGCCGCCGGCCTCGGCGCCATGGCCATCGTGGCCATTGCCGCTCCGCATCATGCCGTAGGTCTCCCTCTGCCGGGCGTCGACGACCCGGACGACGAGCTCGACCATCGTCCCGGCGCAGTCCCTGAGGTCCTTGACGCGAAGCGCCGGCCGCTTGCCTTCGTAGAGATCGAGGTCGTCCCCCTCAGGCAGGAAGCCGAGCGATTCATAGAGCATGCGCCGCTTCTCGTCCGAGGCGATGTCGGCCACCTCCTCCATGTGCTCGAGCCCCTGGAAGTAGCGGAGGACCTGGCGCGTCCGCCGCGGCTCGAGGGAATCGAAGACGCCGGCCCGGATGAGCGCGAGGAGCTCGGCCTTGCCCGGCTTCGTCCGGGCCAGGAAGTCTTCGACCGAGACGTACTGGCCGCCCGCCTTCCTCTCCTCAAGGACGCGCTCGATCGTCTTGAGGCCCAGTCCCTTGATCGACGTCAAGCCGACGCGGATGGCGCCTGGCCCGCCTCCCGCCCCGTTCCCACCGTTCCCCGTTCCGTTCTCGACCTCGAAGCCGGACCCGCTGCGATTGGCGTCGGGTCCCAGGATGCGGATGCCGTTCCTCTTGGCCTCGGCGATGTACTCGGGGAGGTCGTAATAGCCGCCGCCGGCGTTGAGCACGGCCGCGAAGTAGGGCCCGGGGTGACGGACCTTGAGGTAGACGGCCTGGTAGGCCATGTGGGCGTACGAGGCGCTGTGGGCCTTGTTGAAGGAATAGGACGAGAACTTCTCCATGGTCTTCCACAGCCGCTCGACCTCCGGCGCCGCGTAGCCGCGCTCGCCGGCCTCGCGGACGAACTTGGTCCGAAGCGCCGGGTCGCCGCCCCCGCCCCTGCGCAGGTTCCGCCGCAGGAAGTCGCCCTCCTCCGGCGGCATCCCGGCCACCCGCTCGGCGATCTGCATGACCTGCTCCTCGTAGAGGAGGATGCCGCCGGTCTCGGGCAGGATGCGGGCCAGGAAGGCGTCTTCGCCGGGGGACATGTACCTTTGGTACGTGTCCCCGGCTTTCGTTTCCCCGGGTTTCGCCGGCCCACGCCGGCCGCGCCTCCGCCGCAGGAGCGCCTCCTTCATGCCGCTCTCGGTCGGGCCCGGCCGGATGAGGGCCAGGGCCTGGGTGATCTCGTGGATGTCCGTCGGCTTCATTCGCCGCAGGAGGTTCATCATGGCCGGGCTCTCGACTTGAAAACAGCCGATCGTCCGGGCCGCGCGCAGGGCCGCGTAGGTCCCGGCGTCTCCCGGCGGGAGCGTCCGGAGCTTCAGCTTCTCCTTCGTCTCCGAGATCGCGGCCAGCCCCCGGACCGAGAGGAGGTCGAGCTTGATCAGCCGGAGGTCCTCGACGGCGTCCTTGTCGAAGTGGGTCATGCGCAAGCCCTTGGCCGAGGTCTCGAGCGGGAGGAACCGCTCGACCGGCGCCGGCGTCAGGATGACACCGCCGACGTGGAGCGAGGTCTCGTGATAGACGTCCTGGAGCTCGGCGGCGAGCTTCCAGACGTCGAGGCGGCCCGGGGCCGGCGCGGCCCGCCGCAGATAGAACGGCTCCGCGAAATACGGGACGCGCTTCGAGAGCCCCCGCGCCTCCTCGGGCGGGACGCCGAAGGCCCGGAGCGTCTCGTAGAGGGCCGAGCGGGCCCCGAAGCTCTTCAAGCTGCAGACGAAGGCCGCGCCCGTCTTCCCGGCGCCGTACCGCTCGAGGACGTAGGCCAGGACCTCGTCGCGGCGCCGCGAATCGAAGTCGATGTCGATGTCGGGCGGGTCGGGCCGGCCGCGGTTGAGGAAGCGCTCGAAATAGAGGTCGAACTCCATGGGGTTGACGTGGGACACGCCGAGGAGCCAGCCCAGGAAGGACGAGGCCCCCGACCCCCGCAGGTTGTGGAGGATGCCGCGGCCGCGGGCGAACTCGACGATGTCGTGGACGGCCAGAAAATAGGGGCCGAAGCCGGACTGCTCGACGACGGCCAGCTCGCGGCGGGCCCGCCGGCGCTCCTCCCAGGTCAGGGTCTTCGCGGCCGTGAGCCGCTCCATGACGACGTCGCGGAGGGTCCGGGGGAAGAGGTCGGCCGGGAGGCCGGGGATGACGTCCTCGAAGACGAACTCGCACTTTTCGGCGACCTCGACCGTCCGGGCCAGGGCCGCCTTGGCGGCATCGCCGAAGCGGCGCAGGGCGAGCGCCTCCTGGTCCGGCCCGAAGATCTTGACCTTCGTCAGGAGCCGGTCGCGCTCCGGCGGGTAGGGGATCTTTTTCTCGATGGCGTGGAGGAGGACGAGGCGTTCGGGGCTCGTCAGGTACTTGACCGGATTCGCCCAGACGACGGGCAGACCAGCGAATGGGGACATGTACCCCGGGTACGTGTCCCCATTCTTGGCTTTCTCCGGAAAAATTGGTACGTGTCCCCCAGATTCCCTGCCCCCGCATTCCAAGATCCTCCGAAAATTGGCGAACTCCGCCCCGAGGTAGAAGTCTCCCGGCGCGACTTTTTCGCGGAGGTCGTCGAGCATCGCGGCTTCGCTCGCCCAGACCCTACTCTCGCTGCTTTCGGAAATACCCACGATGGGCTCAGACGGGGACACGTACCGGAGGTACATGTCCCCTTTCGTGTCCCCGTTCTTGCCGTCCCCTGAGGGACTGTCCCCGAAGCGGGACTGTCCCTCAGGAACATAGATCACGACGAGGCCGGACGCATCCCGGACCTCCCTGCGGTTGAAGATCTCCATCAGGTTCGAGTAGCCCTCGCGCGTCTTGACCAGGAAGACGAACCGCCGGCCGCCGCACTCGAGTTCGCACCCGAAGAGCGGCCTGACGCCTCCGCCCGCCGCGACGCGCTTCCACTTGCCCCAGCCGTAGATGTTGCCCACATCCGCCAGGGCCGCGGCCGGGAGCCGCTGCCGACCGGCCCACTGCGCCGCCTCCTCGAGCGTAACGCTCCCCTTCCCCCGGCTGTACACGGAATGAAGGCGGAGCGGGACGAACATGCTTTCACTTCGTCAGGGACGCCGTCTTCAGGACGTAGCCCCGCCGCGGCTCGAAGGCATAGACGGCGTCGAGCATCTTCTCCCGGGCCGTCAGCACCGAGCCGAAGCCGTACTTGTCGCGGACCTGGTCGAGGGCCCGGCCCAGCCTCTCCGGCCGCTCCGAGTAGGGCTCGAAGAGCGACAGGG
>Ga0315289_10005247_pt1 | contig 19176 bp, 9 predicted proteins | sample YL17G11_40_MG_FD_203452 | JGI IMG/M metagenome (GOLD analysis project Ga0315289, IMG submission 203452) | Sediment microbial communities from Yellowstone Lake, YNP, Wyoming, USA - YL17G11_40 | ecosystem: Environmental > Aquatic > Freshwater > Lake > Sediment | place: USA: Wyoming | collected...
GAGACTCCTTTAATAGGGTTGTTGATTATTACCAATAAAAAGATACCTTATTTATTGGGGTCTCTTATAAAATCAAGGGGAACCATGAGCGCCCATCCTTCGACGCACTCAGGATGAGCGTTTTGAATGCAATCGTAATTGCCGCAAATCAATAATCATTGATGGATCCAATCGAACGTGCCGGGAGATACAGTTTTCGTGTCGCCAGCAGGGCGCCGTCGGCACCGATATGCTGCATGATATACAATCCTTGGGAAATGCCCGTCCTGCGTGTGAACGAATGGGCGGCGCGGGCGTCCGTTCCCTGCCATACGATCTGGCCTTTGCTGTTGTAAATGCGGATCGCCGCAATCGCGGGCAGGCCGGGCCGCATGGCTGCATACCATGCGTCTTTTCCACCAATGCCGGCGGCCGCATACGGCGTCTGGACCTTGAGCGACCGGATCTGGTTGTGGCCCATGGAAAATGTGACGTTCTGCGTCCCCGCGTCCGCGGTCACCGGCAATTTGCTTCCGTACACCCCGTACTCGTTGCCCATGGATTCCCATGCGGAAACCGGCCGGCTACGCGGGAAGCGGAAGACCGCGTCCGTATTCTTTCCGTCAATCTCGTAGAAACGGACCTGCATGGTCAGCGAATCGTTCCGCGCGGGTGACTCGCTCTCCCATTTCTTGACGGCCGTGACGACCACATTTTCGGGCTCAACCGTGAGGAACGAATATTCCGCGGGCAATTGGCCGGCATGCGACGCTTCCACGCGCGAAATGAGCGGGGAATTGAACTCATAGCCTTTTTGCGGAGCGCCGTCGGTCCAGTCGCCCAAATGCCCCCAGATGCCCCAGCTCATTTCCCAATCGGTTTTGCTCCAGTGGCCGGCCCAGCGGGAGGTCTGTTCGGCTATGAGCACCAGGCGCAGATCGTGGGCAGTGGTGCCGCCGTAATACGAATAGATGGTGCAGTTGTTTTCCAGCAGGGCCACGCTGTAGTCCCGGGTGCTGTTGGGCACATTCGCCCATTTGTGGATGATACCGTAGTTTTGCGCGCCGATGTAATGGTGATGTCCATAGGCCACACCGGCGTCCCAGGTCCGCGACCCGTTGCCGACCGTGGCGCTAAGCGGCAGGTTCAGCACCAGCTCGTTGTTATTGTTGAGCGTGGTCGTGGCCATCAGGTTCTTCACAACCGGTACTTTGTTGAAAAGCATGACGTACAGGTCCCAGGTCACCCCGTTGATGGCGTACGTCATCTTGACGCGCGCAACAGCCGGGCCGGCATCGAGCAATTGCACTCCCGTGGGCACGCTGTACGCGGGGAGCAGCGGCGGCATGTCGCGCGGGTGATGACTTGACTGTATGCAGCAATCGTCCCACCAGTTGGGCGAGGCCGCGGTCGAGGCGATCTGGTTGCCGGGGCCGGAGAGCAGCTCTTTGGCGTTGGTTTTATCATAAACGCTCGTGAGCGCGCCGGTCGATGTGTTGACCTTGACGGCGCACAACCCGTTATCCAGGGTGATTTCGCCGGCCGCCGTGGACGCGGTCACACCCGCGGGGGACGACGCAGGGGCGCTGTTGAGCACCCGATACTCCTTGAACCCCAGCGACGGCACATTCTCCGCGGTAAATACCAGCGTACTCACGCCGCGGTCGCTGATCACCTGCGACGGCACCACGGTCCCGGCGGCGTCCTGCACCTGGATGGGAGTGGCAAACCCCAGATCAACGGTTTTGACCATCACGTAATCCGTCCTTGCCCACGACAGCGCATTATAGACGATCACCGCCTTGCCGGCGCCGGCGGTATTGACATTCGAGGATATCGCCGACAGCGCGCGCGTCAAGGTCGTGTCCGCGACCTTGAATGCCGTTTGATACGCGTCCTGGACATTCATATTCGTGGTATTGGAGACGCCGGTCTGCCAGGGCGTGCCCTGGGCGTCCGCGAGATCATGCTGGTTGAATTTAATGAAGCCGCCCCAGACATCGTAGTTGTATGCGTCGCCGGTAAGAGGGTATTGATACCCGAACGGACGGGCGAATGTCGCGAATTTTTCCGCCTCTAAAAGCCGGTTCTCACAGAGTTTCGAACCCCAGAAAAACAGGCTGTAGCCGCTGCCGGCGACTACGAGATGATTGTTCCACACATTGGGAAGCGCGGTGGTCCATGCATTCGCCTGGAACACCTTACTTGCGAAAGTGGGAAAGCGTCCCGCGGTGGGAGCGCAGATTTCCGCGCCGCCCCCGTCGCCGCTCCAGATACCGCTGCTGCCCACGATCACCGTTGAGCCGTCATCGGAGGTCCAGCGGTAGTCGTTCCAGCCATTGGGCCTGAGCATGTCGGGCGTGCCGTAATTCCACGTGAAGTGATTGTAGAATCCGATCCCGGTGGGATTTTCCGCCGTCCGCCCGGTGATGTAGGTCTGGATCTTCGGCTGGGTCCAGCATGGCGCGTCGAGATCATATCCCGAGGCAACAAGCGGCGCATAGCCGAAGTTGTCCATGCAGAATCGATACGAAATGTAATAATTGCGGAGATAATACTCGTCGCCGCCGAATGAGAAATAGCCTTCGGACCATGCAAGCTCGCTGCCGTCGAAGCGCCCGGCGTCCGAATGCGCTTTGATGCGCGCCCATGTGGCGGGGTACATCTTCTTGAGCAGATAATTCGCCGATTGCATGCCCGTATGACCGGCGAATTGGGTAGGGTTGTCGTCGAGGCAGTTGGCCGCGGTCGTCCAGTCATTATTGACGCGCGACATTCCGTTTTCCATTGTCCAGGTCCACGATATATCAAGATGGCCGTATCCGCCGCCGTAGAGATTGGAGCGCTGGACGGTTGAATAGAGCTCCGCGATGCGCTGGGTCTCCAGCCGGTGTGCCCAGACATAGGGGCCCACGCGGATATCCGCCTGCACAACGGGCGCTGCACCGGTGAGAAGGATCGAAACGGCAGTTGCGATAGACGCCGGCTTGAATGCGTTATGGCTCATGAGTTGCTCCTTTGCATGCGCGAGAGATCCGCCAGCCCTCCGGCCCCGGAACCGCCGGAATGCCCCGGTCACCGCACGATCCCGATCTTCCGGCCTATGTGCCCGGCGCCGGTTGAAACGGTGACGAAATAGATGCCTGCCCGCACTTTTTCCCCATTCGCCCTGCCGTCCCAATCCACCCGGTCGGGCGCGGACGCCGCGCGCTGATCGTTCTCAAAAAGCGTGCACACGGCCCGGCCATTGACATCGGAAACAGCCACCCGCGCGATCTCGCCTGCAGGGGACGGCAGTTGGATGGCGATGCCGCCGTTTCGCGCCTGGCGCACGGTCATGCCGGTGCGCAGAGCGCGATTGCCGGGGCCCTGCCGCACGCCCAGCACATTCCCAAGCGTAAAGGCAATCGTCTTGATCTGGTATTTGCCGATGGTCAGCGAAATCGTGTTACCCGACGCGGTCACATTCGCTTTTGCCTGCACCGAATCCTCCTCCGCGCCGTTCAGCTCGCGCGCGCCCGTGACGGATGCGCTGCGCGGGAAGGTCAGCGAAACCGTCTGCGGCGTTGACGATCCGGCAATTTCCCGGATTCGCACGATATATTCATTCCCGGATTCCGCCTTCTTAACGGCCATCACGGCGATCTTCGACGGATCGCAGGCGACGAATGACAGCGATTTGCCGGCGGCGCCCGCATGCGCGCTTGCCTGAAATGCAATCAGCGGATTATTGAACCGCAGCCCCTGCCGCACTACGCCGCCGCTGCTCCAGGTCCCGGCATGACCATAAATCCCATAGGAAAATTTATGCTGGAACTTGTCCCCGGTATATCCGTAATTCGTCCCCGAAGGAGAGTGGATGAGCGTCAGGTGCAGCGTGTTATCGCTGGATTTGTCCCATCCCCGCTTGTAATCCGCGAGGATGGCGGTGCCGAAAGTGTTGTCTGCATTTGTCAAATCGGCCCATTGCTGCGCCGGGACTTCATAAAGGTTGGAAGTCATGTTCGGCCGCTCGATGACGCCAACGCCGAGGTCGAAGGTGGCCTTGGGATTGGACGCCTTGAGCGGAAAGCCCGCCTTGAGCATGGTGGACGAAGTGTTCCAGGTGATGTCGTTGGCGACCTCGAGAAAGCCGGTCGAGTCTGCTGACAAACGGTAATATTGCGTGAAACTCGAGCCGTCCTTCGTGCGCTTGACCTGCACGCTGACGCGCGCGGGGCCGCTCTCCATCACACGCTTGATGACCGCCTGGTCCACATACCCGCGCGCGGCCGAGGACACGTCGGCGTACAGCACTTCCCACGACGGCCATTGCGTGGAGTTGTCGTTCCGCATTTCAAGGCGCGCGGGCTGCGCGAGCAGTTCGCGGTTGCCGTTGCGCTTGTCAATAATGCTGGAAATGTCGCCGTTGGCGTCGATGGTCACCTTGTATTGGCTGTTTTCAAGCGCCGCGGCGCCGGCGGTCAATCCGGTGGCAAGGGCGCATGCGGTGGTTGACGGACGCGCCTCAAAGACCGCATAGCCCGACGCCGGCACGGATGCCATGAACGCGAAATTCATGGTCTGTCCGGCAACCGCCGTCTTTTGCGAGGGAACCTCGGAGCCCGCCGCGTCGAATACGCGCACCTCGGCTGGCGCAGCGCCCGGAAATGTCACCGACGCCTCCACCAGGTCGCGCCGGTGCATTGTCAGCGGATTGTATACCACCACGGGAATGCCCGCCGGATCGTTAACGCGCGTGTCAAGAAGCGCCGCAACGTTGTCGTTGGCGGCCGTCAAGGTTCCGGAGAACGCGGCGATCGATGAATCCAGCGCGGGGATCGCGTATCTGGCATAAGCATCCGGAATGCTGGTGCCGGTCACGCCGTCGTGGTTCTGGTTCCATAAAACGCGGATCCAGGCGCTCTTGAGCGCATCGCGCGGATACGGCGAATTCGCGCCCCATTCCGCGATCACCGATGCCTGCTCAGCGGAAAACGCCAGAATTTCATTGCGCCAGTTGCGCGTTTTAATATCCGCGTGCGCCGTATACGCGCCGGTGCCGTGGGTCTTCATGAGCAGCTCGCCGTCGTACGAGGGCAGCGCGCCTATCTGCGCAGGCGTCAAGTCGCGGAAGATCTGGTCCGATGGCGCAAGAACGACCTTGATGTCCTGGGTCGCATTTGTCGCGATACGGGACATAAGACTGGTGACCGGACCATCTTCGTTGCCGCCGCCCTGATCGCCCACGCCGAAATAATCGTAGGTCGCCCAGACCCCGCTCGTTGTTTTAAGCGCATCGCCGTCAATGCCGCGGATGTCCCATTGAAGATCAGCATACGAACCGGGCTTGAGGCACGAAACGAGTATGCTTCCGTCAACGCCCTGCCACCGCCCGATGGAAAACGGCGTGGGCCGCCATCCGCCCCAGACATCGAACTTCTGCGTGGAGAACCCTTTGAGGCCGCAATGCGTTGCGATGGTGGGCAGCGCATAGCCGAACCCGAAGCAATCGGGCAGGAAAACATCAATGCTTTTTTTGCCGAATTCATCCTTGAAAAAGCCGTTGCCGTAAAGCACTTGACGAACAACAGATTCAGGACAGGGGACATTCACATCCGCGGCGTCCACGAACCCGCCCACCGGCGCCCAGTTGCCGCTGGCGACATACCCCTTGACACGAGCGTAATCCGCGGGATACGCCTGCTTCATGAGCATGTAGCGGAACGCGCCTTCGAAGCTGAAGACATACCCGGGGAACTGGTCGAAAATATCGAAATTGCGGTACATGGTATTGGGAAGAAAGACCTTGATGGTGCCGTCGAGCGTCCACTGCCACTGGGTGTCGAGGTGCGATTCCGCGGCGATGTAGGTGACCTTGTCACGCGAAAGATCGTAGGCGAAGATCGTCGCCACGAACAACGCGACGATCGCCAGGGGAATCAGCGGTGCGGGAGGGTGCTGGCATTTCATGATATGCTCCGTCGTTTATACAAGGATGCGCGCGAATCGTTCCGGCGCCCGGTCTTCGGATTTCAGAACCCGCAATACACCCTGACGACCCACCACCAGTCCTTTTTGGCCGGCAGCACGTCGAAGGTCTCCGGTTTGTCTACCTGCAGGACTGTGGGGTGCATATGGTCGCGCGCCACCTGCGCGGTGATGGTAACGCTTTTCAGGACCTCTTTTTTCGCATACAACGACCAGCGCCATTTGTCGTGAGGAAAGAGCTTGTGATATTGGTCGTACACCGGCAGCGGTATGCCGTCGCGGAAGATGCGCTCCCAGCTGTTGGGAAACGGACCGTCGAAATATTCGAACTCCAGCGCCGCCACGTCCAGCGCCTTGAATGCCGGCAGGTTGATGCCGAACATGCGCGGTATGCGTAGTTTCCAGTCGCTGTAGAGATTGCGGCAATCGGGATAATCCTTTGTGCCGAGGAGGACCGCCTCGCCGTAGAGTTTCAAGTCTTCGGGGCCCAGAAACCACAGCGGCACGCCCAGGGTCTTCAGGATCCCCTGGATATCGATTGTCAAATGCGCATCGATCTTGTTGCCGGCGAAAGGATAATGTCCGGTGGTGTCGTAGACAATGGCGGTATCATTGCCCAGCGCATCACGCAGGGTATCGGCGACCAGGATCGCATTGATGCCTTTTCGCGGGGTTGTGAAGCGGTCATCCGCGGGCAGCAGGCGATCAAGGCAGACGCCGGCGCCGGCGTCTGCGATGCCGGGACGGCGATAGCCCGCGACATACGAGAGTGACCAGTCCTGAAGCGGGAACCGCGTCACTTCGCTGGTCAGCAGCAGGTCCTGCTTGACGGTTCCGGCAATCACGCCGCCTACTCTCAGGCCCATGAGACGCTGAAAGGCGTAATCGAATGAATTATCGATGAAGTTCGGATAGCATCGCGTCCTGAAAAGGTATTCGCCAAGGTTGCGGGACTGTTGATTGTATTTATAGGGGAAATAGCCCGATTCCACGGTAAGCCCGTTACGGGTCGTGTCACCGAATGTAAACAGGCCTTCAGCCTGCGTGATATAATACGTGAACCGCGGCAAACGCGTGACATTGGCGCCCAGATTCCCATAGGCCTGGTCCACGAAATACGAGAATGCGATTTCGCCTTCTCCATTGACGATGATCCGTGCGTGCCGGTTGAGATCGGCGACCGCGCCCAGCCCCAGCACCTGACGCTCGATCAAGCGGTGGTTGAGCGCCTCGTTGACGCCGAGTCCCTTGACAATCTGCCCCGCCTCCAGAAAGCCGTAGCCCTGGATGCCCAGCGATCTGGTGGTGTCGGCCAGCTTGACATTAAGGACTGCCCATGAGGCGGCGGAGGCCAGCAGCAGCGCCGAACATACCGTGCGCAGGAATCCACGCGAAATCATCGATACTCTCCTTTGCAGTGCCATGAAAAATGTCCGATGCGCCCGGACTCAGCGCGCCGCGATCATTCCTGACCGCAGGATCGTATTTCCGTTTTTCAACTGATACACGCACGCGCCCGCGGGCAGGGGAAACGACGCGGCGCCCGATGCGAGATCCGCGCGGCCGATCAGCGCGCCGCGAAGGTCGCACAGGCGCAGCGACAGGTCCCGGCCGCCGGCAACGGAAAATGAAAGCGTCGATGCGCCGGCAGCGACGGCAATCGAAATGGCGCGCCCACGGCTTCCGGCCGGCAATGGCTGCTTGACCAGCGCGACATCATTGAAATGATGGATGCCGCTGTCGGTGCCGGCATACAGTTCGCCCGGCGTAACGCCTTTTGTCAAACAGCGCGGCGTGGCGGCAAGCGTTCCCAGTTTCGTCCACCCGCCGGTCATGGTTGAGCTGCCTTTATAGACGCCCGAGGATGTGGCGACATAGAGCGCGTCTTCGGTGGAAGATGCGGGCCATGCTGCTATCGCAGCGATCGCCCCGCCGGCGGGTCCGGTCGCATGCGTCCATGCTTCCGCCGTTTGTCCGGAAGCCTCCTGATAGCGGTAGATGCCGTCATCCCGCGTACCCACATAGAGATATTTTGTTCCGGCGCAGAGCGCGGACACCTTCATCGCGCGCTTGATCGTCATGCTGTCGGTCCTCACTTCGCACAGCAGGTTCGATGCCCCGGGATTCACGGATGCCGTGTCATACCCGCCGGCATAGCATTTCTGCTGCGCCCCGTATACGCACATGACCGCGCAATAGGGCTTCTGCGTTCCGAAAGCGTTTGCCGGCGTCTTGACCGTATCCATTGTCAAGGGCGGATAGCCCTTCCACAGCCCGTGCGTTACGGCAGTCCCGCTGCCCACGAACACATGCGTCGTGTCCCGCGTGGGACCGTGCACGATACGCGCGGTCACCGCCGAGGGGCCTTCCCAGGTGTTCATGCGGGTGAAGGTGTACTGATCGACCCATTGGAGCTTGAAAATGCCGTCGCCCGTGCCGCCGGTGCTCTCGTTCTGTCCATGCCCCACGAAGAAGAACATGCCGGAATTGATCTTGACAAGCGCATAGGGGTCGACCCACAGGGAGAATGAGACGGCGCTGAAGCTGGCGTTGGTATTGTCGGCCGCGACATACATGCCGTCCATCTGGTCATGCACCAGGCCTGCGATCACCCGGCCCGAATCATCAATGCCGATGCAATTGACAATGCGGCCGGGTACGCCTTTGAGGGTCCAGTTCTGGGCCGCGCACGGCATGAAAATTCCGACAGTAACAAGCAGAACCGATCCCAGGAAAATCGCACGATGGTGATTGCGCATAATCGGTGTTCTCCTTCATAGGAAAAGATTGTTAAACCAGGCATAAGGCAGCGAACCAAAACGGTCGCGGGTCAAAGGGTTGAGAATATTAGGAAAGATACGGGAAAATGGTGTAAAAAATGGCAATTTATGGTATTTGGGTATTATGCTTGTATGATATTTGATCTGAATTCAGCCCCCTGGAGCCCGAACCTGTCCCGGCTCCAGAGGGCCGTTAAGACACGAACGTCTGATAGGCCGGGATCCGGAACCTCAATGCGCATTTGATCTGCAGATTTTCTGCGAGTTCAAAGGCCTCCCGTCTTTGCCCATGGCTTGCAGCACATAAATGCCATCCGACGCGCTGATCCGCGGCAACCTGCGAAGCATGGATACATCTTTCCCTTGCCATATGATTTGGCCTTTGGTATTGCACAGGCGCACAATGCCGGACCCTGCTGGCATTGGAAGCACATTGACACTCCGTCCTTCCCTCCATACCGGCGTCGCGGAATAGGGCGTCTGCACCTTCAGCGATCGGATCTGGTTGTGACTCATGGTGAAAACCACCTTCTGAAGGCCGTTCTCAGTGGTGGTTGACAGCTGGTTTCCAAAGACTCCATACTCATTTCCCTGCGATTCCCAAGCACTCACCGCTGGAGATTCCGGAAAGCGGAAGACCGCATCGGTATTTTTTCCGTCAATCTCGTAAAAACGCATCTGCATGGTATTGGTCGAGACCCCGGTCGCCGGTTCGTCTTCCCATTTCTTGACCGCGGTGACCACCACATTTTCCGGCTCAACGCTCAGGAACGAAAACTCCGCGGGCAGAGTTCCGCCGTGCGGCTGCTCGACTCGTGCTATCAACGGCGAGTTGAACTCATACCCTTTCTGCACCGCGCCGTCGGTCCAGTCGCCGGTGTGTCCCCAAATGCCCCAGCTCATTTCCCAGTCGAATTTGCTCCAGTGCCCGCCCCAGCGCGACGTCTTTTCGGCAAGCAGAACCATGCGCAGATCGTGCGTGCCGCCAACGCCGTAGAACGACCAGATCGTGCAGTTATTCTCGAGGAGCGCGACGCTGTAATCCTTTGCGTCACTGGCGACATTCGCCCATTTGTGCGTGGGGGTGTATTTATCCTTGTTGACATATTTATGGTGTCCATAGGCGACCCCCGTATTCCACTCCTTTGCGCCGTTTGAAACGGACGTGGCCAGGGGAATATTGACAACGAGTTCATTGTCATTGTTGAAATTGGAGCTGACCATGCGATTGGCCACAACAGGAATCTTGCTGGAGAGCGTGATATAGTGGTCCCAGTTGACGCCGTTCTCCACATAGGTCACCTTGACTCTTGCAATTGCGGGGCCTGAGTCCACAAGCGTAACCGCCGTAGGAGTCTTGTAGATGAGCGTTGCGGGCATGGAATTGGGAAAATGGCTGTAGAATTGGCAGCAATCAGTCCACCAGTTGGGGTTGCTGCTGGTTGAGGCTATGCGGTTGCCCGGGCCGGAGAGCAGTTCCTTTGCATTGGTTTTATCAAAGAGACTCATGATCGCGCCGGTGGTCTTGTCAATCTTGACTGTCCGGTATTGGTTGTCAAGAGTTATCACTCCCGCCTGGGTGCTTGCGGAAACGCCCGCGGTCGCGGTTGCGGCGCTGTTGAATACTTTATACTCCTTGAATCCCAGCGACGGCACATTCTCGGCGGTAAAGACCAGCAGAGAATATGCGGAATCGCTCAATATCGGCTGGCTGTCCGCGTCAGCTTTTGTCCACGAGAACCGCATGACGGCACCGCCGCTTCCCTGAAAGTATTCCACTTTGACAGGACAATTCTGTCCCTGAATGAGATTCACCGTTGCCGAATACTTTGTTGGGCCTTGAGTTACCCAATGGTCGATTATCAGAATGTTGTTCACCCATACCCGCACCCCGTCATCGGACTCCGAGGTGAAGGTGTACGAGGTAGTTTTTGTGGGTGTGATCTGACCCGTCCAACGGACTGAATAGTTATCGTTGTAAGGTACCAGCGCCGGTTTGTTGCCACCCCAGTCGAAATCGATAATCGAATCTGTTTTCGTACCTGCAAGCGTGATGAGATTCACGTCTGAGAAATACTGGGCCGTGAAACCTGCGCCGTCGGGGTGACGCTCATTGAGCGAGACAGTAGGCCTTGTAATCCTGTGCTCCACAATCACCTGGGACGGGATCACTGTACCGGCCCCATCCTTCACACTGATGGGCGAAGAAAATCCGATGTCGGCAGTTTTGACGAATACTTGATCGGTGCGCGCCCACGAGAGCGCGTTGTAGACGATTACCGATTTCCCCTCTCCCGCGGTATTCACATTGGAAGAGATCACGGAGAGCGCACGGGTGAGTGTGGTGTCGGCCACCTTCAGCGCGGCGGTATAGGCGTCTTGAATGTTGATGTTCGTGGTGTTGGAGACGCCGGTCTGCCAGGGCGTGCCTTGCGCGTCGGCGATGTCGTGCTGATTGAATAGAAGCATGTTACCCCAGACGCCGTAAAGATATGCGTCACCATTCAAGGGATAGGTATAACCAAATGGCCGGGCAAAGGCCGCGAATTTCTCAGCCTCCAACAGGCGGTTCTCGCACATCTTCGCGCCCCAGAAGAAGAGGCTGTAACCGCTCCCTGCACTAATCATGTTGTCATTCCATTGATTTGGAACCAATGTGTTTATATTCCCTTGTTGAAACACCTTCGACGCGAAGTCGGGGAATCGTCCTGCGCTATTGACGCAAATCTCGGCCCCGCCGCCATCTCCCGCCCAGCGTCCTCCCGTGCCGACAACGACCATCGAATTGTCATCGGATGTCCACCGCCACTTATCCCAGTTATTGGGCCTCATCATACCATCGTAAGCCCAGGTATGTCGGTTTACAAATCCGATTCCGGTCGGATTCTCTGTCGTCCGGCCTATCATGTAGGACATCATCTTCGGTTGGGTCCACAAAGGCGCATCCAGATCATAGCCGCAGGCGTTCAGCGGAAGATAGCCGAAATTGTCTTTGCAGAAACGCGTAGAGATATAGTAGTTGCGAATGTTATACTCATCTCCGCCAAAATCGAAGTATCCTTCACTCCAGTTCATTTCGCTGCCGTCATAACGGCCCGCATCGGAATGGGCCTTTATTCTCGTCCACAGACTCGGATATTTTGTCTTCACCGCATAGTTGCCATATTGCATGCCCGAATGTCCGGCGTACCAGGTGGGATTATCATCCAGGCAGTTTGCCGCCGTTGTCCAGTCACCTTGAATGCGCTGCCAACCGCTTTCAACGGTCCAGGTCCACGCGAGGTCAAGGTGATTGTACCCTCCGCCGTAGGCGTTGGGCTTGGACCCTCCGCCGTGCTCCCATGAATACGTACCGATCTTAATATCGGCCTGCACTGTGCTGATTAATGCGAAGATCAAGCCAACCCCGAGCACAAAACCTCTGGCTAAAGAAATGTTCCGGACAGCGCTCATGATACCCTCCTCTTCGTGTGAAATATTTGTTGGATGCTATCGGAAAATCCTGATCCAATCCTCTTCACAATGCAATATACTGGAGTATCGCAAGCGTTGTTATTCGCGGGTACACCTATTATATTCGCAGGACACGCAATAGTCACTGGAACCCCTTCCCTCCGGGATCAAGGAACGTTCCCATGCGGTATAGCTCTTACAGAGGCAAATCACGGCAATTCCGTGTAGCCACAAGTGCTGTTATTTACGAAAGCACCAATTATATTCATAAAAACCACAACTATCACTGGAACCTAACCCCCTGAGGAATCAAGGAGGCGCTCTCATGCGATACGATATTAATGAAGATCACTTTTTGGCACGGCATGTCCTCTTCGCTGCATCTCCCTGTAAGGTTTTCGGATGTCATTTCCTTCGCGGGACGTGGACCTGGCAGGACCGGAATCTCGCCGCCCCTCACTGGCGGTTCTATTGGAATCCCACAGGCAACGCGGCTGTTCATTTCGGGGAGCAGGTGATCGAACTTGACTCAAAGACAATCGCGCTGATACCGCCCAATATTCCGTTCAGCAAATCAGCTACCACCTTTGTGGAGCATTTCCACATTCACTTCACCGCCAACTCCGACGTCGACAGGGCGCTTGGGAAAACCATGCACCGCCTGGAAGCGACCCCTTCAGCGGTTTCGGCCATGCGCGAAATCATCGCTTTGCTCAGCGACAATTGCGAATCAAGCATTGTCTTCCAAATGGCTCTTGTCAACCTGATTTCCCGGGCGCTTCTGGAGGTTTCGCGAGGGTTCCCCGAGGCGTCGGTGCGCGATCTCCGGATCATTAACGTATGCAACTACATGAACGAGCACTTCGCCGAACAGATTGAAAACGAATGTCTGGCGAAAATCGCGGGAATGAACACCAACGCTTTTATCCGGTTCTTCAAAGGGGCCCTGGGAAATACTCCGCGGAGATACATCATGAAAAAGCGCATCGACCACGCTTCAACGCTGTTGGCGGGGGGCGATTTGTCGATCGAACAGATCGCCGAAAGAACGGGCTTTTGCGACAGGAACCATTTTACCACGGTATTTACGCGAGAGATGAAGACCAGCCCGGCGGCGTTTCGAAAACGGGATATTTAAGAGGGGACTGCAACCGCGAAGGCGCCACGGCCCTCATTGCGGCAAGCGACTGGTTAGCGCAGCAGGTTTACTTCTGGTGCCGCGGCGCGCGTGATGGACCGATGGTCGATCGGGAATGTGCGACTATTATGAGCAAGCATACTGTCCGATGATTTCAAAGAACTTTCGCGTTGCTGCGTTACGTCACCAACGCAAACAAGCCGGCTGGTCGAATGCCGACCGGCAGACCTTCCGCGCGCTCAGGGCTTTTCCGTCCCGGCCCAACACCTGCAGCACATACATCCCATCGGCGCGGGACAGCGCCCTAAGCTGTGAAAGATCGCTGCCCTGCCAGATTGCCTGCCCCCGGGTGTTGCAGAGGCGCGCAGTCCCGGAGGTCATTGGTAAACGAGATAGCGGGCCGCCGTCCCGCGCTTCCCGCCATACCGGCGTCGCGGTATAGGGCGTCTGCACCTTCAGCGATCGGATCTGATTGTGGCCCATGGAGAAAGCAACTTTCTGCATGCCATTTTCCACGGTCACGGGCAGTTGGCTTCCGTAAACGCCATACTCGTTCCCCTGCGATTCCCACGCGGTTACCGGACGCGAGGCGGGGAATAGGAAGACGGCATCGGTGATCTTTCCGTCAACTTCATAAAAACGCATCTGCATGGAGTTCGTGGTGGCCTGCGTGGGCGACTCGTCTTCCCATTTCTTGACAGCGGTGACGATCACATTCTCCGGTTTGACCGTCAGGAACGAATATTCCGTGGGCAACGATCCGGCATGGGACGGTTCAACGCGGCCGATCAGCGGCGAGTTGAATTCATAGCCTTTCTGCACCGCGCCGTCGGTCCAGTCGCCGGTGTGTCCCCAAACGCCCCAGCTCATCTCCCAATCGGTTTTGCTCCAATGCCCTTGCCAGAAGGATGTTTTCTCCGCTATGAGCACCAGCCGCAAATCGTGCGCGCCGCCAACCCCGTAAAACGACCAGAGTGCGCAGTTGTTCTCCAGAAGCGTAGCGCTATAGTCTTTGGCGTCGCTGGCCACGTTGGTCCATTTATGGAAAGGCGTTTCCATGCTGCGAACGTCGCCTTGCGGGTTGCCCTTGACATATTTATGATGGCCATACGCAACGCCCGAGTTTTGTTCTCCGGCGGTATTGGATATCGCGGCGTTCAAAGGCAGATTGACAACAAGCTCATTGTCGTTGGTCAGGTTCGAAGTGACCATGCGGTTGCCGGCAACCGGCACCTTGTCGAAGAGCATAATGAAGTGGTCCCAGTTGACGCCGTTCTCGGTATAGGTCGCTTTGATCCGGGCCAGAGCCGGGCCGGCGTCAACAAGCGTTACCGCCGTGGGGGTTTTATAGGTCAGCGTAGTGGGCATTGCGCCAGGGTGATGGCCGTATTGATATTTGCAGTCTTCCCACCAACCAGGATCATTGGTAGTCGAAGCGATCCGGTTGCCCGGTCCCGAAAGCAATTCCTTGGAGTTGACCTTGTCGTAGAGGCTGGTAATAGCGCCCGTGGAGGTGTTGACCTTAGCCGTACAGTATTGATTGTCAAGGGTGATTGCGCCGGCGGCAGCGGCGCCGGTAACTCCTGCAGGGGTCGATCCGGCCGCCGAGTTGATTGCGCGATACACCTTGAAGCCAAGTGACGGAACATTCTCTGCGGTAAAGACCAGAGTGCTCACGCCGCGATTATCGATCACCTGCGACGGGATCACGTTGCCGCTGGCGTCCTGCACCTGGATCGGGCTGCTGAAACCAATATCGGCGGTCTTGACCATCACATAATCGGTCCGGGCCCACGAAAAAGCATTATAAACGATGACAGCTTTGCCGTTGCCCGTGGTATTTACATTTGCAGAAATGAGCGAAAGCGAGTGCGTTAAAGAGGTATCGGCAACCTTAAGGGCTTTTGCATATGCATCCTGGACGTTCATATTGGTAGTGTTGGAAACGCCCGTTTGCCAGGGCGTGCCTTGCGCATCGGCCAGATCGTGCTGATTCATCCGCAGAAAGCCGCCCCAGACATCATAGAGGTAATTGTCTCCAGAAAGCGGATATACATAGCCGAAGGGCCGCGCGAAGGTTCCGAATTTTTCCGCTTCCAGGAGGCGGTTCTCGCACATCTTGGCGCCCCAGAAGAAAAGGCTGAATCCGCTGCCCCCGCCGATGAGATGATCGTTCCACAGGTTGGGGACGGAGGTATTCCAAACGTTTTCCTGGAAAACTTTCTTGGCGAACGCCGGAAACCGGCCGGCGCTTTGGACGCACTCTTCAGCGCCGCCGCCATCGCCACTCCATACGCCTTGTGTTCCGACAATAACCATAGACCCATCGTCGGAGGTCCATCGCCATTGGTTCCAATTATTCGGCTTGATCATGTCCGGCAAGTTCAAACCGCCGGATTGGCCCCAGTTCCAGGTGAAATGATTGTAAAAACCCAAACCAGTGGGATTATCAGCAGATCGCCCGGTGATGTAATTCTGGATTTTCGGCTGGGTCCAGGTTGGCGCATCAAGATCGACCCCGGCGGCCATCAACGGGGCATAGCCGAAATTGTCCATGCCGAAGCGGGTTGATATATAGTAATTGCGCAGATAATACTCGTCGCCGCCAAAAGCGAAATATCCTTCCGACCAGGAAAGATCGCTGCCGTCGAACCGGCCGGCGTCGGAATGCGCTTTGATCCGGGTCCAGGTGGCTGGATAGAGTTTTTTAAGCATATAATTTGCCGATTGCATGCTGCAATGGCCGGCATAATTCGTTGGATTGTCGTCAAGACAACTCGCCACCGAGGTCCAGTCGTTGTTCACTTTCTGCATTCCCTGTTCCACCGTCCAATCCCACGATATGTCAAGATGGCTGTAGCCGCCACCATACTGGTTCGTTTTGGGGATCCCATAGTCTCTGCCGTCGTATTTGTGCTGCCATGCGTACGATCCGACCTTGATATCGGCGTGTGCGACGGATGCCGCTGCCAATGAAAGAAAAGCGATAACGTATAATCGACGCATCATGATGCCCTCCTGTATTCGGGGGAGTGAACCGGGTCGCGGGTTGCTCCTGGCCTGACGCCGTGTTTGTAATATAAGCCGACCTTAGGCCCGAATCTATTAGGGAAAGCAAGTATTATATTTGTAAAAACGCACACCCCTCCTCAGGACGGCCGCTCATGGCGTTATCGTATGACATTATCGACGATCCTTTTCCAACCCGCGCGTATCCCGCCGACGCAATGGCCCCGCGGATCATCTACTGTCACCTTATGCGGGGGACGGCCACCTGGAACTACACCAAGCACACTGCGCCATTCTGGAGGCTCTACTGGAACCGCACTCCCGGCGCAAGCATCTGGCTTGACGGAACCGAAACGCCTCTCGCGCCCTCCGCCGCAATCGTGATCGCCCCGGATACCCCCTACGACAAATCGACCACGCGGCCGGTCGAGCATTTCCATATCCACTTTGCCCCGGGCGGATTTCTTGATGATGCGATACGGCGCAGGATCTTTGTTCTTAAGCTTCGGCCCGATATCCGGGATTCAATGAATAGCATGGTCGATTGCCTGGCGGGCAACAATCTGGATTCGCGTCTTCTGACCGAAGGCATGTATGTGGTTTCCTGGGCGCTTCGCGAAGTCGCGGCGCGCATGCCCGCGCTTGCGTGCGTCAACCCCCATCTGGCGCGCGTAGATGAATTCATTGTCAGGAACCTTTCAGCCGCCATTGAAAACGATCAGCTCGCGCGCGCGGCATGCATGAACATCGACAGCTTCATCAGGTTTTTCAAAAAGGAAACAGGACTCACCCCGCAGCGCTATATCACCAATAAGCGCGTTCTGCGGGCATCCGACCTGCTTCATTCGCCCGATCTGACCATTGATGAAATCGCGGAACAGTGCGGCTTCTGCGACCGCAACTACTTCACCACGGTTTTTACCAGACTTAAAGGCATGGGCCCCGCGGAGTACCGCAAACGAAGAGACATATAGCGGCACAAAGTGCACGCAACGATGCAAAAACTCAACAAACGGCAAACTCTTTTCCTCCAAACCGCCTTGCGGCTGAAAAGCGACTGCGCCGCGGGGGTGTGGAAGCCGCTTCCCGCCATTCATGCGCTGGCCGTCCATTATGGCGTTTCGTACTGCACCATGTGGAAAGCGGTTCGTGCGCTTAAAAAAGACGGCCTGCTTGCGGTAAGTCAAGGCGCACGGGTCAGGCTTAAAGGCGCGGCGGCGGCCGCGCCGACCGGCGATCTGTGCGCCCAGGTATTGCGCAACGGCATTCTCAACGGTACGTATCGTCCCGGCGATCCCATGCCCAAATTCGATTATGTGCAGCACGTGCATCATCTTTCGCGCAGCACGGTCATGGCCGCCTATGCGCGGCTTGCGCGCGAAAATCTTATCCATAAAGAAGGGAAATCATGGATTGCCGGGCCGGTGCCGCTCCGTCGCGCGGAGCATGGCCCGCGGGCCGAAGCCGCCACCGTGCTCATGGTCGTGCGCAATGCCGCGGACTGGAATTCCCTGTTCAACAATTTTTTCCTCGCGCCCGCAATCACCATGTTCCGCGGCGAACTTTCGCGCGCCGATGTCCGGATCCTGCCGTTCCTGATCGAGGAGCCGTCCGCCGCCTTTGCCTCCATGTCGGGCAACCTTGACAGCCTGCGATCCATGGTCCGCGGGCTGGGAGCGCGCTACCGCGGCGCGTTTCTCCAGGAGCAGTTCGCCCCGGCCGAAAAGCTGCGGACCCTTGTCCTGGAATTATCGGCTTTTGGTTCGCACCCGGTCTGCTATTTCGATTTCAGCGGCGCGCGCGACGACATGCAACGGGCGCCGCTCGGGCTGCCCGCGTGCTTTTACCGCCTGTATCTCGATGAAAAAACGGCCGTCGGGCATGCGATTGACGCATTGATAAGCCGCGGTCACCGCCGCATCGGGTACACTATGCTGGGCGGCCAGAGCGCCGAGTGGATGACGCTCCGGCTTGACCGGCTCCGGGCAACGGCCCGCGGGACCGGCGCCGAAATCCTGCGCGCGGACCTGACCGAACCGTTCTGGATCCCGCCGTGGACCGCGGAAATCAACAAGCACGCCGCGTTCGCCCGTCAGCTCGATGCCTTCATGCGGCGGCCCGCGGGTGTGGCCGGCACGGCGCAATCGCTTCTGTCAATTACGCCCTCCCTGCGGGAACTTCTGCGCGCGGGCGCCACGGCCCTGGTCGCGCCAAGCGACTGGTTCGCGCAGCAGGTTTACTTATGGTGCCGCGGCGCCGGCATTGCGGTTCCGGGCGATCTCTCGATGATCACCTTCGACAACACCCCGGATTCCGAGGCCATGCCCATCACCAACATCGATTTCGGCCTGGGCCATCTGGGGTTTGTGGCGGCGCATATCATTCTCGATGATATCCCGCTGAAAATCCCGCATGACGGGCAGATCGCCGGACCGGTGCGGGTGATGGACAGAGGGTCGATCGGGAAAGAAGGATAGGCACGAATTTTTCTTATTTCGTTCCACAACACGCATATTTCCTGCAGCCATGCTGGTCATCGCTTAACGGAAACAATCCGGTCTGGTCGCAGCAACTGCGCGACCCGTTCATTCGGCGCAACAACAGGAGAGCGCCGCGCAATCCGACTGGCAATTGCCGATAGCATCGAGGGACCATATCGTATCGTCGAAGGGCCCATGAACAAAGGCCAGATCGCCCCGGTGATCACCGAAGGGCCGCTTTTACCGGGCGACAGTCCCGGTCAAAGCGTAGAGTCTTTGTGCGTAACAAATACGGTTTTTGCGTATTTCTTTTGATGATGATAGACGGCCCGATGACGCACCAAGAGCTAAATCATTATGTCAATCT
>Ga0315289_10005249_pt1 | contig 19173 bp, 33 predicted proteins | sample YL17G11_40_MG_FD_203452 | JGI IMG/M metagenome (GOLD analysis project Ga0315289, IMG submission 203452) | Sediment microbial communities from Yellowstone Lake, YNP, Wyoming, USA - YL17G11_40 | ecosystem: Environmental > Aquatic > Freshwater > Lake > Sediment | place: USA: Wyoming | collected...
TTGCTACTTCTCTTATACATCTTCTGCAGTACATTAGGCCGTATTTTCTAACTATACCTTTGTAGCTACCGCAACGTCTACATCTTCTTGAGCCTTTCCCGAATTTTCTTTCTTTTTTTATTGACTTCATAATACCTCTACCTTATAATTTTTAACAATCCAATCCATTGCTTCTTCAGGCTTTATTAAGTGTTTTTTTCCAATTTTCTTTGGAATCTTCTTTCTTTTAACTCTAAATCCTGGTCTCTCTAACGAGACGCAAACGTCCATTCCAAAAATTCCAATATCAGGGTCATATCTAACTCCTGAAATGCTTATATGCTCTTTAATGCCAAATGAAAAACTGCCCTGCCTATCAAAAACACTCTTTGATAGTTTGAAATCAATAGCATCCAATGCTTTTTTGAAAAATTCCTCAGCATCTTTTCCTCTTAACGTAACCTTGCAACCAATAGGCCTTCCCTTTGCTGTTCCAAAAGTAGTTCTATTATGAGTCGTGGTTATAACAACTTTCTTTGCAGTTAATAACTCTAATAATTTCTTTGCCTTGTCTAGCTTTTCCCCTGTTTCTCCACAACCTATATTCAAAGTTATTTTCTCAATTCGTATATTTTGCATTGGATTCATACAATCACTCTAATTTTATTAGCGGTCCTTCTCTGCCAACTACTATAACAAAGTCCTTTGGGACTTCAATTGTCTTCTCATCGCCAATCAAAACTCTGTCCTTTTCAATAGTTTTTATTTTACCAATCTTACCGGCATTCTTTCCTTTGAAAATCATGCATGTTGAATTTTCAGCAAACTTAATATGGTCAACTATTTTTTGTTCAGGAACCTCTATAAGCAAAGAATCATGAGTAGAATACTTCTCTTCAGTTAAAATGTTTCTACCGTCATTCAGATTTATCTGGTTCTTGTTACCCTTTAAAGATTTTTTATTTACAATTTTACATATTTTTAATTTTGCTTCCTTTTCAGGTATTTCTATGAAGATTAGCCCGTTCTTAGGAACTGCTCTGTAAGCCTTTTTCATTGAAGGAATTTCTATAGTATTAAACAAGCCTACTCCAAACTTTGGATCTTTCCTTTTTCTGCCATCAATCAAGATTTCTCCCTTTTTAATAATTTTTGAAGCTTCTCTTTCGTTTTCTGCTATTTTTAGAACGTCTCTGATCAAGACAAGCAGTGGTAATGAAAGGACTTTTAGATATGGACCTCTAGGTTTAATTACAAACTTCTTTGTTTTCTTTTCTATTGGCCACCATCTTGGAGCTGCAATTCTCTTTATTATAGTCATTTTTTACCTCTTTCTGTAGCTTCTTTTCTTTTTGGGTCATCCATGTTTGGGTTTACTATCAATAATTTTGAAGCATCAATAGGAACATGAAATTCTTCTCCTGAAACTTTTTTCTTTTTAACATTTTCTATGTAAACTTTTAATCTCTTCAAGTCAACTTCAGACACCTTTCCTATGGTTCCTTTGAATTTTCCTCTCATAATTTTTACTTCATCTCCTTTTCTAACTGGTAAAGATCGTCTTTTCATTTGGTTTCTTAATTCTTTTGACAGATGAGAGGACACAAGTTTGTGTCTTCTATGCAAAGGTGCCTGATAAAGTGCTTTTCTTTGTTTGCTTGGCTTTTTTGATTTCATTATACCACCGTTGTAGCAATTTTTCCAATCACGGAAAATCTTTCAACAACTTCCTTTGCTATTGGTCCTTTAATTTTGGTTCCTCTTGGTTCACCCTTCTCATTGATCAAAACAGCAGCATTATCTTCGAACTTAATTCTCATGCCGTGTGTTCTTCTGTACTCTTTCTTTTGTCTTATGATAATAGCTTGAACGACTTCATGCATTATTTTTGCGTCTCCGTCTTTTACAGCGCAAATGATCCAATCTCCAATCCCGCATCTTGGAGATCTACTTTTTACTCCTTTGTAGCCTTTTACTGCAATTACTTGCAACAAAGTTGCTCCTGTATTGTCTGCACAATTAAGATAACTTCCTGCTTGCAATGTTTTTGTTATTTTAGCTGATATTGGCTTCATCTTTTATTCACCTTTTCTATTACAACAAATGTTTTTGTCTTGCTAAGTGGACGACACTCTGAAATCTTTACAGTGTCTCCAATTTTTGCATTAATACACTCTGGATTATAAGCAGCAACTTTTGTATGTCTTCTTTCATATACCTCGTATTTTGAAATAAAATGAGTATAATTCCACCTAACAACAACTGTCTTTTCAGCTTTATCGCTAACAACCTCGCCAATAAAAATTCTTCCTCTTAACCTAAGTGAACCGTGAAACGGACACTTGGAATCTTTACATTTACCTTCTGGAGGTTTTACTTCTAAGCCAATGTTTTTTGTCTTTTGTTTTACCATTTTTTCACCTTTAATTTTACTCTTTCCTCTGGTCTTACAGCGATTTTATCTCCGTTAACTTTGACCTTTTTTCCGTCAGGAATTTCAAATATGAATTTTGAACCTTTTTTCTGAACTTTTTTCAGTCCGTTGTGAGTTTCTATTGTTAGAGTATTTTTCGTCTCGTCAGCAACTGTACCTTTTATTCCAACCTGGAATTTATTTGTGCTCTCGACAACTTTAACTGACAAGCCTATAAGTTCGTGTCTTATTAAGTTCTTCGTTGTTATCATTTTATTCAACTTCAATCTTGTCTTCTGGAAAGCCCATTCCGTTTAAAATGACTTTTAACTTATTTTTGTGGTTTCCTCTAAGTTCTATCCTACCTTCCTTGTACGTTCCTCCACAAGCAAGCTTTGTTTTAAGTTTCTTTGAAAGTTCTTTTGGATTTGCTTTTTCATCAATGCCCTCTACTATTGTCACCAACTTCCCAAAAGACCTCTTTACTGTGTAAACCTTTATTTTTGCTTCTTCTTTTGCTATTGTTCCACAAACACAAAGTTCAACAGGCAATCCACAAGTCTTACAAGTCTCGACCAACTTATATCTTACCTCCTTTTATTTTTGCTTTATGATCAGTCTTTTCTAATTTGTTTAATTCTGTTAAAATTCTTGCTATAGTTTTTCTAATTTCCTTGACTCTTCCAGGATTGCTGGGACTACCGCCTACAGCAATCTGAGCTCTCTCTTTTGATAATTCAAGTCTTAACTCATTTAATCGATTAATTAAATCAGGATGCGTCATTTGTTTCAGTTGTTTTTTCTTCAGTAACGACAACTTTCTCACCACTCTCTTGTTTTCTCTCAGTTTCACTGTAAATTTCTAATTCTCTTGGTTTTTCTGAAAGTATTCTTACTTGTATTCCGATTGTTCCAAGTTTTACAATTGCTTGAGCATAGGCTTTCTTAACCAAGGTCTCTGCATCGTCGCCAGAATATTTGAGATAACCGGAAGAAAACTTCTCTACTCTAGATATGTCAGATCCAAGCTTTCCTCCTATTCTTATTGCAACGCCTGCAGCACCTGCTGCCATGATTTTTTCAATAGCAAGGTTTGCAACTCTTTTGTAGTGTACTCCTCTTTCAATTGCAGATGCTATCCATTTTGAAACAATATTAGGATCTAAATCAGGATTAGCAACCTCTTGAACGTCTAATTGCGGATTCTCAAAGCCAAACTTCTCCTTCAAGGTTTGAGTCATATTCTCTATGTTCTTTCCTCCCTTTCCTATTATTAGACCTGGCTTGTGAGCAAAAACAGTTATCCTTATGCTTAAGGGCGTTCTCTGGATTTCACAATGACTATATCCAGCTCTAGAGAATTCACTTGCTAAAAACTCTTCTACGTATTTATTCCTTATTCCTTCTTTAATGAACTTTCTTTCCAAAGCCATTTTTATCACTTAATACTGCTTGAATATGACATATTTTTAATTTCGAACCAAATTTTCCCCATCTTCTTCTAGGTCTATGCATCGTAGGACCTTGATGCGCTGAAATAAAAAGAAACAATGCATCTGATTCTAATTTCTTATTCTTCGCATTGCTCTCTAACTGTGTTAACAGTTTTGAAATGTTCTTCGCGGTCTTTGTAAAGTACTTCCCTCTTAAACTCATTTTTTCACTGATCAAGCCATCCAAAATCTTTTTTGCATCAGCAAACTTTTTTCTATTTAATGCTTTACAAACCTTTACAGCATTTTTCAATGATATTGAAAACGTACCTGATGCACACGCCTTTCCTTTTGATGTAATTGCATACTTCATAAAAATCATTATTTAAGTGGCAGGAACTTTGATGCCTTTGTTGCTCCGACACCTGGTGCAGAGTGCATTACTCTCTTCCTAGTAAGGGCGAACTCTCCTACACGATGCCCAACCATTTCTGGCTTTATATCCACACCGATCCAAGTGTTTCCGTTGTGAACTAAAACTTTCTTGAAAACCATTTCAGGTACAATTATCATTTCTCTTAAATGAGTCCTAACTGGTTTATTTGATTTTCTGAGTCTCTCCAAGAATTTCTTTTCTTCCTTACTGAATCCTCTTAGCAAGGCTCTTCTTTGCCTAGAAGGTATTAGTTTTGAAAAATCTTCTAAACTCATTTTTTGCAATTCTTCAATTGTTTTTCCTTTGAATGTAAATATTTTTACCATACATCATCACTTCTTTTTCTTTCCACTCCTTCTTGCAGATATGCTACCTACCTTTGCGCCTGGAGGCATTAATCTTGAAATTGTTTTAGGTGTTCCTGGTTTTGTATGACCTCCGAATGGATGGTCAACAGGATTCATCTTAACTGCTGATGATCTTGGCCAAAGTTTGTTTCTAGCTTGCTTGAGATAATATAATTGACCAGCCTTCACATAAGGTTTGTCTCCTCTCCCTCCGCCTGCTGATACACCTATGGTCGCTAAGCAGTTAGGATTAAACACTTTAAATTCTTTTGAAGGCATCTGAATTATGACTTTGCTTGGGTCATGAGATATTATTAATGCTCTTGTTCCTGCTGTGCAACATAGCTTGGGACCAGAGCCTGGATAATTTTCAATTGCAAATATGGAGAATCCTTTTGGAATTTTATTTAATGGCAAGACATTCCCTATTCTTGCCTCACCTTCTTTATCAATAACATCTCCAACCTTCATACCCTCAGCAGCCACTATATATTTTTCTTTACCATCATACTTTACTTTAGCCAAAGGTGCGTCTCTAGCAGGATCATGAACAATGTCAACAACTTCTGCTTTGCCAAAATTATAGCTTACGGTACTTACGAACCTGTGCCCTGGTGAGCGATATCTTGGTCCTCCATGACCTCTCGCTCTTGAAATTATTCTTTTGCCCATGTAATCACATCATTCCTAATCTTGTTGCAATCTCGGTCGCAGGATATTCCTTTGATAGTTGTATCCAAGCCTTTTTTCTTCCTTTTCTGTCAATCAGTGTAGCGACTTTAACGACTTTAACGTTAAAAGCCCTTTCAGTCGCCCATTTTATTTGTTTTTTATTTGCATTCCTGCTAACAATAAAAATAATTTTATTTTCAGTTTCAATCTTTCCAAGTGACTTTTCTGTTAACAAAGGATAAAGTATGATAGACCAAGGATCAACTAGAGGTGCTCTTTCGTCCTTTTTTTCAGTTTTCTTTTCAGCCATAAATTTCACCAAGTTTCTTTATCGCAGATTCGGTGTAAATAGTAAGTCTTCCAGCATTTGTTCCTGGAGCAAGTAGTTCTGCATTTAATTTATTAACCAAGCAACAATCTAATCCCGGCATGCTTCTTGCTGCATTAAGCAAACCTTTATTTTCTGCTATGACAATCAAAGGACCTTTTCTTTTTTTATAACGTCTTCCTCTCATTTTCCCTTTACCTGCTCTAACCTTTTTCTTGCTTGATCTTTTTAATTCTTCTCTCAAGCCTATTTTTTCTAAAAATTGTTTTAATTGCTTTGTTTTCTTTATTTCTTGCAAAGAATCATCAACAACTACAGGCAAAGTAATATCATTAATTATGTGACCTCTTTTAATTACAACATCTTTCAATGCTGTTGCTGCTATCGCAGACTTGATTGCTAAAATTCTTTCCTTGTCATTTATCTTTTGCCAAAAATCCTTTTCAACTTTTGGTGGATGAGCTTCTCTACCTTTTCTAGCTTGCGGAACAATCCTTGCTGTTAGATTCAGTCCAGGTGGTCCTTGATGAATCCTATGCATTCTAGCCATTTCTTTGTTCATCATCGAATATCTATAATGTCTTACACCATGATAATGAGCTGAACTTCTTTTTCCTGCCAGTGGATCAACTCCACTAGGTTGTCTATTATGGCTTTGCATTGCTTGAACAGCTCTTTTTATCAAGTCTGGTCTGTATGAAATGAAAAAAACTTTCGGCAAATCTATCTCGCCCTTAACATTACCTTGAGTATCAAGAATATTAGTTTTCATTTTTATACACCTTGCTTGCTCTCCATTGAAACATATTTCACGTCAACCGGATATGATTTCTTAGGTCTTACAGCAAACCTTAATCTTATCAATCTTTTCTTATGCCCCGGAACACTTCCTTCAATTAAAGCACAATCGCCTGAAACATTACCATAATTTACAAATCCACCCTTCACTTTAAGGCCGTCCATTATCTTAATTATCTTTTTGTTAAATTCAGTTCTAGTTTGAAAGCCTAGTTGACCAGCCTGTGGCACGTTCCATCTAACTTTTCCTGGTTCGTTTTGCCCTAATGAACCAACATGTCTTTCCATTTGTTGGGCTTTTCTTCCATGAATCGTTACTCCAAATCTTTTAACCGGACCTTGAAAGCCTTGCCCTTTTGAAACAGCTATTACATCTATCAAGTCTCCGTCTTTAAAGATATTAGAAATTTTAATTTCCTTTCCTAAAATTTCTTTTGCATATTTTAACTGATCCTCAAGATTTCCTCCTAATGCGATTTCAAAAACTTCTGGTTTTTTCTTGAATGAAGGATTAGTATGACAAAGTAAATTTACTTTAGAAATTTCTTTTGGTATCTTGCTTAATTGTTCTTCCAATTTTTTAGGTTTTTTAGAAATTTTTATTTTTCTTGAAAGATTTTTATTAAGATTTTCGGTGAAAACATCAGAAGAAGTTAGGTTTTTTGTATAACATCTGAAACCAAAAACAGAAACAGAAGGACACTCAAGGACTGTGACAGGCCTTGAGATTTGTTGTCCTTTTGTCTTTGAGTTTGGGTTTGTATCCGTTATCATGACGTGAGACATTCCAACCTTGTAGCCGACAAATCCCAAAGGTTTGGCTTCTTTTGTTTTAAACCAAGTTTTTATTCTTGGATAGATGCGTCTAGCTCTCTTCTTTGGATAAAAGGCCTTACTGCCTCTTGTTGGTCTTTTTGCATACGGCATAAAATCATTTCTTTTTTTAATATATTTAAATCTTCTCAGAACACGCTTACTACGAAAACTTTCCTATCTTAATATAGCTATAAAGTATTTAAACTTGTTGAGGATATGTCAAAGAAGGTTCAAACTCATTTTTTATTACTTCTAGTGCTATTGGACTTAGAGAGATGTTCTTTCCATCATAAACAACATGTTTTTTAGCTTCATAACCCCTTTGACTTAAAACCTCTAAGGCTGAATGATAAATATCTGTAGGTCTTGCAACTCCTAAATCTAGGTTGCAACACTTTATCTCTAATTCTTTTTTTGAATTAGAAGTAAGAACCTTGCTTTTAACACCACTTCTTTCTAAAACTTTTTTTGCTCTGTCAAGCATTACTTTTACATTAACAAATTGAACCATATTTTTTCACTTATTCAAATATTTTATCAAGTCCTGGTAGCTGTAATTTATCTATATTATCCTGAGCATATTCAGCAAACAAGTTTGCTCCTTCAGGAAAAACAGTCACACCATCTCTTTCAAGAGAAAAATAATTTGCAGCTTCAGTAGGACTGACGCCTTTGCTAAAAGCATAATTTCTAGAACCTAGTTTAGGTGATTTTGTATGTCCTTTCGGTAGTGTATTATTTGCTTCAAGTCTTTTTCTCCAATTTTGTTCAGCTACACTTGTTATTAGAACATAAGCATTTTTTGGATTTCCATTACGTATTGGTATTTTAAGAGGTTTTGTGTCAGTATGCCTACAATAATCTAAAATTTTTTGTGCTATGCCTGAATTAAAAAGTTTTTTAAAATTTCTCAGGGCATTTCCCTCAAAATGAGAAATTTCCTCTTTCTCGCTATACTGCATTTGCTCACTCGAAAACAATAGTTTAAAACTAAGAAATAGATGAGAAAATAGACATATAAATTTAACTATTTTATGAATACTTGATAGAATTTTTAACGAATTACGCATCAAACACTAAATATTATCTTTAGAAAGTTTAAAATACCGAAATAACCGAAGAAAATAACTAATGCGCCTATAAAAGAGCCAACTGCTATTGCAAGAAAAGATTTCTTCATATCTAAATTCATAAACCATGCTAGGAGTGAAGCTGTATAAGTTCCTGTCAATGGAGACGGCAAAGCAACAAACACTGTCAAGCCAAATTCACCATACTTGTCAATATAAGGTTTGCCTCTTTTTCTTGCCTTTTCAAGGTACTTTTCAAATAGCCTTATCTTACTGAAGACTTTATTGTACAATAATTTTAATCCAAAATATACTGGAAAGAATAAAAGGCAGTTAACTGTTAATGATGTGAATAGGACTGTTATTGGATCTAAGCCTAATGAAAGTCCTAAGCTTATTCCACCTATTTGTTCTGTAGTTGGTACAAAATTTGCTAATATAACCATTGCTATTTTTTCAATTTCAAGCATGTGGAAAATATGTTTATTAAGTTATTTAAAGAAATCAATTAATGTTTTACGTATTTATCAAAATTATATTTGAGTTGCGGGAATAATTCTTCAATCAGACCCGGTAAACAAAAATTATTTAAATCATTAAAGCGCCGAGAAAGAGGGTTTGAAGAAAGGTTCAAATCCCTTAATCCTTAAATCCTAATTTTTAGCCAAAACCTCTCAAGCTTTCCTTTACCCCTTTATTGCCGTAATAAATATTAACATAGTCGTTGTTCCAACCAATTATAAAAGCTGTTCTTTGATCAACCAGAATATGTTTTTTCTTTGATTTTCTTTTGTGCATTACAATCACTGCAAAGCCATATAATTCTTTTTCCAAAATTATGTTTCTTTAAACGCCCTGTTTCTTTTATAGGTAAATTGCAATTATTACATTTGTGTTGCATAGTGTCATCATTCTAATTCGTAACTTTCAGATTCTTCTTCATGTGCTTCTCTATAGGCTTGTAATTTTTCATCAGCTATTTCTTCAGATGTTTTTAATTCTTCAGTTTCCTTTTCAATTTCTTTAACTTCAGCTTCCAATTTCGGTATCATTTGTTTTCTTTTCTTTAGAATTTCTAGAGCATTAGCCTTACGTCTTAATTGGTTATTCAGTTCACGTTCAGGACCGTATGCTTCTTGAACTGCTAAGGCTATCTCTTGATCAGTTTGTATTTTCTTTTGCTTTGCTTGAAGTCTAAGACCTAACCATTCTTTAAAACCATCACGTTCAACTATTATCTTACCTCTTAGATCCTGAACAGAAATAGTTTCTAATGCTATGCCCTGACATAATGCTTCAGTAGAAGTCATGCCTATACCACATAGATAAGCCAAAGCACCCTTCCCTATTTCAAAGGTCATAGCGTCTTTATGCGTCTCAAAATACTTACCAATAGTATCTATGAAGCTATTAATTACATTTTCTTTCATACTCATTTCTTCCTTAGTATATATCATATTAGTATAGTAGTAGAGCAATTTTCATGAAAGATATTCCAGTAATTCAGTATTTCCAAAGGTTTTATGACCCCCTCGTAAATGTCTTGGAAGTAATGAATAAGTGTAATAACTATAACTATTGTAATCTTGTAATACTTGGAATAACTATAATCAGTATTCATTTAATCTCCTGTCAATAACATCATAAGAACCTTTCTTACTTCGTTTAATCTTACCATCTTGTTGTAATTCCTTTAATGCAGAATAAAATGTTCCATTACTATACTTCTTGCTATCTATGAACCTCTTATGAATGGTAGTATTAGCACCAGTCTTTAATTCTTCCAAGTCCTCTTTTTTACTAAATTCCATTATGTCCTTCTTGCAATCATCAATCAGAACCCTTTCCATTTCATCTTCATTTAATACTTTCGGTTCTATGCTACCATTTCCAAAGTTCCATATTATGTTTAACTTGTCTTGTTCTCTTGCGGTTCGTATCTTGTCATGCGTCATCTGAACCCTTTCGGTCATTCTTATTCTATCCAAACCTATTATGCTATCCACATAATTACGAAACATAGAAGAACCACGGATCAAATCAACTGATTGCCTATTTTCACTTCCCATTGTTGCCTTGCCTTTATGCATTATTATAAGAAAAGAACAGCTTGTCTTTTCTATAATAGGTCGTAAGAAGTCATGCAATACCTTTGTAATTTCGTCAGCAGAATTTTCAGCAGAAACAAAACATTCCCTGAAAGTGTCAAATATAATCAATTTTATTTTGTATTTTTCAATAATCTTGATGTATTCCTCATTATCATCTGGTTTATCAATCTTTAAATTTCTAAAGTTCATTATCATTAATCCTTTTGTAATTTCCAAGTTGCAACCTTTTGCCAATTTTATCAAAAGCTCTTGCATAGCTCCAGCATGAAGTTCCTCATTTACATACAAAACATTGGATTTCTTGCAATCAAACTTGCCAAATAGTTTAGCTCCATTAGTCAAACATAACGCCAAATAACTGGCAAAATGTGTTTTGAAAGTTGATTGATAGCCACCAAGAATTGTAATCCCTTTGTCAAGCATCAATCCTTCGATTTGAAAATCTGGTTTTGGTATATTCAATTTTACAAATGTTTCTGCATCATAAAGATTATTCTGCATTTTAATTTCCTTATAATCCTTTAATATCCCATCTGCATTATCAAAAGTAGAATAAGAACCATTCGATTCTTTAACAGCATAATCCTTTATAGCCAATTCCTCATCTATTGTTAAAGGTTCACCTCGTTTGACTTTCAATAAGATACTAGCAATATCATCTTTGTTCATGTTTCACCCCTCTAACCTCTTGTAAAATTCTTTTGATTAGTTCATTCTGCTTTTCAAAGTTATCTCTGACAACGCTTTCAAATTCTGCTTTCTGTTTGAATAGTTCAATCCATGCCAAAGAAAATGCTTTATCTAAATCTTCCAAAGTCAATGGTTTCTTTTCATAATCCTCAGTCATTTTTATCATCTGCAATAATGCTTCTTTTTTCTTCAAGCTTGGATTTTCGATTTTTCCAGCATGGTTATTCTCTGATATTGTTTCTGCCATAGAATCAAGCCCCTTCCTTAGAAAGTCCTATTTTTCCCATATCTTTAGAACCGATAATTAGCAAGTCGTGGTATCTCTGAAGTTCTTTTTCGGTATCCTTGAGAAATTTGAGGTTTATGAGTGAAAGCTGACTTTTCTTGGAAACTAATATTAAATCCTCTGCAAGAAAGACTATTGATCTTAATTTTGCTAATCTCAAATCCCTATAGATTTTCTCCTTTGACGTCATAACAATCCCCTATCCCAGAAAAAAGTCTTTCGTGTAACCCTTTCCAAAAAGTTCATCAAGATTCTGATAGAAATTATTTGATTTATAGGGATAATTTTTTCCTGTGAATATTGGCAACTTTTCAAAATGATATTTTCATCATCAATTCTTATCATAAAGCCTTTGAATTTTTGAGAATTATTCAATATTATTTCCACTCTTCTACTCAAATAATTTTCAAGTTCCTGCTTTTGCATTAGAATCTTTCTCCTCTTTGCTTTGATTATTCTGCTCTTTCAAGAATTTTCTAAAGCGATCTTGCCATGATTTCATACAGAACCCTCTTTTTCTAAAGCTTGTTTAATTATTTTTGATAACCAAGAATCCCATTCAGGATTAAATTTATTCTTATTTTGCAATTCTTCATAAAGAGAAAGAGGGATTTGTGCTATGATTTTCTTAAAAGAATATTCTTCTTTAATCATAATCATCATTTTTAAAAATGAAAACAAACCTCAGCAAAAGTTTTTATCTTTCGCATCACAAGTTTGTTTTGAATTAAATGTTGTTAGTAAAGAATAGGATACAGAAAGGCAAACATACTTCTGTAGGTGTAAATCTTTTAGAAAAGCTTAAATACCCTCAAATAAGAAAAATAAGGCTTGAAAAAATACTTTCTAAAAATTATAGAAACAAACATTTTCATAATTGTATGCTTTTGCTTCATACTATAGACATATTAACTTCTATCAAAATTTACAATTACAAAATAGGAATAACAGGAGAAAGAATCACTTTGAGTGAGATAATGGAATTTCTTAAAGCCTCTCCTGAAGAAGTTTATAAAAAATATTGGGAAGTCTATTACAAGGCAGTAATCCATAAAAAGCAATTAGAAAGAGAACATTACCTAAATAAAAAGAAAACAATCATTAATTATCTAAATTGGCTTGTCAAATATGGATATTTGGATAAATTTCTTATTGGTATAAGAGGTTTAGGCTATAATGAAATATTTTACAAGATTAATGATGATAACACAAACTTCAATAACTTTGATTCTTTATTTTACATCAAAAGATTAACACCAAAGCAATTGAAAGGTTATTTATCTGGAGAATGGCAAAGAAGATAGAATTAGATTAAGCTTTCTTCATTTCTTTCTTAGTCATCATGAATAATCTTCTTTCAAAATTCGGATGTTTAAGTAAAACCCTATTCAAAGCATTATCAAAACTAGTGTTCTCGCTTTCCTTTGCTTTTAATTTTTCTCTATCTATTTCATGAAGGATAAATCCACACAAAGCACAAAATTTGGCTTTGTCAGAATTTGTTTTCCCACATCTTTGGCATTTAATTATTGTGGTTTCTATTTTCTCTGTCTTTTCAAGACCTCGAGCCTTCAGTTCAGCATCTCTTAAATCCTTGTCATTTAGATGAGAATACCTTCCTATCATGTTAGAATTCAAAGACCATCCCATAGATTTTTTTATTTCAATATCACCAAAACTTTCTTTATGTCGCAATTTCCAAGTCGTTACTGCGTGCCTGAATTTGTGGAAGCTGACATGATTCTTGAAACCAGATAACTTTTGATATTTCTTTAATTTCTTATCCCATAGCTGATAAGTAGAAGGTTCATTTATGAAATTTCCTTTGTTTTTCTTAATGAATAGATAAGCTTCTTGATTATCTTTGAAAGGATGGTTATTCAACCAATTCAAGACATGATTTTGATAGGTTATGATCCTTACAATCCTGTTTCTGCTTGTTGTCTTGCTTTCTGTAATAGAAATTTCAATCATATCATCAAGGATTCTGCAATCCTTTAATCTTAAATAGTTTATCTCGCTGAAATTCATACCAGATTCAACGAGGATAGAAAAAAAAGCTTTGTCTTGATAGTTTGTTATCACATCAAGAAGTTTATCCCTATTATCAAGTATCTCATCCATCAAAGTTGAAGAAATTTCTTGAAGCTTGTTTGAATTCTTTATGCTTTTCATGATTTCATGCTTTTCAAGGAAAGAATTATAGAATAACTTCAAAACCTTCTTGAACTCATTAACAGAACCATTACTATATCTTTTCTTGTTGTTCATGGTTATCTTTCCATTAACTATGTCGTTGAAGAAATCAAGCATATCAGAGTTTTTTATCTTTGCAAAGCCTTTTTTTATCAATTGCGAGAATTTCATCAATCTTTCTGCATATCTTTTTTTGGTTATAAATGCTATGCCTTTTCCATCACACCATTTCAAGAAATCATAGATTAGCTTCTTGTTTTCCTTGTTCTTCATTCTATCCAAGACCTTCAAAGTTGCTTCAAAATCTTTTTTCTGTCTTTCAATCTTTATGTCTTCCATGAAAGAAATGAGAATACAAAAAGATTTAAATACGATGGGATTTGAACCAAAAGTATAACGCCGAGAAAGGGATTTGAACCCTTAAGGCCTTTCGACCACTAGCTTTCCAGGCTAGCGCACTACCAGGTTATGCGATCTCGGCATACCTTACTAATAGTTAATTACAAGAATTTTTATATCTTAAAAATTAATTAATTATATGCCCTCACAATATGAAATTGACACTCAGTTAATGAAGTTTTTATTGAACATATGCTTCATACTTTCGATATTCTCGATTGCTTTCTTAACTGCTTTGCTACCTACTGGAGTTCAAATAAAGTTTGTTCAAAATCTTTATTTATTATTTTTGATATTACTTACTCTGTTTTTGGCTGTGGTTTTTGGTATATTCATAAAATGGTACAGCAAATACAGAACAAGCTTGTTTAGACTTTATTAATCGCGTAAAGTAATGCTTATAGAAACTCCATCAGGTATTGTAACTCTCATAATTTGTCTTAGCGTTCTTTCATCTGCAGAAATATCTACAACACGCTTGTGGATTCTCATCTCCCACCTATCCCAAGTGGCATTTCCATGTCCTGTACCATCGCCACAAGGTGTCTTCATTGTCACGACTCTAAGTTTTTTTGTCGGCAAAGGTATTGGCCCGTGCATAGCTACACCGAACTTCTCAGTTATCATTTTTAATTCTGCACATACCGACTCCAGCTTTGCTGGGTCAGGACTCATTAGTTTTATCCTTGCTTTCTGCATTTTCATCACGTTTTTATATTCTATTTCTATTTACCAAAGTATTTAAATAATGTTCTCATTCCATAAGCACATATATTATCTAAAAAAGTTATTTTTTAAATAATTAAAATAAAAGAAAGAGAACTAAAATAAAAAATTTAAAATTATTTTGCCTTCACGATTTCTAGGCAAACACCAGCAGCAATCGTCTGACCCATGTCTCTGACTGCAAATCTTGCCAACTCTGGAAAGTCCTTGCTCGTCTCAAGAACAAACGGCTTGCTTGGTACGCATTTGATTATTGCCGCGTCTCCAGTCTTGATGAAATCTGGATGCTCTTGCAAGGTTGCTCCTGACTTGGGATCAATCTTTCTTACAATTTCAGTTACTTTGCATGCAGTCTGTGAAGTGTGAACGTGGAACACTGGTGTGTAACCCTTCGTTATTACGTTCGGGTGATGCAAGACTATTATTTGTGCTGTAAATTCTTTTACAACGCTTGGAGGATTGCTTACAGTTCCTACAACATCTCCTCTCTTTATATCAGTCTTGTTTACACCTCTTACACTGAATCCAACGTTGTCTCCTGGTCTTGCTTCCGGTATTTGTTCGTGGTGCATTTCTATTGATTTTACTTCGCCTTTCACACCAGCTGGTTCAAATACTACCATCTCTCCTGTTTTCATTATTCCTGTTTCTACTCTTCCTACTGGAACAGTTCCTATTCCTGTTATTGTATAGACATCTTGTACAGGAAGTCTTAATGGTTTGTCGACTGGTTGTGCTGGAACATGTAAAGTATCAAATGATTCAACTAATGTTGGTCCATTATACCAAGCCATCTTAGAAGATTTCTTTGCAACATTATCTCCCATATACCCTGAAGTTGGAACAAATAATATCTTGGAAGTATCGTAACCAACTGACTTTAAAAGTTTCTCCACATCTGTTTTAGTAGAGTTAAACTTTGCTTGGTCATAATTAACAGAATCCATCTTGTTAATAGCAACTATGATTTGACCTACGCCTAGGACTTTGATCAAGAATACGTGTTCTTTTGTCTGTTCTTGTATTCCTTCTTTTGCAGAGCAAACTAACAAAGCTGCATCTGCTTGAGAAGCACCTGTTATCATGTTCTTAACAAAGTCTCTGTGTCCTGGAGCATCTATAATTGTGAAATAATATTTCGGAGTATCAAATCTTTGATGCATTACATCAATTGTAACTCCTCTTTCTCTTTCTTCTTTTAATTTATCCATAACAAAAGCAAATTCAAATGTCTCCTTCTTTAGTTCTGTAGCTAGATCTTTTAATTTTCTCATGTCTTCTTCTTTTATTGCTCCTGTATCATAAAGTATTCTACCGACTAGAGTTGATTTTCCATGGTCAACATGGCCTATTGTTACTAAGTTTAAGTGTGGTTTTTGAGCCATCTAATCACCTTTTATCTTTATTAAATGCAAGCTATTTAAAGTTTTTGTTATATTTCAGATTTTGGAAGTTCTTTGGGCAGTCCTTTTCTCTCTCTTATTCTAGTTGCAACCTGATCCCTTATGTCATTTGGTATTTTCTCGAAAAGAACATCCATCAATGACTGGAATCCTTTACCTGCAGTGGCAGATTTTAAAGCTCCTTCAAAGCCAAATAGCTCAGCAACAGGAACTTTAGCTGTTATAACTGCAGAATATTCCTCTTGCTCTACGTTTAGAATTTCTCCTCTTCTGTTGTTTATCTCAGCTGTAACATTTCCTATATAGTCTTGAGGTGTATCAATCCTAATTATCTGTCTTGGTTCTAAGTATGTAACACCAACTTTAAGCATACCTTGAATAATAGGATGCCTAACAGCTGGCATTATCTGAGCAGGGCCTCTATGAACAGCATCCTCGTGAAGCTCTGCATCATGTATCCTGACAATAACAGCTGAGCATGGCTCTTTAGACAAAGGACCGCTTTCAGTAACATCTATGAAAGCAGCCTTCACATCTTCTATTGATTCGTTCAAGTACTGTATTCCTTTAGTGCAATCTAAAAGCATACAGTGATTATGAATAAGAATAACATCTTTCGCATCGTCCTTCTCCATTCCTAATTCTACTAATTTCTTTCTTAATTCAAGATTCTTTCCCTTGATTTCAGCGTCTTTAATAACTCCCTCTGTCATTGCTTTATAAATTTCTGGTGAGACAGATTCGACTGAAATGTAAAACTTGTTGTGTTTGTTTGGTGATTTACCTTCTATTTCAGGAGATTTTCCAAAAATACTTTCCCTGTAAACGACTATAGGTGGTGAAACAACTATTTCTACACCTTTCTCTCTTATCTTTCTTTCAACTTTTGCATCTAAATGTAGTTCTCCTAAACCAGAAACTAATGTCTCGCCAGTTTCTTGATTTATTTTAACTCTTAATGTTGTGTCTTCCCTGCTTAGCGTTTTAAGAATATCTATTAGCTTTGGCAAATCCTGCGGATACTTCGGCTCAATAGATTTTGTAACAACTGGTTCGAAGATATGCTTTATTGCTTCAAATTCTTCTATTGGATAGCCAGGATTACATATCGTCTGACCAACAGCAGCCTCTGACAAGCCGACTAAACCAACAACATTTCCAGACAATGCATATTCAACTGGAAGTCTCCGCAGAGCAATGAATGTTGTGACTTGTTGAACTTTTATGGTCTGACCAGTATTGACAATATAAACATCTTCACCTCTTGACAATTTACCAGAAAATATTCTTATGGTTGATATCATTCCTGCATGAACATCATAAGTAACCTTTGTTAGCACTGCTGCTAGTTTTCCATTAGGATCACAGTTGTACAATTGCTTTCCTATTTCAGAGCTTATATCACCTCTCCAAATTTTTTCTATTCTATATTTTTGAGCTTCTAGCGGAGAAGGTAAATGCTTAATAACAATATCAAGAACAACCGTGTGCATCGGTGCCATGTTGGATAATTCTTCATCCCTTTCTTGTGAGCATAAATCAATTATTTGTTTGAATGTAACACCTGATTTTTGCATGTATGGAACTGAAATTGCCCATTTTTTCAAAGCAGAACCAAATGCAACAGATCCATCTTCAACTTTGACTATCCATTTGTCTTTGAACTGTGGTTCAACGTGTCTTTGAATAAATTTGTTAACATCAATAACTATGTTTGCCAATCTTTTTTGCAGTTGCTCTGGTGACAGCTTTAGCTCGCGTATTGCTCTGTCAACTTTGTTGATAAAGAGAATAGGTTTAACTCTTTCTCCTAAGGCCTGCTTTAAAACAGTCTCGGTCTGTGGCATTACTCCTTCTACAGCACAACAAAGAACAACCGCACCATCCACCGCACGCATTGCTTGAGTAACATCAGCTCCAAAGTCAACATGACCAGGTGTATCTAAAAGATTTATTAAATATCTTTCTCCCCCATAATTGTGGGGCATTGTTACAGTAGCACCATATATAGTCATCAGACGTTCTCTTTCCTGATCGTCAACCCAAGTAAGCATTCTATCTCCTACCAACTCTCTAGCCATAAGCCCAGCTGCAGCTGCTAGGTTGTCTGTAAGTGTCGTCTTACCGTGGTGAATATGAGAAACAATACCAATATTTCTAATATTCTTTGGATTGTTCATTAATTTTTGTACTTCTTCACTAAATTCTTCTTTAGGCATATTAACACGATTTGAAATAATAAGATGCAAGCATATTTAAACTTTTTGAAAGCTAGAAGTTATCTTGCACCAGCAGCCTCTCTTTCTATTCTTTCCTTTTCTCTTATTGCATGAGAATTTTGAGGATCATAATTATAAGCTGCATACAGTTCATCTGCTAGAGTATCGGCCATTCTTTTGATGTTATTAGTTGCTTTTTGGAAAGATCCTTGAACTATAAGCCTTAATGCTAGGTCAATTCTTCTTTGCGGAGCTGTTATCACAGCTTTTCTAACTATTATTCCACCTACTTGAAAAGATGTTATCTCTTCTCTCAGTGCTGCGTTTTCCAAGGCTTTAACAAAAACTTCAACTGGATTTTTCTTTGTTTTTTCCTCAAGAATCTTGAAAGATTCTTCAATGACGTCCCATATTTTAAAAGTTTTTCCAACATTTCTTCCGCTTGTTATCAAATGCTTTTTGCCTCTATGGCCTGAGACATAAAGATGATTTGCCAATCTTTCAATGATGCTCATCTGTGACTTGTGAAATTGCTTTTTTGCTGTTCTTCCAAATGTTCTAGGAATTATAACAGGCTTTAAATTAATATAATTCTTTAAACCGGGATCATTAACAGTAATACCCTCCATCTCCCATTTGTTAAAAAGTTTTACACCTTCCATTATTTAACCTCTTTCTTTTTCTTACCTTTTCTAAGCATTTCTAAAGGAATATTATTAACTTTAATGACTTTCCATCTCATGCCATGCTGCGAACCGACTGGACCGCCTTGCGATCCGCCTATGCCCTCGACCAAGACTTCATCGTGCTCGTTAATGAAATTTATAGCTCCTGATTTTGGAGTGAAAGCG
>Ga0315289_10005251_pt1 | contig 19172 bp, 23 predicted proteins | sample YL17G11_40_MG_FD_203452 | JGI IMG/M metagenome (GOLD analysis project Ga0315289, IMG submission 203452) | Sediment microbial communities from Yellowstone Lake, YNP, Wyoming, USA - YL17G11_40 | ecosystem: Environmental > Aquatic > Freshwater > Lake > Sediment | place: USA: Wyoming | collected...
CACCCAGCGTGCAAGTAGGATCGTTATCCCCCCACGGATACCTCTTTCCCTCCAATCCTCCCCGCGCCGCATACTCCCACTCTGCTTCCGTCGGCAACCTCAACCCCGCCCACTGGCAATAAGCTTTCGCTTCGAACCAATCAACATAAATCATCGGGAAATTATCATAAGTTGAATTCCCGTAATAAGATGATCGGGTATTTGAAGAAATCAATTGGGGCGCGATGCACTCACCGGCATCTACACATTGCTTATACCGGGCGTTGGTGACCTCATAAATGTCCAACTCAAAGGCCGATATGCAAACATTATGAACAGGGCGTTCAGATGAATCCCCTTCGTTAAAAGCATCGCCCATGTTGAAACAACCTTGGGGTATACAAACTGTTTCAGAAGTAGCCATGCATTGAGTTGTCGCATAAACCACGCTGGAAAAGCTTGAGTTCCCCGCTGAATTATAAGAATATACCCTGTAATAATACATAGTGCTGGGCGAAAGGCTGGTGTTGGGATACGAAGTGGCATTGGAAATGGTGGTGTATATTAATGAGTATGTTCCCCCCGGACCGGTTTTACGTTCGATCTTAAAACCATTCTCATTGTTGGAATTATCCGTCCAAGCAAGATCTACCTGAGATGACGAAACCGCCGTGGCTTGAAGATTTGAAGGAGCGATGGGCGAAGTTAGCGGACATGCAGAAGTGGTAGAATTTATTTCAATTGAAAAACTAGAGTCACCAACGGAATTATAAGCCCGAACCCGATAGTAATAATTTGTCTCGCAAGTCAGTCCGGTATTATTATAAGTAGCTACCCCTGCTGAAACTGTACCGATTTGGGCATAGGTTCCGCCAACCCCGGTTTTCCGCTCAATCTTAAATCTTTCTTCGTTATTGGAATTATCTACCCAATAAATATTTATCCGCGAATAGGAAATAACGGTGGAGGTAAGATTGGAGGGGGCGGTTGGCACGGTTAAAGGACAATCCCCTGCCATCATTCCTATTTCGTTTGAATAATTTGAATCACCCACCGAATTAAAAGCCCGCGCCCGATAAAAATACGTAGTTTCACATATAAGCCCTGAATCCTGATAGCTTTTTACTCCAACTCCAACTGAAGTTATTTGAGAATATGTTCCAGCAACCCCGGTTTTCCGCTCTATCTTGAACCCATCTTCGTTGCTTGAATTATCAGTCCAGATCAAATTAATCTGGGTCGCGGAAACCGTCGTGGCCGTAAGCCCCGAAGGCGCAGTCGGAGCGGTTAAAGGACAGGCTGAGGTAGTCGCATTAGCCTCGTTGGAATAAACTGAGCCCCCCACACCGTTATAAGCCTTGATTCGGTAATAATATTCCATATCGCAGACAAGCCCGGGATCCTGATAACTTGCTGTCCCCGAATTCACGGTTCCGATCTGGGCATAAGTTCCACCCGCTCCGGTCTTACGCTCAATTGCAAACCCGTCCTCGTTATCGGAATTATCCGACCAGCTCAAGTTGATTTGAGAAGATGAGGCGACGCTCGAAGCAAGGTTCGAAGGCGCGCTGGGAGTAGTTGAGGGGCAATCAAGAGTAGTGGCGGGTACCTCGTTTGAACAATCGGAGTCCCCGTCTGAATTAGTTGCCCTGACCTGGTAGTAATATTCAGTCTCGCAAGTGAGGGCGTAATCCTGGTAAGTATTCACATTGCTGTTTACGACGGCAATTTGGATATAGGAACCGCCGGAGCCGGTTTTTCTTTCGATTTTGAAGCCTTCTTCGTTATCGGAATTGTCCTGCCACTGGAGGGAAATCTGGCTGGAAGAAGTAGGATTGGCAGTGAGATTAGAAGGGGCAGTGGGTAAAGTAGAGGAGGTAACCGGTTCCATAACGATCTCACCCGCGTCTATGGTTTTGCCTTTTTTAATCGTTACGGATGAGCTTTCCCCCCGGAAAATAACCGCCGACGAAGAATCCAAACCTTCAATTCTTAAAAGATAAGTTCCCGGCGTGGCGGTCATTTCTCCATGATGGAGGGAATAAGAATGCTCGGCTTCTGTTACTTTGGTGGAACCGGTCCAGAGAGAGGCGCGGATGGTAGCAACACCGGTGTAATCAGCCTGGGGCTGATAACCGGTTTCAAGTTTCGGGTTTCGAGTTTCGAGTTGGGAGATGAAGTCTTCAGTCGTCCCAGCGTCCGGGCTTCCCAGCTTTCCAGCCTTCTCGCTTTCCAGCATTCTTGCTTCGGGTGGCCAGACCAGGTGGAAGGTGAGGTAGCCGACATCGGGAGAACCGCAGCCCAAAAAAGCAATGAGCAACCCTCCTACGCAAACCTGTCCGACGTAGCCTTGGCGAAGTCGGAAGCTTCGGAGGGCAGGCGAGCGATAAGCGACGAGTAACGCCCCAGAAAGTAGAGAGTGGAGATTAGAGAGTTTGAAGGGGAATTTCATTTTATTCAGATGCCTTAATTATTTGGTATTAATTGTTTATTATTTTTCATATTTTCCATGCTCTTCCGCCACCGAGTGAGAGAGGCAGGTCTCCGGCTCAACCTGGACAAGCTTGAAAAGTTCATCCAACTGAATCCGTTTGCTCGCGTCAAATATTTCTATTCCAACGATTTTCCCTTCTGAAGTTGTATCCACTGCCAGCCCTTCCTCAATTTCAACCGCTCCATCCGGCTTCAACTCGGAAAAACGAATATAGGCAATATCATATTTTTTGTCATAACTTACTTTCATTTTTTACCCCCTTATCTTTCCGCTTTAACGGATAAGCTGAAATAATTACTATTTCATCACCCTCATAAACAAAAACGATTTTCAAAGGAAAATTTTTAAATTTATTCTCCGGTTGCCCTAAAGTAACAAAACGATTCCCTTCTTTCTCCGGTTTAATACTTTCGTTGGAAATAACTTTCTCAATATCCTCCTCATCAATCCCATATAACTCCATTCTTTTCCGGCAATGCCTTGTGAATTTCATTTTTCTACCATTGATAACTAACCTTTCCCTCGTTCTTCTCGCGGGAAGTTAGGGCGTAAGTGGCGTAGGCGCCGCCGCCGACCACCCCGGCCACCAGAACCCAGACCCAGGGCTTTTTATACCAGGAACTTTCCTTCTCGGATCGTGATTTCACTTTTGGGATCGGAGTGTATGGGACCCCGGCAATCTCAAAGGCGATCTCCCCCAAAAGATTTTCCAGCTCATCAACAGATCCGAGCAAACGACGGCTGGACATCTTTTCGATTTCTCCGGTTTCAACATTTATGTTTTGGATGGAAATTAAATATTGATCGCCCAACTTACCGATTGAACCGAAGGCCATTTTTTCAACTCCTAAGAGCTTTCCCACCTGGACGGCGCATGATTCGGAAGTGCAATCTGAAAGCTGGAAACTTTGTTCTTTTAGTATGTTATCCATATTCTTCCGATCAATGACTCGATAACGGCCGGTTTTGAAGAAATTTTCCCGTAGCGATTCGGAAAGGAGAGAGCATTCTTCATTCGTCAACCCACCTTTATTATCCAGGTCCAGGACCGCCAGGAAGATTTTCTTGGCCCCTTCAGTTTCGCCCTGGGCCAGAAGAAGATCGGGCCGGAGAACCGAGAAAAGGAAGGAAAAAATTAAGATAAGAGAAATGGATTTGGATCTCATTTTAGGTTTTTTCGGTTGCTGGATTATACCATTTAATCACACCAAGATGAACCGGGAGAGAAGAAATCCGGAGTAACTCAGTCTCCAGATGTCATTCCCGCGGAAGCGGGAATCCAGAAGAATATAAAAATGCAGGGATTTTTAGATGAAGTTAATTCCAAACATAAAAAACATTACCTGGATTCCTGCCTTCGCAGGAATGACAGGAGAGGAATGGATCCCCGTTTTCAAGGGGATGACATTTTCTTCGTCACTTGCCCCGATCCAGTCCGGGGCAGGCCGCATCAAGCCTATCCTCAACCTGATTGGGGATGCGGAATGACGGAATAAGGAGGAGAAAAAATGCTTTGGTCACCCTCCCCTCAATCCCCTCCCCTCCCAGGGAGGGGAAGATATAAAAGGAAGCGAAAGCGGGCAAAAACGCTTTCTTTTTGTAATTCCCGATGCGTCCGGGCGTCCAACCAGCTATAAAAATCGGCCTTTCCCTGCATTTTTCCGCCACTCTCTGGATTTTCCCTTTTAAGACCGGAACTTAGCGACTATTTTAGTATGCAAATGAAGTTGAAAGGAGGCCACTAATGGACATAGTTAAGAAAGTAAAAGACATCGTTTGCGAGCAGCTCAATGTCCCAATGGAGAAGGTGATCGCCACAGCCAGGTTCCAGGAAGATCTGGAGGCGGATTCCCTGGATGTCGTGGAGCTTATCATGGCCTTGGAGGAAGAGTTCGAGATCTCCATCCCGGATGAGGATATTGAAGGGGTCAAGAAGGTCCAGGACGCGGTCAATTACATTACCCTGAAGCTGAAGGAAAACGGGGAAGTCAGCGGACTGAATGTTACCTTGGCGGATTCAAATGAATAATTTAATCTCCCGTCTCTGGTTTATGGTTTCCAGTCTCTGGTCACTGGTTTCCAGTCTCAAGTTTGGAACCTGAGAAGGTGTCCAACGGTTGGTTTTTTGGACATTTTGTAGTTGCCTCATTTATGAGGCTCCGTCATTAAAGATATTTTCTCAGCCCGATCCCTCCCTTGTCGGAATAAATCCCTTTGGAGTCGGGACAAGTCCCTCTGAAATCGGGATAAATAAATCGGGCAGCTACACAATCGTTGGAAATCCTCTTGAGATTTGGTTATTGCTCGTTGTCTAGTCATTGGTGTTTAGTCATTGGTAATTGTTTGTTAATTGGTGCTTGGTCATTGGTAATTAATAATGAGGGGTCATAAATCATGCGGCAGGTAGTGGTTACCGGGTTGGGGATACTCAGTCCCGTTGGGAATGACCCCCGCTCCGCCTGGGAAGCTATCCTGAACGGGAAAAGCGGCATCGGCCGGATCACCCGTTTCGATCCCTCCAACTCCCCGGTCCAGATCGCCGGAGAGGTCCGGGATTTCAACGCCGAGGAGTACATCTCGAAAAAAGAGATTAAAAAGATGGATCACTTCATTCAGTATGGGTTGGCCGCGAGCCTCCAGGCCTTGCAGGACTCCGGGATCGAAATCACCGAAGACTTCGCCGAGGAAGTGGGGGTCAGCATCGGGACCGCGATCGGGGGCCTACCCGCGATCGAAAGAAACCACCAGATACTGATGGAAAGGGGTCCGGAAAGGGTTTCTCCATTTTTCATTCCCATGGCGATCAGCAACCTGGCGGCCGGACAGGTCGCCATCCACACCGGGGCCAAGGGTCCGAACCTCGCCCCGGTGACCGCCTGCGCCTCCGGGACCCACGCGATCGGCGAGGCCTACCGGATGATCCAGCGCGGGGAAGCGGAGGTCATGATCGCGGGGGGAACCGAGGCGGCCATCACCCCGCTCTCCATCGCCGGCTTTGACGCCATGCGCACCCTTTCCCGGCGGAACGAAAACCCGGAGGGAGCGAGCCGGCCTTTCGACCTCGAGCGGGACGGCTTTGTTCTCGGGGAAGGCGCCGGCATTTTGATTCTCGAGGAGAAGGAAAGAGCCCGACGGCGGGGCGCGAAAATCTACGCCGAGCTGATCGGCTACGGGGCCACCTGTGACGCCTTTCACCTTTCCTCGCCGAACCCGAGCGGGGAAGGCGCGGCCCGGGCGATGAAGGCCGCCCTCAAGGAAGGCGCGAGCCGCAACGGGATCAAGATCAAATATATCAACGCCCACGGCACCAGCACCCCCACCGGGGACGCGATTGAAACCCGGGCGATCCGGGAGGTTTTCGGGAGCGACAGTGAGGGCCTCATGGTCAGCGCGACGAAATCCATGACCGGACACCTGCTCGGGGCCGCCGGAGGCGTCGAAGCGATTTTCACCGTTCTGACCATCAAGGAAGGCCGGGTCCCCCCCACCATCAACTACCGGAACCCCGACCCGGAGTGCGACCTCGACTACGTGCCCAACGAGGCCCGCCAAGCCCGGGTGGAAGCCGCCCTCTCCAATTCCTTCGGGTTCGGCGGAACCAACGCCTGCCTTTTCTTCCACCAGGTCTAGGCCAGGCCCTTGACCGCAATCTCAAGTAAAGTCTTGGCAGCCAATTTTTCCCCTCGCCCCTTTCTTTTCCCTGGGAAAGGAAGGGAAATAAAAAGAGGGGATAAAAGGTTGTATCCCGTTATCCGGGTAGACTATAATTGGAAAACCGTTCCCGAGGAGAGCGCGATGAAACTTCGGATCAAAGACATTACTCCGGAAGGAACTGAGCTTGAATTTGAACATGGAGAAGATTTCCTCGAGAAATTTTCCCCCCAGCCGGGGGGCTTCTGGTTTCGCCTGGCCGAGCCGGTCCACGGCTCCCTCAGCACCACCCGCACCGGACTGGATATCACCATCTCCGGCCGGATCGCGGGGCGGGTCTTCCTCACCTGCCGGCGGTGCCTGGAGGAGTTCCCCTCCGAGTTCAGCCGCGACTTCTACCTCGATCTCCTCCCCGAAATTGAAATACGCGACCGGTCCGGGGACATCCAGCTCAAGAAAGAAGAGTTGGAACAGGGATATTACCAGGATGACTACCTGGACCTGGACCAGATCCTCCTGGAACAGATTGTTCTCTCGATTACCGAAAATCCTCTCTGCCGGGAGGACTGCCCGGGGCTCTGCCCGATCTGCGGGGCCAACCGTAATCTCCGGGAATGCCAGTGCTCCCAGGCCGGTTTATCCGCCCATCCTTTTGCGGTTTTGAAAAAATACAAGGTCTGAAGACTGAGGAGGTTATCACCATGCCAAATCCAAAACGCAAGATCTCGAAAACCCGACGGGACAAGCGCCGGACCCATTTCAAACTTCACCCGCCCAAGCCGACGGAATGTCCCCGCTGCCACGAGATGAGGCTTTCCCACCACGCCTGCCCTCATTGCGGTTTCTACCGGGATCGCGAAGTAATCCGCGTCGAAGAAATCTAAATCCAGGAATATAATTTGCGGATTGTGGTCGACGGAATGGGGGGCGATCTCGCCCCCCGTGCCATTGTGGAAGGGGCGGTCGCGGCCCTCGAGCCCGCTCCGGAGAAGCCCCCGGAGCCCCTCGAAATCCTGCTGGTGGGTGACCCGGAAGTCCTAAAACCCGAGCTGGACTCCTTCGCCTCCCGGGCCCGGGAAATCCGGATTATCCCCGCCCGGGAGGTAATCACCATGAGCGACCCGTCCACCGCCCCCCTCCGGAAAAAACCGGACTCCTCGATCCGGGTGGGCATCGATCTCCTGGCCCGGGGCGAGGCGGACGCCTTCTTCAGCGCCGGAAACTCCGGGGCGGTGATGGCCACCGCCAGCATCATCCTGAAGCGGCCCCCGGGGGTGGACCGCCCGGCCCTGGCGGGATTGCTCCCGACCAAGGGGGGCAGCGCGGTCGTGATCGACCTGGGCGCCAACGTGGATTGCCGTCCGCTCCAGCTTTATCAGTTCGCGATCATGGGCTCGGGCTTCTGCCGGATCGCCACCGGCAAGGAAAACCCGCGGGTCGGTCTCCTGAACAACGGGGAAGAAGAGGAAAAAGGCAATAATCTCTCCCAGCAAACCCATCAGCTTTTAAAAACCAGCTCCCTGAACTACCTGGGGTTCATCGAGGGGCAGGATATTTTCAACGGCCGGGCCGACGTGGTGGTCTGCGACGGTTTCATCGGGAACGTGGTCCTGAAATCCGCGGAAGGCCTGGCGGAAAACATTCAGAATTTCCTGAAAGACCAGATCAAGAGCCATCCCCTCCGGGCGCTCGGGTACCTTCTGCTCCGGGGGGCTTATGCCCAGCTCCGCAAGAAAATCGATTACCGCCAGCAGGGGGGCGCGCCCCTCCTCGGGGTGAACGGCGTGGTAATTATCGGCCACGGCCGGAGCAACGCGTTGGCGGTGAAAAACGGTATCTACCTGGCCGGGCGCCTGGCGGCTCAGAAACTCCCGGACTGGATCGCGCAGGAGTTGAAGGCAGTCCCGCTCGAACCGGCTCCGCCGGAAGGCGATAGTTCCAAAAATCTCGAATCCCCGAGCCTGCAATGATCGAAACCCGCATCACCCGGGCCCTCGGGATCCGGCACCCGATTTTTCAGGGAGGAATGGCCTGGGCGGGCACCGCGCGCCTCGCCGCCGCGGTTTCCGAGGCCGGGGGCCTCGGAATCATCGGTGCCGGCGCCATGCCCCCGGATCTTCTCCGGAGGGAAATCCAAAAGGTCCGTTCCCTCACCCCGAAACCCTTCGGGGTTAATCTATATTACCTCTCCCCTTTCTTTTCCGGTGTCCTCGAGGTGATCCTGGAGGAGCGCGTGCCGGTGGTCACTACCGGCGCGGGCAACCCGGGCAAGGAAATCGAGCGCTTTAAAAAAGCCGGCACCCGGGTTTTCCCGGTGGTGAGCTCGGTGGCCCTGGCGAAAAGGCTCGAGCGCATCGGCGTGGACGGACTGATCGCCGAGGGTATGGAGGCGGGGGGGCACATCGGCGAGATCGGCACGATCGCCCTGGTTCCGGAAGTGGCCGAGGCGGTTGCCATTCCGGTCCTGGCCGCCGGGGGGATCGCCGACGGCCGGGGCCTGGCCGCGGCCCTTTCCCTGGGGGCCGAAGGCGTCCAGCTCGGCACCCGGTTCTTATGCTCCCGGGAATGCGAGGCCCATGAAAATTACAAGGAAGCGGTCCTCAAGGCCCGGGACCGCTCCACCGTGGTCACCGGGACCTCCACCGGCCACCCCGTCCGGGTGATCGAGAACCGCCTGGCCAAGAAATTCCTCGAGCTCGAGCGCGGGGGCGCCGGCAAAGATGAATTAGAAAAGCTGGGAGAGGACTCCCTGCGCAAGGCGGTCTGCGAAGGCGACACCGACTGGGGTTCCCTGATGGCCGGGCAGAGTTCCGGCCTGATCCGGGAGATTAAAAGCGTAAAAGAAATCATCGAGTCGATCGTGACCGAGGCGGAAAGCATTCTTCGCAAACTACCGGAAAGAATTGTTTAAGCCCCCACGGCAAGGCTGCGGGGTATCTTTCTCAAAACGATTCGTAAGTTGTTGATTGTCATTCCCGCGAAAGCGGGAATCCAGAAAAGAAAACAACTGGATTCCGCATCAAGTGCGGAATGACGGAAATAAGGTGACCCCGTAGCAAAACCACGGTGATTGGGATTTAGGATTTGATCATGACACTCGCACTGCTTTTTCCCGGACAGGGATCGCAATTCGTAGGCATGGGGGAGGATTTCTCCCACCGCTACCCGAAGGTGCGGGAGATCTTCGCCCGCGCCAGCTCGGCCCTGAATGAGGACCTGTCCCGCCTATGTTTCTCCGGGCCGGCCGACGTTTTGAAGCGCACCGAAAACGCCCAGCCCGCCATCCTGACAGTCTCGGTAGCTATCTATGAAGTCATCCAGGCCGAGGCCAAGATAGAACCCAAAGCTCTAGCCGGGCACAGTCTGGGAGAATATACCGCCCTGGTAGTAAGCGGGGCGCTGGACCTGGAATCGGCCGTCCGCCTGGTCCGGCTCCGGGGAAAGCTGATGGAGGAAGCTTGCCCCGCCGGCACCGGGGGAATGGGAGCGATCCTCGGTCTCTCCCGGCCCCTGGTGGAATCCCTCTGCCGGGAAGCCTCCGCGCCGGGGGAGGTGCTGGTTCCCGCCAACTTCAACAGTCCCGAGCAGGTCGTTATCTCCGGGCATAAAACCGCCGTGGCCAAGGCTTTAAAACTTGCCAGCGAGCGGGGAGCCAAGGCCAGCCTGCCCCTGGAAGTTTCCGGCCCCTTCCATTCTCCCCTGATGCAGACGGTGGAAACCCGGTTGCGGGAAGCCCTGAAAAAAGTTACCTGCCACGATCTGCGCTTGCCGGTGGTGGCGAACTGTACCGCCGAATTTTACCGGGACAAATCCGTCATCCCGGAACTCCTTGCCAAGCAGGTGGCCCACCCGGTGCTCTGGGAGGACTCGATCCACGCCCTGAAAAACTCCGGGGTGGACCAGACCTTAGAGATCGGCCCCGGGCGGGTGCTTTCCGGCCTCGTCCGCCGGATTGACCGGAGCATCCAGGTGGCCAACGTCGAAAACCTCGAATCCCTCGAAAAAATCCGCAACCGGTAGCAAGCCGGACGCCGGTTAAGCTCGAAATTCAAAATCCAAAGTTCAAATCGTAAAAGGCATTAATAGCAAGGCTGAAGCCTTGCCCTCTCCCCTCCGGCCTGGAAGCCCTACCCTCCGGCCTGTAAGCCCTACGGGCTGGAAGCGGGGCTGGAAGCGGAGCCGTAGGCTCTTCCGAGCCGGAGGCTACATTCTGGTTCATTTAGTTTGTTTGGTTCATCTGGTTTATCAATCGTCAATCGTCAATTCTTTTCCCAGCCATCCAACCACCGTCTTCTCTTGGTTTTGGCCGCTTGTTTTTTCCCCTTTCCTCTTTGCTCTTGAATAAGTTATAAGATAAAAGAGAATATTAAGAGTGATGAGGGAAAAGCAGCCGGGGCCAGAAGGGAGCAGAGGAATGACGCTCGAGGACAAGGTCGCCAACATCATTGCGGATCAACTGGGAATGGGAACCGAGGAAATTCAGCCGGAAGCCAGGTTTCTGGAAGACCTGGGGGCCGACTCCCTGGACCTCGTTGAGTTGGTGATGGCGATGGAAGATGAATTCGGCATCTCGATCCCGGACGACAAGATCGAGGAAATCAAGACCGTCCGGGACGCGGTCAACTACATCCGCCGAGAACCCCGGGGGAGCAATTAAATGTTACCCTGTGAATTTTTGCCTAATGGACGCATTTACCCTGCCTGTCCCGTTTATCCCGTTTATCCCGAGGGTTGTCGAGGGAAGTCATTACGAGGGGTTTATCCCGAGGTTTACCGAGGGAAGCGAAGACGAAGGGTCTTCATTGATTAAACTTCTTTCAACCAAGGAGCCAAGAGAGAATGAAAATCGCCATTTCCTCCGACCACGGCGGGTTTGAATTAAAGGAATTCGTGGTGCGCCTCCTCAATGACCTGGGGCATGAACCCCTGGACTTGGGCTGCCACAGCATCGAGCCGGTGGATTATCCCGATTATGCCTCCCAGGTGGCCCGCCGAGTTTTGCAGGGGGAGGCGGAACGCGGGATCCTCATCTGCGGTACCGGCCTGGGGATGTCCATCGCCGCCAACCGCTTTCGCGGGATCCGGGCCACCCTGGTCAACGACCTGTACCTGGCCCGGATGAGCCGGGAGCATACCGATTCCAACATTCTCGTCCTGGGAGGAAGGGTAACCGCCAAGGGCCTGGCCGAGGAGATCGTCCGGGTCTGGCTAAAAACCGAGTTCGCCGGGAACCGGCATTCCCGGCGCCTGGAGAAGATTGCCGCCATCGAGGAAGACATCCCCGGCAACTGTTAGCCTCCGGGGAAAAGATATCCGCCCGGGCTGGGACGAATATTTCCTGGGATTTGCCCAGCTCGCCTCCCGGAGGTCCACCTGCCTGCGGCGCCAGGTGGGAGCGGTGGTGGCCCGGGACCGCCGGGTCCTGGCCACGGGTTATAACGGGGCCCCGAGCGACCTGCCTCACTGCGAGGTGGTGGGCTGCCGGCGGGAGCAGCTCCGGGTGCCCTCCGGCGAGCGCCACGAACTCTGCCGGGGGCTGCACGCCGAGCAGAACGCCATCATCCAGGCCGCCAATTACGGCATCTCGATCCGGGGCGGAACCCTTTACACCACCAGCTTTCCCTGCTCCATCTGCACCAAGATGCTGATCAACGCCGGGATCGAGAGCCTCGTCTACCTGGATGGCTATCCCGACCCCCTGGCCCGGGAACTGATCCGGGGATCGAAGATAAAAGTGAAAAAATTCAAGAAAGCGAGCGGAAAAAAATGAAATGCCCCTTCTGCAGTTTTCAGGAAGACAAGGTTATTGATTCCCGGCTTTCCCGTGACGGCCTGTTCATCCGCCGGCGGCGGGAATGCCTGGAATGCGGGCGGAGGTTCACCACCCACGAGCGGGTCGAGGAGGTTCTGCCCCTGGTGGTGAAAAAGGACAGCCGGCGGGAAGCCTTCGACCGGAAGAAAATCATCGCCGGCATCCAGAAGGCCTGCGAGAAGCGGCCGATCAGCATCAACCTGATCGAAAAGGTGGTGGAGCGGATCGAAAAGCGCCTGCAGGTGGAGGGCAACCGGGAGATCCCCTCCCGCTCCATCGGGGAAGAGGTGATGCGGGAACTGCACAAGCTCGACCAGGTGGCTTATGTCCGCTTCGCCTCGGTCTACCAGGATTTCAAGGACATCAACCAGTTCATGCACGAGCTCCGGGAGATCTTGAAGAACGAAAGACCAAAATAAAAGGTCGCCACTAGCAGTCCATCGGTTTTAGGTAGCCGCAACCTTTAGGTTGCGAGGTGGCGACCAATTCCAAATGTCAAAGCTCAAAGTTCAAATAAAGCCCAAAGCTCAAAAAATCAAATTTTGGCATTTAGATTTTGACATTGATTTGAACTTTGGATTTTGGAATTTGGATTTTGCAGGATAACTAATTCTAATTTGCTGCTTGTACTTCTCCATCCGCTATCGAAATTGTTATGACCCGGACTCAAGATGAAAAATTCATGGATCTGGCGCTCCGCCTGGCCCGCCGGGCGGACGGAATGACCAGTCCCAATCCCCGGGTCGGCGCGGTGGTGGTCCGGGCGGGCCGCATCGTCGGAAAGGGCTATCACCGCCGGGCCGGGACCCCCCACGCCGAGATCCATGCCCTGAAGGAGGCCGGGAAAAAGGCCCGGGGCGCAACCCTCTATGTCACCCTCGAACCCTGCGCCCACCAGGGCCGAACCGGGCCCTGCACCGAAACCATCCCGGCCGCCGGGATCAGGCGGGTGGTGGCGGGGATGCGCGATCCCAACCCTCTGGTCTCCGGAAGAGGCCTGGCCCGGCTCCGGAAGCATGGAATCCGGATTGAGTCCGGAGTCCAGGAAAAAGCCTGCCGGAGCCTGAACGAGGATTACGCGAAATTCATCACCACCGGCCTGCCCTTCGTCACCTTCAAGGCGGCGGCCTCCCTGGACGGCCGGGTCGCCACCGGAACCGGGGAGTCCCGCTGGATCAGCGGGGAGGCATCCCGTCGGCTGGTCCACCGCCTCCGGGCGAAAAGCGACGCCATCCTGGTCGGGATCGGAACCATCCGGAAAGACGATCCCGAGCTCACCTCCCGCCCGGGTCAGAAAACCGGGGGAAAACCCCTCCGGGTGGTGATGGACAGCCGCCTGCGGATCCCCCTGAATGCCCGGGTCCTCGGACCCCCGCTCTCCGCGCCCACCCTGATCGCCACCACCAAGAAATCCCCCCCGGGAAAACGGGAACTCCTGCGCCGGAGGGGGATCGAGGTAATCGTCCTTCCGGAAAAGCAAGGAAAGGTTGATCCCCGGGCCCTGCTCCGGGTGCTCGGAAAACGCGGGGTAATGAGCCTCCTTCTCGAGAGCGGACCCGAGCTGGCCTCCGCCTTCCTCCGGGAAAAACTGATCGACAAGTTTCTGATTTTCCTCGCCCCCAAACTGATCGGGGGCAAACTCGCCCCCGGCATCCTGGCCGGCGCGGGCATCGCCAGCCTGAAAGCGGCCATCCCGGTCCGGGACCGGAAAATCCAGGTAGTGGGAGAGGATCTTCTCATTACCGCCTATCCCGTCTATTCTTAAGTCTATGGAAGTAATTATACTGAACCGTCCCGCGGTAAGCCGCGGGGTATCTTTCTCAAAACAGCGCTTTGACTCAAGGTTGTCATTCCAGTCCCGCATCAGAGTGCGGGATAAACTCCAGCGGGAATCCAGGCAAGAAAAAAATACTGGATTCCGCATCTAGTGCGGAATGACGGAATAAGGTGACCCCGTGGCAAGGCCACGGGGAATTACATATTTAATAATGTTCACCGGGATCATTGAAGAGCTGGGAAAAATCCAGGGCCTCCGCGGGCTGGCCGGGGAGCGGATCTTCACGATCGGGGCCCCGGGAATCTCCCCCCTCAAACCGGGGGAGAGCGTGGCGGTCAACGGGGTCTGCCTGACGGTCACGGAAGGCACGCGCGCCGGCTTCACCGTCCAGGTCTCCCCCCAGAGCCTGGACCGGTCCACCCTGGGCAAACTCCGGGTGGGCGAGCAGGTCAACCTGGAACGGGCTCTCCGCCCCACCGATCGGATCGGCGGCCACCTGGTTTCGGGGCACGTGGATGGGGTGGGCAAAATCCGCCGGATCGAGCCCGAGGCCAATTCCCGCCGGGTCTGGATCGGCTACCCGGAGGAGGTGGGCCCCTACCTCATTCTGCGGGGTTCGGTGGCGGTGGAAGGGATCAGCCTGACCGTGGCCGAGCTCAAGCCGGAGGAGTTCGCGGTCGCGGTCATCCCCTTCACCTGGGAAAATACCAACCTGAAGGAAAAAAGCCCCGGGGCCGGGGTCAACCTGGAGGCGGATCAGATCGGGAAGTACGTGGAGAAGTTTGTCCAGGGCCGCCCCGGGACCGCCCGGAAGGCGTTGTTTGAGGAATAAGCTTGGCCCGATATAATTAACCCAGGCAACCAGGGGCAAAAGGAGAAACATCATGTCTTTCGCGAAAATTGAAACGGCCATCCAGGAGATCCAGAAAGGCCGGATGATCATCCTGATGGATGACGAGGACCGAGAGAATGAGGGCGATCTCATGATCGCGGCCGAAAAGGTGACTCCCGAAATTATAAATTTCATGGCCACCCACGGGCGGGGCCTGATCTGCCTGGCCCTGGCCGAGGAAAGGATCCGGGAATTGAACCTTTCCCCGATGGTGGCGGAGAACACCGCCCCCTTCGGAACCGCCTTCACCGTTTCCATCGACGCCCGGGAAGGCACCACCACCGGGATCTCGGCCCACGACCGGGCCGCTACCATCCTGGCCGCGCTTGACCCGAAAACCAAGCCGGAAGACCTGGCCCGCCCCGGCCACGTTTTTCCCATCCGGGCCCGGAAGGGCGGGGTCCTGGTCCGCACCGGGCAGACCGAGGGGTCGGTCGACCTGGCCCGCCTGGCCGGGCTCAAACCCGCGGCGGTGATCTGCGAAATCATGAATGAAGACGGGACCATGGCCCGCCGGCCCGACCTCGAACCTTTTGCCGAGCGCCACGGGCTCAAGATGGCCACCATCGCCGACCTGATCAAATACCGGATGAAATACGAAAGCCTGGTCCACCGGGTGGCGACGGCCCCGGTTCCCACGCCCTACGGGGGGGAATTCCAGGCCATTATTTACGAGAGCGAGGTGGATAAAAACCAGCACCTGGCCATGATCAAGGGCGAGGTCTCTCCGGAGGAGCCGATCCTGGTCCGGGTTCACTCCGAGTGCGTTACCGGGGACGTTTTCGGCTCGGAGCGCTGCGACTGCGGCGCCCAGCTCCACCGGGCGATGGAAATAATCAGCCGGGAGGGCAAGGGGGTGATCCTCTACATGCGCCAGGAAGGCCGGGGCATCGGCCTGGCCAATAAAATCAAGGCCTACGCCCTCCAGGACGAAGGCCAGGACACGGTCGAGGCCAACCAATTCCTGGGGTTCGCCCCGGATCTCCGGGATTACGGGGTCGGGGCCCAAATCCTCCGGGACTTAGGCCTCAAGAAAATGCGAATCCTCACCAACAACCCCAAAAAGATCGTCGGCCTGGAGGGATACGGCCTGGAGGTGGTGGAACGGGTCCCGATCGAGATTGCCCCGACGGAAAGAAATCTTACTTATCTTAAAACCAAGAAGGAAAAGCTGGGTCATATTCTGAAAATCCCGCAAACGGGACAAAAATAATTGACGATTTACGATTGACGATTGGAAACCAAACAAACCTGATCGGTAGCCGCAGGCTTTAGCCTGCGTAATAAATGCGAATTAATGATGGTGCTAAAAGAAGGGGGGAAAGCCATGGTTAAGGTTTATGAAGGGAAACTCCAGGCGCAGGGTCTTAAGTTTGACTTGGTCGTGAGCCGGTTCAACAGCTTCATCAGCGACAGGCTCCTCGAGGGGGCCCTGGACGCGCTCCGCCGCACCGGCGCCGATGAGGCCAAGATCCGGGTCTTCCGGGCGCCGGGATCCTTTGAGCTCCCGATGGTGGCCCGGGCCCTGGCCCAGAAGAAGGAAGCCGATGCCATCATCTGCCTGGGTGTCCTGATCCGCGGGGGAACTCCCCATTTTGATTTCATCTCCGCCGAAGTCACCAAGGGGATTGCCCAGGTCGCGCTGGAAAGCAAGATCCCGGTCAGCTTCGGGGTGATCACCGCGGACAGCCTCGAGCAGGCCATCGAACGGGCCGGGACCAAGGAAGGCAACAAGGGCTTCGATGCGGCCCTGGCCGCGGTGGAACTGGCCAACCTGTTCCGGGAAATGAAAGTCAAAACATAAAAGATGGGGCGGAAGCAGGACCGGGCGATGATCCTCCAAACCCTTTACGCCCTGGAGGTGGGGAAGGATTTTCGGATGGCGGCGGCCGAGGAATTCTGGAAAAACCACGGCCTGAAAAAAAACCGTTCCCGGGAATTCATCGCGAAAACCGTCGCGGGGGTGTTGGACCACCGGAAGGAAATCGACCGCTCGATCGAGAAACATTCCCGCAACTGGAGTCTCCCCCGGATCGCTGCGGTGGAACGCTCCATCCTGCGCATCGGCGCCTTTGAAATCCTGCATGACCCGGAAACCCCGGTCCGGGTGGTAATCAACGAAGCGGTGGAGCTGGCCAAAATCTACGGTGGCAAGGATTCTTCGGGCTTTGTCAACGGAATCCTGGACCAGCTAGCCCGCTCGGCAAGGAGCGAAACCGGTGAAGATAAAACTGGTCAATCCCCCGGTTGACCATTATCCCGCCGATATCCTGCTGGTTTATTTTTTCTCCCGCGAGCGTCCGCTCCAGGGCGAAACCGGCCGGATCGACTGGTGGCTGGAAGGGCATCTGTCCCGAAACATTATGTCCGGCTGGATCCGGGGCGATTTCAGTGAAAAACTTCTTTCCAATTCCGCCCGGAGGATCGCCTCCCCGCGTATCCTCCTCAACGGACTCGGACCGCCCGAGCATTTCACCACTGAACGCTACCAGGCCCTGGTCCAACTGATCGCCCAAGCGGTGGCGGGAATGGGGTTGAACAAGCTGGTCACTCCCCTCCCGGGATTTCACCTCCCCTCTTGGGCCCCCCCGGAAATCACCCCCTCCCTGGCCGCCGAGCTCCTGGTGGAAGCCGTGGCCCTGGCCTTCCCGGCGCTTCCGGATTCTTTTCGGGAGCCGGAGATGCTGATCGTGGCGGCACCGGATCAGCAGGACGAAATTTTCCTCGGCGCCCAGCAGGTGAAGGTCAATCTCAAAGGCAAGGTGGACCTGGAAGTCAGGGTCGGGGAATAAAGAGCAAAGGGCATAGGGCAAAAAGACCAACAGACCAGCAGACCAGCGGGAGGCCGGGCATCCTGCCCGGGGGGAGGTAGGCGCAACCTTTAGGTTGCGAGAATATTTGTCCTGCTTTTAACTTGAAACTATAAACCCGAAACCAGAAACTGATATTAAATTCCGCAATCCGAATTCGGCATTCCGCAATCGCCAATTGATCAGATGAACCCTCGGAACCTTGGACCCTGTTAAAACCCGGAGCTGATTATGACCCATGAACTCAAACTGAGGTTAATGACCGCCGCGGTGGCGGTCCCGATTCTTCTCGTCCTTATTTATGTAGGGGGAATTCCTTTTCTTCTCCTGATCACCACGTTTATTATCGCCGGGATCTGGGAATTAAACCGGATTCTGGAAAGCCGGGGGTACCATCCCCAGCGCCAGTTTTCCCTGGTAGCCGGGGCGGGAATGGCGGCGGTGGCCTATTTTTCCAATCCCCTGTTTCTTAACCTGTATCTGACCCTGGCGCTCCTGGCCATTTTGATCATCCAACTCACCCGCCGGGATGTCTCCCTGGCCATTAACGGCTTCTCGGTAACCATCGCCGGGGTTTTTTACATCGGCTGGCTCCTGAGCCATGCGGTCCTGGTCCGGAACTTCGGTCTTTCCCTCCGGACCGAGAGCGTCAAGGCTTCCCTGATCCTGGAGAACAGTCATCTCGGCCACGACACGGGTCTTTTTTTCACCGTGATGATCCTGGCCTGCGTGTTCCTGAACGACACCGGGGCCTATTTCGCCGGAAAAAACCTGGGGAAGCGAAAACTCGCCCCGACCATCAGTCCCAATAAAACCTGGGAGGGATTCTGGGGGGGGCTGGTCACTTCCTGGGTAACCGCCTGCCTGGTCAACCTGATCTTCCGGGCCCATTTCAGTTACCTTCACTGCCTGGCGATCGGCACCCTGGTCGCGGTCTTCGGCACCCTGGGGGACCTGGTTGAATCCCTGATCAAACGGGACGCCAAGATCAAGGATTCCGGCACCTTTTTCCCCGGCCACGGGGGGGTGCTCGACCGGCTGGATTCGATCCTCTTCTCTTTCCCGGTCGTCTACTACTACCTGCGCATCATCTTTTCCTGAAATCCCCATAGTTTTCTTCCCATCATTCCCTACCTGCCTGTCCCGTTTATCCCGAGGTTTACCGAGGGAAGCGAAGCCGAGGGGATCGGGAATCCAGCCTTCTTCCTATATCGTCATTCCCGCGCAGGCGGGAATCCAGATCCCTTTCGTTATTTCTGCGAAATTATGGATCCCGGTAGCCGCGGGCTTTAGCCCGCGTAACTCGTATGGCAAGGAAAATATTTTCGAGGGAAGCGCAGCAATCTTTTTACTATCCGCTATCGGCTATTACCTATTCGCGTTTTTATCTGCTTAATGATTCGAAGAAGTCAACCCTTCGACTTCCCCGGTCTAAAGCCCGGGGTTTGCTCAGGGTTGATACTGAGCGGCGCCTTTTCCCCGCAAAAAAGGGCGAGGTTTGTACGCCGTCGAAGTATCAATTTCTCAATTATGTCCCCCAAATTTTTTCAAGCGAGGGGAGAAGGAGTAAAAATGACGAAGGGAGGAGAATAAATGAGTAAAAAATCAGGTTTCAGAATTTAAACCCCGCCTCGAACCCGAGGGGATTGCGGTCGGGGTCCAGAAAAAAAGCGGTCGTGGCCGAGACGAAATTAAACCAGAAATGGGCCGCGATCCCCGGGCCCAGACGGTAACCCGAGTGCTGCAGAAGCCAGCCG
>Ga0315289_10005252_pt1 | contig 19171 bp, 20 predicted proteins | sample YL17G11_40_MG_FD_203452 | JGI IMG/M metagenome (GOLD analysis project Ga0315289, IMG submission 203452) | Sediment microbial communities from Yellowstone Lake, YNP, Wyoming, USA - YL17G11_40 | ecosystem: Environmental > Aquatic > Freshwater > Lake > Sediment | place: USA: Wyoming | collected...
CTAACCCTAACCCTAACCCTAACCCTAACCCTAACCCTAACCCTAACCCTAACCCTAACCCTAACCCTAACCCTAACCCTAACCCTAACCCTAACCCTAACCCTAACCCTAAACCGAATTGTTGGAGTTTTTTTTTCGAACGAAAGAAACGGACGAGCGATGAAAGAGAAGAAAAGAAAACAATAAGTATCGCTTCGTTCGAAAAAGAAAAGCGAACAAGGGCGACCAACTCGTTCACAATTCTCCTGCGACTCTGCGACCTCCCGCTCAATAGCCGCATTCTTGGCGTTAACACGTATTTATTTATTTCGGGGGGATTGCGTTCATTTAGGTGCGAATCTCTCTCACACGGCCGGGAACGAGAAGTTGGGCCGGAGCTCGATTCCGCCCGTCGCGTTGGCGTTCGCGACTGCGAGGTACGAGCCAATGGCGTACACCGGCCATCCATTGTTCCCCGGGTCCACGGCCTTGACGGAACACGTCACGACGCGGGGCAGGTAGCGGTTGGAGCCAGTGGACGACGTCGCGTTGGACGGGTACGCCCCGAGTACCGAGGAGTATCCGTCGCTCACGCCGATGCCGGCCTCGGCGGAGCCGCTGGCCCAGGTGAGCTTCTCCTCGCCGGCGTAGACGGGCCCTGCAAACTGCGTGATCACCCTGCTTGTCATCATCGGTGTCGCGGAGAGGAGCGGGAGCGATCCGTCCGCGCGGCGCCACACGGGGATACATTGGAAGGACACGCCCCCGGGGAATGGTATGACGGACATGACAGCCGTCGTCAGCGTCTGGTTGTTGGCGCCGCGGGCCGGCCACGACGTCGTGTCAACCTTGGTCGTCTTGCCACCCGAGCCCAGCTTGGCGACGATGTAGCGCGTCTTGTCGGAACCGCAAAGGACGGGCACGGCCGGGTCCCAGCTCGCGTAGCACGATCCCGTCGACTGATTCGATTTCGCGGCGGGCTGGATGTCGGCGAGCTTGAGGGCGGGCAGGCGGTGCAGCAGAGGCGGAGTTGCCGTGGGGATTGTCGGCTGGTTGCCCCCGGCGTCGAAGCTGTTGGGGTCCCAGAACCTGTAGCTCAGGCGGCCTCCGAAGATATTTCCGAAGATAGTATCTTGTTTGAGGCAGACGTCCATCGGAGCCTGAGAGCCCGCGCCGACGGGGCACGATGCGCCCGGCCTTGCTCGCAAACGACTTATATCCCGGGGCCAACGTCCCGTTTCATAAAGGGACTCGTATTGTGAAAGCGTGGTCGGGTCATTATAATAGGCAAGGCCGCATTCCGGGTCAGAGTTGATGGCATAGCCGAACTCGTTGTAGGTGCCCGGGTTGTCTGGGGTTTTCAACCGCTCAATTGGGCAGGTAATGGCCAGGGCACTCGGTACTTTTCCATATTCAAGAAAATCCGTCAAAGTGACCCAGTCCCTCGGCTTCATCACGCATGTGAGGTATTTCGTCACTGTGCGCAGGTTAACGCCGTCGTGGGAGTAGTATTGAAAAGTATAATCTCTAACTCGATCACCGGGGATGCTATGCTCTGTTTTTTTTTCCGTCACCATGAAGGTAAGCGCTTGCTCCAAGTCTTGACCTCGGAGCGCCGTGTTGTCGAGTTTGTCGGAATGACGGGGACGGTTCGAACCGAGCTCCGGAGGCACGCTCTATCAAAGCGAGGTGCTCTTCCAACGACAAAAAAACAGAGATCCAAAATCTTTAACTGCCGTCTTTTGCTCCTCTCTTGTGTGCTTCCTCTCCCTCGGTCCCCGCCCCCTCGCACTGACCAAAAGCAAAACATCCCCCGCTTTTCTCTCCTCTCTGTCCCTTAACCTAGCTCTCCCTCTTCTCCCTGGCCGCGGCAGCCCTCGTGGCCCTGTCCGCCTCGATCGCCTCGGCCACCGCCAACGTCAAGTTCATCATCGCCGAGGACAACGCTCTGCAAGTCACTGGTTGATACGACAAGATAATATCATCAGCATTGAATAAGGGTATGCCTTGATATGAAGAGAGAGTATTACAGTACACAAATCGAGGCAAATTCATGGCGGAAACGCGCGATCCTTCAAAAAAGTTGGAAAATGGGACAAAAATTGCCCAAAAGGAGCACGATTACCAATACCCTCCTCTTCTTCCTTTTTTTCGCAATCAACAGCAGAAATTCTCAGCAATAAAGAAAATCATTTCTCTTTGCTTCCCTTTCGTTTCTTTGCGGTCAGCGCGGTCGTAGACGAAGGCAACGTTCTTGAACGTTTTTTCTCGGCCTCGTCCGCGAACATGACGCTTTCTTGTTCTTTGTGCACCTGCCAAAGTCGTTGGCCATGATTTTGTTGTCCGGGAAGTACCACTTAGTACAATCTTTGACACCAGTTGCTTTGGCATTCTTTTCGTCGGTAGTCTTGTTTTTGCTGATATCAAGATTTTCGACAGGATCTTTTTTGGTTTTATAATCTGAATGACATTGGCGATGGTACATCTCTGCTTTTGAGCCCCTCAGGCTGGCCAAACGTCAATCGCGGCCTTCATGATGCGGCCATGCGAGAGGAAGAGTTCAGGTATGATAGTGATGGGGACGCCGAGCACGTAAAGCGCAGCGAGGATGACAAGTAAACCAACGTCGACGCTTACATCGTGAATGAAAGTGGCCAGCACAGTAACCATGAGGCTGTTCCAAAGCTGCCCAAGAGAACCCGGAAGCTTCAGAAGCTATCGAATGAAGAAAACGACGAGGAGCTCGGGAAGGTGGAAGAAAGATTCCCGCCTCGCCACTCCAGCGTAAGGCGCTTTCCAAGAACCGGTCCTGGCGTCGGTCTTCCCAGCAACCTCCGTCTCGTTAAAGACGGGAGGACTGCTACAGCTGGACGCAGTTTTGGTTCTCAAGCCAAGATTACAGCTCTCCCACTTTTCGTGGACAGCAGCAGCAAGAATATCGGCAGCAGCAGCAGAAGTAGCGGGAGCAGCAGGAGCAGAGACCACAGCTTCAGGGGTCGTCAAGAATCTGGGGGCAAAGCGCATGAGTTTGCTTTCAGTAACAGCAGAAGTGAGATTTACGCGAATGACGAGGACTCCGATTCTGTACATGACGAGTCACTCAGTTTGGATGCTCGATCAGCGAACGATGCCCAAAACGCCTGTCCAATGGGGAGCTCTTGTGATACATGCACGCGAAACCATTTCGGTCCCGATTGCAGGTCGTGTCCGAGGTGTTCTTCGGCTCCCGGAGAGTTTCAAGGCAGGTGTGACGACGGCCAACTCGGAAAGGGCTTCTGCACGAAAGCTGCTGATGCCGGCAGACCTGCGTTTGCCCAATGCCACGACTTGACAATGCTCCGAGGACGATTTATAGAATAGCTGTTGCCTTTTCTTCTTTGTTCTCAGGTCAAGGTTTCTCTCGCCTTTTTGAGAAGTCGAAAAGTCATGTGGTGTGCATTTGGCAAAAATGTTGCTCTCTCTCGCTCTCTATTTCTCCTTTTTCTCTTTCTTCCTTTTTCCTCTTTTTTCCTTCTTTCCTTTTCTGTGGACGCACTCTTTTCCATTTTTTCTCTTTGTCTCTCTTTGGAGAATCCGAGGGAGGAGAGAGTATCTTCGCAAATAAGTCGACAATGCGTCAAAGGAGGAAAAGACGACGCGCTCCCGGCAAACGCCGTTTTTGCGCGTCTTGCACACTGTTTACCTTTTTATCGCTCTTCGTAACGGTAATCTCGTCTCGCAATGCATTCTCGGTTACAGCAGCAGCAGCAGCAGCAGGGAGAGAAACGCCTGAACAAAGTGGAGGCATCAGGTTCGCGCACCGAAAAGATGCGGCGTCGACAAACCAAAGGCTGCGGCAGATCAAGATGGTGGCAGGCTTAGGCTCTTCAGCATCGTCAACAGAGGTGGCAGCGGCGCCTCCGCTTTTAATACCCCCATCGCCGCCATCGCCACAAGCAAAAACCACACACGTCGTCGTCGCATCCTTTGGAGAGCCCGAGCTGTACCACGCCGTCTCGCTATATTTCGCATCAAGGCTTTCCGGAGCCACCGTTCACCATGTCATCATGCACACGTACGGAAAGGGACACGAGCCAGGGGAGCTGAATTTGAAAGTCGAAAAGGAGGTAGAGGAAGGAGCACCGGACGGAGCAACAACAGCAGAACGGCAACAGGTACACAACTACCACCAACAGCCTTCCGTCCCCTGGCGCACCATCTACCATCGTCTGGGGGTGCACCGCTCAAACGTCGATTTATCAATCGAAGACTCCTATCACGCCCTGGCCCGTTCGTACCTGCACAGCAGCGCCAGGGAGGTCGACTATGAGCTTTTATGCTTCGCGCGCTTCATCGGGCTGCACCGCTTCTGTACCGAGCGAGGTATCGACGAGCTCACGTTTTTGGATGCCGACGTGATAGTCTTTGATCAAGACTTTTTGAAAAAAGTACGAATCCCGGCCAATCATTCCCTGTGGACCGTGCACGACCGCAGTTCCTTCCTGGCTTCCATGAGATGCTCCTCCATCGGCGACTTTGTCGACTACATGGTGGACTTTTACCAGCAGCCCGATCGCCGGAAGATTGTGGCGACGATCGACACCCACGGCGACGACGAGCTCGACCCGAGCAAGCTGCAGGGGCTCCGAGCTCGCGAGCCGGCATTCGACTCCCTCGGGGTCAAGCCAAAGTTATTCTCGGACATGTACCTTTTTGATTTGTTTTTGCACGACCAGCTCGCGCATTCTCGAGTGGGTGCAAATGTGGCACGTGCCGTCGGTGATGCAGAACAGAGCGAAACAAAATCTCTCAAGACGCCCCAGGCAGCCACACTTACGCCGAGGTATATTCGTAAAGAGGGACGCGAGGAGACAAGGAGAAAAAATCCGATCTCGAGCGATACAAGAGAAGGCGTCACACGCGAAACACTCCCAGTTCTTCCTCCCTACGTCCACAGTTGGAATGCTCCTTCTGAACGTACTCCTGGCTATTTCGCCCTGATAGAGAACATGCGTTCCGTCACGCAAGTGCCTCACACGCGAGCGTGGCTATGCCTCGATCGAGCCCTCTTCGATGCGCACTTTCGAATAAATATAACGAGCCAATCGGCGCGAACAGGCGGTGGAACTCCTGGCGACGAAGCAGGATCCTTCCAACCTCTTCCCGGGGCGCACTTTCAAGGGGACTGCAAGGCCAAGATGATGCAGCTGCTTTACGGCGACGTGATAAAGGCTATAGAACAGATAGCAGATGTGTAAAAACAAGCTTTTGAAGAAATGTGCTGGCGAGATTCTACTATACATTTTCTTACTCACTCAGATTGTCTTTCTCCTCTTCGTTTCGCATTTTTTAAATGCGCATTCATTAAATTTTACTTGATTTGGAGCGTGGAACTGATTGCATGAGGCGGCATGAAAAAACCCTAACGAACTCACATCCGAACAGGTGCACGTTAGTTGCCTCGCTTGGTTGTATTAAATGACGATCTCATCATTCGTGGTTACAAGGAGTCTTACGGCAGCTATTTTCATTGGTGATGGCGTTCCTTCCTCCTTATCCGTCGGTTCTTCTCCAACTACCAGAGCGACACGGAACTGTAGTACGTGCGTCACTGAAGCGATCTTATTCGACCTTGCCGCTGATTCCAATGGAAATATGAGGCTCTCAGTAACTTGCGTGGTCCACGATCCTTTCTTCCCCCTATCTCAAGTTTCCGAGACAGTCACGGATTTCGCCAGGTTCCTCGGCTGGTCGACGTTGTGACCGCGCAAGACAGTCAAGTGGTACGACAGGAGCTGCAAAGGCACGATGTTAACGACGGGTTGCAGCGCACCGGTGATGTATGGCACTCGCACAAGCGTCACAGCGGACGCCGCCGCGTCGTGCTGCGTCGAAGCAGCAGCCTCGACACCGACACCAATACTGCCATCCGAACAAACCTTCGACACCTCGTGATCACCCGCGTTGCACACGACGATTAGCTTCGCCCCGCGAGCTCGAAGCTGTTCAATAACGCTGAGCATCTTACCATGCATGCGATCCCGTGTTGCGATGACGATGATCGGCATCTCTTCATCGACGAGAGCAAGCGGACCGTGCTTCATCTCTCCTGCAAGGATGCCCTCGGAATGCATCAGACATACTTCTTTGACTTTCAAAGCTGTTTCGAGCGCAGTCGCGTAGTTATACCCTCGGCCAAAGACCAGGAGCGAGTGCTCGTTCTGGAGTTTGCGGGCAAGCGCGAGCATTTGTTCGTCCAGTAGCAGCGTTTTCTTAACAACGTCCGGAAGTTGGACCAAACCATCAATGATTTCGTCGCGTGTATTCCTGCGCGAGATCGAGTCGTCGGACAGGGCCAGGGCAAACATCGTGATGGCCACAATCTGCGACGTGTATGCCTTGGTCGAAGCGACGCCAATCTCGCACCCGGCGTTCATGTGCACGCCGCAGTCGGTGAGTCTCGCGATGGCCGACCCGACGGTGTTGGTGATGCCCACGCAAATAGCTCCGGCATGCTTGGCGTAGCGCAAGGCGGCCAGCGTGTCGGCCGTCTCACCGGACTGCGAGACGAACACGCACACGTCGTCCCTGGCGACGGAGCTCCGCCGGTCCATCATGTCCGAGGCCAGCTCGAGCGACACGGGCACGTCGACGAGTTCCTCGAACGTCTGCCTGCACGCCAGGCACGCATGGAACGACGTGCCACACCCAACGAACAGGAAGCGACGCGCGCGGCGCATACTGCTTAGATGGCCCGTGAGGCCGCCGAGCGTGATGCGTTGTTCCAGGTACGGGTCGATGGTCACGCTGCCGCCGCCACTGCCATTTTTTGAGCCCTTCTTATCACTGTTGGCGATGACGCCTTTCGGCGCAATCGACACGCGCCCTCGCATCGTCTGCAGGATCGCATCGGGCTGCTCGTGGATCTCTTTCGCCATGAAGTGGTTGTACCCGCCCTTCGTGATCGACGCCACCTCCATGTCCAGCGTTGACATCTGGCGTCGCACGAGTGATGTGCGGTCTGTCGTCGACGCGTGCTCATTCGTCGTTCCTGCAGAGGCTGCGTTGTTGTAGATCCCGTACGCGCCTCGGCGCAGGTGCAGGACGTCGTCGTCTTCGAGCACGACGATTTTCTTAGTGTGTTCCACAAAAGCAGACGCATCAGACGCAATAAAGCACTCCAGAGCGTCGGACTCCATGGCTCGCATGATTTCAGGCGTGTCACTGCTGACGGGGCGCTTGAACGGCGAAAAGTGGACGGGAGAAGCCTTAATGCCCATGATGAGCGGCGAGCCACGCTTGCACGCGATGAGCTCCCCGGGGAAGTGCATTGACTTGATGAGCAGGGCGAACGCGCCCTCTAGCTTGGCCATGACCTCGAAGATGATTTCACTGAAGGAAATGCGTGAAGAAGACGTGGCGGTGACGCCCTTGACGACATCACCGCATTCCTCTCTTTTGTTCAGCTTTTTGAACACGTACGAACACAGTTTCGGGATCACTTCTGTGTCGGTCTCGGAGACGAACTCACCCTCGCCGTGCCTCACCAAGAACTCACGGAGAGGCCTGTAGTTGGTGATGATGCCGTTGTGCACGACCACGAACTCGCACTTCGGGCCGGAAGTGTGCGGGTGCGCGTTCGCCGTAGACGGAGCGCCGTGTGTCGCCCAGCGCGTGTGTGCGATCCCGGAGTGAGCGGTCAAAACGCGGTCGAGGTCCAAGCAAGCAGAATTCGCTTGTTCGCGTGTGCGTTCAACAAGGTCATCGACTTTTCCCGACGATTTGAATATGGCAGGTTTACGCACCAAAGCAAAGCTACAGTCCTTGACATTTTTTTCTTTCGTTATGTTCGATTCACCGAACGATTCATTGTTCGTTGTTTCAACATTCATATCGATGCGAGAGAATACCTTGCGCACCATAGTCGTATCGGCCATAGCTTCGGCGCCGTCATCGGAGTCGATGACGAGTCCCGCTGAGTCATAACCGCGATATTCAAGGCGGCGCAATCCGCCGAAAAGGGTGTCTAGGATCTCGCGCCGAGCTAGCGGAACTTGAAAAATGTAATGGCCAAAAATGCCGCACATTCTTGTGGTTCAAAAGATAGCAATCTCAAAGACGAGTAAGGGCGCTCGATTCACAACAAAGAATAGGAAGTTAACGTGACAGAGGCCTTTCCCGTTTCTGAGAGTGACACAAGAGGCTCATTGAAACAGAGATAATCTTTATAAAGTTTCTGGCAGAATTATCAGCAGAAACCCAATTGTAATATTGCCAGGCGGGAAGGACATAACGTGATATGAGCGAGATAAGACATGGATGAATGCTATTTGTGCCCCGGGCATTAATGGAGGAAGGACACGACCCTTTCATGCCAATCATGCGAGTGAGACTGGAATAATAATGTTGTTAACCAGACTCGGTCGCGCTCTCATGCGCCTCAAAGTCACTTGCTTTCCACTTCTTCAGCGGCAAAGCAGGACGCGACATTGCGCCTGTAAATGTCGGTGCGGAAGGAAGAGGGAGCTTCGAGGCGAATGCTGCCATTCATCATAATTATGCCTCTCGGACCTGTCTGTTTCTGCCATGGGCGAAACGTGCTCCGTCGCGTTGTGCTCTAAAACCATTGGTCGCTTCCAAAACCATTGGTAAATCACAAGTTTCTTTTCCGCTCCTTTGACCGACTGCTCCACGAGGAACTACAAAAATCTGCATCGAAGATGGGTTGCTCAGCACGCAATGCATCGAAGAATGCGCGTCTCGCGCGTGTCGTGCTTCTTGCGTGCATTTTTTCCTCCGGAAAAGTAGCAGCGTGGAAACGTCATGATTCCTGGGAAGACCTTGCGAAACTTGCTGGTACAGACAAAGTCACGACTCACCGGTACGAAAAGGTATACGAGATGTGGCTCGCTCCATGGCGTCACGAAGCTGTCAACTTTCTGGAAATCGGCCTTGGGTGCAACATGGAATACGGCCCTGGGAAAAGCTTGAGCTTGTGGGAAAGTTATTTTACGCACCGCGACGCTCGCATCTCTTTCTTGGAAGTGGACGGAAGTTGTGTGCAGCGGCACAACATCAAAATGCGAAATGGCACGGTCTTCGTCGGCAGCCAAGAAGACACGGCTGTCTTGAAAAAGATTGCAGCAGAGGGCCACTCATTTGGTGGATATGATGTCATCGTAGACGACGGAGGGCACTCGATGAACCAGCAGATAACTTCCTTCAAGGAATTATGGCCTGCCGTGTCAAGCGGAGGAATTTATGTCATCGAAGACCTCCTGACGTCGTACTGGCCGTAAGTTGCTCGTATTTTCTGTTTTCGTTTCTCTTTTAGAAGCATATTTTCGTGCGATCGACCGCAAACAGAAGTACGGACTTTCGACAGAAACTTGCTGCGTCCTGAATATGTTTCTTTGCAGTTCTTCACACACAATTCTACACACAAAAAACACTTTCATCTCTTTACAATCGAAAAAAGGGAGTCCGGAGGAGGCCCTCGAGGCAAGGCAGGCACAGCCATCGAATACGTCAAGGGACTTCTTGATCACGTCAACTGCGAGTTCAGCGGCCTAAAGTGCGAGGAAATGCACCTTGAATTCGTGTACTGTGTCGCCGAAGCTTGCATCATCGGAAAAAAGAACTTGCTCGGCAAAGGAGGAGGAACTCACGCGCACGTGGCCGTCCTTGCGAAAGGGAAGTAGTTTTTCCTTCTTCTCCTAATCCGACGGCTGATGAAGTTCGTCATTGACTCCAAACATAAAGTTTTCGGCTTTGGACGGGACGGGATGGAGCGAGAAAATGCAGTTTGACTCGGAATCGAACTGCAGCGAGTTCGATTCCGAGTCCATGGACCGGCCTCTGCGACCCATTTGAGCCATCATTCGCACCTGGGTGAAGGAACCAGTCGCGATATCTCATCTTTCACCGCCCTGTTCACTGCTTTCTTGCCCTCCACTTTCCTTCCTCTGAATGGACGAGTCCGTCTATCTATTATTTTTTGTTCCAGGTCAATCCGTAAGACCCCCGTTCGCGGACCTTTCCAAAGGCGAATGGGGAGATTGCTGCGCTTTGTGGTTCCGCCCCGGGCATAATAAAGGCGTGCCAAAAAAGCACGTGAGTGAGAGTCGAAGATCAAGCTTGTAAACCAGACTTAGTCACGTTCTCTTGCGCCTTACAGTCACCTGTTTTCCTCTTCGTCCGCAGCACAGCGTGCAACGTTATAAGTGGTTTCCATGGTTTGTCGGATACGCGTCTTGAGTGATAAGAAACCGTAAGTGATGCCCCCTGAGAGGCCGCATCCCAATGCAAGCAAATTGAACGCGTTGAATGTTACGTCTCGAAAGAGAGAAGATGGCTTTGTTGAAGAGCGTGATGGAAACCGAGGAAACGCCCTGGGAGAAACGGAAAGATAGAGCTGTAGGGAGACCAAAACCGTAGAAAGAAAGTACTGGACAGCGGCGCTTTCTTCTGTTTTACAGTTCGTGATTATAAAACGTGCCAGGAGCATTAGGCCTTCCCCGCACGAGAAGCTTCAAAAAACGACTTTTGAGAGTCGGACTTTTCTGCTAAAGCTGAAGCTGAAGCGTCGTGACGCAATCGAATATACATCAGCGTGGAAATAATCGACAGCGTGTACCCAGCAACCCCGATGTTCAAAAGAGAAAAAGAAGACGTTCCTCCCTGCAGAACGACCAACGACACGAAAAATAAAGCGAAGTCTTTCAAAACGGCAGTTATCGACGTCGTCGTCACACTGCAAGTGTTGAGAAAGTTGAATGATGCAAAGTTTAAGCAGATCGCGAAAAAAACGTTTCCTGCAAGGAGAGGTGGAAGTGGCACTGCCGAAGAACGCAGGACCAAAAAAACTTGTCTTGCTTCCGTCAGGGCAACTGGACCAGCTAGAAACAGAAAACTCAAGGTCGACGACATGTAAAGAAGCCCCATGGTACCTGCACCGTCGACGCGAATGCTGTTGAGGAGCATTTTCTTGAGGAGGATACCGCGCGTCGCCTCGAGGATCAGCCCTCCAAACAGCAGCGCTGTCCCAGTTGCAGACGTCTTCGTCGTTCGCATCACGGACGTGGCTGAGAGGCACACGCCGGCGGAAATGCCACTCACAGCAACAGCCATCTTGGTGGAGAACCTGTCAAGCCTCGCTACGCACGAAAAGACGTACACGAGAGCTGGCGAGCAGCTGTTGACCATCTGGATCGTCGAAATCGGCAAGGATATAAACGCGTAGTTCCGCATCACGGTCGCCACTGCGAAGATCAGTGAGATGGGAACCATCTTTTTTATGAGAATTGGGAACGATTCCATCTTTTGCGGCGGCTCGAACAAGCGGAACCAAGAGGAGGCGACGTAAAGAGATGTGGAGACGCCAAAGCAGTGGAGCATTGTCACAAACAAGGGGAAGCGGAAGTTCATGGCGTGAAGGACGAATTTGTTGTTCAAGACCAGCGTGGCCGAGCAAAAGGTCCACGTCAGGATGGCGAGGAAAGCTGCGGATATTTGGAAGCGTGGCGGGGCAACGTTCTGAAGGAGTATAGCAGTTGGTGTTGGTGGCGCTCCCGCCGCTGCGTCCGTGAGCAGCGGGGTCCGAATAGAGCCCGATGATTTCATTCTGGTGTTCTGCTAAAATTGAAGGTAAAAGCAAGCACAGTGTCAGAGTTGTCAGTGGCTGCGGACACGGATCTCGTTGTTTGTCCGAATAGAGAAAAAATATAATAAAGTTTCTAATTACAGGCGTTTAGAAACTCTTTGTTTTTCTTGCTGTGTTTTTCTGCAAATCTCCCATTTTTGCCGGTCTTCATCACGATCGAAAAGAAATAATTATCATGTTTTAACGAACAGCGTTCAGCTGAGCACGCAGCGTTCAGCTGAGCACGCTCCTTTCTTTTCATTTCGGGAAATGAAAAGAGAGAAGCTCAAGATAGCAGGTCGCGCGACATTCCCTGACGCGGACCACGTCACCGTCGGCCTCCCGGAGCTAGCGAGGTACTTTCTCGTGACAGAGAACTTTGAATCAAGCCCGCTGCTCTTTTCCCACTGCAATCCGGCATCGATGGACGGTCTCGTGTCAGCAGACAAAGGCAGCACGAGAAAAGGCATCGGATGGGACCGCTCCTCATTTTATGGCAACTTCGTATTTTATTCCGTCAAATTCATGCTCGAAGACAGGGTTCAGCGCTTCCTCAAGCTCTTCGAGCGTTCCGGAGGTCATTTCATGTACCGATGGAATGAGTAAGCCACGATCTGGCAGATGTTTGTCCGCGAGGGCGAGTATCGGATATTCGATTTCCCGTACAAGCATCAGGGATTTACGGAAAAAAAGACGTGAGAAAAATGCTGCAAGGTAATGTATACTATGGATACCCTCTATTCCCCGAAAGAGAGTTACGAAAGCGACACAAAGAGTATCAGAGAAAGAATGAGAGGAATACAGGTTTTCTCCTTTTTGAGAACCTGTATTTGCGCCCGTCAAGTGGCTACCCTGTTGCTAATGAGGTTTCTTATGAGGTTTCTTATGAGGTTTCTTACGAAGGACCATATGCAACAGGACCAGATCAAGGCATATGGCCGCGGGTTGGCATATGCCTGTCAACAGGCAAATAAATAGCATAAATGGAGAAGGCCAGTGATATAGATTGAAATCACTTTTTGTTCTACACCTGGAACCTGTCGTAAAAAATATCAAGTACCGTTGCGAGAAGACATCCGGTTTTATATAAAGCCAGCAGTCCTTCTCTCCGCGTATAAATAGAATGACCCGGCGGTCCCATTTGTCGTCACCAACTTCTGCCGCGGCGACGCTCGTGCTTCTCAACGTGGCACTGTCGTGCTTCCTTCTGCAAACGAGCGCGCACAAAAAGTTCACATTTACGACCACGCACGCCAATGAGCTCGAAGAGGGCTTTTTCCAGGGCGGCGTCGAGAGCCAAATCAAGCACATTTTTGAAGAGACGTTGAGTGCGAAGGCAATGGCGGTGGATTCTTCTTCTGTTGCCAAAGCAACGACTCACGCAAAGCCAGGCACTGCGACAACAACCCCTCCTTCGCTTTCCGTCATCGACGTCGGCGTCAACACGGGCTTCTTCACGCTCCTCTCGGCGGCGCACGGCGCGACGGTGTACGGCTTTGAGCTGCAGAGCACTTGTCTCTTCCGTGTGCGGGAGCACCTCGCCAACAACCCGCGCCTGTCGCGCAGCGTGTATCTCTTCAACCTGGGCCTGGGCCAGGAAGCCGACGTTGTCGAAGACAACGCCAAGGACGTGTGCGACGGCACCTGGGGCCACCAGGGCCTGGAGAAAGTTTCGAGTTCGAGTTCGAGCAGTGGCGGTGGTGGCACTGGCGGCAGAAGCAGCTCCACCGTCTCCACCTTGACAAGCAGCATCGTCCTCCCGGAATCCGTCTTCCAAGACTGGTGGGACATCGCGCTCATGAAGGTGGACACTGAGGGCGCCGAGGCCGCGATCCTCAAGCGCTTTTTGAAATACATCGAGCGAGGGCAGGTGCGCAGCGTCGTGGTGGAGGTCGTCCCGGCGTGGTGGCCCAAGCGCGGCGTCTCCGTCGAGCACGGCATCCAAGTCTTTGAGCAGCTTCAGGCGATGGCCCGAGAGACCGTCCTGCTGCACGACATGAACCCTTTCCCTCAGGGGGCGAGGCCGCGGGCGCAAAAGATTGACGGCCTCCCCACGTTTGAAATCACCGACATGCGAGCGCTGCTCCGCCAGCGCGCGTCGACTGCTTCGAGCGGGCTCAACATCTGGTTCAAGTTTTGAAATAAATTGCAACATCAAGGGGAGGATGAATGACGAGGAGGAAGTGGAAGAGGAGGAGGAGAAAGACGAGGAGGAATGTAGCTCACGGTGTTGCAGAGCACTAGAGGGCGGCAGCTGGAAGTGAGACTCTCGAGATATTTGGTAGGTCATAAGTTTCTCCGATTCTGGCTCCATGAACCCGAGACTCGAGAGAAAGAAAGAGAAAGAACGACGAAAAGAGAGAGAGAGAGAGAGAGAGAGAGAGAGAGGGAGAGTGAGAGAGAGAAAGAGAGAGAGCGCGTGGAAGTGCGTGCGCAGAAAGTCGCGGTCGACGCTGCTCCAGAGGGCGCCGATGTCTCAAGCCGATATGGAAGTCGCTGCCAGGGCCAGCAGCGCGAACGTTGTCGCTGCTGTTTTCATCCAGAGCATTGCCTGCGCATCGCCGGGGCGTGGCAGCACATAGCTACGCTCTGTTTACAGGTTCCTTCCGTCGATGTATTTTTTTCTCTCTCTCTGCGTAACACAAATCGATGGTTTCGAATCCGACAAAGCGCTTGCTTCAGCTCTTTATCTCTACGAATTTCCTGAAACGCACCAACTATCATGTGCGGAATTGAGAAGCTCTCCGTCGAAAAAAAAAACTCAAAACTTTTTGACACAAAAATGATTGTACAGAAACAGCTGGTATGTCCCTTTTTTTGCTGCTGAAAATGACATCTGCCATGTTTTCATACAGCTAAAAACAGTTTCAATTATTTCAAAAGGTTGTATCACATTTTCTCCGCGCGTCATCGAGCAAGCACGCTACGATGATCAGGACCGTTCGTTTCTTAGCGTTTCTTCTCTGTTTCTTAAGGATTGTCCATGCTCGAATGTCCCATTCACACCACAGACTACGCGGTACCACGGCGTCTCCTGCAAGACAAAAAAGAAATTGGCGAACGCATGATCTTTCGGTTTCGATTCCGCCTTCGAAGATATCCGTTAACGTTATCATTACATCTTCCGGTAGAGAAACGCTCCCGTCCATGTTAAATAGCATTTCGCCGCAACTCGATGAAATGGACTTTTTGACAATTATCTCGGAGGAAAGGCATGAATCCGTTCTAACTAAGGTATCTGCAGTGCGATGCAAATGTACTATTATTACTGTTGCCAACGCAAAGCCTCTCGGGTTTTGGGGTCACGGCTCTCGGACGCGATGGCAAGGCTATTTGCCAGGCGACTACCATATGAATGGCGACGACGACGACCTTTTCGCGTCGAACGCCATTGAAAACATCAAGGATGTCATCAATGGCCGCCTCGAGCCGCCAACTTTATATGTTTTTCACATGATAAAAAGAAATCCAGATAAAGAACTTGTTGTCATCCCTCCAGCAGACCACTACGATGTGACGCAAAATCTTATAGGAACTCCATGTGGCGTTTATCGTAATATACCGAACCTTCCAAAGTGGGGTAGCATTTATGGAGGAGACGGACATTTCTACACTGCTTTAAAATCGAAAGTGGCCAAGGTGACCTTTGCGAGAAATATTATTTATCAGGTAGGTCAGGAGGAAGACCTGCTTTCCTTGCAGCACAAAGTTCTACCGTGATATCGGTCCAATGAGTCCATTTTGGATGGATTGGGGCGGTTATGTTTCAAGAGAGATAATGCCAGCGACGAATGGCTTTCGTCTGTGAAATGAATGGTTATTTATCAACTGTTTTATTGTAATCAGGGGGGCATCGTGACCATTGGACATCATTCGCGATGATGTCAGCAGACCTCCGGCGAAGACAAGCCATGCAAAACGAGCTGTAAGTAGACATCTGCAGTTTAAAAACATCACTGTTAAATAATGCCTCTCGGACCTGTCTGTTTCTGCCATGGGCGAAACGTGCTCCGTCGCGTTGTGCTCTAAAACCATTGGTCGCTTCCAAAACCATTGGTAAATCACAAGTTTCTTTTCCGCTCCTTTGACCGACTGCTCCACGAGGAACTACAAAAATCTGCATCGAAGATGGGTTGCTCAGCACGCAATGCATCGAAGAATGCGCGTCTCGCGCGTGTCGTGCTTCTTGCGTGCATTTTTTCCTCCGGAAAAGTAGCAGCGTGGAAACGTCATGATTCCTGGGAAGACCTTGCGAAACTTGCTGGTACAGACAAAGTCACGACTCACCGGTACGAAAAGGTATACGAGATGTGGCTCGCTCCATGGCGTCACGAAGCTGTCAACTTTCTGGAAATCGGCCTTGGGTGCAACATGGAATACGGCCCTGGGAAAAGCTTGAGCTTGTGGGAAAGTTATTTTACGCACCGCGACGCTCGCATCTCTTTCTTGGAAGTGGACGGAAGTTGTGTGCAGCGGCACAACATCAAAATGCGAAATGGCACGGTCTTCGTCGGCAGCCAAGAAGACACGGCTGTCTTGAAAAAGATTGCAGCAGAGGGCCACTCATTTGGTGGATATGATGTCATCGTAGACGACGGAGGGCACTCGATGAACCAGCAGATAACTTCCTTCAAGGAATTATGGCCTGCCGTGTCAAGCGGAGGAATTTATGTCATCGAAGACCTCCTGACGTCGTACTGGCCGTAAGTTGCTCGTATTTTCTGTTTTCGTTTCTCTTTTAGAAGCATATTTTCGTGCGATCGACCGCAAACAGAAGTACGGACTTTCGACAGAAACTTGCTGCGTCCTGAATATGTTTCTTTGCAGTTCTTCACACACAATTCTACACACAAAAAACACTTTCATCTCTTTACAATCGAAAAAAGGGAGTCCGGAGGAGGCCCTCGAGGCAAGGCAGGCACAGCCATCGAATACGTCAAGGGACTTCTTGATCACGTCAACTGCGAGTTCAGCGGCCTAAAGTGCGAGGAAATGCACCTTGAATTCGTGTACTGTGTCGCCGAAGCTTGCATCATCGGAAAAAAGAACTTGCTCGGCAAAGGAGGAGGAACTCACGCGCACGTGGCCGTCCTTGCGAAAGGGAAGTAGTTTTTCCTTCTTCTCCTAATCCGACGGCTGATGAAGTTCGTCATTGACTCCAAACATAAAGTTTTCGGCTTTGGACGGGACGGGATGGAGCGAGAAAATGCAGTTTGACTCGGAATCGAACTGCAGCGAGTTCGATTCCGAGTCCATGGACCGGCCTCTGCGACCCATTTGAGCCATCATTCGCACCTGGGTGAAGGAACCAGTCGCGATATCTCATCTTTCACCGCCCTGTTCACTGCTTTCTTGCCCTCCACTTTCCTTCCTCTGAATGGACGAGTCCGTCTATCTATTATTTTTTGTTCCAGGTCAATCCGTAAGACCCCCGTTCGCGGACCTTTCCAAAGGCGAATGGGGAGATTGCTGCGCTTTGTGGTTCCGCCCCGGGCATAATAAAGGCGTGCCAAAAAAGCACGTGAGTGAGAGTCGAAGATCAAGCTTGTAAACCAGACTTAGTCACGTTCTCTTGCGCCTTACAGTCACCTGTTTTCCTCTTCGTCCGCAGTCACTTTTTCGGGCAATGCCTGTTTCTCTGGCGAGGAAACAACGGATTGACCGTTTATCATGACGGCATGCCCTTCCAGTCCGCGCCAATGAATGTGCCCATAGAAGTTTTGAAAAAGCTCACAAAAAACTGGTCTGCGTTGCAGATTTGAGAAATTACAGCTCCAGGAGCAATTGCAGCTGACGAAGCAAGGAAATTCTGCCGTTCTCTATTGCAGATGGGCAACGCCTCTTCACCGCCCTCACAGACCGCGACTTTTACAAGTTCTAGAAAGATATCAGTGAACATGAAAGCGTCCATGTGCACGCGGTGGGCGTTCATCGAGCATGGCGCCATGCTTCAATAGGTCGGGAATGAAAGGGGCCAGTGAGGAGCACTTAAAATAGATAACTCTTTTAATCCCCCGCAGGTGGAATGAAAAAGTGTCGAGGGTGAGTCAAGGGTCGTCCGCTGGTGATCCTGGTGTCAAGGGCCGCTGGACACGAGCATCGAAAAAATGGCACTTCTTTTCTGAAGAAAGTGCCAAAGTACTCGCATGAAGAGCATCGGAAGCCCATGCTGCGGTCTGCCCAAATCCACTTTCAGAGACGACCAATGCAGCTGCGTGCCTGAGAGCCAACCAGTCAAGTATTGATTTCGTCCACGCATCCGCGCCTTGTTCAACCATACCCACGCTCCTGTCAGTGTGGGTAATGATTCCTGGAGTTTCGACTACTTTTAAAGGTCCACGTCCTTTCCAGCCGCTTTGGAGAGTTCGCTTGAACAAATCTGCTCCTGCTTTGCTGTCACTCGTGATGAATACCTTCGACACATGCAATTTTTGGCACAGACGCAGAGTTTCATCCACGAAGCAAAAAACGTCCTGCATACTGTGTCGAGGCGGATCTTCCCATCCCACTACACGGTCTCCTCCAAGTCGGAGCTGCACACCCACGTATCGTATTCGCATTCTTCTCTCGTAACGAGGATAACCTCGTTCGGAAAATCGAAGCAACAATTGCCCGTAGGCCTCTCGTAATAACTTGTGCGGACATTCAAGTATCGAGTCCACTGCCATTTTAAAAAGCTTTGCATGCGAAGCAGGAAGGAGGCCAAGAACTCGTGCCCTGTCACGAAACTCAGGATCCCGGACAATATGAAGCCATTGAAAAGAGTTCGTCGCGATTCTGACGCTTCTCTGGATGTCGTTCTTATACGTTCCATTCAAGATGTACGTCCACTCCTGCGAGTCTATTGCCCTCCTTAAAGAATTTGGCTCACCGTCGTTGCTCGCACGCGAGCATCGGTTCAATGAAAAAAAGTTGCCGAGATCATATGGCCGTGTCCAATCAATCGAGAACGACGAGTCTGTCATCAGAGCTTGGTAAAAAGTTGTAACCATCCCCTTCAGCCTGTCGCCAAAGCCTCCAGATGTGCCCGGTTCAGGTAAAATGGTAAAAGTCAAAAGCGGTTCGTTGTTGCAGTCTAATGTTCTTCTGAAAGCTACTTTTGCAGGGTCGCTGCTGGCCTCAGGGCACGTTTCGTAACTTCGTGGCGATGTGATTGCAAGATCGTCAGAAAGAAGCACGGCATTACTCAGATGAAAAAGAGCGATTTGTAAGAGTAATCGGATGTGCGCTCTTGTCCGCATTTTGGTGCAAACGAGCGAAATCAACGTGTGGGCCATCAACGTTCTGAATGATTACTGTAAACCACCTCGAGATCTACGCATGTCAATAATCACCTGTGCATGGCAATAATCACCTTCGTGAAGCTTTCACGCGTTACCCGTGAAACTTTCACTCGCCGCCGAACAAACGCAGTCACAATTGCTACTGCAAAACTTGCAAGTTACGCCGCTTTTCCCGCGGATGAGTGTGGGTTTTCCATCTGAAGCTTTGAAAATATCATTTTCAAAACATGTATCGCTGCATCATCTTCGCAATAATTCAGTATGCGATGTTTATCCTTCCGCATATGAC
>Ga0315289_10005253_pt1 | contig 19170 bp, 21 predicted proteins | sample YL17G11_40_MG_FD_203452 | JGI IMG/M metagenome (GOLD analysis project Ga0315289, IMG submission 203452) | Sediment microbial communities from Yellowstone Lake, YNP, Wyoming, USA - YL17G11_40 | ecosystem: Environmental > Aquatic > Freshwater > Lake > Sediment | place: USA: Wyoming | collected...
ATCTATATATTTACTAAGCAGCTTGTCGGCGCTGACTAAGTCATATTCATAATTCTGCTCCTGGATGGTGCATCCTGAAGGATTGCTAAGAGATTTAAAATGCACGGAGGTAGGCTCTATTGCGGATGCGACGTCGGTGAAACGGATATCGTTGGTTCCCTGCGTGAAATCAAGCAGGCGCTTATCCTTGACCAGGCCGAAATTCTGGTTGTAAATGGTCAGCTCCACGCCTTCTTTTTCTGCGGCAAAGACAAATGAAACGCTTAGCACAAAAGTTACGACTACAAAAATCAACGCCCTTTTCATTCCTGCCTCCTTAATGAGTCCCCGCCTTTGGCGGGGTAAATTATTTTCAGACGTCAAAAATCACTTCCGCCTGCCAGCCTTTTAGAGTCTTTTTTATTTCTAACTCATGGTAAGTGGCGGCCTTGATTTCTTTGTTTACTGTGTACTGCGCAAGAGGAATGCCGGCAAGTATGGCTTCAATCCTATTTTCGTCTAAGGTTTTTATCTGGAATTGCGTGAAAATAATTTCTTTTATGGCGGATAAGGAGAGTAATTCGTTCAGCCAATTGATGAAGAGCTCTTCTTTTGTTTCTGCGCTCTGTTTTACGGTGAACTTCTTTTCGGGTTTTGCGCCGGGCCTTTTCTTCTCGGCGATGATATCGAACATTGCAACGGCTGCTGTTTTAAAGAGGCTTTTTAAACTGGCAGCCTTTACCCTGATTCTTATGTCTGCGGTATGCTCTAACAGTTCGTACGTTTTTTTTCTCAACTGTCAACTGCTGAACTTTGTGAATTAATTGGGCCATGATGGAGTCGAACCATCGACCTTGACATTAAGAGTGTCCTGCTCTGCCAATTGAGCTAATGGCCCTGTTATATTGATCACGAAGTAATTATTTTAGCTTAAAATAAGGGGTTTTGCAAGCAGCGTTTTTACTAGTTTAGACGCAAAAAGCGGCAAAATCTAACGGGGATTTTTTACAAGATTTGGCAACAAAATTGGTCATTGTAATTTTGGTACTTGGAATTGTTTGTGATTTGCGGTTTAACGGCAGGATTACTTGATTGAAAAAGCCTCGATTTCCTCGCTACAATCCCTACAACCGTGCGCAGAACGCCAACCTTCTCGAAAGGAAAATGGGCTGCAAATTACTATAGCTGCCAAGTTGTAAGCTTTTTCGTTAGCTTGAAACGGCAACTGGCTGCCATTCCCTTTCGGGAGTAGGCCCTATAGCTTTGCGATGTCCAGCGGTCAATTCAGAACATAGTCCTAAGCACCTGTTTTACACGTCAGTGCCGAGGACCTCCCATCCTTTCGGAAGGTTTGCTATTATATATAACCTCTAAAAAAGTATGGCATATTTTAGGGCAAGAATCAAGGTAAGGAGGCTAAAATTAACGTGGACGAAATGGAAGGGAAAAAATCAAATTCCAAAAAATTGTGAGTAAATAAGAAAAAGGGCCAAACGGTTAAGTCCAGCCCCGGGTTGCCGATAGTAATCACACTTTTTCAACTTTCTAGATCATCTTACCTTCCATACCTGACCCTTAACTGTTCAGCAGTAGGGAGATTCGCATAAAACTCTCCCTGCGGACCCACAAAACCGTTGGGGTATCTTACTAAGGTGATTGCAATAGTGCCGCCATTGGAGTTAGGGACATTTATAGTCACTGTTTCCCTATCTGTTCCTTGAGATTGAACAACAGAAGGCATATATGTTATATTCGCGGGTGCTACGGGTTCCGGAACAACGACGTATCCGCTAGGGCAGGGCCTGTAGTAAATATTGTCATAATAATAGTAAGGGGAGCCGCCTACTATGATAGTCCTATGCCCGTAGGGAAGAGTTGAAATAGTTACTCCTATCGAAGGGGTAACAAAAGAAAACCCAAACCCGAAGAAACCCGGCCTATAGAACCTGCCGTCACGATAGTGGTATCTGTCATGCCCTGCTCTTACGACTTCATAATGCGACCTTTCCCTGCTCCGGGCAAACGCGTTCGTATAAGGCATAGCAAATATTAAACTTAAGATTATGACAACCCAAGGCTTATTTGAAAAAGTTTTCTTTCTCATTTTATCCTCCTTTCGCTTATATCTTTTTTCTCCTTCCGTATATTAGACGGAAAAGAGAGTAAAATTATTCCCAAAAAATGCCTGACTGATCTTGATTAAATAACCCTGAAGGATTATGGTAGGTGATATGGATAAAATTAACGCTAGAGACGAATAAAACTAATTGGGAGGGTTTTTGGCGTGATTTTTTGACTGATGGGGAGCTAGGCTATTATTGATCCTTGTAGCCCGGGATCTTTTGCTGTATAAAATCTACGTTCCCTTTATGCTGCCTGAAAAACGATTCCATTATCTGCGCCATAAACTTTTTGTAAAAGAAGAATCCGGCCAGTATTACTAATCCTAATATGAATATCTTTTTTAGCATACGGTTCCTTGTTTTAATTGTTTCTTTAAATTATACCGCTTCTTCTAAAACCCTATTTTTCTCTTCCCGATGCCCTTTTGAGCTCATCCAAAAGTTGAGGATTGACCTTAGTCTCCAGCTCCTCTGCCTTATGCACGTCAGTCCATGCCTTATCGTATTCGCCTCCAGCAAGATATATCCGCGCGCGCGCGATATAGCCTTCGGCGTATTTCGGGTTGATATCTATTGCCTTTGCGCAATCAGAGAGCGCATGCTCTACGTCCGCTTTATTATTATAGGTGGGGCCGATATTCACAAAAGCCTTGGGTGAATTAGGGTCGGCCTTTGACTGGTCAAGGCTTCCTTTGAAAAGATAAGCGAGGGCGCGGTTGGTATAGGCCTCAACGTATTTGGGTTCAAGCTCTATGGCCTTGCTGTAATCGGCTATCGCCTGCGCAAGGTTGCCTTTATTCGCGTACGCCACGCCCCTTAGATAATACACCGCCGGGATCGAAGCATTGATCTTTAAGACCTTGTTAAAATCCGCGATCGCCTGTTCAGGAACGCCTTTATTGACGTACACGAACCCGCGGTTAAGATAGGCCTGCACATACTGCGGGTTTGTTTCTATGGCTTTGCCGTAATCGCTGATCGCTTCATCAAACTCTCCCCTCCCGGCGTGCGCAAGGCCACGGACGTAGTAGGCTTCTTCATACTTAGGGTTTAGCTCTATTGCCTTGTTATAATCCAAGAAGGCCTGTTCGGTATTCCCTTTGTTGATATGCGCAAGCCCCCGGTTAAGGTAGGCCTCGGGAAAATCGGGTTTCACCTTGAGCGCCTTGTTTAAATCCAAGATCGCCTGATCAAAATTTCCCCGGCTATAATAAGTGACCCCCCGCTTCAGATACTCCTCTGCGCTTACGACATTCATCTGGGCGATCTCTGCCGATTTATCTTTTGTTCCTTGAGTGGAAGTGGTGGTTTTTGGCGGCGGGAGCGGTTCTCCGTCGATACTTTTCACCTCAAACGTAAAATACGAAATGGCGGCACCCTTATAATCTACGACAACGACCTTGTCATCCTTTTTGATCACATTCGCCTCTATCTTCTCCCCTGAATCTAAGACGATGATTTCGGCAAGGGCAAAATTATACATTGTTAACAATATAAAACCTATTAACCAAAATGTCTTTTTCATTTTAACTCGCTCCTTGCTTAAGTTAAACTATGCGCCTGGCAGGAGTCGAACCCGCAACGCCTAGCTCCGAAGGCTAGCGCTCTATCCATTGAGCTACAGGCGCCCTAAAACACCTCGCATCTCTCGCCTAAAATTTCTTTTATCTTCTCAATCCTGTTTTTATCGGCAGAAGCTATTCCTGCTTCGGCACCCGCGCGCACCGGAGAATTAAGCTGAATTTTATCCGGCTTTATTAAATCAACCGCCTCTTTCAGCTTGCGGATATGATCAAGGCTGTCATTGAGGCCTTTGACCAGCATCACTTCAAGCCAGATTGCGCCGCGGAATTCTTTTCTTAAATTTATCAAGCCGCTGATTATATCTTCTATGTGTATATTTTGCGCCGGCCGGTCGATATCCTGAAACACTACCTCATCCGCAGCATCCAAAGACGGCACAATCAGATCTACCCCCATTATCTCCTGGCGCACGCCAGCCTCGCGCAATAAAGAAGAATTCGTGATCAGGGCGATCTTGGCAGGAGTGACCTTTCTTATCCGGCTGATCACCGTACCGATCTTATTATTAAGGGTAGGCTCTCCCATACCGGAAAGCGTGACATAATTTAACCTCTTGGCTTCTTCAGGGTTATATTGTAGCCATGACCTTAATTCACCGATCACGTCTTCTGCATTTGCGTACTCTTTTTGCCCAAAAGCCTTCTCTTGAGTCGGCCCAAGCTGACAATATAGGCAGTCAAAATTGCATATTTTGTAGGGAGTGAGGCTTACGCCTAAAGAAAGGCCAAGCCGACGGGATTGCACCGGACCGTAAATATACCTCATAGGATAATTCTCTTATAACCTATAAGGGCGTCACACCTCACCTGCCCTAAGGCAGAAACGTGGACGCCCTCATTTTGTATGAAAAAAGTTAATTCTCTTAATGGCTACTTTACTTCAATGACGCAGTTGGAACTACCAAAGGAATTCTGAATGCACGAGGTACATTGCGGATCATTCCACCAGCTACCATCAACAAAAAACTTGTACTCATGCCTGCCCGGCTTAAGATCCAACTTGACCAGCCAGTTTCCCTTGTTATCCTTCTTAGCAGAAAACTTCTTGGTATCCCAGTTATTGAAACTTCCTGCAAGACTGACTTTTTTTGCCTGCGGCGCGTAGAGCCTGAACTCAGTCGCCTTACCATCTGTAATGCGTGGCATAGCTATCCTCCTTGTTATGTATTTATTATTGCACAATACCCAAAACGCTGTCAAGAAAAATATAAACTACACTGCGACAATGCTGATGCCTTTTTTATCCGCAAACGCTACGCTTGCTTCTCTGTCGATGAACAGCGTCTTATCAGCCTCAATGGCCAGGCACTTTCCGCCTGCGCCGGCGATATTTTTCAAGGTATTTATTCCCACTACCGGTATGTCAAAGCGCTTGTCCTGCTTAGGCTTACTGACCTTCACAATAGTAAAACCGCCCCGGGTGATCGAGCCTGCGCGCTTAATAAGGTTATCCGTCCCTTCCATCGCCTCAACCGCGACAATTGCCTTGTGTTTTACTGCCACAGTCTGGCCTATATCAAGATAGCCGATCACTTTTGCAATTTCCAATCCGAAATAGATATCCTCCCATTCTTCAAAGGTCGGAGCTATTCTGGTGAATGTGCCCTTTTTCGGCAGGTAATCTGTGATAAAAGTTGTGGAATCAAGAAGCTCAAGGCCCTCTTCTCTTAGCTTATCCGCGATGGCGCCGAATATCGTATCCGCTCTTTTATCTTGGATGCTAGAAAGCATCTGTTTTAACGCCTCATCCTTTTCTACTTCTTTACTGAAGAGGCGGTGCGGGCTGATCTGGCCTGCCATGATCACCTTGCTTACGCCTTCCCCTTTAAATATCTTAAACATCCGGCTGAATTCACTTAAGCCCAGCCAATAAACTTTGTCCACAAAGCGCTTTAATTGAGGGGAAGTGTCGCCTTTGATGGCGATAGCGATAATAGAGTATCCCTTCTTTTTGGCTGCCTCGGCAAAAAGAAGAGGAAATTTCCTGTTTCCGGCGATCAATCCGATTTTTTCCATCTTTTTTTCTAGCCTGAACGACAGGAGCGGGAAATGCCGCGTTCCGACTTCTTCACGAAATCAACAAGATGAGCGACTTCTTTAGTCTGATCCGTTATTTCCTTCTCAAGCTGTTCAAGGGCATGCTTTACGGAAAGGCCCGAATTAAAAAGGATCCTGAAAGCGTGATCAAGCTGGTGGATTGTTTCTTTTTCAATTTTATGGCGCCTGATGCCCACCAGATTAAGTCCGTACACGCGCGCCGGATGCCCGTCGCAAGTGGAAAACGGAGGGATATCCTGGACGACCTTAGAGCATCCTCCGACGATAGAAAGGGTGCCCATGCGCACAAACTGATGTATGGCAACCAGGCCTCCGATGACAACCTTATCTTCAACGGTGACATGGCCTGCAAGAGTGGCATTATTGGCAAAGACGCAATTATTTCCCACGACACAGTCATGCGCGATGTGCGAATAGGCCATAAAGAGATTGTTATTGCCCGCGCGCGTGATACCGCCATCCTCGGTGCCGGGGTTTATTGTGCAGTACTCGCGGATAATATTATTGTCTCCGATGACCAGGGAACTGTCATCGCCTTTATATTTTAAATCCTGCGGCCTGCTTCCCACCACAGCTCCGGTGAATATTTCGCAGCCGCTTCCGACGGTGGTATTCCCTTCGATAACGCAATGGGCGGCGATCTTTGTTCCGGCGCCTATGGCGACATTATCGCCGACGACAGAATACGGCCCGACAATGACACCTTCGGCTAATTTTGCGTTCTTAGAAATTATAGCTGTGGGATGTATGTCCATTTTACGACTCAACAATGGCAAACATTAAATCTGCCTCGCAGACGACCTTTCCGTCTACCAGCGCTTTCCCGCGCACCTGGCCCGTGCGTGAGCGCGCCTTGACTAACTCCACCTCTAAGCAAAGCTGATCTCCGGGGACTACCGGCTTCCTGAATTTCACATTATCTATCGCCATGAAGAAAGCCAGTTTTCCGCGGTTTTCCTCCTGGGCAAGCATCATCACGCCTCCGACCTGCGCCATCGCCTCGACTATGATCACGCCGGGCATCACGGGGCGTCCGGGAAAATGCCCTTTGAAAAAATAATCATTGATGGTCACGTTCTTGATCCCTGTGGCGCGCTTGCCTTTTTCCAGGTTAATGACCTTGTCGATGAACAAAAACGGCTCGCGGTGCGGGAGGATCTTCATTATCTCTGTCGTGTTCAGGCTTTCCCCGTCTTTAGGCTGATACTCCGCCTCCATGCCTCCTGACATATATTTCTGCCTCTGCTGGGCTATTTTTTTGGCAAGCTTCAGATTCAGCGAATGGCCGCTGCGCAGCGCTATAATATGCGCTCTTATGGGGCATCCCACAAGATAGAGGTCTCCGATCAGATCCAGGATCTTATGCCGGATACATTCATTGGGGAAGCGAAGCGTATTTTTGATCACCCCGTTAATCCCTACGACAAGCGTATTTTCGTAATTCGCGCCCAGGCCCAGGCCTTCCTTCTGCAGCTGTTGGGCCTCCTCTTCAAGGCAGAAGGTGCGCGCAGGCGCCACTTCATTCTTAAAAGTCTCCGGAGTCAGATTTAATTCCAGAAACTCGGTCTTAAGCGCTGAGTGATCATAATCTAAGGTATAGGATATCTTAAAATCATTGCAGGGCAAAGCCATCAATGTAGCGTTTCCTTCCTCGATGACTATAGGGTCGCGCAGCGCGAAAAAATGACGCTCCCTGTCCAATTCTCTGACACCGGCTTCGCTAAGGGCGCTAAGGATCTCGATGCTGCTTCCGTCTAAACCGGGAAGCTCATTATTATCGATTTCGATGACCGCGTTGTCTATGTCAAATCCAAAAAGTGCTGCCAGGATATGCTCAATTGTCTGTACCTCAACAGTATCTACCCCTACGGAAGTGCGGCGGGGAGAGCGTTCCGGAGGAAGAAGAAAATCCACAGTCGCATTGATTGCCGGCCTCTCAGGCAGATCCGTACGGATAAAGACTATGCCGGTATCGATCTGGGCGGGCTTTAAGGTGACATTCACCCTATGCGCTGTATGCAGGCCTGTTCCTTTTAAATGTACTTCTGCGGCGACGGTCTTTTGTTTTTCCATTTATGGCTCTTTATTTTCCCCTTGTCAGTTCTTCTATTTTTTTCTTGAGTTCCTTGACTGTATCGTAGAGCCTGGGCAGATTCTGAAGACAGGCATTAATACGCAGGGCTTTATCATGCTGCTGTGCCGGATAGCCGGAAACCATAGTGTCAGAAGGGACAGACTTTGTCACTCCTGCCTGGGCCGCTAAAACCGCTCCGTCACCGATCGTGATATGGCCGACGAGCCCTGCCTGCCCGGCAATGATCACATTTTTGCCGATAACAGTGCTTCCGGAGATCCCTGCCTGGGCGACAATGAGGGAATTCTCGCCGACGATCACGTTATGGGCGATATGCACCAGGTTATCGACCTTGGTCCCGTTTCCGATCACTGTCTTGTCAAAGCGCGCCCGGTCAATGGCGACATTGGCGCCTATCTCCACATCATCCCCAAGTTCGACTATCCCTGTCTGGGGGATCTTTTCGTGCTTTCCGTTAACGGTGACAAATCCAAAACCATCCGAGCCGATCACCGCACCCGAATGGATGATGCAGCGTTTTCCGATCAACACCCGCTCGCGGATGGAAACATTGGAATATATCAGGCCGCCTTCGCCGATCTTGGCGTTATTTCCGATGAAACAATGGGCGTAGATTATGCTGTTATCGCCGACGGATGCTTCATCCTCGACAACCGTATAAGGGCCTATGGCGACATTCTCACCCAGGGCCGCTTTCTTTCCCACAATTGCCGTCGGGTGTATTCCCTTAGGATGATTCACTTCGCTGGGGACAAGCGAAGTGACAATCTTTACAAAAGCAAGCGAAGGGTTATCCGTGCGGATGATCGGTTTACTGGATGACTGGATATCGCGGCCGGTGATAACGGCTGAGGCGCGCGTCTTATCCAGCAGCGGAAAATATTTGGGATTGGCCAAAAAGGTGATGTCTCCATCACGGGCTTCCTTTATACCTGATACGCCGGTGATCACCACGCCGGCATCACCCACTATCTCCCCACCCACCAGCTCCGCTAGTTCTTTAAGAGTCTTTCGCATATGTGAATTAATCCCGCATCCATTAAAAAAATGCGGGATTAATAAGTTTGGCACTTTGAATACTCGATCCGGATCGAATATCTATTTCTTATAGCCTTTGTTCAGGGTATCGATGATTTTTTCCGTGATATCAACACCTTTTGGCTGAAAGGCTAGCATCCTGTCATCGAAGACAAAGGTGACACCTTCCTTCTCAGCAAATGTTTTGATCACGTTTCTGATATCCTCAGCGACCTCTTTCCTGTTTTCGAAATCTTTCTTGCGCAGCTCATTTTCCTTCTCGTTCTTAAAATCTTCAAGGGCTTTATATTTATCCTCGAGCTCAGACTTCTTCGCATCTTTTTCCTTGTCGCTTAACAGGCCGATCTTATCCTGCAGGCCTTTGAAATCATTGATCTTCTTGTCAATATCTGTCTCGTACAACTTTGCCTTATCGTCAAGAGCCTTATTAAGATCTTTGAATTTGTTGTACTCGCTGGCAACGCGGATTAAATCCACTGAAGCGAACTTATCCGCTGCCTGCACAAAGCCCGCCAAAACAAACACACTGCACACCGCCATTGCCAAAATTGCTGTTACTCTTTTCATATATCCAGCCTCCTCTTGTTTAAAAAGTATTGCTTGCGCTAAAATGGAACCTGCCGCTCTTCCTGCGGTCCTGTCCCGGCTCGATATTCATCGGGATACCGTAATCAAGCTTTATCGGGCCCATGGGCGTTTTGACTCTGATGCCAAAGCCGATACCTGATTTAAATCCGCCCGAGCCGATTTTACCCATCTCCTCCCAGACATTACCGACATCGTAAAATGCGGCTACTTTCAAAAAACTGAACAAAGGATATATATATTCTATATTGCCGATGAGCACTGACTGGCCGCCCAGAGGATCAGCGGTTACCGGATCAACCGGGCCGACAGTCCTTTCATCATATCCCCTGATTGAATCTGCACCTCCCGCGAAGAAACGTTCGTATATCGGAATGCGGGAAGTATCGTCATATGGCTTTTCCATGCCCATCCTGGCCTTTATTTCAAGGGCGGAATTGCGCGGAAAGGGGATAAAATGTGATGCCCGGCTGTAAAATTTCCAGAAATCCCTATTTCCGCCAAACGGCCCGCCTGCCATCTGAAAAGTAGCGGCGAATAAATCGCCTTTATGGGGATCAAATACGTTATCGCGGCTGTCAAAGCTGATGCCCGGGGTGACGCTGCTTACGTTATTGACGCCGTATTCATCCAGCAGGTCAGCAGAAGCATTTGCCGTGATATCGGAAATAGAGATCCGGTCAAAGCGGTAAACTCCGCTTAAGTTCCAGTACTCAGTCAATTCCTTGACCAGCCGTATATCGCCTCCGGTGATCTTCTCGTCATAACCGTACCCGACATCTTCATCTCTCTTATGTTCGCGGTGGTAGGCGTCAAAACCAAAAGCAAGAGGATAATCAAAGAGCCAGGGTTCGGTAAAGCTTAGCTCGAAACCGCTGGTAATGCTGCCAAAAGATGCGCGCAATCTTAAGTCCTGGCCTGCGCCGGTAAAATACGGCCAGTTCCTCCAGTCAAAGTTCTTCTGGTCGATCTCTACAAACCCGACAAACTGATCGACCGTGCTGTAACCGCCGCCGAAGCTAAAAGACCCGGTCTTTGATTCCTTGACATCGACAATAAGGTCTTTCTTATCCGAAACATCTGTATTTTCCGTGTCGTAACTTACCTCATCGAAAAACCCTAAATTCTGCAGCCTCTCTTTGCTGCGTTTTAATTTCTCGCCGTCAAACCTGTCGCCCGGATGTATGCGCAACTCCCTGCGGATGACCAGGTCCTTGGTCTTGACATTGCCCCTGACTTTAATTTTATCCACATAGGAGACCTTGTTTTCCACGATGGAATAATTTACATCCACTCGCCCGGATGATGGACTCACGGCAGTAGTGTCCTGCACAAGGCAGGAGATGTATCCGCGGCCAAAGTAGAGGGACTGTATATTTGACAGGTCCTGCTTGACGCCCTCTTCGCTGTAAACTTTTCCGGTAGAGCACTCCTGTAATTTGCTCAAAATTTCCTTTTCGGTGACATCCTGATTGCCCTGAATAGCGATGTTTCCGACAACATATTTCTTGCCTTCGACGACCTTAAAGGTGATGTATAAAAGATACGGCCGATTGGCATCGGGCGTTACCGCATAATCAACAGCTACATCGGCGTAACCGTTTTTGCAATAGAACGCCTTAATGCGCTCGGAGTCTTCTTTAAGCGTATCTTCCTTTAAGACTCCGGCGTTAAAAAGCCAGGCCTTCTTGGTCTTAAGCAGTTTCAGTATACGCGCCTTTGAAAACGCCTTATTTCCCTCGACAGCTATATCCTTGATCCTCACCTTGCGGCTTTCGTTGACATTAAACTGTACCTTGGCTTTATTCTTTTCTTTATCTACATCCACGGCGTACTGGATATCGGCCTGGTTGAAGCCGATCTTCTCGTACATCTTCTTCAAGGTCCGCACATCTTCGGCCAATGTCGGATAATCCAGATACTGGCCTTCTTTTGATTTTAATTCCTTCTTGATCGTCTCGTCTTTCTTGGTGATATGCACTATCCCGGAGAAAGTGATTTTTTCGATGATCGGCCGCTCTGTCACTTGCACGATCACCTTAACGCCGTCTTTATAATCCTCTGTGTCTATTTTGACATCGCTAAAAAAACCTAAAAGGTAGAGGCGCTTTAAGTCATCACTGACAACTGTCTCCTGATAGGGGCTTGCGATCCTGGTCTTCATCTTGGAGACGATGGTATTGGTAGAGATGTTCTTATTGCCTTTTATTTCTATGGCGGTGACTAGTTTTTCGGATTGAGAAGCTACAACGGAAGATTCGCTGGAGGACTCATCAGAAGCAGCGATTACAGGCAGAGTTGTCCCCAGGATCAGAAAAGCAAGTAAAAAGTTAAAAATCGTTCTTCGCATTGTTGGTATTATATACGAATTAAGACGGTAAATCAATATCTATTTCGCACTGAACGGGTTGTGTTAAGTCCGTCCCGCCTTTTGCGGGCTCACTTACTCAATATGCGCGATATTCTCAAACCTGGTATATTCCTTGATAAACGCCAATCTCATTGTGCCTACAGGGCCGTTACGCTGCTTGGCGATGATGATCTCCGCGACGCCCTGGTTATCCGGAGTGGGATTATAATACTCTTCCCTTAATATCAAAACAACCACATCCGCGTCCTGCTCGATCGCTCCGGATTCACGAAGGTCGGAGAGCTGTGGACGATGGTCGGTGCGCGCCTCTACCGCGCGGGATAACTGACTGATAGCTATAATGGGGACTTTCAACTCGCGTGCCAGCGCTTTCAGGGATCGGGAGATCTCGGAGATCTCCTGTTGCCTGCTCTCGATATTCATCGTTGAGCCGCGCATCAGCTGTAAATAGTCTAAAATGATCAACTTAACATCCTGCTGTAATTTCAGCCTGCGCGCCTTGGCGCGTAATTCCATGACTGAAATCGCAGGCGTATCATCAATAAATATCGGCGCCTCAGAAAGCTTTCCTGCCGCCGCAGTCAGGCGCGGCCAGTCTGAGGTCGCAAGATAACCCGTCCTTACTTTATGCGCGTCGACCTTTGCATGCGAACAAAGGAGCCTCTGTACCAGCTGCTCTTTAGACATTTCAAGAGAGAATATGGCCGTAGGGATCTTCTCCACCACGCCGGCATATTCGGCCATACCTAATGCGAAAGCGCTCTTGCCCATGGACGGCCTTCCCGCAATAATGACTAAATCCGAAGCCTGCAGCCCTGCGGTCTTGATATCAAAATCAATGTAGCCAGTCGGTATGCCGGTGACATGCGCCTTTTCCTGATAAAGCAGGTCTATTCTCTCAATGCCGTCCTTGACGAGCTCTTTAAGCGATATGTATGCGCTGCTCTGGGTCTTGGTATCCCGCACCTCAAAGATAAGCTGTTCGGCATTATCCACCACCTCGGCGATATTCCCCTCGGTCTCATAACACATGGAGACGATCTTCGTCGAGTTATTGATCAGCGAGCGCAGGATGCTCTTTTCCTTGACAATCGCGATATAATGGTTGATATTCGCGGCCGTGGGAACGGAATTCGCCAGGGAGGCTAAGAAACTGACTCCGCCGATCTCATCAAGTGTGCCGTTTTTCTTAAGTCCGTCGGTGAGGGTGATGAGGTCGACTGCTTTGTTCGCCGTATAAAGGCTAAGCATCGCCTCAAAGATCCTGCGATGGGCGTCCTTATAAAAGGAATCGCTGGTCAAGTTTTCGGCAGCGGTTGAGACGGCGTCCTCATCAATGAGAATCGAACCCAGCACTGCCATCTCAGCTTCCAAGTTTTGCGGCGGGATCTTATCGAGGATTAATTCGTTTGCCATTGCGCTTATTTCTTCACGATCCAAACTTTGATCTTTGCCAGGACCTGGGAATGCAGATGTATGGGGACCTCAAAGATACCCAAGGCCTTGATCGACTCATCAAGCATGATAATATTTTTATCGATATCAAACCCCTCTTCTTTCAATGCCTGGGCAATATCATGATTGGTGATGCTGCCGTATAAATTTTGGTCATCCTGAGTCAATGCCGGTATGGTCAGCGATAAACCTGCCAGCTTGACCTTTAGCTCTTCAGCTTCCTTAATAGATTTTTCCTGCTGGAGCGTTTTTCTCTGTTTATCCTGCTCGAGCTGTTTTAAGTTCGAAGAGGTAACCGGGATAGCCAGGCCTTTGGGGATGAGGAAATTGCGGGCAAAACCATCCTTGACCTTGACTATAGCCCCAGATTTGCCTATCTTTTCAACATCTTGCTTTAATATGACTTCCATATTACACCTCTGATATTAATTAACGGACATAGGGTAAAAGCGAAATAAACCTTGCCTTTTTGACCGCCTCGGCAACGCGGCGCTGATGCTTAGCACAGGTCCCGGAGAGACGGCTGGAAACCATTTTCCCGCGATCCCTGATAAAAGATTCAAGACGCTTGGAATCCTTGTAATCTATGGATTTTATTTTATCCGCGCAGAGTTTGCAATATTTCTTGCGCATCATGCCTAATATGTCGCGCTTTTTGAAAGAGGTCTTGTCCCCGGCCCTGCCCCCGGCCCTGCCCCCGGCCCTGCCCCCTGTCTTGCTTCCGGCCCTACCTCCTCGCGTGGTTGACTTAGTCTTTACCTTCATGTACTTGGCCCTCGCTTTCTTCTAACCAGGTCGCCTCTGTTGATGGCTCGCCTGATAACTCCTCTGATGGCTCTGCTAATGCCCCTGCCGCCGGAGCCTGGCCCTTTGCCGGAGCCTGGCCCAGGAATTGAATGCGGTCTGCCCGCACTTCAATGACGCTGCGTTTCTGCCCGGAAGGATCATCCCAGGAGCGCGACTGCAGCATCCCTTCCACAAAAATCGGGCTTCCTTTATGCAGATACTGGTTGCAGGTTTCAGCCTGCTTATTCCAGACCACCACCGTGATGAAACAGACTTCTTCCTTTAGCTCCTGAGTCTTGGTGCGGTATTTACGGTTTACCGCAAGGCGCAAATTCACCACCGCCATACCCTGGGGGGTATAGCGCAATTCCGGGTCCTTCGTCAGATTTCCCATTAAAAGTACCTTATTAAAATTTGCCATTGATTCCCCTCTCTTTCATGTCGGGAATCAACTCCGCCGAATGCGCCAAAAATTTCCCTAGAAATTTTTGGCAGCGTTTATGAGGCGGAGTAAATCCCCTTTTCCATATCACTCCAACTTCGAGATCAACACCCTTAAAATATTTTCGTTGAGGCCATAAATGTGATTCATCTCTTTGATTGCAGGGCCGGGCGAGGAGAAATTCATCAGGTAATAGACTCCCTCGTGATGTTTCTTGATGGGGAAATACAATTTTCTTTTCTCCGACCAGACAGCTCCCTGCGAGACTGTGCCGTGATTCTTGGTTACCGCATCGTGAAGCTGATTAAATAATGCCTTTCTTTCTTCTTCAGATAATTCCGGCTTTACGATAAACATCGCTTCGTACCTGTTCATTCTTTCTCCTCCCTACTTCTCTTGTTGAACATATTCATGATTTCCTGAATATTTTTTGCCAGCCAGGAATGACAGCAGCGTGTTGCTGTGTCGATTATTTTCCTGGCTATCTCTTTTTCTTTTCTCGTAAATTGTGACAGGACGTAATCGCTTGTTTCTATGCCCGGATGCGGCCTGCCTATCCCCACGCGAAGCCGCGCAAAATCCTGACTGCGGATATTATCGATGATCGACTCAAGGCCATGGTGGCCGCCTGATGATCCGGCTGGCCTTATCTTTATCCTGCTTAATTCCAGGTCCAGGTCATCGCAAACAACCAGCAGATTCCCTAAATCAATTTTATATTTCTTAAGCAGCGCCTTTACCGAAACGCCCGACAGATTCATAAAGGTGACCGGCTTAGCCAGAATCACTTCTTTATTGCCGAGCTTGCCTTTGGCGGTAAAAGCAAATGTGCCTCTGTCTCTTTTAAAAGAGCCCCTGCAGTCTTTGCCTAAGGCATCGACTACTGAGAAACCGATATTGTGCCGTGAATCTATGTAGGTATCGCCAGGATTTCCTAAACCGACGATCAGCTTCACTTCTTTTCTTTGCCTTCTTTACCTTCTTTACCCTCTTCTACCTCGCCCTCAGCAGGAACTTCCTTCTTCTCCTTGATTACTTCCGGCTCCTGCGTCACTTCACCCTCAACAGGTGCGGCAACGATTTCTTCCTTCATCGGCTCTGCAACCGCGAGGATTATCGCGCCAGGATCATTTAAAATCTTAACTCCTTCAGGAGGAGTAATATCTTTTACGTGGATAGAATCTTTCAGCTTCAGCGCAGTAACATCTATTTCAATTTCCTTGGGGATAGCCGTAGGAAGACATTCCACTTCCAGCTCCCAAAGGATATGCTCAAGGGAGCCGCCTTCCTGCTTGACGCCGACAGCTTCACCCTTGACCGCGACCGGCACGTTAACTTTGATCGCCTTGGTCAGCGAAATCTCATTAAAATCCACGTGCACGATCTCCCCGCGCACCGGATCATACTGGATCTCCTTGATCAGGCAGGGGCGCGTCTTCTTCTTATCGTCCTTGACTTTTAGGTTGATCACAGCACTCTCAATACGATGATGATGCACTAACTGCACCAGCTGCCTGTGGGATATTTTGACGGGTGTAGATTCCATACCCTGTGCGTAAACTACCGCGGGGATGAATCCGGCGTCGCGCAAGTCCTTGACTTTGCCTCTTCCTACTTCCTGCCTCTGTTCCGCATCTAAAAATAACTCTTCCATGATATCTCCTTACTCCTTCTTCCTATCTGCCCGGACTTTTCGTCAGGGGAGGCTTTAATCGAATAAGCAACTTATCGACTCCTCGTTATGTATCCTCTTTATCGCCTCGCACAACAGCTCCGCTACAGATAAGACCTCGATCTTAGGATGGATCTTATGGTTACCGAACGGGATGCTGTCGGTGATAAGCAATTTTTCTAGCGCTCTACATTGATCTATGCGCTCGATCGCCGGCCCCGATAAAACACCGTGCGTGATCGCGGCGATGACGCTTTTGGCTTTGGCTTTTTTCAACGTCTCGGCTGCCTCAATCGTAGAGCTCCCGGTGGCGATCAAATCGTCGACAATGATCGCGTTTTTCCCGGCCACGGTCCCTAAAATATGCATGACTTCGGTCTTTTCCGGAGAATCGCGCCTTTTATCGATGATCGCAAGGCCCGCGCCGAGCCGCTTGGCATAGGCGCGCGCCATCTTGATGCCGCCGACATCCGGAGAGACCACGACCACGTTTTTTATTTTCTTTTTATTGAAATAGTCGATGAATACATTCACTGAGAAAAGATGGTCTAGCGGGATATCAAAAAATCCCTGGATCTGGCCGGCGTGCAAATCCATGGTGAGGACCCTGTTTGCTCCGGCGACAGTCACAAGATTCGCCACAAGCTTGGCGGTAATGGGGACGCGCGGCTGGTCTTTCCTGTCCTGGCGGGCATAGCCGAAATAAGGCATGACTGCGGTGATCCTATGGGCTGACGCGCGCTTGAGCGCGTCGATCATGATCAAAAGCTCCATCAGGGTATCATTGGACGGAGGGCAGGTCGGCTGCAGAACAAAGACATCCTTGCCGCGGACATTCTCATTGATCTTTACGCGTATTTCGCCTTCGCTGAACCTCGTCACCAGCGCGTCAGATAATTTCACCTTCAGACACCTGCAGATCGCCTTTGCCAATTCCGGATGCGCATTGCCGCTAAATACCGCTAATTTTTCCATATGGTATTACCCCGCTTTTATTTTTTTAAGATCCTCGCCGGTATGCCGGCCACAGTGGTTTTGCTTTTGACGTTTTTAGTGACTACTGACCCGGCGCCCGTGCGCGCGCACTTGCCGACGGTCACGGGAGCCACCAGGATCGTGTCTGAACCGATGAACGCTCCGTCTGAGATCTTCGTCCTGTGCTTATTCTTTCCGTCGAAATTAGCTGTGACGGTTCCGGCGCCGATATTGGCAAGCTTTCCTACGTGGGAGTCACCGATATAGGAGAAATGCTTTGCGATGGTTTTTGGGCCGATGGACGAACGGACGATCTCGATGAAATTACCGATCAACGTATCATCCGCAAGGCGCGTTCCTTCGCGTAAATGGACGAACGGGCCGACCGAAGTGTATTTGCCAATTCTAACATTTTTTTCAATGACTGTAAAGGGATAAATCACTGTGTCCGGCCCGATCTTAGTGCCCCAGGAAATAAAGGTTGAGCCGGGGTCGATAATACTCACCCCCTCTTTCATGTGTTTTTCATTGATGCGCTTCTGCATAACCGCATTGGCCTTGGCCAATTCCGCGCGTGAATTCACGCCAAGCGCCTCATTAATATCAGGAAGCTTGACCGCGTCAACCAGGCAGCCTAATTTGTATAAAATCTTAACGGTATCGGTCAGATAATATTCTTTTTTGCGGTTGTCCGCTTTTACATGTCTTAAAGCATAGACTAACTTATCCTTATTAAAACAGATGATGCCGGTATTGACCTCCTTGATATCCTTCTCGAAATCATCCGCGTCTTTTTCCTCGACAATACCCGAGATGCCGGAATATTTATCGCGCAGGACCCTTCCGTAACCGGCGGGCTTTTTCAACTGACCGGTCAACAACGTCGCATCCACATTATTTTCGATGTGGTATTTTAAGAGCTTAGAGACTGTCTCCTTTTGCAGTAAGGGCGTATCCCCATAAAGCACCAGCACCGTGCCTTTAAAGCCTTTAAGAGCAGGCAATGCGGCCTTGACCGCGTCTGCCGTGCCGAGGAGTTTTTTCTGCACCACCGCGGTTACGCCTGGGCCAGAGTATTTGCGCACTTCTTCGTGCTTATAGCCCAGGACAATAACAGTTTTTTTGGCCTTGAGGCTTCGCACCAGGTCCAATACATATTCCAGCATCGGCCTGCCGCAGATCGGATGCAGGACCTTAGGGGTCCCGGATTTCATCCGCGTGCTTTTACCGGCTGCCAGGATTACGACTGCGATATTTTTCTTCATAATATATAAGGTTGCATTGATTATCAGGCGATATAGATCTATCTCTTAAAGCAAGGAGAGTTATTATATAACACGTAGCCTAAATATCAAGCTTATTATGGGCTAGAGGAAATTTGCCCCTCGCGTAACCGCTTGTCAATTTTAGGCGAGAAGCGCCTAAAATTGACTTCGCACGCTTCGGGACACCAAAATTTTGCTTTAGCAAAATTTTGGTTGCCCGGCAAGGATTCGAACCTTGACGCTCAGACCCAAATTCTGATGTGCTACCATTACACTACCGGGCAGGCCTATGCGAAATATCAAAAAATAACCTAATCTAAATCCTCATGCCCGGTCATGCTGCCGGGGCCTTTTGCCTTCTCCTGCTCATAAGCCTCTAAGATCTTTTTCTGCAGATGCTCCCTGAAAGATTGCGTTATGGGATGGGCGATATCCTTATGCTCAAGCTGCGCTGGACTAGCTGCATCCTGGCTCATCGGACGGGCTGTTACCGGCAATTGCGCTGCGCACTGATTACAGTATTTGCTGCGTATTTCATTCTTAAAGTTGCACTTGGGGCAAGGCTGCTTTACTTTACGCGAAGGCATAGCGATGAATAAACCGCCTGTGCCTTCAATGACCTTTATATTGCGCACTACAAAGGCACTATCAAAGGTAACTGTGACATACGCCTTTAATTTTTTATCCGGGGAATCCTTTAAGACTACCCTGGTCTCGGTGATCTCCATAAGCTTAATCTCCCT
>Ga0315289_10005254_pt1 | contig 19170 bp, 26 predicted proteins | sample YL17G11_40_MG_FD_203452 | JGI IMG/M metagenome (GOLD analysis project Ga0315289, IMG submission 203452) | Sediment microbial communities from Yellowstone Lake, YNP, Wyoming, USA - YL17G11_40 | ecosystem: Environmental > Aquatic > Freshwater > Lake > Sediment | place: USA: Wyoming | collected...
GAGAGGGCTCCGGCGAAGGGCGTGAACCCGCGGAGCGACCAGGAGGCGGAGCGGCCCGCAACCCCCGACGCCCCGATGAGCGCGCTCGTCTTCAAGACCACCGCAGACCCGTACGCCGGTCGGCTCAGCTACTTCCGGGTCTACTCCGGCGCGCTGCACAGCGACTCGCAGGTCTACAACTCGACCCGCGGCGAGCGAGAACGCGTGGGAACGCTCTTCTGCCTCGTTGGGAAGAAGCAGGAAGCCGTCCCGGCCGTCCCGGCCGGCGACATCGGTTTGGTGGCGAAGCTCCACACCACGATCACCGGCGACACGCTCTGCGATGAAAGCAACCAGATCAGGCTGCCGGGCATTGACTTCCCGGTCCCGGTCTTCTCGCTGGCAATCTCGGCGAAGTCGCGCGCCGATGAAGACAAGGTGGGGAGCGCGCTCGCCCGGCTCGCCGAAGAGGACCCGACCATCCAGTTCTCGATGAACCCGGACACCAGGGAGAGCATCCTCTCCGGCCTTGGCGACCTACATCTCGAGGTGATCGTCTCGCGCCTTCAGCGGAAGTTCGGAGTCGCAGTGCAGACCGGCGCGCCGAAGATCCCCTATCGCGAGACCATCCGCGGTACCTCCCGCGTCCAGGGCCGACACAAAAAGCAGACCGGCGGGCGCGGCCAGTTTGGCGACGTGTGGGTTAGGTTCGAGCCATTGCCTCGGGGCGCCGGGTTCGAGTTTGTAGACGCGGTGAGGGGTGGGGCGGTCCCGCGCAACTACATCCCGGCTGTTGAGAAAGGTATTCGCGAGGCCCTCGAAAAAGGCGTGCTCGCCGGCTATCCGATGACCGACTTCCGGGCGATCCTGGATGACGGCTCGAGCCATCAGGTTGACTCGTCAGACATGGCCTTCAAGATGGCCGGGGCGCTGGCGCTCCACAAGGGCGTGGAGGGAGCGGGGCCAGTACTGCTCGAGCCAGTCGTCGAGGTCGAGGTCATCACCCCGGGCGAACAGATGGGCGATGTTATCGGCGTGCTCAACAGCAAGCGCGCTAGCATCCTGGGAATGGAGCCCAAGGGGAGCAGTCAGGTAGTCCGCGCCCAGGCGCCGCTGGGCGAGATGGCCAACTTCGCCTCGGAGCTGCGGTCTGTCACCGGCGGGCGCGGCTCCTACCAGATGCGGTTCTCCCACTACCAGGAGTTGCCCGCCCATCTGGCACAGCCCGTCATCGCCGCCGCCAAACAGCAGAAGGAGCAGCAGGCCTGAGCGCCTGCTACAGATAGCACGGCCATGATTCAGCTTCGCACGCGTTTGAGAGTCGCGGATAACTCGGGAGCCCGGGTCGCCGAGTGCATCCGCGTGCTAGGAGGCTCCAGCCGCAGGTACGCTCGCGTCGGCGATATCATCGTGGTGGCGGTCAAGCAGGTGACGCCCGGCGCGGCGATCGAGAAGGGCACGATGTCCCGGGCGGTGGTGGTGCGCCAGACCCAGCCGCTGCGCCGGCCGGACGGTTCCATCATCCGCTTCGACGAGAATGCCTGCGTGCTCATCGGCGACCAGCAGAACCCCCGCGGCACCCGCGTCTTCGGGCCCGTCGCCCGCGAGCTGCGCGAGCGGGATTTCATGCGAATAGTCTCTCTCGCCCCGGAGGTCATCTGAGGTGAAGACGAAACACACGGACCCCGGCCGCGCCAAGACGCAGATCAAAGTCGGCGATGAGGTCTATGTTCGGTCGGGCCGGGACCGGGAGTCCCGGCTCACCCCCGAGGAGGTCGAGCGGCTCGATCCGGAGGCGCAGCGGCGCGAGGCAGACCGCCGGCCAGGCCGGCGCGGGCGCGTCATCAAAGTGCTTCCGGAGATCGGGCGAGTGATAGTTGAAGGCGTGAATATGATGACCAAGCACGCCCGCCCCCGGGGCCGCGCCAGCCGCGCCCAACAGCTTCAGACCGGGCGCATCGAGCAGCCGGGAGCGATCTCGGTGGCCAACGTTATGCTGGTCTGCCCGAGGTGTGACCTTCCGACCCGCGTCCGCAGGGGCGAGCTGGAAGGCAAGAACGTGCGCGTCTGCCGGCGGTGTGGCGAGCCGGTCGACAGGATAAGATAAGGTAGCGACGATGGCTGGTGATGACAAACAAGCAAAGGGCGCCGGGGTCGAGGCACCGCCCGTGCCGCGCCTGAAGGAGCGCTATCTCAAGGAGATCGTCCCCTCCTTGATGAGAGCGTTCGGCTACAGCAACGTGATGGAGGCGCCCCGCGTCTCCAAAGTCGTGATCAGCATGGGCGTCGGCGCCGCCACCCAGGACCCGAAGACGCTGGATGCGGCGGTGGAGGAGCTGGCCATCGTCACCGGCCAGCGGGCCACCATCACTCGGGCGAAGCGCTCCATCGCGCAGTTTCGGGTGCGGCAGAACAACCCGGTCGGGTGTAAGGTCACGCTGCGGCACGACCGCATGTACGAGTTCCTCGATCGGTTCATCAGCGTTGCCCTGCCGCGAATCAGGGACTTCCGGGGACTGCCTACCGATGCGGTGGACGGCCGCGGCAACTACAACCTCGGGCTGCGCGAGCAGACGGTTTTCCCCGAGATCAACCTGGACAAGGTCAGCCGGGTACAGGGCATGAACGTGACCATCGTGACGACGGCGCGAAGCGACGAGGAATGCCTCGCGCTCCTGCGCGAGATGGGTTTGCCTCTCCGCGAGTCCTGAGCGCGGCATGGGCAGGAGGTACATGGATTGGCGCGTACAGCTTTGATTGTGAAGTCTCAGCGAAAGCCGAAGTTCAGCGCGCGGCGGTACAACCGCTGTCGCATCTGCGGGCGCCCCCGCGCCTACTTCCGGCGATTCGGCATGTGCCGCATCTGTCTGCGCGAGATGGCCCGGCGCGGCCTGCTCCCGGGCGTCACCAAGTCGAGCTGGTAGGGAAGACCAATGGCTGTCACCGACACAATCGCCGATATGCTCACTCGCATCAGGAACGCCAACCAGGCGCACCACGAGCACGTCTCCATCCCGGCCTCCAAGCTCAAGCTCGAGATCGCCAAGGTGCTCAAATCCCAGGGCTACATCCAGAAGTACGACCTGGTGGACGACAAGCGCCACGGCCAGATCCGCATTCATCTCCGCTACGACCAGGGCGGCGAGCCGATCATCGCGGGCATCCGCCGGGTAAGCCGGCCGGGGCTGCGCGTCTATGTTGATTCCGGGCGAATCCCCCGCGTGTTGGGAGGGCTGGGCGTAGCCGTGCTCTCCACCTGCCGCGGGGTGCTCACCGACCGGGAGGCCCGCCGGCGTCGGGTCGGCGGCGAGGTCCTCTGTTACGTCTGGTAGGAGAAACACTCGATGTCGCGCATCGGCAAAGCACCAATACCGTTGCCCGCCGGCGTTACCGCCGAGCTGACGGATCATACCATCCTCGTCAAGGGCCCCAAGGGAGCGCTTTCTCGCCAGCTGCACGAGCAGATGGAGATCGCGGTCGAAAGCCAGGTCATCCTCGTCCGCCGGCCCTCGGAGAGCAAGCAGCATCGCTCCCTGCACGGCCTTACCAGGACGCTCGTGGCGAACATGGTCATCGGCGTCAGCCAGGGATATGAAAAGGTGCTCGAGCTCTACGGGGTGGGCTTCCGCATCCAGCAGCAGGGGCAGCGGCTGACCATGCAGCTCGGCTTCTCCCACCCGGTGGTGTTCGATCTGCCTGACGGGATTGCGGCGACGATCGAAACCTTCGTGCCGACGAGCGAGAACCGCTATCTCTCGGCCAGGTTGACCCTGCGCGGGATAGACAAGGAATTGCTCGGGCAGATCGCGGCGACCATCCGCGCGGCGAGAAAGCCGGAGCCCTACAAGGGCAAGGGCTTCCGTTACCAGGGAGAAGTGGTGCGCCGCAAGGCCGGCAAGGCCGTTCAGTCCACCCAATAGTGGCCCAAGGGTATTCACGTGGCAACAGCAATCAAACAGCTAACTGGCAGAGCCCGGCGGCACCGGCGCGTGCGAAAGCACCTGCGAGGCACGGCCGAGCGGCCGCGGCTCTGCGTCTTCCGCAGCGCGCGCCACACCTACGCACAGCTCGTTGATGATGACGCCGGGCGAACGCTGGCGGCGGCGGGATCTCACGAGCGAGGCCTGCTGCTGGAGGGTTCGTCCCGCTCCAATGCCGCCGCGGCGACGGCCGTCGGCAAGGCCATCGGCGAACGGGCGAAGGCCGCCGGCGTCACGCAGGTCGTCTTCGACCGCGGCGGATACCTTTACCACGGCCGCGTCCGCGCCGTCGCGGAAGCCGCTCGCGAGGCGGGCCTGGAGTTCTAGCCGGAAGGCGCCTCCAGCCACATGCCGCAGGTGAACCGGGAGAGTTGAGAGCATGACGAGTACGGCACCGAGATTTAGTGAGCTTGGCGAAGCCGCTCTCGAGGAGAAGCTGGTCTCGCTCAACCGCGTGCAGAAGGTGCACAAGGGAGGGCGCACGCTTCGCTGGAGCGCGCTTGTGGTCGTGGGCGACGCGCAGGGGCAGGTCGGCATCGGACTGGGGAAATCGGCCGAGGTGCCCGTCGCCATCCGGAAGGCGGGCGAGGAGGCGCGCAAGGGCCTGGTGCGAGTGGCGATGCTCGGCTCGACCATCCCGCACGCCGTCGAGGCCAAGTACGGAGCCGCGCGGGTGTTGCTCAAGCCCGCCTCTCCGGGCACGGGCGTCATCGCCGGGGGCGCCGTCCGGGCGGTGGTGGAAGCCGCCGGGATCAAAGATGTGCTCTCGAAGTCGCTCGGGTCCAACAACCCGATAAACAACGCCCGCGCCGCGCTCGCCGGATTGAAGAGCCTGCGCACTGCGCGGGACATCGCGGCCAAGCGCGGCCGCAGGCCGGAGGACATCGCCGACCGCTATCACCTGGCGGGCCTGCCGTCGCCAGCCGGCGCGGCGGAAGCTGGCGCCGCGGAGTCGAGCGAATGACCCGCCTCCGCGTCACCTTACGCCGCAGTCTGATCGGCAATCCGAAGGACCAGCGGGAAACGGCCCGCGTGCTGGGCCTGACCAAGATCAACCGCACGGTCGTTCGCCCCGACAACCTGGCCATCCGGGGCATGATCGCCAAGATCGGCCATCTCGTTCGGGTCGAGGAAGTCGAAGCCGAGGGGAAGGGCTAGCGAGGACTCCGATGCACATGAGTGAGTTGGCGCCCCCGCCGGGGGCAACCAGAAAGAGGAAGCGCGTGGGTCGCGGCATGGGCTCCGGCCATGGCAAGACATCCGGCCGCGGCATGAAGGGACAGAACGCGCGCACCAACGTCCGGCCTGGCTTCGAGGGCGGCCAGACCCCGCTCTACCGCCGGCTGCGGAAGCGGCGGGGCCTGAGCAAATCCTCCCGCAATATCGGCCTCTTCCGGCGCAGCTATGCCGAGGTGAACGTCGGTCGGCTCGGGGGCTCCTTCGATGCCGGCGCGGAAGTCACGCCCCAGCTGCTGCTGGAGCGTCGGATCATCCGGAAGCTGGGCGATGGCCTGCGAGTGCTGGGCGATGGAGAGCTCAGCAAGGCGCTGACCGTTCGCGCCCATCACTTCACCGCGGCCGCCCGGGGCAAGATCGAGGCCGCCGGCGGCCAGGCGGAGGTGATCTGACGTGCTCGGCCCGCTCGTGCCACTGATCGCTGCCTTCAAGCTGCCCGACCTGCGACGGCGCATCCTGTTCGTCTTCTGGATGTTCGGGCTCTACGTCGTCGGGCTGCACGTGCCCGTGCCGGGCATAAATCACGCGGCGATGGCCAAGCTCGTCGACGCGCAAACGCTGTTCGGACTCTTCGACGTCTTCTCGGGCGGCGCGTTCCGCAGGTTCTCCATCCTGGCGATGGGGATCATGCCCTACATCAACGCCTCCATCATCTTCCAGCTCCTTGGCATCGCCATCCCGCGCATCGCCGAAGTCGCGAAAGAGGGCGAGAGCGGCCGCAGGAAGATATCGCAGTGGACCCGCTGGCTAACCATCGTGCTGGCCATCTTCCAGGGAGCGATGACCTGTACCTGGCTCACAAGCGTCAAGCCTCCCATCCTGGAGGCGCGCGGCATTTCGCTGCTGCCGATCCTGCTGACGTTGACCGCCGGAACCTGCTTCCTCATGTGGATGGGCGAGCAGATCACCGACAAGGGCATCGGCAACGGCATCTCCCTCATCATCTTCGCCGGCATCGTCGCCCGCATGCCGATTGATGTCGCCAAAACCTACCAGCTCTGGGCGAGCGGCGTGGTCTCCTGGGTGAACGTGTTTGGGCTCGTGCTCATCTGGCTGCTGACCGTCGCCGGCATCATCTACATCACCAAGGGCGAGCGGCGGATCGCCATCCAGTCGGCGAAACGGGTGGTCGGGACGCGGATCTACAGCGGCGGGAGCAGCTTCTTGCCCATCCGCGTCAACACCGCCGGCGTGATCCCGATCATCTTCGCCATCGCGGTGGTGCTGCTCCCGTCTCAGGTCGGCGCCTTCGGACAGGGCCTTGCCGGCCGGTGGGGTGAGATCATGGCCAAGATCTCCGACTGGACCAATCCGGCCAGCCACTGGTATGCCGCAGCCGTCTACTTTCTCATGGTGATCTTCTTCACCTACTTCTACACCGCTGTCACCTTCAACGTGGCTGACGTCTCGGACAACCTGAAGAAGTATGGGAGCTTCATCCCCGGAATCCGCCCGGGCCGGCCGACCGAGCGCCACCTCGACCGCGTGCTCAGCCGCATCACCCTCGCCGGGGCGCTCTTCCTGGGCGTGATCGCCTTGCTCTCCTACTACGTTCCGGATATCACCGGCGTCACTAGCTTCACCGTCGTGGGTGGCACCTCGCTGCTCATCCTGGTGGGGGTCGCGCTCGACACCATGCAGCAGATCGAAGCCCATCTGGTAATGCGCCAGTACGAAGGGTTCATCCGGTGATCAGAATCGTGCTTCTCGGCCCACCCGGGTCGGGCAAAGGAACTCAGGCGAGCGCACTGGAGCGGAGAAGCGGCATCCCGCAGATCGCTTCCGGCGATCTGCTGCGCGCCAACGTCAGGGACAACACCGGGCTCGGCCGGAAAGCAAAGCCGTATATGGATCGGGGTGAACTGGTGCCCGATCATCTGATCTTGGACATGATGGCGGATCGGCTCGCGCAGCCGGACGCGCAGCGGGGCTACGTGCTGGACGGCTTCCCGCGGACCGTGAAGCAAGCCGAGGCGCTCGAGGAGCGCCTGCGTGGGCTCGGCCAAGGGCTTGACGCGGTCGTCTACCTCCAGGTGCCGGAGGCGGAGATCCTGCGCAGGCTCGGCGGGCGCCGGACGTGCCCGCAGTGCAACGCCATCTACCACATTGACACGATGCCCCCGAAACGGCAGGGCGTCTGCGACAAGTGCAGCGCCGGGCTCGTCCAGCGCGACGACGAGAAGCCCGGGGTGGTGAAGAAGCGGCTCGAGGTCTACGCGGCGCAGACGCAGCCGCTCCTGGACTACTACCGGGCGCGCGGGCTGTTGAGTGAGGTGGATGGGACTATCGGCGTGGACAACGTGATCCGCGAGATCGAGGCGATCGTCGCCTCGGGGCGGGCACTTGCCTAGGAGTATGCACGCGGTGAGCCGGAAGGGACAGGCAAATGGGGACCAGAGGCGCATCTCCCCCAAGAGCGACCAGGAGATCGCGCTGATGCGGCGCGCCGGGCAGGTCGTGGCCCTGGTGCTGAGCAAGCTGGCGGAAGCCGCAACAGCCGGGGTGCGCACGGCCGAGCTGGATCAACTGGCCGAGACGGCGATCCGGAGCTTCGGGGCGAAGCCCAGCTTCTACGGGCTCTACGGGTACCCCGCCAATATCTGTGTCTCGGTGAACGACGAAGTGGTCCACGGCCTGCCGGGCGATCGGGCGCTGCGCGATGGCGACATCGTGTCGTTCGACGTCGGGGCGACAGTTGACAATATGATCGCAGACGCCGCCATCACGGCGGAGGTCGGGCGGGCGAGCGAGGAGGCGAGGCGGCTCATCCGGGTGACGCGGGAAGCGCTCGCCAAAGGCATAGAGCAAGCGCGGCCCGGCAATCGCGTCGCCGACATTTCCCGCGCCATCCAGCGCTATGCCGAGTCGCATGGCTACTCGGTGGTGCGCAAGCTCGTGGGACACGGCGTGGGCCGGGAAATGCACGAGCCGCCACAGGTGCCGAACTTCGTGGATGGCGGGGCGCAGGAGTCGCCGGAGTTGGCGCCCGGCATGACGCTGGCAATCGAGCCGATGGTGTGCCAGGGCCGCTGGCAGGTGGTGCAGGAGCGCAATGGATGGACCTACCGGACAAAAGACCGGTCGCTGGCAGCTCACTTCGAGCATACTATCGCAGTCACCGGGGAAGGATGTGAGATACTGACTGTTCGGGCCGCCGCCGGGCGAGGGTGCCCCATTGCTCTGGACCAGGCGGACAGGCTGCCCGCACAGGCGCAGGCTGGAGGCTCACGATGAAGGTGAGATCATCGGTAAAGAAGATGTGCGACCGCTGCAAGATCGTCCGCCGACACGGGAAAGTGCGGGTCATCTGCGAGAAGCCCAAGCACAAGCAGGTGCAGGGCTGACTTCGCATGACGATGGTAAGGGAGCGATGCTGAATGGCACGGATAGCGGGAGTAGACTTGCCGCGGGACAAGCGGCTCGTGATCGCGCTGACCTACATCTACGGGATCGGCCGGTCCACCAGCAATGATATACTGCGCCAGACCGGGATCGGCGTCGACACGCGCGTCCGCGATATGACCGAGGACGAGGTAACCCGGTTGCGCGAGGTCATCGAGCGCAGCCTTCGCGTCGAGGGCGATCTGCGCCGCGCGGTTACGGCAAACATCCAGCGGCTGATAGACATCGGCTGCTATCGCGGCGTGCGGCACCGGCGCGGCCTGCCGGTGCGCGGTCAACGCACGCGGACAAACGCGCGCACCCGGAAGGGGCCTAAGCGGACCGTCGGCATTCGCCGTAAGAGAACGTTCTGAGGCGCGCGGGAGAGAGATCGGAATGGCTCGACAGGAGAAACCGGAGAAATCCGAGAGGCCGGAGAGGCCCGAGAGACAAGAGACGCGGCCAAGCCGGCGCGAGCGGCGCACGGTGAGCCAAGGCCGGGCCTATATCAAGTCCACCTTCAACAACACCATGATCACCATCACCGATACCGATGGTGGGGCGCTGGCTTGGGCCAGCTCCGGCACGGTGGGGTTCAAGGGCACCAAGAAAGGCACGCCGTTCGCGGCAAGCCTGGCGGCCAGGGAGGTGGCGCGGAAGGCGCTCGAATACGGTATGCGCCGCGTGGATGTCTACGTCAGCGGGCCGGGCAGCGGCCGAGAGACCGCCATCCGGTCTCTGCAGACCGCCGGCCTCGAGGTGGCGAGCATCAGGGACGTCACCCCCATACCTCACAACGGCTGCCGGGCGCCGCGGCGCCGGCGCATCTAGCCGTACGGACAGGGAACAGCATATGGCCAAGTATCATGGAGCAGTGTGCAGGCTGTGTCGCCGGGAGGGAGTGCGCCTCTACCTCAAGGGAGATCGGTGCTACTCCGGCAAGTGCGCGGTGGAGAAACGCCCCTATCCCCCCGGCCAGCAGTCGCAGCGCCGCGCCCGGCGCCGTATCTCCGATTACGGGGTCCAGCTCCGGGAGAAGCAGAAGCTGCGGCGCATCTACGGCGTCCTCGAGCGGCAGTTCAGGCGCTACTTCCAGAAGGCGGAACGCGTGACGGGCGTCACCGGAACGGCGCTTCTGCAATTGCTCGAGCTCCGCCTGGACAACGTCGTCTATCGGCTCGGCCTCACCAGCTCCCGCCCGCAGGCGAGAGAGCTGGTGAACCACGGCCACTTCACGGTCAACGATAGGCCGGTCGGCATCGCCTCGTTCCAGCTCCGGCCCGGTGACGCGGTGGCCGTCCGCGAGTCGAGCAGGAGCGTGCCCACCATCGTGCAGGCCGCGGCCGGCGCCGGCGGCAGGCGCCTGCCGGCCTGGTTGCAGGTGGAGGGCGATGCGATGCGGGGGAAGGTTGCGTCCGCGCCGACCCGAGACGAGATAGATACTCAGATCCAGGAAGAGCTCATCGTCGAGTACTACTCTCGGTAAGCGCGGGCGAGCGGGAGGAGGATTACCCCATGATCATAGATACGTTGACGCCTCGGATAGAGCGGCTGGATGATGGCAGCGACCCTCGCCACGGCCAGTTCCTGGTCGAGCCGCTGGAACGCGGCTATGGGACGACGCTGGGCAATGCGCTCAGGCGGGTGCTCCTGGCCTCCATCCCTGGAGCAGCGATCACCTTCGTCACCATCGAGGGCGTGCTTCACGAGTTCTCCACGATCCCCGGAGTTGTTGAGGATACGACTGAGATCCTGCTCAACCTGAAGGAGCTCGCCATCAGGATCGTCGAGTCGCCGGAGGGCCCGGACATGGGCCAGGCGCCGGCCGAGGGCCCGCGCATTCTGCGGATCGAGCGCCGCGGCCCGGGCGAGGTCCTCGGCGCGGATGTCGAGGCCCCCAGCGACGTAGAGGTGGTCAACAAGGACCTGCACATCGCCACCCTGGACACGGCCGACGCGGTCGTGAACATCCAGATGGAGGTCGAGCGCGGCCGCGGCTACGTGCCCGCCGAGGAGCACGATACCTCCCGCCGGCCCATCGGCGCCATCCCCATGGACTCGATCTTCACCCCTCTCCGCAAGATCGGGTTTCGCGTCGAGCCGACGCGCGTGGGGCACATGACCGACTTCGACCGCCTCATCTTGGAGGTGACCACCAACGGCACCATTGATCCGGCCGACGCGATCAGCGACGCCGCAAAGATCCTGGACCGCTATCTCATTCTCTTCTTCGACTTCCAGCAGCAAGAGGAGGAGCTGGCGGGTGCGCCCGCCGTCGAGTCCGCCGCCTCCCGGCAGCTCCAGACGAGGATCGAGGACCTCGACTTCTCGGTCCGCACCTCGAACTGCCTGCGGCGCGAGGGCATCGGCACGGTGGGAGAGCTGATCCAGCGCACTGAGAGCGATCTCATGGCGATACGGAACTTCGGCCGCAAGTCCCTGGTCGAGGTTAGGGAGAAGCTCGCGACGATGAACCTGGCGCTGACTTCGGAGTCCGGCGACGAGTCCGGCGACGACGGCGATGATGAGGAGTAATGCCCCTGGCAGAGATGCTTCGCCGGGGCTCGCAGTGAGGAGGAACCGCTACCAGTGAAACACCGAATATCGGGTCGCCGTCTCGGTCGGGCGACCGACCAGAGGATGGCGCTCTTGCATAATCTCGTGACATCCCTGCTCTGGCACGGCAGTGTCGAGACAACGGAGGCCCGCGCCAAAGAAGCCCGCAGCCTGGCCGAGAAGCTCGTCACTCTCGCCAAGCAGGACACCGTTCACCACCGGCGCTTGGCCCGCCGCAGCTTGATGCCGCGCACCGGCCTGGTGCGCATGAAGGAGGGCTCGCACCGCGAAGCCCCGGCGAGCGGTGAGGTGGAAGAGGCATACCAGGCTGGCCGCAGCCCGAGCACGGTGGAGAACTCGGTGCGCCATCTCTTCCAGCACGTCGCGCCCCAATACCAGGACCGCCCGGGCGGCTACTCGCGCATCGTCCGCGTCGGCGCGCGCCGCGGCGACGGCACCGAGATGGTGAGGCTTCAGTTGGTTGACTACAAGCCGCCCGAGCAGTAGCGGGGCGCTTGCTGCGCGGCGCATGCGCAACCTAAAGCTGGTCCTGGAGTACGACGGCACCGACTTCCATGGGTTGCAGCGCCAGCGACGCCTCCGGACCGTGCAGGGCGTGCTGGAGCAGCGTTTCTCGCGGCTGCTTGGCGAGGAGATCAGCATAACAAGCGCGGGAAGGACCGATGCCGGGGTCCATGCCTTGGGACAGGTGGCCAACTTCCGCACCACCCGGCCGGTGGCGCTCGACCGGCTGGCCCAGGTGCTGAACGGCGCGCTGCCCGATGATGTCAAGGTGCAGGCCTGCGAGGAAGTGGAGCATGACTTCCACGCCCGGCGATCGGCGCGGTCGCGGATCTACCGGTACACGGTCATCGAGCGGGAGAAGCCGTCTCCGCTGCTCGGCAGGTTCGCCTTGCTGATGCCTGGCCGGCTGGATCTTGTGGCGATGAGCAGAGCAGCCCGCCCGCTCGTCGGGCCGCACGACTTCGCCGCCTATCAAGCGGCGGGATCGGAAACCGCGACAACTGAACGGACGCTGATGCGCCTCGACTGCCGGCGCCTCGGCGCCCGCGTTGAGATCACGGCAGAAGCGGATAGCTTCCTCTACCAGATGGTCCGCCTGATGGTAGCGGGGCTGATCCAGGTCGGCCGCGGCGAGTTGCCGCCAGAGGCGCTGGGAGCAGCGCTGGAGGCTAAGCAGCGCCTTCCCAGGTGCGCGCCCGCGCCGGCTTGCGGCCTTTGCCTTGTCCAGGTAACATATTAGCCGGGTGTGCGCCGCTCGGTCGCTGGCGCGCCCGGCGCGAGGATGGTTGGCTCCATGAGGACTAGTGCCACGAAAACCTATTCCGCCAAACCGCGGGAGGTGAAGAAGCGCTGGCTGGTCGTTGACGCGCAGAACATGGTGCTTGGCCGTCTGGCCGCGGATGTCGCGGCCGCCCTGCGCGGCAAGCACAAGGCAACCTTCACCCCCCACGTTGATACCGGGGACCACGTGATCGTCATCAATGCGGCGGGCCTGGTCCTGACCGGGCAGAAGGCGGCCCGGACGATGCGCTATCGGCACTCGGGCTATCCGGGAGGGTTCAAGGAGGAGCCCTATGGGGCGCTGCTCCAGCGCAATCCTGCTCGGGCTCTCAGGGAAGCGATCCGCGGCATGCTTCCCCATGGGCCCTTGGGGAGGGTGATGCTGCGCAAGCTCAAGGTGTATGCCGGCCCGGAGCATCCCCACCAGGCGCAGGGACCCGTCCCCTACCAGTTGCCACATGCGAGAGTCATCGGAGGGAAGAGCTAAAGTGCCTCAGGAATATTACGCCACCGGCCATCGTAAGAACGCAACCGCCAAAGTCTGGCTTCAGCCTGGCGAGGGCCGCATTGTCGTGAACGGCCACGGGCTCAAGGACTACGTGCGCACGGACACGCTGGAGCTGTTCGTCCGGACACCACTCCAGCTCGCAGAGCGCGCGGCGGCGGTGGATGTGCGGGCCCAGTGCCTCGGCGGCGGCATCGCCGGCCAGGCAGGTGCTCTCCGGCACGGCATCGCCAAGGCCCTGGTGCTCATGGACGAGGCCCTGCGTCCGACCCTTCGCAGGGCCGGGATGCTGACGCGGGACCCGCGGGCCAAGGAGCGCAAGAAGTACGGCCGGAAGCGGGCCCGGCGCGGCTTCCAGTTCAAGAAGCGTTAGCCGCCCTTGTCTGAGTCGTATGGAATAAGGACCTCTGGGCGAGCTGGCACGATGTGCGCGGGAGAGAGCGAGGCTATCACTGCGGGACTGCCCTTGTCCGGGATGTGGCGCACCATTCCGGGGCTCCTGATTGGCCTGCTGCTCGTCTTGGTGGTTGCCGGCGCGGGCCTCGCACAGGGCGCTTCCGTCGCGGGCGGTGACACCGGTGCGGCCCCCCAGCAGCAGGCGCCCCAGGGAACCGACTCCGAGCAGCTCCCTTCGGACCTCGCGGAGATGCTCGCCGACGATGAAGACCTGGGGTTCTCCTATGAAATCTACCAGGTCCGCACCGGCGATACGATCGAGAACATCGCCGCCCGCTTCGGCGTATCACCCGACCTCGTCCGCCAGTTCAACGAGCTGTCTTCGGGCGAGCTGGCCATCGGCCAGTCGCTGGCGATCCCGATCCCGGTCACCCCAAGGCGCGCCGTGGCGCGCCGGCCGTCGGCTCCGCTCAACATCATCGAGCCGCGCTATGTAACCGTGACCGGCCTCTCCCAGATCATCAGCGAACCGCTCGACGTCGGGCCGGCCGACGTCCTTTACGAGCCGCAGGTCGGCAGTCGCGTAATCGTGAATGCGGAGCAGGGCGACTTCTGGGGAATCGTCATGATAGATGGCTCCGTCGGATGGATCGCAAAGTCATCGGTGGCGCTCACCGACCAGATGCTCTCGGCCGAGCAGCTCGAGACGATGCTCAAGGGCGGCCGCCCGGACATCGTCCAGGAGGCCTACCGGTATCTCGGGACGCCCTACCGCTACGGCGGCCATCTCCCCTACAACGTTGACTGCTCGCTGCTGCTGCAGACGGCCTTCGCCGCCCGCGGGATCAGGCTCCCGCGCACCGCAGCCGCCCAGTTCGAGGTGGGCAGGAGCGTCGGCCTCAGCGAGCTGCTTCCCGGCGACCGGCTCTACTTCGTCAGCAGATCGGGCCGCATCAACCACACCGGCCTCTACATCGGCAACAGCCGGTTCATCCACGCCTCCGCCCGCAGGAGCTGCGTCGCCGTGGACTCGTTGAACTCGCGCGCCTACTGGACGCGGTTCTGCGGCGCCCGACGATCATAGCCAGGCCACTCGCCTCCGGCGAGTGGCCCCCGTCTCCTGCGAGATGCGGAGTTTCTCGCAGGAGACGCCAGGCGTTCATCGCGCGGTCTTCCTTTCACCCTGTTCGTCGCCCTGTTGTTCCTGTATAATCAGCGTTCCGAGGTTGCTTTCATGGTCAACGTCGCCATCATCGGAGCCACCGGCTATGGTGGCATCGAGTTGATCCGCCTGCTGCGGTCCCACCCGCAGGTGCGGCTGTCCTACCTCACCTCCGAGACCTATGCCGGGCGGAAGGTGAGCGAGGTCTACCCGCACCTTGCTGGACTCGACCTGCCCCTGTCGGCCCTCGACCCCAGCGAGGCCGGCAAGTGCGACTTCGTCATGCTCGCCCTGCCTGCCGGCAAGTCCATGGAGGTCGTGCCCGGCGTGCTGGCCGGAGGCGCTCGCGTCATAGATGTCAGCCCTGACTTCCGGCTGCGCGACGCCGGCGCTTACCGGCGCTGGTACACGCTCGTCCACACCTGCCCGGAGTTGCTCGCAGAGGCGGCATTCGGGCTGCCGGAGCTCCATCGCGACGCGATCGGGGCGGCGCGCCTGGTAGCCGCGCCCGGGTGCTACACCACGGCCGCGCTGCTGGGACTAAGCCCCCTGATCGCGGACGGCCTCATCCAGCTGGACGATCTCGTGGTTGACGCCAAGTCAGGCGTCTCCGGCGCCGGGCGGACTTCGCTGACCTTGCCCTACCACTTCCCCGAAGCCGATGAGGATACGTGCGCCTACTCCGTCGGCGGGCACCGTCATCTGCCGGAAATGGTCCAGGAGCTGGGCGCCCTGGCGGGGTTGGAGGCGCGGATCACGTTCACCCCGCATCTGGTCCCAATGTCGCGGGGGATTCTGCTCACCGCCTACGCCACGCCGAAGAACGGGGCGGGCGCGGCCGAGCTTCGCGCCTCCCTCGCCCGCCGCTATCACGGGGAGCCGTTCGTTCACGTCCTGCCCGATGGGAAGTGGCCCCACACCAAGTGGACCACCGGCACGAACCACTGCTTCCTTGCCGTTGGCGTGGACGGCAGCTCGGGGCGCGCCATCATCGTTGCTGCTCTGGACAACATCGGCAAAGGCATGTCAGGGCAGATGGTGCAATGTCTCAATGTCATGCTCGGGGTGGCGGAGACAACCGGGCTCCAGCTCTCGGCCTCCTATCCCTAGGGAGTTAACGATGCGGAAGTCAGTTGCTCCGAAAATGCTGCGTCAGGTGTCAGGCGGAGTGACCGCGCCGTGTGGTTTCGAGGCCGCGGGCGTGCGCTGCGGCATCAAGACCAAGGGGACGGACCTCGCGCTCGTCTACAGCGTTGCGACGGCAACCGCCGCGGGGGTGTTCACGACCAACCGGTTCCAGGCCGCCCCGGTGCTTGTCTCCAAGGACCGCGTGGGCAGGGAGCGGGTGCGCGCCATCGTCGCCAACAGCGGGAACGCAAACGCCTGCACCGGCCGCCGCGGCTACCAGGACGCGCTGAAGATGGCCGGCCTGACGGCCGCCGCGCTGGGCGCGCCGAGCCGCTCCGTGCTGGTTTGCTCGACCGGCGTGATCGGACATCCGCTGCCGATGGCGAAGGTCGCGGCGGGCATCAAGAAGGCGGTCGCTGCCCTCAACCCGGATGGCGGAGCCGACGCCGCGGCCGCCATCATGACCACCGACACGCGGCCGAAGGCGACGGCGGTGCAGTTCGACTTGGATGGCCGGCCCGTTCGCGTGGGCGGCATCGCCAAGGGCTCCGGCATGATCGCGCCCAACATGGCGACTATGCTCGCCCTTCTCACCACCGACGCCCACCTGGCTCCGGGGCTGCTCCAGTCGTGCCTGGAGGCGGCGGTCGAGCGCTCGTTCCATCGGGTCACCGTTGATGGCGACACCAGCACCAATGACTGCGTGCTGCTCCTCGCCAACGGTCAGTCTGAGGTCGGTCGCATCACGCAGACCCATGGGCTCTCGCGCTTCCAGTCCGCGCTCGCCGCTGTCTGCGCGAACCTGGCGAGAGAGATCGCGCGCGACGGCGAAGGGGCAACGCGCTTCATCGAAGTCCGTGTGATAGGGGCCGATTCGGCGAAGGACGCCCACCAGATCGCGCGCACCATCGCGAACTCGCCGCTGGTCAAGACCGCCATCGCCGGCGGGGACCCGAATTGGGGCCGCGTGTTGGCGGCGGCCGGGAGGTCGGGAGTGCGCTTCCGGCCGGAGCTTGTGGACCTGCGCCTGGGGAAGTTGCGCGTGGTGCGGCAGGGCGCCGCCTGCGCCTACCGGGCGGAATCCGCGCGCCGCGCCGTGCGCGGCCCCGAGGTCGAGATCACCCTCGACCTCAACGCAGGGAAGCACGAGGCCGTCATGTGGACCTGTGACCTGACGGCGGAGTATGTGAGGATCAACTCCGAGTACCATACGTGAGAGCGACTAGCGATGGCAACGAATGAGGCCCAGCCGAATCTCGACAGCCTGCGCCAGCGGGCGGCGGTGGTCATCGAGGCGCTGCCCTACCTGCGGCAGTTCCGCGGCCAGACGGTGGTGATCAAGTACGGCGGCGCGGCGATGGTGGACGACGCCCTTCGCACCGAGGTGCTTAAGGACATCGTGCTGCTCGAGCACGTTGGGCTGCACCCCGTGGTCGTGCACGGCGGCGGCCCGGAGATCACCGAGATGATGCGCCGGCTGGGCAAGGAGCCGGAGTTCGTGGGCGGCCACCGCGTGAGTGACGCTGCGACCGTCGAGATCGCCCAGATGGTGCTCACCGGCAAGACGAATCCCGACCTCGTCGCCGCTATCCATCAGCAGGGCGGCCGCGCCATCGGGCTGAGCGGCAAGGACGGCGCCATGGTAGTCGCGCGCAAGCAATCCGGCGAGAAGGACCTCGGCTTCGTGGGCGAGGTGGCGTCGGTGGACCCCGGCCTGGTTCAGGGGCTGGTTGCGCAGGGCTTCATCCCGGTGATCGCCCCGATCGCAGCCGGCGCCGGCGGGGAGACCTACAACATCAACGCCGACCACTTCGCCGGCCGCATCGCCGGGCCGCTGGGCGCGAGCAAGCTCGTGCTGCTGACCGACGTGCGCGGCGTGCTGAGCGATCGCTCTGACCCGGACTCGCTTGTCTCGGAGCTGACGGAGGCCGCCGCGCGGCGGATGATCGCGGCCAAGCAGATCGAATCGGGGATGATCCCCAAGGTGCAGGCCTGTCTCGACGCGCTCGGCGGCGGCGTGGCCCGCTGTCATATCATTGACGGCCGGCTCCCGCACGCGCTCTTGATGGAGCTGCTCACCGATGTTGGCATCGGTACCATGGTGGTGAAAGGATAGCGTCTGAAAGAAGTGGAGGGACGATGCAATGCCTCTCTTCGAGTATCGCTGCAATGAGTGCAAGCGCAAGTTCTCGTTATTGGTGGGCGTCACTGCGAAGAAGGAGAAGCAGGTCTGTCCGCGCTGCGGGTCGCGCAAGCTCGCGAAGCTCATCTCGCGCATCTCGCCTGTCGTCCGGGCGGATGACTCCGACGGCGACTTCGACGGCAGCGATCTGGACGACTCGGACAGCGACCTCGGAGATGACGAGGACCTTGGGGGAGACTATGACGATGATCTCGACTGATCTGAACGGGTACTTGCTGCGCATCTCCCGGGGCGTTTCCTTGGGCATGCCTGATGCCACACCCCCGTGGATGGAGAACCGCAGGTTTGCAGTCACGCAAAGAGATGCGTTGCCTGTCCCCGTTCGCTATGCTCCGGGAGGATTGACTTGAACTTTGATGAGGCGAAGGCGCTCGAGCGCCAGCACCTGCTGAACCTGTACACGCCGATCCGCATGCCGATGGTGATCGCGCGCGGCGAGGGCGCGCGGCTCTGGGATACGGAGGGTCGCGAGTATCTGGATTTCATCAGCGGCGGGCGGGCGGTCACGGGCCTCGGCCACTGCCACCCCAAGGTGGTCGAAGCGATCCGGAAGCAAGCCGGGCAGCTAATCCACGTCTCGAACGACTTCTATACCGAGCCGCAACTGCTGCTGGCGAAGCGCCTCTCCGACCTCTTCGGCGGCCGCTGCTTCTTCTGCAACAGCGGCGCGGAGGCTGTGGAAGCGGCGATCAAGCTCGCCCGCAAGCGCGCCTACCAGACCTCCGGGCCGGAGAAACATGAGATCGTCACCGCGCTCAAGTCGTTCCACGGACGGACGATGGGCGCGCTCGCCGCCACCGGACAGCCCAAGTACCATCACGGCTTCCAGCCTCTCCCGGGCGGCTTCGTGCACGTGCCGTTCAACGATGTCGAGGCCCTGCGGAACGCGGTCAGCGCAAGCACCTGCGCGATCATGCTCGAGCCGATCCTGGGAGAGAGCGGGGTGTATCCCGCCACGCTGGAGTACCTCGCGGCGGCACGCGGGCTGTGCGACGCCAATGGCGCGCTGCTGGTTTTCGACGAGGTGCAGACGGGCCTCGGCAGAACCGGCCGCATGTTTGCCTACGAGCATTTCGGCGTGGAACCCGATGTGCTCACCCTCGCCAAGGGTCTGGGTGCAGGGGTGCCGATCGGCGCCATGCTCGCCCGCGAGCCGGCGGCGAGCGCGTTCGAGCCGGGCGACCACGCCTCCACCTTCGGTGGCAGCGCGCTGCCCGCGGCAGCGGCCCTCGCCGTGCTCGAGGCGATGGAGGAAGAGCGCGTGCTCGACAACGCTGCCCGGATTGGCGCGCGCCTGGCCGACGGCCTGCGCGCCATCCAGCAGAAGACGAACCTCATC
>Ga0315289_10005255_pt1 | contig 19169 bp, 17 predicted proteins | sample YL17G11_40_MG_FD_203452 | JGI IMG/M metagenome (GOLD analysis project Ga0315289, IMG submission 203452) | Sediment microbial communities from Yellowstone Lake, YNP, Wyoming, USA - YL17G11_40 | ecosystem: Environmental > Aquatic > Freshwater > Lake > Sediment | place: USA: Wyoming | collected...
CGACGCCGCTGTGCCTGGCGCGCCTTTCGGATCGCCTTCTGCTTCTTCAGCCTTCGCAGCTCGCTGGGCGGCGTAAACCATCGCTTCTTGCGCACGGTCGGCAAGATCCGCTCCTTCATCACCTCCTTGCGGAAGCGCTTCAGCAGCGACTCCTGCGACTCGCCCATCCGCAATGTCACCGTTGCCACCGATATCACCCCCCTCCAGGCCAGGGTTCGATCCGCACACTCTCCCCATTACAGCACGAAACCTCACCTTCCGGTGAGGCCCCGCTTGGTCATTGCTATCGCCTGGCGAACCGAGAACCTACATCAGCAACACCCACAAGCATCCAGGCGTTCAGACGTCCAACTCGCTCCGCTCAAGCCATACATGCGCTCCTACTCATGACTCTGCATTCGCACACCATGAGCGTCCTGCATGACGCCAAGCGACTTCCAGTGCTGGTAAGGAAACCCGCACAGATCCAGGGCCGACGAGAGTATAGCTTAAGCAGGGAGGCTTGTCAAAAACGCACGCTAAGTGGCACACTGCGGCGTGAGGCTCACTCCTCCCCAGGCCCCGATTCGACCTTGCCCCGCAACGCCCGCATGACCCGGCGCCATACCCCCTGAACGGTGCGCGCCTCGGTGACCTCGATAGCGTGATCAGCGTACCGTGCCTTCAGGAAGGCCTCCGTCAACTCGCCGACATCGGCTTCGGCCTCAGGCCACTGCACATCCAGATCGCGTGCGAACTCCAGTGGCGTCGCATGCGGCGGCCTGGTGAGGCCGTGATCAGCCGCGTGCCCCACCATTTTGAGATAAAAGTAGCGCACGCGCTCGCGCGGCGGCAGCTTGCTCACCCGCACGAAGTGAAGGCGCAATCCCCCCATGCCAGCGCGCGCAGGCGGGCGCAACCGGCTGCGCAGCTCACGGGCCGCCGAACCCGCGGCCGCGCTCAGGCGCGCCCAGCGCGCACTCCACCAAAACCGCAAACGCAGCAACAGATCACCCAACCGACCCTTGAACACACCATGCGCGGCCAGATAATTGACCAGCAAGTACCCCACGATCAGCGCCACCACAATCCATACCAGGCTGCCGCCCAGCCAATCTGGCAGGCGCCGCACGGCCTCCTCCTGGGTCGGCACCTGCATCGGTGGCGGTTCAAATGATTGTTCGGCCCCGGTAGACCGGAATAGATTGCGAAATGGGTAAAGAAGCGCCGTGAGCAGCAGCGCGATGAGGAACATGACGAAATAGGCGGCACGCAACAGGAAGGCCAGGATCGTCCCCAGCACCTGAGAGAGCCATCCAGTCGACCCGATGGGCAGGAGCGCGGCCAGCACCGCCACAACCAGCAAGATGAGCAGGCTATTCGTGTACCACCGGCGGAGCACGGTCGGTCGCACGTCGACTTCCTGGTTGTACCAGCGCCCCCTGAGCACTGCCAGCCGTCCCTGGCTCATCAGCAAGAGCCCGGCCAGGAAGTAGCAGACCAGCGCCGCCAGGATATCGGCCGGCAGCCCGGTATGAGCGATCCCGATCCGCAGCGGAGATGACTCGTCACTCGCGAAGGTTACTCGCGACACCGCTGCAAAGAAGACCAGCACACCGCCGCCAACCGCCCAGCGGGCCGCGAAGCGCCCCACAATCTCGCTGCGGCTCGCACCAGGGGAAGCCCTGGCCCGGCTTGCGCTCTCCCCATAGCCGATGATCTCGCGCGCCGCGATCTCGTCCGGCTGGAGCGCCAGCTCGAGAAAGTCACCGGTGATGCCCACGGCTAGCCCCCATGCCAGCACCAACAGCATGCCCAGAACGACGAACTCCCCCTCGAAGAAAGCGCCGGGATGCCTCAGCCACAGCGAGAAATCATCCAACCCGGGCAGCCCGGCGGAGAACACCCAGATCGCCACCCGGAGCACTACCAGGAAACACATGACTTCGCCCAGACGAAAAGCCATGCCGCGGCGGTCGCGCCAGCGGGGCCGCCCAAGCTGGCTTGTGCTGTACACGGCCTCCAACGCTACCACGAAAGCCAACGGCAACACGTAGGCCATCCGCCAAGACGTCATCGCCCGCAATATGGCCAGCGGGCCCGCAACCACACTGGTCGCCACCAGCGCGATCAGGACCGGCCGGAAGAGGCTGCTCGCCCACGGCGCGTCGAAATAGTCGCGCTCTTCCCGCCTCTTCAGCCGCTCAACCGTTTCCACGCGTCTCATCGCCATCCGAAAGGCCGCCAACTGCGCTTCAGACGCGGGGCAAGCGCGGCTATCGCCGCCGGACTAGAGGCTTCAGCCGGTCTCTCACCGCGAGTAGCCGACCAGCGCAGGCTCGCTTCCACAGATACGCCCCCAACCTGAAACGCACCCACGGCCGCCCGCATTCCTCGCGTCGTCACATACTCCTGTGCCTTCATGTCGTTCTGCTGCCTTATTATATGCATCCCCGCAACTGCGCTATGCCACCCGCGTCCACTGTTCCCGCTTGCGCCACCGGGCCAGATCGCGCTCGCCCGCCACCATGTAGGCGGGAAACCCTAACCGCTGGGCGCGTTCCCGCACCACACCGAAGCGTCCGTGCGGTTCGATCACCACCAGGATCGGGTTTAGGCCGGCCCGCAAGATGCGATGCAATGTCCGGCACGTTGCCTCATCCCCCGTTGGGGTGATGGCGATCACCGTCGTGCCCCAGGCCAGGCCAAGCGCCGTCGCGGGCAGCCATTCGGAGAGGAGAGCGGTCTCCATTGGCTCCACGCGCGCCAACCACTCCAGCAGCTTCATCAGGTGCACCCGGCCTGGCCGCGGAGGGATCACCCACTGTGTCGAGCGCGTCAGCGTATCGCGCCCGTTGCATGCCAGCCCTATCGCCTGCCGCTCACCGACGAGGTAGTTCGCCAACGAAGCCGCCACCACGATCGCCCACTCGCTGTAGTGGTACATCATCTGCTTGCCATAGGCGCCAGCGTTCAGGTCCAGGAAGATCATGGAGGTCAGAGACACGGCCGGCTCGAGCTTCTTCACCTGCAGTCGCTGCGCCCGCGCACTGCTCTTCCAGTTGATGCTGCGCAGTGGGTCGCCGGGCTGGTAGTCTCGCACGCCGACGACCCGCGCGGGATCGGCGTAGATCTGCTGGCGGCTCTTGATGGTCCCCAGTGGCGCCCTGGAGGCCAGCTCGGTGTGCGCCAGGGGGATCACACGCGGGTAGACCGTAAGATGATCACGCCCCTCCGTCTCACCGTGCGTTTCAGCAAAGCCAAACAGATCACCCAGGCTCATTAATGCCGGGCCGACCTCGTAGTAGCCGCGGTGGCGGCCCACCAGGTCATAGCGCAACTGCAGCCGCTCCTTGGGCCGGAGCGAGATCACCTGGCGCACCGGCTTACTCTCCAACAACGCCGTGGGCGACGTCTCGTCAACGCGCAGCCACGGCACGGGCAGCCAGCTCAAGTTCTCAAACTCGACCTCCACCGGCACAGACTCTCCCAGAAACGCATGGTCTGTGAAGCGTCGGCGCACCCGCAACTGCGACAGGCCGCGCGCCGTCGACCAGCGCGTCAGGATATAGACCCCCGCAACGACATAGACCAGGTAGAAAATGGCGTCCAGGCGCAGCAGGATCGCAAACAGCAGCAGGGCCAACAGAAGGATCGGGATCTCGTTCATCACTCCGGCTTGCCGAGGTCCAATGGCACACGCGTCAGGAGCTCGGCCAAGATGGCAGCCGCCGTCCGACCGCGCAGCGCGCTTTCCGGGTGGACGAGACAGCGGTGCGCCAGGGTGAGCGGGGCAAACCGCTTCACGTCGTCCGGCAGCACATAGTCACGTCCGTGCAAAGCGGCCCAGGCCTGGCTCGTCTTGTACAACGCCAGGCTGCCGCGCGGGCTGGCGCCCAGGAGCAAATCCTGCTGTGCCCGCGAAGCATTCGCCAACCGCACGATATAATCCCGGACCGTATCATCCACGTGGACATCCCACACCTGCCGGGCCAGCTCAGGCACGATCGCTCCATCCACCACCGGCCCGATGGTCTCGATGGGATGCTGCCTGCGCAAATTTAGCAGCATCTGGCTTTCCGCTGCCGGATCCAGATAACCCAGGCTCAACTTCATCAGAAAGCGGTCAAGCTGCGCCTCGGGTAGGGGGAAGGTGCCTTCGTATTCGATGGGGTTCTGCGTCGCCAAGACGATGAACGGTCGAGACAGTGGCCGGGTGACGCCGTCTACGGTGATCTGGCGCTCGCCCATGCACTCCAGCAGCGCCGATTGCGTGCGCGGCGTAGCCCGGTTCACCTCATCCGCCAGCAGGATGTTGGAAAAAGCCGGGCCGGGAACAAACTCAAAGGTGCCCGCTTGCTGGTTATAGACCGAGACACCGGTGACATCGTTAGGCAACAGGTCGGGCGTGCACTGTAAGCGTTTGAAGCTGACACCCAACGACGCTGCCAATGCCCTGGCAAGCATTGTCTTCCCCACCCCAGGGACATCCTCGATCAGCACGTGGCCCTCACACAGCACCGCCGTCAGCAGCAGCTCGATAGCGTTGCGCTGGCCCACGATCACCTTCTCGATGTTGTTGGTCACCTTCTCGGCAAACACCTGCACAGAATTCACGGTAGTTCCCTCCAAGGGGCAAACTGACATACCAGAAGCCACCTTAGAATTGTAACCGAGGCCATCACCTTTGCCAAGACGACTGGAAACCGGAAGGCAGATGGGGTATACTTCCGTCACACCAACGGATTGACCCCGAGGGAGGCGCCATGAGGTCGCGCATTGTATACTCCACCGACCCGGAACCGGTCGAGCTCTGTCCACGCTGCGGCCGCGCCCCGTGCGTTTGCGCCAGGGGCGAAATCGATCTGCTTCCTCGCCAGCAGACAGCCTACATTCAGCGCGACCGGCGGCGGCGCAAAGGCAAGACCGTCACCATCATCTCTGGCCTGCAGCATACGCCGGCGACCTACAAAGAGCTGCTCACCGCCCTGAAAACCTCCTGCGGCGCCGGCGGCACGTACAGGGAAGGCGAGCTCGAGATCCAGGGGGATCAGCGCGAGAAGGTGGCCGAAAAGCTGCGCGAGCTGGGTTACAAGGTGAAGTTCGTGGGCGGGTGAGGGCGCAACCGTGGGGTCTTACTTTCCGGCCCATTGCTCCATCAGCGTCAGGATCAGCCACACCAGGCCGAAGAGCGCGGCGCCTGCCAACAGGCACGTCAACCCCAAAACGAGAGCGCCCTTTCCATAGATCAGTGCGATCAGCGCGCCGCCCACGCCCACCAGGCAGATCACGACCGCCATCGCCAGGTTGCGCTCGCTCCGGCGCCTGTAAGCCCGGTAATCCGTAGGCGGAAGAGAGGGAGGTCTGCCGCTGGGCTGCATGTCCGACATTATAGCACATGCGCCCGCCGGCTCCCTGCCCTGGTCGAAACTATGCTAGAATGCGGCTATGAGCAAGCCATCTGACCTCTTTGACGCCCGGCGCCAGGAGCTGACGGAGAAGGAAGCGCCCTTGGCCGCGCGCATGCGCCCGCGTTCCCTGGAAGAGTTCATCGGGCAGGAGCACATCGTTGGCCCAGGACGTCTGCTCCGGCGCGCCATCCAGGCCGATCAGCTTAGCTCAGTGATCTTCTACGGCCCCCCGGGCATCGGCAAGACCACCCTCGCACGCATCATCGCTAACACCACCCGAGCACACTTCATCGCCATCAACGCCGTGTTGGCGGGAGTAAACGACATCCGCCAGGCAGTAGCCACGGCCCAGGAGCGGCGCGGCCAGTTCGGTCAGCGCGCGATCCTGTTCGTAGACGAGGTGCATCGCTTTAACAAGGCCCAGCAGGATGCGCTGCTGCCCTGGGTGGAGAACGGCACCGTGATCCTGATCGGCGCCACCACCGAAAACCCCTATTTCGAGGTCAACAAGCCGTTAGTCAGCCGTAGCCGGATCTTCCAGCTCAAGCCGCTGACCGGTGCAGACCTGTTCGCGATCGCTCGACAGGCGCTGGCCGACCCGGATCGCGGCTACGGCAGGCTGAACGTGCAGATCGAGCAAGGCGTGCTGGCTCACCTGGTGGATGTCTCCAATGGCGACGCCCGCAGCCTCCTCAACGCCCTGGAACTGGCGGTAGAAACCACGCCACCCGGCCCGGACGGCGCCATCCACGTGGATTTGATGGTAGCTGAAGAGAGCATCCAGCGGCGCGCCGTGCTCTACGACAAAGAGGGAGACGTCCACTACGACACCATCAGCGCCTTCATCAAGAGCCTGCGCGGCTCCGACCCGGATGCCGTCCTGTACTGGCTGGCGCGCATGGTCTATGCCGGCGAGGAGCCACGGTTCATCTTCCGCCGCATGATCATCTTCGCCGGCGAGGACGTAGGCCTGGCTGACCCGAACGCCGTGCGCGTGGTGATGGCCTGCGCCCAGGCGTTCGAGTACGTCGGGCTGCCCGAAGGCCGCTTCCATCTGGCCGAGGCAGCCCTCTACCTCGCCACGGCCCCCAAGAGCAACTCGGTCATGGCTTTCTTCGATGCCCTGGACACAGTCGAGAAGGAGCGAGAGGCCGAAGTGCCATCACACCTGCGCGACGCCAACCGTGACAAGGAGGGTTTCGGCCATGGCGAAGGTTATCTCTATCCGCACGCCTATCGGGACCACTGGGTCGCGCAACAGTACCTGCCGGATGGCCTGCAGGGCCGCGTGTTCTACCAGCCAGGCGAGCAGGGATATGAAGCGCGGGTTAAGGGGGAGGTCGAGCGCCGGCGCGAGGCGCAACTGGCGGCAATGATCGAAGGCGAGGCCGAAGGTTTCGGCGCGACCGAGACGCTGACCTTCACCGGCTCGGCCGTGGGCGGCGAGCGCGACCGTTGGCTGCAGCGCGCCATCAGCGGCGCCGGCGAGCGACTGTCCAGCCTGCGCGATAAGGTGTTCGAGCACGCACGGCTGCAACGCCACCACCTGGCACTCGATCTCAACGCCGGCACCGGCCTGCTCACCTGGGAGGCGCTGCGCCGCGTTCCCGAGGGGGGCGTTTGGGCGCTCGCACTGACCCGATCGGAGGCGGAAGCACTCCGTGAGATGGCAGCGCGCCTGTCGGAGCTGGAGCGCCCGGCCGTCCTGCAGGGATCGCTGCTCGATCTGCCGGAGCTGCTAGCTGTGCGGGGGGAGGGGCATGTGCGCTTTGATGCCATCATCGGGCGAAATGCCCTGGCATCAAGACAGGGCGCAGCACAGAGCGGCGACAAAGCCGCCGCGGCCCGCTTGATCGCCGCCCTGCTTCGGCCTGGGGGAGCCGTCAGCCTGGCCGAAGCGGTTCCCCGGCATGCCCAACGGCTTTATGCGCTCACGAACCTGGATACGCTCGGCGCAGCGCTGGCCGAAAGAGTGAGGCAGGCCGAGGAAGCCATCTACGCCGCCCCAGACGACCCCATGGTGAACTGGGCCGAAGAGGAGTTGAGGGCTGTCTTCGCCGACGCCGGCCTCAGCGACATTTCCGTCGAGAGCCAGGAGAACTTCGCCGAGGCGCGCATCACGCCTGCCCTGTTGGCGCGTTGGTTCGGCGCGGCCGCGCCCGGTGACCGTCCGAGCTATGGGCAACGCCTTGCCGAGATGCTCACTCCCGATGAACTGGTCGACGTCCGGGCGCTTTACGAAGGCACGCTCGTTGGCGCGTCCGTGCCGTGGCGCTCCGTTACCGCGTTCGTGCGCGCCCGCGTGGCTTAAGTGCGCGCAGCCGTCAGCAGGAAGGAGCATGCAAACCCGTCAATTAGGATTCACCGATCTGCATCTGACAACGATTGGCTTTGGGGCCTGGGCCGTCGGCTGGGCCCTCACCGCGGAAGACATCGCGGAGATCGACGCCGCGCTCGCCAGCCGAGAGGCCTCTCTCGCCGGGTGATACTTGCCGAGGCGGCGCCAGCTACGGGCTCAGCCGTTTCAGCGCCGCTTCGGCCAATTGCCTCAAGCCGTCGTTCTGCCCTGCCAGGTCCAGCGCACGGCCGTAGTCCTCACGGGCCTGCGCCACCTCGCCGCGATATTCACGCACGCCACCGCGCACCAGGTATGCCACGGCGTCATTCGGGTCCAGCTTAAGGGTCTCCTCGGCAGCCCGGAGGGCGTCGACGGCGCGGCCGAGGCCGCTGTAACCGATCGCCAGTGATTCCATATAGGCGACGTTAGTGGGTTCGAGGCGGCTGGCTAGCTCATAAGCCGCCACGGCTTCCGCGAGCTTGCCCTGTGCCATCTGCGCCCGGCCAAGCGCACCCTGGACCATCGCATCCTCGGGCTGCAACGCAGCAGCCTTCTCGTAGGCTGTCGCGGCCTCTGGCAAGCGTTTGGCCCCTTCGTAGAGCAGGCCCATCGACACCCAGTAGACAGGCGTATCGGGGCTCAGCTCAACGACCTTCGTGTAGGCGGCGATAGCCTCATCGGTTCGACCCAGCTTCGCCAGGCTGTCGGCCCAGCCGGCCAGGGTCGCGACATCATCCGGCACCAGGGCTAACGTCTGCCGGTACGCCACTTCAGCACCCTGGAAATCGCCCAATGAGTACAAAGAAGAGGCAAGGCCGTAATACAGGTCGGCCGAGTCCCCCTTCGGGTCTGCGCTGATGGCCTTCCGGTAGAGCTCAGCCGCCCCCTTGTAATCCTCCCGCATGAAGGCCGCTGTGGCCAACCACTGCCACGCGGCTGACTGCCTGGGGTTCAGCTCCGAGAGCCGCTGAAAAGCCGCCTCTGCCTCGGACGAACGCCCCATCGCGTCATACTGGCTGGCCAGCAGGAAGAGCGCCTCGTCATCGCACGAAGCGGCCCGCACTGCCTCCTCATAGGCGCGCAGCGCATCGGCCGGCCGGCCCGATTCCTGATATGCCCCGCCAAGCACGGTCAAGAGCAGGCTATCATCTGGCGCTGTGAGGCGCGCCTTCTCATACTCCGTGATCGCCCGATCCAGTTGCGTGCTGGGGCGTTGCTCCTTCTTTCCCTGCCAGTAGTACGCGTTGCCCAGGTGGCGCAGGTAAGTGGGATCCTCGGGCCGCAAAAGCAAGGCTCCCTCAAACGCAGCGATTGCTTTTTCGTACTCACCTGTGTTGAAGTAAGCCGTACCCAGTTTATCTTGCACTTCCGCCGGGTCCAGGGGCACATTTCGCCCCGCGCGGCCATTGGTCTTCTTGGAGGCCTCCGTCCGGAGCTCCAGCGCGCGTTGATAGGCCGCCTTCGCCTCTGCCCCATGCCCCAGTTGATCCAGCGCGCGAGCCAGCCCCTCTTGCGCATCGACATCCGCAGGGTCCAATTGCACCGCCTTACGATAGGCGGCGTAGGCTTGCTCCCACTCCCCCCGGCGCGCATGGATGCGGCCGACAAGCCAGTGGGCTGCCGGATCGGCGGGACGCAGATCCTGGACCTTCTGCGCCTCATCGAGCGAGGCATCAAGCGTCAGGGTAGGGTTGCAATAGTCGGTATAGATCAACCCCAGGTTCCAATGGGCCTGCCAGAAGTCCGGCTTGAGAGCGATGGCCTCCTGTAGATCTGCCGCAATGGCATCGAGCGGCCGTGACGTCCTCTCATTGGCAAAGAATCGCGCATTCGCGCGATAGAAATAGGGTATCTCCAAACCCAAGAGCTTCTCGGACTCCGGCGCCTTGGCGAGCGCGGTCGTGAACAGTGCCTCGGCAGCGCTGTAGTCGCCCTCGGCATGCTGGATCAACCCCAAAACCACGGCCACGATGTATGCCATTTCCTGGGGGCCAGAATGGACGTAGAGGTCGAAGTCGGTGAGGTCTTGCGGCGGCGCCGCGAGCTTCTCCTCGAACCGTTCGGCCTTGCGCAGAAGCTCAAAATGCGGGCTGACACCCACATCATCATACCAACCCCAAAGGACGATGGTCGCCTTGCGCGCAGCCCCCTTGGTTTGCGCCTCCTCGGAGCTGTTGTAGCCCTCGAAGACGCGCTGCACTTCCACCCGCTCATCGAGGGCCAGCTCGGCGATCTGGCCCTTGACGCGCTCATAGATACGGCGTCCCCAATCCACACCCTTGGTCGCTTCCTGGCCCTCGAAGTCTGCCACCAGCACGATGACGGCCTTAGGTGGCCGGGTGACCTGGTAATAGGTCCATCCACCCCACAGCCCGCCGGCGATGACGATGATGCCCAGCGCAGCCGCGGCCCGTTGTTTCTGGACGCGCGAGGTTGCCGTGGCCAGGAAGTAGACTGCCACAACGGCCCCGCCGAAAAAGGTCGCCGGAATCAGGTATGGCAGCCAAGAAAGCAGGGTCGCCGCAAAACGATTAGCGAGATCGAGGGTGCCGAAAAAGAGCTGAAGCAGGGCAAAGGTAGTGCCGAGGATAGCAAAGATCTGGGCAAGCCACTTACGCAGGCCGGCGCGCCCTCCCTGCGCCAGCCAGTTGGCAACCGCATCAAAGAAGTTGCGCGTCGGTTTGGGATCTTCGCTCATGGCTTTGCGCTAGTGATAGCCTCCGTGATGGCTGTGGCGCTGGCTGCCACAAGCTTCAGGCTCGCTTCCGCCACCGAACCGCGTTGGCTGCGCCAGATGGCCTCTTCCAACATCGCCAAGGGAAAGAGATCAAGATGCCTCAGCGCGGCAGCCACCATGGCTAGCGCACGGGCCTTTCTGCCAGCGCGCAGGCCGGCAGCCTCGAAATCGAGCACAACCTTGCGCGCCCGACTCTCCACACCCGACAACTCAGGCGATACGTACAGCCAGTCCTCGGGGCTCTGCGCTTCCAGGTAACGTCTCGCAGCCCGCAGCCCGTCTTCGCTGGCCACAATGAGCGCATCCGGCCGTGAGACGCCCGTAAACAAGATTTCGCGTGGGCTCAGGATCAGCTCGCTCAGACTGTGACCTGTCTGCACGGTCACCGGGTAGTCATCCTGCTGCGCGGCAAAAAGCCCCGAGAGAAGCGCCGCCTCCCCGACCAGCCTGGCGCTGGAGCGCACCTTTCCGCCGGCCGATCCAGCGATGACCATCCGAAACTCCCGATCTAACGGAGACACGCCAAGAGGCTCGATGGCTGCAGGGCGCAATGCCGGCTGCCCGGCCTGCGCGGCGCCGGCAGCGCGCAGCGCGCGGGAAAACTCCGGGCGCTCGGCTCGCGCCAGCCATCCCACCTGCATGCCCAATCTTTCGCGCACCTCACTCAGCGATTTGCGCGAGAAGTCGTTGTCGGTCACAAAGTAAGCGGTGCATAGCTCCCAAATATCGAGAAGCGCAAACGACTCGCTTTCGATGGCCTCGGCCATGACGTCCGCCAGGTCACGGTCGAACGCGGTGCCGCGCCAGGCAAGGCCGGCCCCGTTGACAGCAACAGTGGCGCAGAGATCCAGGGGGCGTTCCAAGTTGCCAGCCCGTGTGGTCGCGGTAATGGCGCCCTCAGGGGTGGTCACGCTGTGCTCGCCGCCGGTCATGCCGAAGTTGAAGTTGTTGAACACCAAGACGGAGAGGCCGATATTGCGGCGGGCAGCGTTCAGCAGGTGCGCCCCTCCGATACCCGTGCCTCCGTCGCCGATCAGCACGATCACCTTCAGGTCAGGGTTGGCGAGCTTGATCCCGCTGGCATACGCGACGCTGCGCCCGTGCAGCCCGTGAAAGGCATTCGTCACGAAATACTGATCGCCCAACCCGTGGCAGCCGATATCGGTCACCAGCACCGTGCGCGTTGGATCGAGTTGGAGCTTGACCAGCGCCTGGTTGAGGCTATTCAGGATCAGCCCATGCCCGCAGCCGGGGCAAAACGGGTAATCGCTCTCGTTGCGATAGGTTTCCAGCATGACGTCTTCGTCTCCCGGGGCCTTCTGCCCAGCCGGTCAGAGCGCCTGCCGATCTTTTTGCCTACAGGATGGTTTGAACGAACTGCTGCGGCGTGATCAATTCGCCGTCCAGGCGGTGGATGCCGGCGATCTCAGGCGCCGGCCGCCGCGTCTGCGCCGCCCAACGGTAGACAACACGCTCCACCTCGCGCCGGAAGTCCCCCAGGTTCAGCTCGGCGACCACGATGCGCTCGATAGCCGTATGGCAATCGGGACCGCGAACGGCGTCCAGGATGGCATTCTCCGGCACCGGCCAGAGACTATGAACCGTGAGCGCCGAAACTGGCCGGCCGGCCGCGCGCAGGCTGCGGACCGCCTCCGCCATGGCGCGGGCCGTCACCCCATAGGAAATCAGCAGAGTCTTCGCGCCCTCTTGCAGGTCCGCCCGGGCCAACTCGATCTCGGCGGCGTGATCCTCGATCTTGCGCCACAGATGTTCATTCAGACGGCCTACCTGGGCCGGATCTTTGGTCAGAAACCCACGCTCGTCGTGGCTGGATCCGGTGAAGCGCGCGACACGGGGCCCGCCATACGGGCTAAACGGCGGTAGACCATCGACCCGCCCGATGGCGTAATGCGGCGTAGCCCTCTCCGGGCCCGGCGTCTCATGGCTAGAGCGCTCGACCGTGGCCATCGACAGGATCACCTCCTTGTCGGTGAGCACGAAGACCGGTACCCGAAAGTGCTCAGCCAGCTCGAAAGCGCGCAGGGTCAGGCCATAACACTCCGCCACACTGCTGGGCGCCAACGCGATGATCGGGTACCCGCCCGACGTGCCCCAACGAACGAACTGCACGTCTCCCTGGGCCGGCGTTGTCGCGCCGCCCGTGGCGGGGCCCATCCGCTGGGCATCCACAATCACCAGCGGCACCTCACCCATGATCGCCAGCCCGATGTTCTCGCTATAGAGGCTGATCCCTGGGCCGGACGTCGCGGTCAGCGCCCGCGCTCCAGCCATCGCCGCGCCGATGCACATGCTGATGGAGGCGATCTCGTCCTCGGCCTGCACCGCAACCCCACCCACTTTGGGCAACTCGCGGATCATGTGCAGCAGCAGCGGTGTCGCCGGAGAAATAGGGTAACCTGCAAAGAAAGAGCACCCGGCATCCAACGCGCCACGTGCGATCGCGGTCGCGCCGTCAATAAACTCGCGCATCACCCGAACTCCGTGCACTTCGCATTTGCCGCGAGTATAAGGCGCCATTCCAGGCTCCGGTATGACCCGGCTCAGTTTTCGGGGCGGGCATACCTGCGCCAAGAATGCAAACCGGGGAGTGTCGCCAGGCGGCGACACTCCCCGGATCGGTTCCTACGGCGCTGCCGGCTTGCGGCAGCGCCCTGCCTGACCCCCGGACCGTTCAGCCGTTCACCCAGCGAGCTAACCGGGTAAGTTCGGGATGCCGGTTTTCGTTCTCTTGGTCGGCCTCAACGTAACGATCCAACTGCGGCAGTAACGTCCAGGCCAGCAAAGCCAGCACTGCGATGAGCAAAGGGATGTCCATGGATGGTCTCCCGACCGCTTGGTTTCGTGCAACACACAGGAGACGCCATTCACCCTCCTTCGGTTCCAACCCCTGCCGGCTGGTTGCACATCCTCTCATGCCGGCCATCTGCGCTGCCGGCCCAGGCTATCGCCAGGAAATGGATCGGTCGTCCGCCCAGCCATACTGCAGCCCCAAGCGACCCTGGACCGCCGACGGCAACAGGAGGTGTGGGTTGCCGCCATCGGCGTTCATCACCCATATCTCCCACTTTCCCGAGCGATCGGTGAGGAACGCGATCTGTTTCCCATCGGGCGACCAGGTCGGGGCGACATTGTTCCACACCGGCTTGCCCGCCATGGTTACGCTCAAAGGAGTCTCTGTGATTCGCACGCGACCGCTGCCGTCAGCGTTAAGCACATGGATATCCCAGTGATCATGTTGGTGGTAGGCCACGGCGATTCTCTTCCCGTCGGGGGAGAACGCCGGAGCACGGTCGCTCAGGTCATCCGTCAGGGGATAGTTCGCCATCCGGTTTACATCCAGGTTCATCAGGCCGCGCTCTCCGGCGTACACCACACGCCAGGCGTTGGCCGGATCCCAGGCCGGCGTGAAAGACGCGAAGTCTCGCGGGGTATCCTGGTAAGAACCGTTATCGAGATCGAAAACACGCAGCCCCCAACCCGCGTGAGCGGGCTCGCCGAAGCATGTCACCTCTTTCCCGTTTACGATAACGGGGTCACGAGGGCAGTCGCCGGATTGAGGCAGCTTCCCCGGGCAGTAGCAAACCGGGTCCAGGGTGCCTCCCTGCTGCATGTTGATGGCAAGCCGCTTGCCATCCGGCGACCACGCGGGCGACTTGGGCTGGCGAATCCCATCGTGGACTTTGCGTTCCCCGCTCCCATCCACGTTGATCACCCAGACGCTGCCAGGAGTGCCGGGCGTGCTGCTATCCCAGCGGGTGAAAGCGACCTGCTTGCCGTCGGGTGAGAGCGCGGGGTCAATGCCGGTGGTGAGCTGGCGCAAGCCGCTGCCGTCTGGATTGACGACGTAGATCGGGCCTCCGCTGGCCACCTGAAACACGAGGATTCCCCTGCCGCCCGGCCGGGCCGCCTGCGCCGCCCCGCCGGTGGGGGCCGGTGGAGGCGTCACTTCCGCGACGTTGGCCGTATCCCCTGTGACGCGCACCAGCGACGGCGCCCCGCTCACCCATCCGGTGCGACCGGTAGCCAGCTTCACCTGCCACCAACCGCTCGATTTGTTGCGGCCGGTGATCTCCACCTGTTGGCCTGGCTTGAGGCCGGAAATCACAGCATAGTTTGTGCCCGGGCCGTTGCGGACGTTGAGAGCCGGCACCAGAGATTCCAGGCGGGGCGTCTCACTGCCCTGCGCCGCGATGATCGCGGCCGGGACCATTGCTGCCAATAGGGACACAAGGAACGCTACTGCAACCAAACCACCGACACGGCGTGGCGCCACACGAGATGATCGCTGCATCATCACATCCTCCCTTGGATTGCCATACTCATGCATTCTAGCACCGACTCGCGAGATACAGCAACCTATGAATGTGGTATACTCTCGTCGGAGGGATGATGGAGGTCGATGTGAATGGAACGCGTCTCGCCTATAGCGACCGGGGGCGCAAGCACAGCACCACCGTGCTGCTCATCCACGGCTTTCCCCTCGATCGCCGTATGTGGGATGCGCAGGTGGATAGCCTGTCGCGCCTCGCGAGGGTGGTGACCCCGGATCTGCAGGGCAGCGGCAGGTCGGCCGTTACGCCAGGGCCTTACACTATGGATCTGTATGCAGACGACCTTGCCGGCCTGCTCGACCGTCTGGAAGTCCGGCGTGCGGTCGTGGTAGGGCTCAGCATGGGGGGCTATGTCGCCTTCGCACTCTGGCGACGACATCCCGAACGCGTGCTGGGGCTCGCCTTGCTCGACACCCGGGCTGAACCTGACAGCCCCCAGGCGCAGGCCAACCGAGATCTCGCCATCGCGCGCATCGAGAAGATCGGAGGCAGGGCCTATGCCGGCGAGATGTTGCCGAGGCTTCTGGCGCCGGCCAACCTTGGCAACGGCCGCATCGCCGGGCGAGCACGGGAGATTATGGCTTCCCAGCCTGTGCCAGGGACGCTCGAGGCCCTTCGCGCGCTACGTGACCGTCCCGACAGTCAACCGACGCTGGCAACCGTCAATGTGCCCGCCCTGGTGATTGCAGGCGAAGAGGATGCCCTCACGCCGCCCGCCATCGCGCAGGCCATGGCCGAAAGCATCCCAAATGCGCGCCTGGCCATCGTGCCGCGCGCCGGGCACCTGAGCCCGATGGAAAACCCGCGTGCAGTGAACAGGTTACTGCGCCGATTCATCGAGGAGATTGAGCTACATCAAGGGCGCGCGGCAAAAGAGATCACCAGGTGATCTTGCTCGTCGTAGGTATAAAGGGCGAAGAAGGGGTGATCCGCCGGCCCCATGGAAAGCGCCATCGGTAGCAAAGCCTGCAGATCCTCAACCATCTCCTTGGCCGGCAGGGCATCTTTCTTGAACCAGGCAAGTGCCCCCTCGCGCGAGGCCACGACGCGTTTGTCTTCAGCAACCGCCGTGAAGACGAAGAACACCACGCCCAGGACAGGGTTGTCGACATCCACATGGACAACGCCACATAGCCGGATCTGACGCGGCTCCAGGCCGGTTTCTTCCCTGACCTCGCGCATCGCGGCAGACTGGATGTCCTCACCCGGCTCGATATGCCCTCCGACGCCGTTGTACAGGCCCGCCCATAGTCTCTTATGCGCCCCGACGCGAAGCAGCAACACCTCATCATCATGGGTCACAAAGCAGAGCACACGGGGCACCACCTGGTATCGGCCTGTGCTGCGCCCCAGGCCTTGATCTTCTCGGCCCATAGGGTCACTCCTTCTCCTCGTTGGCCCGCCATCCGCTCCATGCTATAATCGCCGCCATGACCCCAGACGCCTCGCCTGGTTCCAGCACGCGCCAGATCATCCGCGCGGCGTCGTTGGTCATGGTGCTATTCCTGGTCAGCCGCGTCGCCGGCCTGGCCAGAGAGATCATCATCGGCGCCCGCTTCGGCACCAGTGCGGAACTCGATGCCTACCTGGCAGCATTCCGGGTTCCCGACATCTTATTCCAATTGGTCGCGGGTGGGGCGCTAGGCTCGGCGTTCATCCCCGTGTTCACTGGCTGCCTGGCCCGGCGCGACCTCCCGCAGGCCTGGCGGCTGTTCAGCGCGGTCACCAACCTGGTGCTGATCATTCTCACTGCCCTCGCGCTGGTGGCGGCCCTGGCGGCGCCCACCCTCGTCCATTACCTACTGGCGCCAGGCTTCACCCTCGAACAACAACTGTTGACCGTCTCCTTGATGCGCTGGATGCTGATCAGCACCGTCATCTTCGGCGCCAGCGGGATCGTCATGGGAGTGCTCAACAGCTTTCAACACTTCCTGTTGCCAGCCCTGGCGCCTATCGTATACAACCTCAGCATCATCGCAGGCGCCTGGTTCCTCGCCCCGGAGTACGGCGCCTACGGCCTGGTGATGGGCGTTGTGATCGGTGCCGGCCTGCACCTTGACATCCAGCTTTTCGGATTGTGGTGGCATCGGGCCCGGTACCACCCTATCCTCGGTCTGTACGATCCGAACGTCCGCGAGGTAGGCCGCTTGATGGCCCCGCGTGTGCTGGGTCTGGCGGCGGTACAGCTCAATTTCTGGATCAATACCCTTCTGGCCTCGTCGTTGCCCGCCGGCAGTCTTTCCGCCCTGAACTATGCCTGGCTCCTGATGCTTCTGCCACAGGGCATCATCGCCCAGGCCGTGGCCACGGCTGCCTTCCCCACCTTCGCCGCGCTGGACGCGCGTGGCGCCCACGACGAGCTCAAGCTGGTGCTGGCAAACACATTGCGTGCTGTGCTCTTCCTCACCATCCCTGCCGCTGTCGGTCTCTTCGTCTGGCGCGTGCCGTTGATCCGGCTGCTGCTGGAACGCGGCGAATTCACCAGCCGTTCAACTTCCCTCACCGCCCACCCGTTGGCCTTCTTCACTTTCGGCCTGGTGGGCCATGCCGTGGTCGAGATCGTGACGCGTGCCTTTTATGCGCTGCACGATACCCGCACCCCTGTCGCTATTGGCGTGGGCGCCATGGGGCTGAACACCGTGTTGAGCCTGGCACTGCGCCCATACTTGGGCACGGGAGGCCTTGCCCTGGCCAATACTCTGGCGACCCTGTTGGAGATGGCTCTCCTCGCCTGGCTGCTGAGCCGGCGGCTGAGCGGGATGCCCTGGCGGTCGGTAGGGCTCACTGCGCTGCGGGCGGCCCTGTCAGCAGCCGTGATGGCGCTACCCCTGGCATGGGCCGCCGGCCACTGGAGCAGCGACTCGACGCTTCTGATCGGTGTAACCGGCCTCGCCGTAGGAGCCTTGGTCTACCTGGCCGCCGCCGCGCTGCTCAAAATGCCCGAAATCGGGCTGGTCAGAGCGGCAACCCGCCGCCATTGACAACGCCGGCGCCCTCACCCCTGGTGCCGCTGCCAGACGAATCGCCACGGACGAGATCGGGCCAGGGCGTCGCCGCGCACGCCGACCCGCGGCGTGCTGACCACTTCCACATCGGGCACTGATGACCCCGCTTCGATGTAGAGCTCCCGGCTGGCTGTCAGATCAGACCCGTTGTGCTCCTGCGTGATCCCCAGCGCCCGGCACAGCTTGCCCGGGCCATCGGCCAGATGGAGGTCCGGCACGCCTGGCCTACGGACTCGCATGAGATCCAGTCCCGCCTCGGGCACGACTGCCCGGATCAACACGGCGCCCGGGTATGCATCTCCCTCCGTTACAGCATTGAGACAGAAGTACATCCCGTAGATGAAATAGACATAAGCGCGTCCTGGCGGCCCATACATGATCTCACTGCGCGGCGTGCGCCGGCGGGCGTGTGAAGCCTCGTCATCAGGGCCGCCGTAGGCCTCCGTTTCGCAAATCAGCCCGCTGCCGTGGACGTCATCCAGGACGTGCACCAGTCGCTGCCCCAACAGGGCTCGTGCCACCAGCACAGTGCTCCGCGCGTAGAACGCGCCCGGCAGGCGACCCGAGAAAGAGAATGCCGGCATCGGTGGAGCGCGCGAGGTTAGCTCAGCTGGCGGACCACCGCCACGACTTTCCCCTGGATCTCCAGTTGATCGGCAGGGACGTAGATTGGCTGATAGGCTGGGTTCGCCGGCTGCAAGCGAACCTGTGCGCCTTCCGGGTAGTAATACTTGAGCGTGGTCTCCTCCCGGTCTTTGCGCCAGGCGGCGATCATCTCGCGGGGCTGCGCCGTGTTCTGATGCTTGATGATCACCCAGTCCCCGTCATAGACGAGCGCGTCGATCATCGAATCCCCCTTCACCTGCAGGGCATACAGCTCGCCGGAAGCGGGAACCAGATCCTGCGGGAGCGTCAGGGTCTCGCCAGAGAATGGGTCTTCCTGCTGGCCGAACGCCGCGATCGGAGTGCCGGCGGAAATCACGCCATACTTCGGGATCGCCCGCACCTCAGCCAGCACAGCACCGCCAGCGCTCACCAGCGACGGCCCGCTCGTGAGCCGAAGCCCCCGCGAGACTTCTCCGCTGCGCTTGATATAACCCTTCTCCTGCAGGCGCTCCAGGTTGTACTTCACCACCGAAGTGGAGCTGATCTTCACCGCCTTGCCGATCTCTCGGATCGTCGGTGGATAGTTGTGCTCCTCCAGATAGTCATGGATAAACGTCAAGATATGTTGCTGGCGTTCGGACAAGGTCATCTACGGCCTCCTCAACAGACGTGTCCATCGAATGTATGTTCTAGTGGCTGTATTATAGCGAACACTTGTTCGTTTGTCAAGAGGATATCGCA
>Ga0315289_10005256_pt1 | contig 19166 bp, 12 predicted proteins | sample YL17G11_40_MG_FD_203452 | JGI IMG/M metagenome (GOLD analysis project Ga0315289, IMG submission 203452) | Sediment microbial communities from Yellowstone Lake, YNP, Wyoming, USA - YL17G11_40 | ecosystem: Environmental > Aquatic > Freshwater > Lake > Sediment | place: USA: Wyoming | collected...
TCCTGCCCACAGGCACTTCCCTCGGCGTCACCGGGAGCGCCTCCGTCCTCCCCATCACCGGCCTGCCGGCGGGCACGGACGACTTCGGCTCGACCCTCGCCTTCAACGCGACCCAGTCGCTGCTGCGCGGCTTCGGGTCCGCCGTGAACCTGGCCTCGGTCAACCAGGCGCGGATCGACGTCCAGAACTCTCAATATGAGCTGCGGGGCTTCGTGCAGACGCTGATCGCGCAGGTCGAGGAGACCTATTGGGACTACGCCCTGGCGGAGCGAAGGATCGAAATCTACACGCAGTCTCTGGCATTGGCGCAGAGGCAACTGGAGGAGACCCAGGAACGCATCAAGGTGGGAGATTTGGCGCGGACCGAGCGGTCGGCGGCCGAGGCCGAGGTCGCGTTGCGGCGCGAGGCCCTGATCAACGCCCGCAGCACCCTGGCGAAGACGAAGCTGGCCCTGCTGCGGCTGGTCAACCCTCCCGGCGCGAAGCTGTGGGACCGCGAGATCGTGTTGGCCAGCCTGCCCACCAGTCCTTCGATCACGCTCGATGAGGTGGAGCCGCATGTGGCCCTGGCACTGCAGATGCGGCCCGATCTGAACCAGGCGCGGCTGCTGTGGCAGCGCGGCGAGCTGGAGATCGTCAAAACCCGCAACGGCCTGCTGCCGAAGCTCGACCTGTTCGTCACGCTCGGCCGCACCGGATTTGCAGAGTCGTTCGGCAAGTCGATCGCGGACGCCGAGGATAACGGCTATAACGCGCTGGCCGGGCTGAACTTCGAATTCCCCGTGCGGAATCGGGCGGCCGAATCCCGCCATCTGCGCGCGGTCCTGACGCGCCGGCAGGCGAAGGAGGCCATCGGCAACCTGTCCCAACTGATCGAAGTGGACGTGCGGACGGCCTACCTGGAGATCGCCCGCTCGCAGGAGCAGGTGGTCGCCACCGCCGCGACACGAAAACTCCAGGAAGAGAAGGTCGGGGTGGAGACCGAGAAATTCCGCCTGGGCAAGTCCACCTCGCTGCTCGTCGCCCAGGCGCAACGGGACCTGGTTTCGAGCCAGATCGACGAGGTCCAGGCCGTAGTGGGCTATTTGAAGGCGCTCGTGGAGATCTACCGGCTGGAGGGCTCGCTGCTCGAGCGGCGGGGTATTGCCGGTCCGGGGCGAGAGCCGGTAGAATTGCCGGAAGAGTTCTAACGTGCGGCGAATCGATACCTCCAGGCGCAACGAGGATTGAATATGATTGTGTGGTCACAGATGCCAGATTCGAGATCCATGATTCTGTCATTGCGAGCGAAGCGAAGCATTCTTCCACCGTGTGGGTCGAGATTGCTTCGTCGCTGCGCTCCTCCTAAGAAACTGGCGCTTCGGGTGGCATCGCCAAGGCCTCCGGCCTTGACGATGGCGTCTCCGTATGCGGTGAAACCATCGTCAAGGGCAAAGCCCTTGGCGATGCCACCCAGAACAGAGATCCCGGTTTCTTCCGGACATCAGCCGCGCCGCGGCGCAGCGACTCGCCATGACATGCTTGGGACCCTTGCCTTCATGGTGCTATGCGCCGGTCTGCTCTGTCTCGGTGGTTGCGAGAAACGCTCGGTGGCCAAGCCGGCCAAGGGACCGCGGGGTGAGGGCGGCGCGGCCGTCCCGGTGACCGTGGCCGCGGTGGAGCAGAGGACGACGCCGGTGGCGGTCGCCAGCTTTGGCACGGTGGAAGCCTGTGCGGATGTCGAGGTGCGGGCCCAGGTGACCGGCATTCTGGAGCAGGTGCACTTCACGGAAGGTCAGATGGTGGAAAAGGGCGACCGGCTCCTTTCCATCGATCCGCGCCAGCCGCAGGCCAATCTCAAGCTGGCGAAAGCGAACCTGGAGAAAGAGCAGGCGCAATTGAAGAACGCCGAGCGGGAAGCCGCCCGGCAGACCGAGCTGCTGCAGAAAGGGTTTGCCTCCCAGGATGTCTATGACCAGGCGCAGACCAGCGTGGAGACGCTGCGGGCCGCGGTCAACGCGGATCAAGCGGCCCTCGAGAACGCCGCCCTCCAGCTCGATTATTGCTCCATCTGCTCCCCGGTCGATGGCTGTGCGGGACGGTTGCTGATTCATCGGGGAAACATCGTCAAAGCCAACGATGCATGCGTCGTGACCATCCGCCAGGTCGATCCGATCTACGTCAGCTTCTGGGTCCAGGAACAGCACCTGCCCGCGATCCGGAAGAACATGGCGAACGGCGCGTTGGATGTCGCGGTGACAGCGCCCGGCACAGAAGGCGAGCCCCTTCACGGGACCTTGTCCTTCCTCGACAACACGGTGGACCCGGACAACCGAACGATCCATCTGCGGGCCACGTTCGCCAACCCGGACCGGCGGCTCTGGCCCGGCCAGTACGTCAAGGTGCTCCTGACCGTCGCCCAGGAGCCGAATTCCATCCTGGTGCCCTCACAGGCTCTCCAGACCAGCCAGGATAACCAGTTCGTGTACGTGGTCAAAGCGGACCAGACGGTGGAGGCGCGGACGGTCACCGCCAGGCGGGCCGTCCAAAAGCAGACGGTGGTCGAGGGCGTCCAGCCGGGCGAGACGGTCGTCACGGATGGCCACCTGCGGCTGGTCCCCGGGGCGAGAATACAGATCAAGCCGGGTTCGGGGTCCCCCAAATAACAGTCAATTGCGGATTGCGGATTGATGATGGCGGATTGAAAGAGACACGCGGCACGAATCCGCAATCCGCAATCCGAAATCCGCAATCCAGAGGGTCGTATGGGTTTCACCGATCTCTTCATCAACCGGCCGGTCATGACGACACTGGTCATGCTGGCGATCCTTCTGTTCGGCATCTCCGCCTTCCGCCAACTCCCGATGAGCGACCTGCCCAACGTGGATTTTCCCACGATTTCGGTCTCCGGCTCGCTGCCGGGGGCCAGTCCGGAAACGATGGCGGCCGCCGTGGCGACGCCCCTGGAAAAGGAGTTCTCGACCATCGCCGGCATCGACTCGATGCTGTCCTCCAGCGCCCTGGGGAGCACTTCGATCACGCTCCAGTTCACCCTGGACCGCGACATCGACGCGGCCGCCCAGGACGTCCAGGCGGCTATCTCACGAGCGGTGCGCAACCTGCCCCGGGACATGCCCAGCCCCCCCACCTATCGCAAGGTCAACCCGGCCGACCAGCCGATCCTGTACCTGGCCATGACCAGCCCGACCCTGCCCCTGTACGCCCTGGACGAGTACGCCGAGACCCTGATGGCCCAGCGGATCTCGACCGTCAGCGGCGTCGCCCAAGTCATGGTCTACGGCTCGCAGAAGTACGCCGTCCGTGTCAAGCTCGACCCGATGGCATTGTCGAGCAAAGGGATCGGGATCGACGAGGTCACGGACGCGATCAACAGCGGCAACGTCAATCTGCCCACCGGGATTCTGCACGGCCCCGACCGGGCCTTCACGATCCTGGCCTCGGGCCAGCTCAACACCGCCGACGCCTACCGGCCGCTGATCGTCGCTTACCGCAACGGCTCGCCCGTGCGGCTTGGCGACCTCGCGGAGGTCAGCGACAGCGTCGAGAACGACAAGACCGCCGCCTGGTTCTTCGACGGCGAAAAGCAGGAGCGGTCCATCATCCTGGCGATTCAGCGGCAACCGGGCACCAATACGGTCGCCGTCACGGAGGCCGTCAAGGCCCTCCTGCCCACCTTCCGCGACCAACTGCCGGCCTCGGTCAATATGCACGTCATGATCGACCGCTCGACCTCGATCAAGGATTCCGTCCAGGACGTCGAGATGACCCTGGTGCTGACGTTGTTCCTGGTCGTGCTGGTGATCTTCGCGTTTCTCCGCAACGTCTCGGCCACGATCATCCCGAGCCTGGCCCTGCCGATGGCCGTCGTCGGGACTTTCACCGTCATGTTCCTGTGGAGCTTCAGCCTCGACAACCTCTCGCTGATGGCCCTGACGCTGTCGGTCGGGTTCGTCGTGGACGACGCCATCGTCATGCTGGAGAACATCGTGCGCCACCTGGAGATGGGCAAGTCCCCGCGGAAGGCGGCGATGGAGGGCGCCCGGGAGGTCGGCTTTACGATCGTCAGCATGACCCTGTCGCTGGCGGCGGTGTTCATCCCGGTCGTGTTCATGGGCGGTCTGATCGGCCGGCTCTTCCGCGAGTTCGCCGTGACAATCGGGGCGGCGGTCCTCGTCTCGGGCTTCATCGCCCTGACGCTGACCCCCATGCTGTCCAGCCGCTTCTTGAAACCCCCGGGCGAAATCCACCACGGCCGGGCCTATCTCTTTTCCGAGTGGCTCTTTCAGCTCGCGCTGCGGTTCTACGGGCGAACGCTGCGCACCGTCCTCGCCCACCGGCACATCGCCATGCTCTTCTCCGTCGCCACCCTGGCCGCCACCGTCGTTCTATTCATGCGGATTCCCAAGGGCTTTATCCCCAGCGAGGATCGCGCGCAAATCTCCGGCTCCACCGAGGCCATCGAGGGCATCTCCTACAAGTCCATGTTCGAGCACCAGCAGAGGGTCGCCGCGATCCTGCGCCAGACGCCCGAGGTCGCGTCCTTCATGTCCAGCGCCGGCGCCCGCGGCAGCTCTCCCGGCAACAACGGCTTTCTGATGATCCGCCTGAAACCCCGGTCGGAGCGTCAGTTCAACGCCGATGAGCTGGTCCAGCGCTGGCGGCCCGGCCTCAACGCAACGCCCGGCATGCGGGTCTTTCTGATGAACCCGCCGACGATCTCACTCGGCGGCCGGATGTCCCGCAGCCAGTACCAGTTCACGATGCAGAGTCCCGACACCGGCGAGCTCTACAAGTACGCGACCTTGATGGAAGACAAGATTCGCGAGCGGCCCGGCTTCCAGGATGTCTCGAGCGACCTGCGGATGAAGAACCCGCAGGTCAACATCGAGATCGACCGGGACAAGGCCTCCGCCACCGGCATCACCGCCACCCAGATCGAAGAGGCCCTCTACGACGCCTATGGCTCCCGGCAGGTCTCGCTGATGCTGACGCCGAACAACCAATACTACGTCGTCATGGAGCTCAAGGACGAGTACCAACAGGACCCGACGGCCCTGGAGCTCCTCTACGTCCGCGCCAAGAACGGCCGGCTCGTCCCGCTCAATACGGTGGCCCGCGTGACCACCGGCGTCGGCCCGCTGACGATCAACCACCAGGGCCAGTTGCCCTCCGTCACGATTTCCTTCAACCTCGCGCCGGGAACCTCGCTGGGCGAGGCCGTCGCCGGCATTGACAATCTGGCCCGCACGACGCTGCCCGCCACGATCATGACCAGCTATCAGGGCACCGCCCAGGCGTTCCAGTCCTCCATGAAGGGTCTGGGCTGGCTGCTCGCCCTGGCCATCCTCGTCATTTACCTGGTCCTGGGCATCCTCTACGAGAGCTTCATCCATCCGATCACGATCCTCTCGGCCCTGCCCTTCGCCGGTTTCGGCGCCTTACTCACGTTGATGCTCTTCGGCATCGAGCTGTCGATCTACGCCTTCGTCGGCATCATCATGCTCGTCGGCCTGGTCAAGAAGAACGGCATCATGATGGTGGACTTCGCCCTGGAGGCTCAGCGCACCGAGGGCAAGAACCCGCACGACGCCATTCTGGAGGCCAGTCTCGTGCGTTTCCGCCCGATCATGATGACCACGATGGCGGCCTTGATGGGCAGCCTCCCCATCGCCCTGGGCCTGGGCGCGGGCGCCGAAGCGCGCCAACCCCTGGGCTTGGCGGTGGTCGGTGGCCTGCTCTTTTCCCAGACCCTGACCCTGTACATCACGCCGGTCTTCTACCTCTACATGGAGGGCCTGCACCAATTCCTCGCCCGCCGCAAGCAGCCGCACGTAGCACTGGCCTAAAGTCGCATGGGCGCGAGCGCCCGTGATGGCAGCACGCAGAGTGCATACCACGCACCGTTCCCGGACGGATGTAGGATGGGCTTTAGCCCATGCGGAAGGTTCTCGCACACGGACAAAGGCAGCATGGGCTAAAGCCCATCCTACGCAGCTACGGCTCGCGCGGCGCCGTGACCTCCCACAGGTAGATCTCAGTAATCTCATGGGCAAGAGAAAGGACACCCAGGGCCTCGCAATTGGAGAGGATGATCACGCTGAACCGCTGCGCCCTTTCTATTTCAGCACCTCTCCTTCAGAAAGACACCACATGGGATCAGTCGTATGCCAGGCGGGGAGATTTCACGGCAGGCTCTGCTGCAACTGCTGGATCTGGGCAGAGTCGATGCGGGGCGCGTAGCGCAGGCCGGCGTATTGGAGGTACCAAGCGGCCAGTTGGACGACGGAGGACGGAGAACGGAGGACGGCGCGGTCTTCTGTCGTCTGTCCTCTATGCTCCGACCCGCTGATTCGTTCGGCGAAGGCGTGGAGGGTCTCGCCGGGGTCGCGCCGGTAGCCCAGGGCCCGGACCTGGCGATCCATGGCCACCAACAAGCGGTGCAGAGCCAACACCTCGGACGAGGCAGGTCGCCGCGCGGGCGACCCGGACCGGCGCCGCCGGCGGCGGGCCACCCAGAACGCCGCCGCGAAGAAGACCAGCGACAACCCCATGCCGGTCGGCAGACCATACGAGACAAAGAGCCGCCCGAGCACGCCGAGCAGACCGTACTCATACAAGGCCTCCACAAGCTGCGCCAACAGCGGCCGCCCGCCGCCGGCCCCCCGCGCCAGCTCATCGGCCAGGGAGGCATCACCCAAACCCTCCTGCGTCGTGGCCTCGACGATCACCCACTGCTGGTTCTCCGTGTCCCACGCTTCGGCCCAGGCGTGGGCATCCATGTTCCGGGCGACCCAGGTGCGGCTGTCGTCGCCCCGTTCCGTGACCAGAAAGCCGGTGACGTACCGGGTGGGCACTTTGACCATCCGCAGCAGGATCGCGGCGCCGGAGGCGAAGTACTCGCAATAACCGCTGGAGGCGTCGCGCAGGAAGTAGCTCAGGGCGTCCTTCTCGGGCGGAACCTCCAACCCGAGGGAATACGTGTAGGTCGTGTGAAAATACGCGGTGACGGCGTCGATCTTCTCGGCCGTAGTCCTGCAATTGTGAAAGAGGCGGCCGGCGATCTGCTGGAGACGTTGATCGACGAGTTGACTGGGAACCGCGGTCAGCCGCCGCAATTGCGAGCCGGTGGGCGGCTGGCTGCCCGGGACAGCAGCATAGCCGACCCGATAGGTCTGGCGATTCCGGACGTTCGGGGAGTTCACCGTGTCGTCATCGTCCCGCAGCAGCAGGCTGAACGGGGCTTCCACGAAACAGGTCCCCAGGGGCGTGAACATGGAGTCGCCCACGCTGGATTCGTGCCGGATGATCGTTTCCCGCAAGGGCGAATCGTCGTTCGCCCCGGCATCGTGCACGCGAAAGAGGAACGTTCGGCCCGAAAGGAGCATACCGAACGGCGTGTTCTGCTCGGGCGCGATGGCCTCCCGATAGGACAGGTCGTGCCAGGAGGACTGGTTGTACGTCTCGAACGCCATCGCCCGCAGATAGGCCGGATTGCTGCCGGTGACGGTCAGCACGGGCGCGGTGTCGGCATCTTCCTTGATCGCCAGGACCGTCGAGAGCCTGCCGCTGGTGGAGAAGCCCACGCGGGCCGCACCCGTCGTGGTGCTCTCCAGAATCACACTGCCGCGCGAGAGCCACGCCGGCAGAAAGTTGATGACCTCCACGTGCCGGTACAACAGGGACCCGCCGATCCAGCCGAAGTTCACCGCCACCAGCAGAAGCAGACCCAGGGGAAGCCAGGAGCCGACTCGGGAACTAAAGGCATTGCGGATGGCGGATTGCGGATGGCAGATTCGAACACTGGCGCCAATCCGAAATCCGAAATCCGCAATCCGAAATTGACTGCCGCCACTGATCGCGTAGAGGATGACCAGGATCACGCTCAGCAATTCCGTCAAGCGGAAGGCAACGTACCGGTCGTCGAGCAACAGGACCTGCCCGGCCGCCATCACGCTGGCCAGGTGGAACAGTCCCAGCGACGGCGGCAGGCTGACGGAAGATGGCGGATTAGAGTCACCCGCCGCCTTCAATCCGCCATCCGCAATCATGTCATCCCCGGCTTCGACCGGGGGCCGCAATCCGCCCTGGCTCTTCCGGTGCGGCCGCAGAAAGAGCAGGAGAATCATGGAGGCCAGGAAGTAGCGGGCGATGGTCTGCCAGGCGAACGCAGCGGCTTGATCGGCCCGGACGTGGGCGTAGTGGCAGTGCAACGCAAACAAGACCGCCAGCAGGAGCAACAGGAGCGGCGCGATAAAATGCCTTTCCGGGCGAATGTCCCAGGTGAAGCGCCGTTGCACACCCAGCAAGCCCAACATGCACAGAATCGCCGGGAAGGCAATGTCTCCCGACGCCCAGGCGGTCAGGACTGAGCTGCCCAGAATCATGACCACGGCGATCAGCCTCTGGACGATCATGATGGCTCCCTCCGGCCCGCCAGAAGCTCATCGGCCCGCACAAACCGAACGTCGCCGATGGACGCAACGGCCAATTGCGGATTGCGGATTGCGGATTGCGGATTAGCGTCGCCAGCCACGTTCAATCCGCAATCCGCAAGCCGCAATCCGAAATCCGAGGGGTCCGGCTCGCCCACAACTACTGCGGTGCAGTGGCAACCGGCTTGCTCGGCCATTTGGGCCAACTGCTGGTACGTGCGGTCCCAACGCAGCACGACAAAAACGACTTCGGATATCTCTTCCAGCCGGTCCTCCCATAACGAGCCGACCTGCTCGGCGGCGTAGTCCGCCGAGGGCTCCACTGCCGCCAGCGTCTCGTGGACCCGGTCGAGGCGCATCGCCCGGGGCAGAGACGTGAAAGAGTGCAGATCGGTCCCCACCAGCAACAGATCGATCAGACAATCCTTATGAATGGTGTAGGCCATGGAGGCACAAAGACTGATGGCGGCCTCCAGCTCCCTGGCTTGCTGTGGCAAGGGCATCCCATCTTTGCGTGCGTTCCGCCCGCGCACCAGGCGGCGGAGGAGGCGTGCCGCCAAGGACGAGCGAGACCAAGCCGGCCCGGAGCGAGGCCCCAGCGATAGTCCCGGCACACGCGTATCCAGAACGATCGCGGCATAGTTGTCGAGATCGTCATCGTACTCTTTCGTGGCGGGCACCGACAGGCGGGCCCAGGCGCGCACGTCGATCCGGTGCGGCGGGTCGCCCGGCTGGTAAGGCCGGTTTCCGATGTATTCCGGCGAGGTCCCCATCCGGCCGGCCGGCCGGAGGCTGCTGGCATTGACATGGCGACTCACGTACGGCAGCGACACCTCCAGCAAAGAAAATGCCGGCAGGACGATCAGACTCTCCTCCTCCTCGCGCGCCCTGCCGAAGTGAAACAGGTTGAAGGGAAAGCTGGATTCGCAGACCGGCGGCCGGAGGCGGTAGCAGCCGCGACGTTGCGGCCGGATCGCGACAACCACCTCGGTGCTCTGGCCCGGCCTCAGCCGCTCCGCAACCGCCGCATCGGCCGTCTGCTCAATCGCTTCGGGCAGGGCGCGAAACCCCACGCGCAGATGATAGGCGGGCAGCCGTCCGACGTTCCGGATCGTGTACGTCAGGTGCGCCACTTCGCCCGCCATGATGCGCTCGGGCAGAGCACCGGTGACAAGAATCCTGGGCCGAAAGACAAAACCCACCACCAGGGCCACGAGCATGACGCTGATCAGGACCGACAGCACGTCGAAGGCGGGGATAATCAGGGCGGCGAACGCCAGGAAGCCGATGCCACGCAGAATCACCTTGCCGGCATCGGTCAACGCGAAACGCAATCTGCCCTCGGCTCTGGCCATGGTCCGCCTCTTCAGACAGGGACTTTGATCCGGCCGATGATGTCCGCAACGATCTGCTTGGCGCCGGCGCCGCTGTACCGGGTCTTCGAGGTCAGGATCACCCGATGCGGCAGAACGTGCGGGGCGCACCACAAGACGTCGTCGGGGATCACATAGTCGCGACTCTCGAAGTACGCACGCGCCTGCGCCGCCCGCGAGAGCATGAGCGTGCCCCGCGTGCTGATGCCAAGCCCCAGCCGGTTGTCGCTGCGCGTGGCATGGACGATCTCCACGATGTATTCGAGAATGCTGTCGTCCACGTGGACGTTCATCGCCTCCTGCTGGACCTGGCGGACCTGCTCCAGGTCGAGGACGGGGCCGATGTTGTCCAGCGGATGATTCCCCGCGTGGGACTTGAGGATATCGACCTCGACATCCGCCGCCGGATAGCCAATGGCCAACCGGACCAGAAAACGGTCCAGTTGGGCCTCCGGCAGCGGATAGGTGCCATGAAACTCGATCGGATTTTCCGTGGCGATCACCAAGAAAGGCTGCGACAGCGGACGACGCTGGCCCTCGATGGTCACCTGACACTCATTCATCGCCTCCAGCAGGGCCGACTGGGTCCGAGGCGACGCCCGGTTGATCTCATCGGCCAGCAGGATATTGCAGAAGATCGGTCCGGCCTCGAAGCGGAAGTCGCCGCTGACCGGGTTGTAGATGGAAGAGCCCAGGATGTCCGCCGGCAGCAGGTCGGGCGTGAACTGGATGCGGTGGAATTTGGCATCGAGGCTTTTGGCCAGGGCCTTGGCCAGCGTGGTCTTGCCCACGCCCGGAACATCCTCGATCAGGACGGACCCCCCTGCCAGCAGCGCGACGATCATCACATCGATGCAGTCGCCTTTGCCGTAGATGACGCTCTGCAGGTTCTCCTTGAGGGGTGCCAAGCGCGGGTTTTCCGTGTGGGTGGTCGTCAAAGTCCAGACTCCTTAAACGGATCGTCCATCGTCAGAAGGTTGCGCGGCTCGTTTTATCAACCGGTTGCGAGAGGCGTAGTTTGCACCGCACCACACTCGACGCAACCGATTTACGATCCTTATCCAGTTTCTCACAGATCTCAAAGGAGCTTCACATTCCATACGTTCCGGCCCGAAGTTGTGTTCTCAGGGACAGAGTGGACCGAGCACCTTTGGCCCGCCCGTCCCAACATCAGCACACAACAGGACTTGTCATCTCATCCCGTAGTATACCCGGCCCCCCGGCCTCTCGGCAAGTATGTCTGCGGATAGCCCGCATCAGGACCACGGCTCATACGTGCAGGATTCGTGGCAAAATGGGCAAAACGTGATCCGCTAGGGTTGGACCAACAGGGCAGGTCGCCGACTCCCTGCGAGCATCGCACCTGATGCCCCACCTAATCCTCTGTGATGCAATCTCTACCGACCGACCAGGGAATCGTACTCCGCGTGCGTCCCGATCCAGAACCAGATGAGGTCCTGATCCTGCTCTATCGCCAGAGCCCGATGATAGAGACCGACCCTCGCCGACCAGAAACGGCCAACTTTTTTGAGGTGAACGGAAGGGTGTCTGGGATTCTGTTTCATCAGCGTGTAGCAGGCCCGTGCCAGCCGCTGGACGTCAGCAGGCAGTCTGTCGAAATGACGCCAAAAGTTGGGGGTGGCGCGATGTCTCACAGGTCCGTGCACCGGCCCTCGCGAAGATCACGCAAGGCTTCCTCAGCAAGGTGGTCGAGTCGCCCCTCGGCAACGTCGAGTTCCAGTTGACGATCCCACAACTCCGCGTCGAATTCCGCAAACCAGGCGCGGAAGGCCGCCAATTCGGCAGGGCCGAGCCTGCGAACAGCTTCTTCGATTTCCTTCACATTGGCCATGACGCTAATATAGCTGGAAACGCGGCTGTCTGCAAGGCGATTGCCGTTCCCGTCCGCGCAAAACAGAGATGCTTCGAACTTGACGCTTCAAACTTCCCACTGCTTTGGTTATATTCGCCCCATCGCACGCCAGAGTGGGTGCGAGGGAAGACAATCGCATATTCAAGGGATTGACCATTGAATCCGGCACATGTGATACAGATCGCGGCGGAATTGGCCGTCAAACTCGGGCAGGTGCAGGCGACCGCCGAGCTGCTCGAAGGCGGTGCTACGGTTCCGTTCATTGCACGATACCGCAAAGAGGCAACAGGCAGTTTGGATGAAGTGGCCATTACGGCCATCCGCACCAGGCTCACCCAGCTTGCAGAGCTGGACGCCCGGCGGGAGGCGATTCTCAGCTCCCTCCAGGAACGCGGCCTGCTCACGGATGAGCTCAAGGCCCAGATCGCCCAGGCCGCGACGATGACCACCCTGGAAGACATCTACCTCCCCTACCGCCCGAAGCGGCGGACGCGCGCCACGGTGGCCCGCGAAAAGGGCCTGGAGCCGCTAGCCAAGCTGGTCTTGGCCCAGGACCCGGCCACCGATCCTCTCGCCGAGGCGAACGCCTTCGTCGATGCGGGCAAAGGTGTCGAATCGGTCGAAGCGGCGCTCGCGGGGGCCAGGGACATCATTGCCGAATGGGTCAACGAGGACCAGACGGCCCGGACCCGCGTGCGTGAGCTGTTCCACAGGGAAGGGACGTTTCACACCAAGGTCGTGGCGGGCAAAGAGGCCGAAGGGTGCAAATTCGAGGACTACTTCGACTGGGAGGAGCCGGTCGCCAAGGCGCCGTCGCACCGGATTCTCGCCATGCGCCGGGGCGCCCGCGATGGTTTCCTGCGTTTGCAGGTACATGCCCCGGAGGAGCAGGCGACACGGACCCTGGAGACGCTGTTCGTCAAAGGGTCATCGCCGTGCTCTACCCTGGTCCGCGAGGCCGCCCTCGACGGCTACAAGCGGCTCCTGGCGCCCTCGATGGAGACGGAAATCCTGATGGAGACGAAGGAACGGGCCGACCAGGAGGCCATCCGGGTCTTCGCGGAGAACCTGCGGGAGTTGCTGCTGACGCCGCCCCTGGGCCGCAAGAGCGTGCTGGCCATCGACCCCGGATTCCGGACGGGCTGCAAGGTGGTGTGTCTCGACCGGCAGGGACAACTCAAATACTCGGACGTGGTCTATCTGCACGAGAGCGAGAAGCCGGGCTCCTCGGATGGGGTCAAGATCGCCGCGCTCTGCCAGAAATTCGAGATCGACGCCATCGCCATCGGCAACGGCACGGCCGGCCGCGAGACCGAAGACTTCATCCGGAGCCTGCAACTGCCCGCCAGCATCGCCGTGGTCGTGGTCAATGAGAGCGGCGCGTCCGTCTACTCCGCCTCGGACGTGGCCCGTGAGGAGTTTCCCGACAAGGATGTCACGGTCCGGGGCGCCGTCTCCATCGGCCGGCGGCTCATGGACCCACTGGCGGAACTGGTCAAGATCGATCCGAAATCGATCGGCGTCGGCCAGTACCAGCACGACGTGGACCAGGGGATGCTCAAGCAGAGCCTCGACGATGTCGTCGTCAGTTGCGTCAACAGCGTGGGCGTCGAGGTCAACACCGCCAGCAAGCAACTGCTCCAGTACGTCTCCGGCCTGGGACCGCAACTGGCCCAGAACATCATCACCTACCGCAACGAGAACGGCCCCTTCCGCTCGCGCGCGGACCTCAAGGAGGTCCCCCGCCTCGGGGCCAAGGCCTTCGAGCAGGCGGCGGGCTTCCTGCGCATCCAGGACGCCGCCCATCCGCTCGACGCCAGCGCCGTGCACCCGGAGAGCTATCACGTGGTGGACGCCATGGCCACCAACGCCGGCTGCTCGGTCGCCGACCTGATGAAGAATGAGCCATTGCGCCGGAAGATTCGCCTGGAGGACTACGTCACGGAGACGGTCGGCCTGCCCACGCTCCAGGACATCATACAGGAATTGGCCAAGCCCGGCCGGGACCCGCGCCAGCAGTTCGAGGTCTTCAGCTTTGCGGAGGGCGTCCGGAAGATGGAGGACCTCCAACCCGGCCTGCGCCTGCCCGGCATCGTGACCAACGTCACAGCTTTCGGCGCCTTCGTCGATATCGGCGTTCACCAGGATGGGCTGGTGCACATCAGCCAGTTGGCCGACCGGTTCGTGAAAGACCCGGCGGAAATCGTCAAAGTGCATCAGAAGGTGATGGCCACGGTGCTCGCGGTGGACCTCGTGAAGAAGCGCATCAGCCTTTCCTTGAAGGACCCCGCGAAGCTGGCCCCGGCTCCGAAGGCGAGCGACAGACCCAAGGCCAAGGCCGGCGCCAAACCGGCTCCCGCTCCGAAGCGTGACCCCGCGCAAAAACCGGGCACCCGACTGAATCTGAAATGGACCGAGCTCTGGTGATCACAGGCACGTGATATTCAGGTTCTTGGCGGCGGCTACCTCATCCGGCCTCGAGACCGGCGGGTTGGTTCGGCTTGCAGTAGCGCGATCTTCTTGATACTCTGAGGTGGATTGACAGCTTCAGGAGACATCCGATGCAGGAATATAAAGCGGTTATCAAGCAAGAAGGCGAGTGGTGGTACGGGTGGATTGAGGAGGTGCCCGGCATCAACTGCCAGGAGCGTTCCAAAGAGGAATTGCTCGAAACCTTGCGGGTTACGCTGCTTGAAGCCATCGAGTTAAATCGCGAGGAAGCGAAGAAATCCGCATCCGGCGAGTTTGCCGAGGTCCGGATCGCTATATGAAACGCCGGGTTTTCCTCCAGCATCTGACGGAGCACGGATGCCAACTGCTCCGAGAGGGTCGTAAGCACTCCTGGTGGTACAACCCCGCCCTGAACAGACGGTCAGCAGTCCCACGCCACACCGAGATCGTCGACACCTTGGCCAAGAAAGACCTTGGCATTCTCCCTCTCGAATAGCCGGAACCGCGCCCTCAGTCGAGACACAAGGAGGCAATGTTGAGATTCTTCGCGGCGGCCACCTCATCGGGTCGGGAGACCGGGGTGGTCACGGGGGCCGCCTTTAGCTTCTCCGGATCGTTTTCGGCCAGGCCCGCGATCTCGATCATGGCGTCGATAAAGGCGTCGAGCGTTTCTTTGCTCTCGGTCTCCGTCGGCTCGATCATGATCGACTCGTGCACGGTGATCGGGAAGTAGACCGTCGGCGGGTGGAAGCCCCGGTCGATCAGGGCCTTGGCGATATCCAGGGCGCGGACGCCGTTATCCGCCATCTTGTCCGTCGTCGTGAAGACGCACTCGTGCTTGCAGATGCGGTCGACCGCCGGCTTGTAGGATTCGCGCAGCCGCGCACGGACATAGTTGGCGTTGAGGACCGCCGATTCCGCCACGTGCCGCAGGCCCTCCTTGCCCAGCATCAGGATGTAAGCATAGGCCCGCACGAGGATGCCGAAGTTGCCATAGAATGGCGCGATGTAGCCAATGGACTTCGGGCGGTCGTATTCGAGAGCAAAGGTGCCGTCGTTGCGCTTGACCACGATGGAGATCGGCAGATACGGCAGGAGCTTCTCCGTCACACCCACCGGCCCGGCCCCGGGACCGCCGCCGCCGTGAGGCGTCGAGAAGGTCTTGTGCAGATTCAGGTGTACGATGTCGAAGCCGAAGTCGCCCGGCCGGGCCTTGCCCACGATGGCGTTGAGATTCGCCCCGTCGTAATAAGCGAGGCCGTCTACGCTGTGGATCAGGTCGCAGATCTCCTTGATGTGCGAATCGAACAGACCGAAGGTGCTGGGGCACGTGAGCATGATGCCCGCCACGTCGTCGTTCAAAGCGCCTTTGAGAGCGTCGAGGTCCATGTCGCCGGAGTCCGTGCTCGGGATCGAGACGACGCGATACCCGGCGATGGCAGCGCTGGCAGGATTGGTGCCGTGGGCGCTGTCCGGGGCGAGCACGATGCTCTTCTTGTTGCCCTTGTCCCGATGATAGGCGGCCATGATCATCATGCCGGTCAACTCGCCATGCGCGCCGGCCAGCGGCTGCATCGTGAAACCCGCCATGCCGGTGATCTCCCGCAGGAGCAGGTCCATGTCGTACAGAATCGCCAAAGCACCCTGCGTCAGCATGCCGCCCCGGCGCAGTTGCGGCAGCAACGGGTGCACGTGCGCGAAACCCGGGTAATTGGCGATGCGCTCGTTCACCTTCGGGTTGTATTTCATCGTGCATGAGCCGAGCGGGTAGAAATTCGTATCGACCCCGAAGTTGCGGCGCGACAGCTCCGTAAAGTGCCGCACCACGTCAAGCTCGCTGAGCTCCGGCAACTCGGCACTCTTCTGTCTGAGCCGGTCCTCGCGAATATTGATGCCCGTCGGTACATCACTCGGCCCGGGCAACACGCCCGTCCGGCCGCGAACGCTCTTCTCGAATATGAGCTTCATAGACTCCTTCCGTCGCGAGTCACGATTCACACGATGCCAATCACAAGGGAAAAATCATAAATCATGAATCGTAAATCATAAATCACAACACGCTCTCCAGCGCCTCGGCTAACATGCCGATTTGCTGCTTGGTTCGTTTCTCCGTGACGCAGATCAGAATCGAATCTTCCATTCCTTTGTAGTAGCGGCTCAGCGGAAAGCCTGCGGCGAAGCCTTTCTCGATCAGCCGCGCGATCACGTCCGCCGCCTCGCACGGCAGGTCCAGCACGAATTCGTTGAAGAACCACTTCGCCCGAAAGTGCGGCCGCACGCCGGGAATCGTCGTCAGCCGCTGATAGGCATAGCTGGCCTTGTCCGCACAGCGCTGGGCTGTCTGCTTCAAGCCCTCCTTGCCCACGAGCGACAGGTACACCAGCGCGGTCAAGGCACAAAGGGCTTCGTTGGAGCAGATGTTGGACGTCGCCTTCTCACGCCGGATGTGCTGCTCGCGGGCCTGGAGGGTCAGGACAAAGGCCCGCCGGCCCTCGCGATCCTTCGTCTCGCCCACGATCCGGCCCGGCATCTTGCGGACATACTGCTTGCGGGAGGCCATCATTCCCAGGTACGGCCCGCCGAACGACATCGGCAGCCCCAGGCTCTGCCCCTCCGCCGTGACAATATCCGCCCCCATCGCGCCGGGTGTTTTGAGGATGCCCAGCGAGACGGGATAACACGACACGAGCAGCAGCGCCCCTTTGTTGTGAGCGGCCTGGGCCAGATCCGTGAAGTCGTCGATGCAGCCGAAGAAGTTCGGGTTCTGCACGATCACGGCCGCGGTTTTGTCGTCGAGCCGGTCGAGAATTTCGGAACGGTTCGCCAAGCCGTCAACGCAGTGTGTCTCTTCGAGATCAATCTGCAGGTTCCGCGTGTACGAGTGCAGCATGACGCGGTAGATCGGATTGACGCTGTCGTCCACGATGACCTTGTTACGGTCGGTGATCCGCAGGGCCATCATCATGGCTTCGTAGAGAGCGGTCCCGCCGTCGTAGAGCGAGGCGTTCGAGACCTCCATGTCTGTCAGCCGGCAGACTGCCGACTGAAACTCGTAGATGGCCTGGAGCGTCCCCTGCGAGATCTCCGGCTGGTACGGCGTGTAGGACGTGTAGAACTCGCTGCGGGAGATGATCGAATAGACCGCCGATGGGATGAAGTGGTCGTAGAACCCGCCGCCCAGAAACAGGGTCAAATCGATCGAGTTCTTTCCCGCCAGATCGGCCAGCCGCTCGCGCACCTCCTGCTCGCTCAGTCCGTGCGGCAGGTTGAATGACCGGGCCATCAGCTCCGGCGGCACATCGCGAAACAAATCCGCCATCGTCAGGCCGATCGCCGCCAGCATTTCGTTCTGCTGCTCGGCTGTATTCGGTATGAATTCCATGTCTATACTCTCGCAAGAATCGGAAGCAGTCATCTATGGAATACTGGAATGATGGAATAATGGAATGTTGGGGAGGCGCAGAGTCGTACATCCAATATCCCAGTATTCCAATGTTCCAAACATTCCAATTGGCTTCACAATGTCTTCAGATATTCCTCGTACTTTTTCGCGTCCATCAAGTCTTGCAGCGACTTCTTGTCCGTGATCTTGAGCTTGCAGATCCAGCCTTGGCCGTAACAGTCTTCGTTGATCAGTTCCGGCTTTGATTCCAGTTGGGAATTGACCTCGGTGACCTTGCCCGCGACCGGACAATACACATCGCTGGCGGCCTTGGAGCTTTCGACCACCGCGATTTCCCTGTGTACGCCGAACTCCTTGCCCACCTTGGGCAACTCGGCGAACACGATCTCACCCAACTGCTCCTGGGCGTAATCCGTGATGCCGACCGTGGCCGTATCACCGTCCACCTTCGCCCACTCGTGATCTTTCGTATAAAACAACCCCTGCTGCACCGCCATCTTCTTCTCCTGGTTACACGGGCATCTCACCCGTGATTCTGAATTCATGGGCAGGATGCCCATGCTACTTAAAACTTCGCAAACCGGCTGACCACCGTTCCCGCGAGGTCCGCCGCCAATTTCTGCCCTTTCTCCGCCGCCTGGGCCCTGCCCTGCTCGACCTGGCTCTGACTCCGCGCCAGATAGTAGACGCCGACCTCCGTCCCGTCCTGTGCCGAGTCTCGATTCATGTAGGCCAGAGCATACTGCTTCTCATCGACTTTCGCGGCGCTGAGCACCCAGCCGACACACTTCCCGCGGCTGTCGAGAATCGGGTCCTCCTGCCGGATTGGTCGAACGCCCCGCGTCGCCGGCAGCTCGATCCGTGCGACCTCCCTATCGTAGGTCTCAGCCACACGCTGCATGGCCGCCTTGCCGATGAAGAACTCCTTATCGAGCTTGACCGCCCAGCCGTAGCCTGCCTCGAAAGGCGAAATGTCGAACTTGCCGTCGAGCTCATGCCCATACAGCGGCAGACCCGCCTCGATTCGCAAACTGTCGCGGGCGCCCAAGCCGCACGGCACGACGCCGAGGGGCTGGCCCGCTTCGAGAATCAGGTTCCACAGTCGCGGCGCCTGCTTCGGATCGGCGAAGAGCTCGACGCCCACGGTCGAGCCCGTATAGCCGGTCCGGCAGATCAGGCAGTCGATGCCCGCGAGCTCTTCTTCGACAAAGGCAAAGCCCTTCAAGGCGAAGATTCGCTCCACGACGCCGGCATCCTCCGTCAGTTTCGCGAGTGTCTCAAGCGACGCCGGCCCCTGCAGGGCGATGTCTACCCGCCGGTCCTGGGTCCGTTTCGGGTCCCGCATGTCCTGGATTGAGGCCTTCAAACCGGGCAGCTTCATCGCCCAGCGTGAGATTGTTGTGAAAAGTAATTCCTCCACCAAGCGGGACTTGCCCGTATCCACCACAGCCCGACCCGCCTGCAACTCGCCCAGGTAGCACTTGATCTTGGGCTCGTTGACCGCATTGACGACGACCATGAAGCGGGTCTCGCCCCGGCGGTAGATGATGATGTCGTCGAGGACGTTGCCGGCGGCGTCGAGGATATAGCCATACCGGGCCCGGCCGACCTTCAGACTGGGGACCTCGTTCGTG
>Ga0315289_10005258_pt1 | contig 19161 bp, 17 predicted proteins | sample YL17G11_40_MG_FD_203452 | JGI IMG/M metagenome (GOLD analysis project Ga0315289, IMG submission 203452) | Sediment microbial communities from Yellowstone Lake, YNP, Wyoming, USA - YL17G11_40 | ecosystem: Environmental > Aquatic > Freshwater > Lake > Sediment | place: USA: Wyoming | collected...
TGCCATTGAGAAAGCGATGGCCGACGCCGAGCTTGATGCGCAAGACCTCGACCTGGTCATTCCCCATGGGATAGGCGTGCCCCGCGACGATTTGGCGGAGGCGAGAGCCCTTGAGGCTGTCCTGGGTTCCGCGACGCGAAAGGTGCCGGTGTGGCCGACCAAGAGCATGCTCGGCACAACCGGTGCGGCCTGCGGGGCGCTGGATGTGGTGGCCGCCGTGCGGGCTATCGTCGAAGGCGTCATCCCTCCTGCGAGGAACTTCGACAAACCCGCGGCCGGATGCAACCTGAACGTCATCACCAGGCGGCGCGAAGGCAGGATCAGGCACGCGCTGTGTTGCAGTTACACCCATGGCGGCCAGACCGCGGCCATCGTATTGAAGGCGTTTGATGAGGGTGCGACGAGCTGAATGAGAACGCCCAAAACAAAAGAACGGATCGTCATCACGGGGATGGGCATCGTCTGTCCGCTGGGCAACGACGTCCAGACCCTTTGGGAAGGGATTCTGTCGGGGCGAAGCGGCGTCAACAGGACGACGATCTTCGACGCCACGACATTTCCCACGACGTTTGATGCCGAGGTGAAGAACTACGATTTCCGCAAGTTCCTCGGCCGCCCTCAACTGCATGAGGGGTGCAGCCGGGGCTCAGGCTTCGCTATCGGAGCGGCTGTCCAGGCCTGCCGGCAGGCCGGTATCCAGGTGGAAGCGGCCGCGCCGAGTGACGGGATCGATCGTACTCGAATGGGCATCTATCTCGGTGCCGGCGAAGGCTCGCTCGATCATGACATCTTCTTCGCCTGTATCCTCGCCGGCTGGGATACGCAGCGGCAGCAGATGGTCTGGGAGCGAAGCACGAAGGTCAGTCTCACGCGAATGGACGCCCGGCACGAGTTGGAGCAGGAGCCGAACATGGCCCTGGCCCACGTCGCCATGCTGACGGGGGCACGCGGGCCGGCTCGAGGCTGTCTGACGGCCTGTGCCGCCAGCACGCAGGCGATCGGCGAGGCCATGATGATGATTCGCCGGGGCGACGCCGACGTGGTGGTCGCGGGCGGCGCGCATTCCATGATTCATCCGTTGGGCGTCACCGGCTTCAACAGGCTGACCGCGCTCTCGACGCGGAATGACAGCCCGGAAACGGCATCGCGGCCGTTCTGCGGGAGTCGGGACGGCTTCGTCCTCGGCGAGGGAGCGGCCATCCTCATTCTGGAGTCGCTCTCTTCCGCACGCCGACGGGGCGTCAACATCCTGGCGGAGCTGATTGGCTATGGAAGCAGCTCGGACGCCTTCCGCGTGACGGACATGCACGAGGAAGGACGAGGCCCGGTCCAAGCGATGCGGGCCGCCCTGGCCGACGCCGGCTTGACATACCGGGACATCGACTACGTCAACACGCACGGCACGAGCACGCAGGAGAACGATTCCATCGAGACGCTGGCGATCAAGACCGTGTTCCAGGAGCGGGCCCAACAAATCCCGGTCAGCAGCGTCAAGAGCATGCTGGGACACCTGATCGGGGCAGCCGGGGCGGCGGAGCTGATTACGTGCGTTCTGGCGATCCGGGATAGCATGGTGCCCGCGACGATCAACCTGCACGATCCCGATCCCCGACTGGACCTGGATTACGTGCCGAACACGCCCCGCCGGATGCCTGTGAACGTGGTCATGAAGGAGTCCTTCGGATTCGGCGGGCAGAACAACGTGGTGATCGTGAAGAAGTTTGAGTAGGTCCTGTCCGTCCCCCAGGTCCTATCGGTCTTTTTGTCCAGGACGAGAGATTATGATCGACATCAAGCTGATCCGAGACAATCCCGAGGCCTTCATCCAGGCCGCGAAGAATAAACGCATCGAGGCGAACGTCCCCAGGCTGCTGGAGGTCGATCGCCGGCTGAAAGAGGCGAAGGCCGCCCTGCAGGAAATCGCGGAGGAGAAGAATCGGATCGGCAAATCGGTCCCTAAGCTGGTGGGCAATGAACGAACGGCGGCACTCGCCAGGCTTTCCGAGTTCAAGCCGCAAGAAGAGAAATGGCAGGAAGAGATCAAGATGCTGCAGCCGGAGTTCGACGCCCTGCTGCTGGAAGTGCCCCAGCCCGCCGATCCAGATGTGCCCGTCGGCAAGGACGATACGGAGAATGTGGAGATCCGGCGGGAAGGCGAGGTTCGCCCGTTTGGCTTCGAGCCGAAGGACCACGTCCAATTGGGCCTGGCGCTGGATATCATCGATATCGAAAGAGGCGTCAGGCTGGCCGGCACGCGCAACTACTTCCTCAAGGGCGACGGCGCGATGCTGCACTGGGCCGTGCTGCGATTTGCCGTGGACTTCATGGTGCAGCGCGGATACCTCCCGATGGCGGTCCCGCTTTTGATGCGGGACGAGGCCATGCAGGGGACCGGCTATTACCCCGGCGCCGAAGAGCAGACCTACCGCATGGAGCGCGATGAGCTGAACCTGGTGGGGACCGCCGAGGTCCCGTTGACGGCCTATCGGATGGGCGAGATTCTGCCCGCCGAGGAATTACCGCTGAAGTTTGTCGGGCTTTCGAGCTGTTTCCGGCGCGAGGCCGGGGCGGCCGGCAAAGACACCTACGGGCTCTACCGCATTCACCAGTTCGACAAGGTCGAGCAGGTGGTGATCGGCCGCAACAGCGTCGAAGAGAGCAACCAGTTCCACGCGGAGATTCTCGCGAATGCCGAAGGGGTGATGAAGGCCCTCGGGCTGCCCTACCGCGTCGTGAACGTGTGCACGGGCGATCTCGGCCGGGGCCAGGCGAAGAAGTACGACATCGAGGCGTGGATGCCGTCGCGCAACAGCTACTCGGAGACGCATAGTGCGAGCAAGTTCTACGAGTTCCAGGCCCGCCGGATGAATCTGCGTTACAAGGACCCCGACACCAAGAGGAATTTCTTCTGCCACACGCTGAACAATACGGTCATCGCCTCGCCCCGCATTCTGATCCCGCTCCTGGAGATGTATCAGAATGCCGACGGCTCCATCACCGTGCCGCAGGTGCTCCGTCCCTACATGGCCGGCCAGGAAAGAATCGTCCCGCGCTCGTAGAGACGGAGAATCTTGCGTCTCTACCCGCTCAGACAGGGAAACCGGCAGCAGACGGCGACCCTGCTGCCGGCGTCACACAATAGCAACGAATGCCGTGAAGCTTCCGGCTATTCCTTGTTAAGCTCCTCATCCAGTTTCTCGGCAGTGGTACCGAGTTCCTGCTGAACCTGTTCCAGGCGGTTCTTGGCTTCCTCGATGTTCTGTTTCGCCGCGCCCGACAGCTCGACGCCCTCGTTGATCACGAACGGCGTGATGAAGACAATCAGCTCGTTGTTGGACAGGGCCACGTCGTTGTGCTGGAACAAGCCGCCAATGAGGGGCAGATCGCCGAGCAGCGGCAGCTTGCGTTTGATCCGACTGTCCTTTTGAAACAGGATGCCGCCGAGCATCAGGGTCTCGGTATCCGCCACGATCATGTTCGTGGTGGTCTCCATCTCCGTCCGGACCGGCTGACCGTTGATCGCCTCGCCGGTAAGCTGCGAGAGGATGACGTTGACAATCATGTCCACGTTCTTCTCCGGCGTGATGCTCGGCCGCACCGCCAGGGTCATGCCGACCCGCTGAAATTCAAAGTTAGACGTGACCCGGCCGCCGGTGTCGGAGACCGAAAAGTTGGTCTGGAACGCCACCTTCTCGCCCTTGAAGAAGCTGGCCTCTTCGTTGTCCTCGGTCCACAGCGTCTGCTCGTTGAGGACCTTGGCGTTCGTGTGCTTGATCAGGAAGTCGATCAGCATGAAGACGTCCGTCGTGACGGAGACGATGGTGCCCGACCCTGACGGCGTGGGCGGCGTACCGGAGAGCTCCGCCGAACCGCGCGTCGCCAGGCTCGTCAGGGAATTGAGGGCGGTAATGCTGTTCTCCTCCAGAGGACCGAAGGCTTCCGGGTTGGTGGCGAGCTGGATTCCCAGGGAAGTCAGGGCCGTGTGGTCGACCGCAACGATGGTCGCCCGCACCATGACCTGCATGCCGGGGACATCCAAATCCCGGATTGTCTGCTCGATGCTGGCCTGGAACTCGGGCGGCGCCAGGCTCAGGATCGCTTTGCTGTGCGGATCGGGGATGAAGCGCACGCGCCCGATCACGTTGCTGATCGGCTCCTCCTCCACGGAGCGTCGCGCGCTGCGGGACCAGGGAGGGGTATACTCGCCGGTATTGCCGCCGGTGTTGCCGCCTCCCTCCGTCCGGGAGGACGCCGCGGAGGTGGAACTGGACCCGCCGGAGTTGGACTGGTCCATCGAGTAGTTCCTCAGCCCGCGCGCCGAGCGGCGGATGGGCGCCGGCGTTCCCTCCTGGTTGAACATGGCGTTCAACCGCTCGGACAAATCCTCGGGGTCGGCGTACTTGAGCTGAACGACCTTCGGAATTTCCGCCATCTCCTGCCGGTCCAGCTCGTAGATGATCTGCTCGATGACGTCGTAGGCTTCGGGGATCTTGCTGATAATGATGATCTTCTTCGTGCCCGGGACATCCTCGAATGTCAATTGGCCGTAGAGCGGCCCGACGATCTTCTTTTTCTGACCGCCCATGTCATCCCAGAAGATCATGCGCCACAGGGAACGCGAGCTGTCCTGCTCCTCGGTGAACAATTTGGTCAGCAGGTCGGCCATCTGCACGGGATCGGAGTTCTGCAGCGTGATGATTCTCGGCTTGACGGTGTTGACGTCCAGCGCAATGTCCCATTCGGTGATCTGTTTTTCGATTTTCCGCATGTTCTCGGGGGACGCGATCGCCGTGACTTTGTTCACGGCCGAGTACGCAATCACTTTCACGGTGTCGGAAGGATTGCGCCGCCCGGCGCCGAAGCGCCCGTACCCATAGCCGTAGCCGAAGCGGCTGAACGAATCCGTGCCTTCCCCATACAGATTATCGAGATTCGTCTTGATCTGCTCCGCGTCGGCGTGCTTGAGGTCGAATTCTTTGGTCTCGAACTTGCCCACGGGCATATCCATCTCGGCGACGATCCGTTTGACCATGTCGCGCAGGTCCTTGCGGCCGAAGACCAGCACCTGTCCCTGCGCCGCCTGGATGATCACGCTCGGCATCAGCTCCATCCCCGGCATATCGCGCAGAGACTGCTCCACGCTTCTCTCCACCTCGTCCGCGTTGGCATAGGTCAGCGGGATGACCTCGTACTCCGACTCCAGCGGCTCGGACACGTCGAGCTTCTTGATCCATTCCTCGATCTGCTTGATGTCCCCCGGCGCGGCACGCGCGATGATCCACTTACGCCGGGTGTCGGGGATGAGAATAATCGGTCCCTGGGCGCGGCCGATCACGTACGAGGCGGCCGTGGTCGCCTTCGCATCCGGTCTCGGTGGGCCACCCTGCCCGCCCTCGGGCGGTCGGACCGGTCCGCCCTGCCCCCCGGGGCCGGACCGCTCGCCCCGATCGCGGGGCCGGGTTGGGGAGGTGCGCAGGTCCGTCACCCCCAGAAGGATCCGCAGAAGCTGCACAATTTCCGCGGGGTCGCCGTGCTTGACTTCGAAGATCGTGGCTTTGGTCTGCTCGGCCTCGGGCACGTCGAATTCCCGGATGATCTGCTCGATGCGCATCAGGTTCGACACCGTGTCGATGACCAGCAGGCTGCGCGTGCTTTCATCGGCACTGACGAAACCGTACTCCCCGACCAGCGGCTGAACCAGTCCGGCCATATAGGTGGGGCTGAAGTTGGCCAACCTGAAGAACTTCTGGACAACCTGATCCTTGTTTTCAAACGCTGCCAGCGGCTGATCCGCCTGCACGGTCGGCACCACACCCAGCTTCGCATCGGCGATCGGCTTGATGAAGATCGTATCCTCCGTCTCCTCGACGACGAAGTTCTTCATGCGCAGGGCGTTGTAGATTTTGACCAGTGCCTTGCTGCGCGGCAGCTTCTGCGGGGCGTAAATGGTGATCTTCTGCTTCATCGCTTCATCGTGCGGGATCACCGTCTTGCCGGTCCATTGGGCGATCTTCTCGACAATGTTCTTCATCTCGACATCCTTGAGGTTGATGGCCTCCAGGGTGTCTTTGGAGCCGGCCGGTGCATTGGGCTCGGAGGGTTTGGACACCTCCGTCTTCGCCGGTTGAGGCGGCGCGTTGGGCTCGGCAGCCCCCTCTTTCTTGGCCGCCTCGCCGGGGCCGGACGGCTGATTGGGCTCGCTGCCGGCCGGCTTGTTCGGCTCTTTCGGCGCGTTCGCATCGGGGGAAGCCTTCGACTCTGCGCTGCGGGATGCCGCCGCCGCAACCGATCCGATCGGAGGATGGATCGCGCTCGATGCCGTTCCGGCCTTCTGTTCCGCCGTCGGCCGATACGATGCCGGACCGCGAGAACCGACCCACCAAACGATGGCGGCAACCGCCGCGAGTACCGGAACCCACCTGATTATCTTTGATCGTTCCACTTTTCTCTCCTCACTGCAATCGCTTGTCACTTTGACGTGGATGGTTGACCCTGGCTGACCTTGTTTGGCTCAGGGCTGCTTTCTTCCGTGCTTTGCTCCGGTTTCGGGCTTTCACCCACCGGTATCGGTGGCCCGACTTCCGGTTGCGGACGCGCACCCGGTAATCGTGCCCCCATGCGAGCCAGCCAGGCTGCCCGCTGCTCTTCCGACATGTTCGGCCATTCGCGGCGGATCTGTTCCCGCTCCTCCGGAGACAGCATGGGGAAGCCTCTAATGTTCCGTTCGCTGAATTGACTGCGCACCTGGCTGCGGAATTCCTCCTTCTGTTCCTCCGTCAGAGAGTTCATCTTCGCGAGGGTCTGGGCCCTCTCCTCTTTCAGCTTCGCTCGTTGCTCCGGAGTGTCGGTTTTCTTCTCTCGATTTCCCGGTCTCTGGAGAGCGACCTGGATCGCCGGGCTGCTCGTGTCCACGGCACGCTCGGGCTGTGGACGGCCCATTCGCGCCAGATGCACCAGCAGGCCGACCGCGCAGGCCGCCAGGAGTACCGCTGCAATGATAATGATGGATACGACCGTGTTGGAGGACTTCATGCTGCAAACCTTTCTGAAACTGTGACTATCGGTTCCTTCCTCCGGACTTTCCCCGCATTTCTTCTCGGACCCTCTGCCGTTCTTCCGGGGTCATGTTCTGCCATCGCTCCCGCATCTGTTGCCTCTCCTCCGATGACGTACCCGGCGGGCCTGCCCGCCCCGATCCGCGCCGCGGGCCCGTGACAACCATGGGCGCGCCGCCGGGAGGACCGCGTTTGGGGCCCGGCGATGCCTGCCCGCCGGGGGGACCGCCCGAGCCGCTGGATCCGATGGGCGAAAATTCCTTCTCCCGGCCGTCCCAGGCAATCTTAACCTTCGTCGGCTCAATCGCCACGATCTTCGCATCGCCCACACTGTCGCCGGCTTTATACCACTTGTCGTTGATCAACGCCTCACTGCCCAGGATGCCGATCACTTCCTTGACCGGATGCTCCTTGGGAGGAGTCTGGATGAAGAGATTCTTCTTCTTGAGCTGCTCGGCCGACGTCTTGGCCTGGGCAAGCTGCTGGCCGAGGTCATTGCCATCCGTCGCGCTGCGGCTGGTACGGGCGGCAATCGCCTTCGCCTTGGACGAAGCCACAAAGAACCCGGCGACTTTCACGAGCATCAAGGCGCCCAGCAGCACCGCCGCAGCGAAAAGGACCTTAACCAGCGGCTCCGTCCTGCCTTGGTAGATGTCAACTCTCATATCGAGCTTCACACAAGACCTCACCCTGCTTCCGGCGGCTTCTCCGGTCACATATTACGCATCGACTCCATGGCCTGCTGTCTTTCCTCGTTGGACATATTGTTCCATTTCTCTTTCATCTGCTCTTTTTCCTTATCGGACGCCTTGTTCCAGTGCTCCAGTAATTTCTCCCTCACTTTTGCCGGCAGCTCGACGCCCATCCAGGCGAGCGGGTCATCCGCCGGTGCGGCCGGCGCCTTGACGGCGCTCGGAGCCCCCTCGGGCGGTTTCGGAGGGGCAGGACCTTCCTCCTTCTTCAGCTCCTTGGGCACGGCCGGAGGCCCGGGCGGTGCCGCACTGACCGCGGCCATCGGGGAAAAGCTCGTCGTCTTGCCGTCCCATTCGATCCTCACCTCCGTCGGTCGAATCTCGACAACCTTGGCGTCGCCGATCTTGTCCCCCACCTTGTACCATTTGCCCGAAACCAGCACTTCGCTGCCCAGAATCCCCTCCACCTGCTTGACCGGAGACTCCTTCGGCGGCTGCCGGATGAACAGATTCTTCTGTTTCAGGGCGTCCGCCACTCCCTTGGCCTGGGCCAGGTGACGCTGAAGACCGTTGGGATCCTCGCCGTTGCCGGCGACGGCCAGACCCACCACCGCTCGTGCCCGCGCGGTGCTCCAAACGAGGCTGACCACCTTGGCGACGACCAGCACGCCCAGCAGCACGGCCACGGCAGCGAGTGCCCACGACGCCCAATCGCGCCGATTTTTATAGATTGCTTTGATATCCATCCGCAATCGCATTCACGTCCGACCTTATGATACGGCGTCACTTGACGAACGTGCTCACCGTGAGCTCGACCTCCACCTGGCTTCTCTTCTCCGGCGGCTCCTTCGGATCGCACTGCACGCGCAGCTCCTCCACGCCGACCGCGTAGGGGTTCTCCTTCAGAGCGACGAGGAAGTCGAGCAACTGATCGATTTTACACTTGCCTTTGCATTTGATCTTCAGGACCTTATAGGTGACGCCCGGCATCTTTCGGGCGGCGATGATCTGCAGCGGCTCGGTGTTGATGCCGGCCTTCTTCAACTGTTCGTGCAGCTTGTCCCGAAACAGGAACTTCTGCTCCTCTTCCGGCTGGGGCGCGTGGAATACCGGCACAAGGGCCAGCAGGCCGGCCTGTTTGGCCTTGTCCGCCTCCACCTCTTTGAGCCGGCTCTTGGCCGCGGCCACCGAGGCTCGAGTGTCGCTCCAGCCCTTGAGCCAATCCTGGCCGAGGGTGAACATGAGGATGACCGCGGCCGCCACCGCTCCGATCAGGACCATCCATTTTTCTCGTTGGTTCAGTTTCCTTGCCATGATTCCTTTTGCCGATCTACAGTAGGGCTTCCTTCTTGGTGAAATTCTTGTAATGGAACGTCATGGTGAATTTGATTTTTTTGGTCTTCGGGTCCGTCGCGGAGTTCGATATTTCGACGTTGGAGACCCCTTTCTGCTTGAGCAAACCCGTCTGAAGCTTGTACATCTGTTCCGCGTTGCCCGCCTGTCCCGTGATCGTCACGGCCTGCCCCTTCTTGAAATGAAGCGTGTCCAGGATGATGCCGTCGCCGGGGACCGCGTTGAGGTCCGCGAGCAGTTGCAGGATGTCCGCCCGGTAGCGGGCCACGGTCTTGATGAGGGCCTGGTGCTGACGGGCCGCCTCGAAATTGGGATCGGTCACCTGCTGGTTCAGCCGCCGCGCCAGGGCTACATCGACCGTGCGCCACGTCACAACCAGCGCGATGAGCATGACGGCGGCCACCGCACCGGCCAGCACCAGCGCATACCAGTTGGCTTTCGTCTTCTGCTGGTCCTGGAGCTCGCTGATGTGCGTGAAGAGGTCCAGGGCCGTGGCGGGCGTATCCAGGGCCGCCAGAGCCAGGCCCAAAGGCACGCGATACTCGTAGACGTCTCTCATCTCGAACCCGGGCGGCAGCCTCAGATCCCGCGCCCGGGGCGTTGTGACCCTTGCCTGCAGACCGGTGGCGTTCAACGACTGCACGATGTGGTCGATGGCCTCGCCGCCGTCGGACAGGACCAGCACGGGCCAGCCGCTCGATTCCTCCCAGCCGAACGAGCCCAGGACGACTCTCAGGTCCTGGGCAAACCGGCCGGTCATCTCCGCGGATTCTTCGGGATCGTCCGGCCGTGCCAGATCGATCGTCCCCATGCCCAGGACGGCCGCGTGCGTCACCAGTCCGTCCTGGACCAGGCACACTTGCGTGTTCTCCGCACCGATGCTGACAAGCAACGCCTGTCGTTCTGCATCGGCAAAGAAGCTCCGCCACGCTCTGACCATTCCTTCGCAGGACAGCAGGATGCGGCTCGGCCGGAACTCCCGCACGCTGCCGGCGAACCTCTGGAGATATTCCTTCCGGGCGGCGGCCAAGGTGATATTGACCTTTCCATTCGTCGAGGGCCTGGTTCGCCACGCCACTTCGATCTGTTCCGCCGGCAGCGGAAGCAGTGACTCGGCTTGCATCCGGACAATCGAGGCCATCTCTTCCTCTCCCACCGCCGGGGCATGGATCTGATAGAAGGCCACACCGGTCGGGTCGAGTCCGATGATCGAAGTGGTATGTTTTCTCTGTGCCTTGTCCGGGCCGTCCGTGTTCGGGGTGAATCCGCACTCGGTCGCAAAATCGGCCCACGTGCGGCCCTCGGCCGGCAGGCTCCGCGTCCACACTACCTCTACGACGCCCTCCAGGCTGCGCAGCTCGACCGCCTTGAACTGGGCACCGTCCTTCGCGGCCGCCATCACAGAATGCGATATCTTCGCACCTTTATTCATCAATAGTTTGCTCCCTGATACCAGTATAGAATCGAGCACGGCGTGGCACTTCGGTCGACCACACACTCCGTCTGCAGGCCGGCCCCGCTGATATCCGCCGTCGCCAGGCACCGAATCGTAAACACATCCGAGCGAACGGTGATCTGGTCGGCGATTTGCCGGAACCGCTCGAAGCTCATCGACTGCTGGCTCAGCAGGTCGCCGATGCTTTGAAAGCCGTAGAGCTGGGCTGCGCGGTTCGCGAGCACGGTGCGGGCGAGCTGTTCCGCCTGCTCATCCCCGCCGAAGAGTGCCGTGAGCACCTCTTCGGGTGCCGTGTTGATGTTGATTTTCCCTACGATTTTGTCCTCGCCGGAGATGGTGATCCGGTCCGCAATCTGGGCGAACGTCTGCTGGTCGATCGGCTCGGCCTCGTTTTGATTCTTGCCCGCGCCGCCTTGCGGTTTCGCGTCCTGCTTCTGGCCGATGATGTCGGCGATGCTCTTGTAGCCCTGGGCGCGATTCTGCACGATCCACCTGGCCTGCGAGCTCCGGATCTGGAGCTGGCTTTCGAGCTGCTTCTCATCCGCCTGATTGATATTGACCCTCTTATTGCCATCCGCATCGACGTTCTTCTCATACGAGTAGCAGGTCAGGTAAGCGGCCCAGCCCTCGTCGAGGTACTCGTCGCCGTTATCCATCGGCGGGCTCAACGCACCATCCTTCTCGTTGTTGTCCAGCCAGCCGTTCAAGTTCGTGTCCTCGCCATACAGAAGCTGCTCCGTGACACCCTTGACCCGCAGCAGCTCGCGGATGGTCCGGAAGGGGCCGTTGCGGATCGTGTAGGGAATGGACAGACTGTCGTAGTACGCCGCCTCCACGCCCGCGGCTTGCGGATTGTCATCCTTATCCCGCCAGTCAACAATCGCATCGGCGGTGCTCTCTTCCATATAGGGCAGCGCCATGAGCTGCTCCTTCGTGACGGTATTGAGGTTCAGCTTGCCCGCCTCGTCGGTGACCCGGACCGTGTACTGGCAGCGTTCCAGCGGGACGTTATTGAAGTCCTCGTCGCTATCGCTCCAGAGGTCCGACAGGGAATCGCTGGTCCGAACGTCCTCACTGAGGATCGCAATAGCGCTCTCGATGCCGGCGCGGCAGGCCCATTTACAGCGGATCTCGTCGGCGGCGGCCGTGGCCATCTTCCGGTCCAGCCGACTGGTTTGACTGACCACGGCAATGATGGCCGTCATCACGGCGACCATCCAGAGCACCGCCACCAGAACCAGACCTCTATTATCCTTCACGACGTTCATTATCATCGCCTCGTCGGCTGTTGTCTCGGGGAATTCCCCGGCCTACCACCATCAGGGGGAGGGCCCTGCGCACCGGCTGGTTCACCGGCCGGCTGCTCCGGCTGCTCCGGCTGGGCCTGCTCCTGCTCGGCCGGCGGCGTTTCACCCTCTTGCGCCGGGGCCTCCGTACCGGCCGCCAGGCGCGGGAAGCTTACGATGAAGGTCTCGATCAGAGGCTCGCCTCGCCCCCGTGGCGGCGTCGCCAGCGTGACCTCGATCAGCTTGGGGAGGGTTTTCATCTCCTCGGACCATTCGCTGCCCCACTGTTTGCCGTCGAAGAACTGGATTTGGAACACGCCGATGTTCTCCGCAATGGGGGCCAGGATGCCGCCCGGGCTTCTCTCTTTGTCCGGGTTGGGCCACAGACGCCGGAACAGAACCAGGCTTCCCGCCTCTGCCTCCGGTTCGGCGGTGGTCTCACTCTTCTCGCGAGTTCCCAGGACGTATTCCACCTCGTAGACGTCGCCCTCCGGCTGATCGGCCCTGGCCTTGGCCCGCCCCGTCGTGTAGAAGGTCAGGAAGGCCGGCCCGGCCGCATCGGCGTCCTGGGAAGCTCCGATGAGTTTCATGTTCTCGGGATTCGGGTCGCGATACAGGTTCGCCAAGTCGTGGGCGAGCATCCGCGCGGCGAACCGGACCTCGGACGTCGTCTCGCTGGCCCGGTTGACGATCTGGGCACCATCCGCGACGGCCTTCAGCGCACCCACGGCCACCAGCGCGATGAAGCCGCTGATCGTCGAGGCCACGAGGACCTCCGCCAAGGTGAAGCCGTTGTTCCGAATCCGTGTCATTGCGTTTGCTCTTGGGTCGTCGTCGTCTGGGTGGCGAGTCCCGTCCCATCCAGCATGGTCTGGACGGTGAGGCTGTGCGAGCGCCTCCCTTCCGCCCAGGTCATCGTGATGGTCACCAGATAGAGGTTGTCGGTCCCCTGATATTCGGTCGTCACGTGCCACTGGTAACCGGGCTCGAACTCTTCCACACCGTCCGTCTGGCCCGTTTCGACGAACTGATCGATTCCGATGTAGTCGATGAAGTTCAGTTGTTTGTCGATCAAGGCCGCCGCCACCGCGTAGTGCCGGTTCAGGCCGGTGTCCGTCAGAGCGTTCGTACTGATGGCTCCGAGGGTCAAGACCGCACCGGAGAGAATCATGCCGGCTATGATCGTCTCCACCAGGCTAAAGCCGCGATGGTGCACGTTGGTATCCCTCCGGTTGCATATCCAGGTCGATCATCGTCGTTTTGATCTTGTCCGCGGTACCCGTGTACACGCTGGCCTTTCCCGTCGCGGCCACGACCGCGACCGTGTAATGCGTCTTGCCGTCGCCGATCTGAATCACCGCCGATTCCGCCGAGCCGTTCGGGAGAAAGAGAATCTTGAACTCCGGCTCCGCTTCGCTGCCCTGCTCCCCGGCCAGCATCGTGATCCGGACATTCTCAAACGCTATGTCGCCCTTGAATTGCACCGGCCGGCAGTAGAGATCCTGAACAATGGTCCTCTCCGTCTGACCGGTCTGGGTGTTGGTCTGAGTCGTCGCCAGCAGGAACCCCTTGCTCTCCTGGTTCAGCAGTTGCAGCTCATACGGGCGCTGCCGCTCGATCGCCATGATGCGGGCGTAGCGGGCCATCAGGAGGAACTGCCGGGCCGTCTTCTCCACGAGCAGTCTCTTGTACGAGCCGACGTAGAGCCCGCCGCCCAGGCCGCCCAGCAGGACAATGAGACTCATGACGAGCAGAAGCTCCGTGAGCGTAAAGCCGCGGGGCTCTTTCGCGACTGCGATTTGGTGACAACGTCTGCGCATGGGTCCGACTCGAAAGACCTCAATCATTCACGATGTCGCCGTTTTCCCCTTCACCGCCCTCCTGGCCGTCGGCACCGTAGCTGACCAGATCGAAGCTGCCCATGTTGATCTGGCCTTCCGAAAAGTAGATGTACGGATTCCCCCAGGGGTCGAGGAGCTGGCTTTTCTTCAGATACGGGCCGTTCCACTTCTCCTCCAGGTCCGGCGGGGCCACGAGCAACGCCTGAAGGCCCCCTTCCGTGTCATCCGGCAGGTGTCCGCAATCAAGCTGGAACCGGGCCAGGGAATCCTCCACGATCGTCATCTTGGCTCGCGCAATATCCGCTTTCGCCTTGCCCAGACCTTTGAACATGCGCGGCGCCAGCAGGGCCGCCAGCATCGAGATGATCAGAACCACCACCAGCAGCTCCACCAGCGTGAATCCTTTTCTCTGTCGTTTTGTTCGCCTCATCCAACTGCCTTTCGTATTCGTAAAGACCGGAAATTCGTCCTATAGGTCATCGGCTTTCCGTTATCCTTTTCATCGGCTCAGGAGATCGTTCCGGCGCCGAGCGACATCATGACAATCGGCAACAGGGCCGCGGCGATGATGAACCCGATCACGATGGCGAGCAACAGGATCAAGACGGCGGGGAAGATCGCCATGAATCGGTTGATGGCGGCATCGGCGTCCGTGTCAAACGTCTCGGCGGCATTCAGCAACAGCTCATCGAGCTTGCCCGTCTGTTCCCCGATAGCGACGATCTGCACGAGCAACGGGGGGAAGCACCCCGACTGCTCCAGCGGGTCGGCGAGCGACTCACCTCGTCTGACCTTTTCGGCCACGGTATCGATCTCTCGACCCAGAAGCTCATTGCCCAGTGTATCCCGGACCACGCTGAGCGATTCGAGGATCGTCACTCCTCCCTTGGTCAGCGCCCCCAGCGTCCGGGCGAGCCGCCCGACGGCGATGGTCCGCAGGACCGATCCGAGAATGGGGATCCTCAGCTTGAAGCTGTCCCAGGCCAGCCGGCCGACCGTCCGCGTCCATTTCCGAAAAGCGTAGAGTCCCATAACAAGACCGAGCAGGACGATCCATCCGCCGAAGCTCGTAAACAACGCGCGCATGGAGCCGCTGACGGCCAGCAGGATCCTCGTCGGCAACGGCAGCGCCGCCACGCCCACATCGACGGTGGCCAGGATGCGCGGCAGAATGGTCGTGACGATGATGGTGGCGGAGACCAGCCCGATGCACAACACGAAGATCGGGTAGGCCGAGGCGTTCTTCATGTTGGTCTTGATCCGCTCCTCCCGGGCGAGGATGGCGGCCAATTGTGTGCTGGTTTGTTCCAGAATGCCGCCGGTCTCTCCCACCCGGATCATGGAGAGGTAGAGGGGACTGAACGCGGTATATTCGCTCAACGCCTCGGAGAGGGATTTGCCCGAGCTGACGGATTTGGTCAGTCGCTCGAACATGCGCCGCATCCCGGGCTTACGCTGTTGCTTACGGATCAGCTCGAGGCAATTCAGCAGGGGAAGCCCCGCCCTTACGGCGGTGCTCAATTGCGTCGTTATGGCCAGGACGTCCTTGCTGGAGACTCGTCCGCCAACCCAATGAGGCAGACGAGGGAGTCTGAACCCTGCTGGACTCTTTCCTGCCGCGTCCCGCCTCTGGCCGTCCTCGATCAGCTCCGTGACGAAATGGCCGCGGCCGGTCAACGCAGCGACGGCACTGCGGCGGTCCGCCGCGTCGACCACACCGGCGACGTGGGCTCCCGCCTGGTCAACGGCTCTGTAGGAGAACTGACCCAAGGTACACTCCACCTCACGTTTGAATTTCGTTCCTCAGCGAAAGGTTCGGGTGCGATGCCTCAACGTCCGTCAGTCATCGTCACCAATGGTCTTGGCAACCCGGAAGATTTCCTCCGGTGTCGTAGCCCCCTCCAGCACCTTGGCGATCCCGTCGTGGACCATGCTCACGTGGTCCGGCGGGGCCTCGCGGGTGATCTGATCCGTCGTCGGACGCGTCGCGATCAGGTCGCGCAATCGTCCGGTAATACGGAGCAGCTCGAAGATGCCCGTTCGACCGGTCATCCCCGTCTGGTTGCACTCATTACAGCCCGCCCCGTGATAGAGCTTCACGCCCGGCTCGAATTTCGCCGCGCCGTTGAGGCTTTTCAGAAGGCTCTCGTCCGGCTGGTACGGCTCCTTGCACTTGGGGCAGATCCGGCGCACCAGGCGCTGGGCCAGGATGGCTTCGAGCGAGCTGGCCAGCAGAAACGGCTCGACGCCCATGTCGATCAGCCGGTTCACCGCGCCGGCGGCGTCATTCGTATGAAGGGTCGAGAAGACCAGGTGACCGGTCAGGGCCGCCCGGATGGCGATGTCCGCCGTCTCCCGGTCCCGAATCTCGCCGACCATGATGATGTCCGGATCGTGCCGGAGAATATGCCGCAGACCCGTCGCAAAAGTCAATCCTCTTTTCGGATTAACGGGAATCTGGTTGATGCCCTCCAACTGGTACTCCACCGGGTCCTCGATCGTAATCATCTTGACCGACGGGGAGTAAATCTGATTCAGGGCGGCATACAGAGTCGTGGTCTTGCCCGAGCCCGTGGGTCCGGTCACCAGGACAATGCCGTGCGTCTTCTTCAGGCATTTCGAAAAGCCTTCGAGGGTATGGGCATTCATGCCCAGATCGTGAAGACTGATAAGGGATGCGGATCGATCGAGGAGCCGCAACTCCATCGCTTCGCCAAACACCGTGGGCACGGTCGATACGCGGATATCGATTTTCCCGTTCTTGCCCATGAATTCGATGTGCCCGTCCTGGGGAACGAAGCGCTCGGCGATGTTCATGCTGGCCATGATTTTTACGCGGGAGATGATCGCCGCCTGTAAGCGCTTGGACGAGGGCGTCTTTTCCACCAGAAGGCCGTCGACCCGGTACTTGATCTTGACCTCATGGTCGAACGGCTCGATGTGGATATCGCTGGCCCTTGCTTCGATGGCCTCCAGAATGATCAGATTGACCAAATTGACAAGGGACGGCTCGCGGGCCAGCTCGTGGAGCTTGGCGGGCGAGAAGTCGCCGTTGCCCAGCTCTTCGTCGGCTCGCTGTTCGGCCGGCGCCAGGTCATCCAACATCCGTGCGACATTGCTGCCGTAGAACCGCAGTACGGCGTTCTCGAGTTCGGCCGGATCGGCGTAATACCGCTGGATCAGGCAGCCCGTCACCAAGCGCAGGTCTTCCATCACCTGCGGCTGGAACGGGTTGGTCATCGCTACCGCCAAGCGGCCATTTTCCCGCCATAAGGGCAGGACGTTGTACTTGCTTACCAGGTCAGCCGGCACCAGCCCGATGATCTCCCCGCCGATGGACAATTCCGAAAGATCGATCCTGTCTATGCCGGCCTGGATCGCCAGAGCTTCGTTCAACTGGGATTGCGTAATATACCCTAATTCAATAAGGATTTGGCCTAACTGCCGGTGTTTGACCTTCTGTTCGGCAAGAGCAACGTTGAGGCCCGCCTCGTCGAGATAGGCCTTTTCACAAAGCAGCTCGCCCAGCTTCTTCTTTCGAATCGTGTTATTGCGAGAGTCCATCCCCGTCCTTTACCTCATGTGAGGGAACGCTAAACTGTGAGTCTACCTAAATTAACAGTCCAAGTCAAGGATGCCGGCAATGCCGGTTGAGCCGCCCGCTATCCGTTAGCCATGTTCTCTGCCAGGCTGACGATATTTCGCACCAAATCAACACGGAATCGCTGACTGCCGCATCCCTGGACGCCAATCAGAATAGTCTGCACGACACCACGCGTCGGTACGGAAACCATGCAGAACTCCCCTCTTGGCTACTATATTGAGACGCTTTCGACCCGGCATTTGTTACAGGAAAATGGAATTTCTGCCCTTCCAGGCGGTCCAGCAGGCCCCGACCGCGACGGACGACTACCCGTTCGACTTCCGCCGGGGCACATCCCAGTCGCATGGGCATTCGCGCGCTACGAAACACGATCTCCACCGGTTCATAGCGTACCCATCGCAAACATGATGATAAAAAAATAGTTTGACAGTCTCAAGTGCTGTTATGAGAATAATATGGATTGCGGGGTCGTTGCTGGAGTACGCTTCCAGGCTTCTTACGACGACTGTCAGGCCAGATGCTGATATGCCCGGGCAGCTTGTGCCCGAACATGGCTGCCAAGCTCGCCACGGCGGTTGCATTCTGACACCCGGCATTCAGGCGGCTGGCACAAAGGAATCGCCGTGAGCGCGTGTGCTGGCACGGACGAGTTGAGGAATTACGGGCTATTCTCTGGAGGATAGGCAAGGATGCTGATATCCAGGCACGAATGGGCAGTGCTTGACCAAGTGCCCATTGTCTGTTGGGGGGCTGTCCGGTCATGGGCCGGACCTCAATTCCCATAGGCTGATGGAAGTATCCTTGTCTCCAGAAAAAGGAATGAAAAACCGCCTGCAGCAATCTGGACGCATTTGTCGATACCTACAGGAGGTGGCGTCATGAAACTGGAGAAAAGGCAACCGTCCGGACGCGAAAAGGACGAAGAGGCTCTGAAGCTTTTGGAGAAGCTCCGCGAGCAACTGTACTCGTCGAACATCTCGACGGTGCGCCAGAGCGCTTTTCATCTGTCCTGGATGCAGGAGGACGGATTGGACATCCTCAAAGAGGCCCTGCTCGGCGATACGCCGCACCGCGCCAAGAGTGCGGCCGCCTATGGCCTGCGCAAGATGCGCGGCAGAATGCGAAAAGGTGCGGAGGAAGTCCTCGTGGAAGGAGCCAGTCATCCGGACCCCGCCACCGCCGACATCTCCCGTAACGCGCTGACCGTCATCAAGAAGGGCAAAGGGGCAGGCAAACGCCCCGCTCGCCCCCGAGGCCGGCCGGGAAAATTCGAGATCAAGGAAATCCCCGGCAAGGAACGCCCGCGGAGGCAGCCCCAGAGGGGCAGGCGTCCCGACGACCAGACGCCCACGCGCCGGCCCTGAGATTTCCCGCGACCCTGTTGTTCCCATCCGTGCGGGATCTCGTTCTCGGCGTTCCGCTGCCGCCTGGCCGGCGGGGAGGCCAGGGGAGGCCAGGGGTCACATCTTCAATTATATAATTATCCCCAGTTGCCGCTGCAGGCGTTTGTTCGCTTGGAGATATGCCTGAGCCCGCGCCTTGGCCATCGAGACTGCCGGATAGCCGATCTGGAAATGCTCCCCGATGGCGGCTAAGGACAGGCCGCCGCTTCGCCACAAGAGATAGATCAGTAAATCCCGGCGGGGCCGGACCGCACGGCGGGCGGGCTGCCGCAGCGAATGGTACTCTGCTTCTTCCATGTCGAGCAGCCGACGGCAGGCGACGATACGATCCTCGATCCGCGCGGCCCCCTGCAGTTGCCGAAGCTGGGGTTTCTCCCGGTCCACCTGCTCTTTCATCTTGCGCCGCAAGGTCTCCACCACCATCCGACTGCCGAGAACCAGCCCATAGTGCAATTCGTTGAGCAAGCCGTC
>Ga0315289_10005260_pt1 | contig 19158 bp, 11 predicted proteins | sample YL17G11_40_MG_FD_203452 | JGI IMG/M metagenome (GOLD analysis project Ga0315289, IMG submission 203452) | Sediment microbial communities from Yellowstone Lake, YNP, Wyoming, USA - YL17G11_40 | ecosystem: Environmental > Aquatic > Freshwater > Lake > Sediment | place: USA: Wyoming | collected...
GCGGCCGGAGAGCGAGGCAGTGAGGGGCGGCGTCAAGGTGGGAGTCCTCTGGTCAAGCGGCAGTTTGGCCAGGCATCAGCGGTCGATGGAGTCGGCCGGTGGGAAGTGGGTTGTTGGGGTGGCGCGCAGTGCTCCGGCGTAGCCCAGGCTCTCAGGAGGCACAAGCCGCCCTGCCGAGCCCTGGTCCGGCTCAGTCCTGGACGTGGACGGCTTCCCGCGGGACCACGCCCGTGCGCCCAACGACCCCCCGGTGCGAGGCGGGGATTCTGCAGAACGTTTACATGCGAGGAAGGAGGCGGCGGTCGCCCGGCTGCAGGCGGAGGCAAAGAAGGTTCAGGCGCGGCTCGACGCGATGTACGAGGACAAGCTTGACGGGACGATCACCGAAGACCTCTGGCGCCGGAAGAACGAGGAGTGGCGCAAGCGGCAGATGGAGGCGCTGGCCGCCGTCGAGCGGCACCAGGGCGCAAACCACCTCTACCTGGACGAGGGCGCCCGGATACTCGACCTGGCCCGGCGAGCCTTCGAGTTGTGGGAGAAGCAGCCGCGAGAGGGCAGACGAAAGCTGCTCGAAACGCTACTATCGAACTGCACCTTTGACGGCGGGAACCTCTCTGCTGCCCACCGAAAGCCCTTCTGCTGGTTGGCCGAAGGGTCGTCACGTCCGAACTGGCTCCCCGCCCGGGGAGCCGTTCGGATCGCTAGCAGTGGAGCCTGCCCCGCCGAAGGTCGTGAACTGGTAGAAGGGTGCGCGGAGCCTGTTGCCCCTGTTGCCGCCCACATCGCCGGCCGGGATGCTCTCTCTCGCAGTGCCCGCGGGACCAGCAGCGAGGGCTAGCAGGTCCAAACGACATCGCGCCGAATCTGTGACCCACAAAGGGCAGACGCCGACCTGTGCGATAGGAGGTGGGTGACGTGGCACACCACGTCTTGCAGGAGCGGCCCGCGCGCTGGGCCCGGCTTTCGAGGAGGCTGCCGGCAGCAGCAGTACTGGTCCTCGCCTGGTGTGCTGGCGCGCAGGCGGCGGATTGGTTCGTCTCACCCTTGGGCGACGACGGCACAGCCGGCGACCAGGCGACGCCTTGGCGCACAATCGGGCGCGCGGTCGCCGCGGCTCAGCCTGGCGACACGATCACCGTTGCGGCAGGCGAGTACCGGGAGGCCATCGTCATTGGGAACTCCGGCCTGCCGGGCGAACCGATCACGCTCCAGGCGGCGCCGGAGGCCCGGGTCGTACTGAACTGCCCGCAGCCCGGCGGGAACCTCTCCGGCTTGGACTTCCGCACCGTCTCCCACTGGGTTGTGGAGGGGTTCACGCTCACCGGTGGGTACGTGAACGGGGCGTGGATTCGGTTCGGCGCGCACCACATCACGCTGCGCCGCTGCCGCTCTGAGCGGAACGACCGGGGCGTGTACGGTACCGAGTCTACGGACATCACGCTGGAGGACTGCGAGGTCGCGGACTGCCAGCACGGCTTCGAGTCTGACGCCTGTCGGCGGGTCTCGCTGACCCGGTGCCTGGCCCACGGCGTGAAGTTTGTGACCGGCGACAACGACCCCGACGGGTTCAGTGTCGAGCGACAGTGCAGCGACGTAACGCTGCAAGAATGCGAGGCACATCACAATGAACAGGCGGGTTTCGACATCAAGGCGCCCGGCACGGTCATCCGCAAGTGCCGCGCGTACGAGAACTACCACGGGTTCAAGGCGCCCTATGGGTGGGCGTTGGTGGAGGATTCGATCAGCTTGCGCAACGGCGACCTGGGCCTGATGACCGAGGGCGGCACCAGCGGACCGATCCGCATCCTGCGGTGCACGATCGCAGGCAACCGCCAGCAGGGCGCCAAGCTGACCGCCCTGCCCGGGCGGGTCAACCCGCCTGACCCGCTCATCGGCTGGTGCGTCGGCCGGTTGCCCTGGCCCTGGGAGAACCGCCCGCCGGCCGCGACCTATGACGTCCTCATTCGGGATTGCATCATCGCCTTCAACGCCTCCACCGCGCTGGACTTCGACGCGGGCGTGCGGCTGGTGTGCGACCACACGGTGCTGTACCACGAGGACGAGGGTTTCCAGATCATCGTGCGACGAGGCAACCCGGAGGTCCGGCTGTCGGGGAAAGACGTGACGGCCGGCGCCCTGCGCAGCGACGTGCTCCCGCAGTTTGGCCCCGGCATCAGCGTGAAGCGGCCCGCCCTCTGAGGTCAGCGCGGCGCCAGCGCCTGCCCCAGTTGCGGCAGGAGCGCGTAGTCGTTCGCCCAGGTCACGTACACTGCGCCGCGGGCGCGAGGCGTGCGGGCGAGGGCTGCGAGCCACGCCTGCATGTGTTCGACGTTCCCGCCATCGCAGCAGATCCCCGCCGCCGTCGCAAAGCCCCTCTCCGCAAAGAAGGTCAAGGCCTCGTGTCGTCCCCAGCACGCGATGACCAAGTCCTGTGGGACATGGCGCCACGCGTCGCGCAAGTCCCCGTCCACGAGGTAGAAGCCGGCGTGGGCATTGTGCTCCGGATCGAGCATGTCCGACCAGATGTAGACGTTGGCGCCCGGCGTCGTCTCGCGTAGAATCTCAGCCTGCTTGGTGATACACCCGCCCAGGATCTCGTCCATGCCGACGCCGCGCGCTCGGCAGGCAGCACACGTGCCGCCGGCGCGGATCTCGTCCATGTCCAGGAAGTACGAGCGGGCCGCCAGGACCTCGCGTAGCAGGTGGGCCTGCTTGCGCCAGAGGGCATAGAGCTCGGGGTTCGACATGCAGAGCGGGACCTGTGACTTCCACGAGATCACGGCGGTGTGGTAGAAGCTCACGCGCAGCCGTTCGCCCTCGCGTATGCGGCTGTCGGGAGCCAGGCGGATTGGCGGGTCGTCACCGTCGCCTGTGACATCCGCCAACCGCGGGTCGCGGATCGGCTCGAAGTCGCGGCCCTCCTCGCAGGTCAGATCGCCGTCCTCGCGCGTCACCACCAACGGCGCGCCCTCGCGGCGGATGACACGTCGGAGTCCGAGTTCCTCGATTCGCACGTCGTCCAGCCAGAACCGGCCGCCCTGCGCGCCCCAGGCGCCGGCCCAGAGGCTGAGGCGGGTGTTCTGTCGGCTGTTGAACGCGAAGACCACGCGCGTCCAGTCGGTCGTCGCCTCCCGCACGGGGTTGACGCTGTCCAGAATCCCCTGGTCTCCATGCGCCTGAACGGAGAAAGCCGACGACGGTTGCAGAGCGTCCGTTTTCACCCAGAGGCTCACGCGGTACTGGGCTCGGGGGCGCACTGGGATCGTCCAGGCGACGCGCGCCTTCCCGCCGGCACTGTGCTCGGGGATGTCCTGGCAGCGCAGCGAGGCCTCGCCGGCATGGACTGTGTCGCGATCGACGAAGGTGATCGCCCCCGGGTTCTCCTGGTAGCCCAGGTCGGCGAACTCGTCCCCGAGGCGGACCGCCCCGAAGTCACCGTTGGGCACGGTTACAGGTGGATCGGGCGTCAGACGTGCTTCGCCGCCTTGCACCGTGAAGAGCGCATTCGTGACCGGCACCCCCTCGGCGAGGTTGCGGTCATGGCGCAGGGCCGCGTGTCCGTAGCCGACCGAGAAGATCAGGGGAACGACCTCGAGACCGCGCTGCTCGCAGAGCCGGCGCACTTGCTGCACACGGGCGAGGTAGGCGGCGTCCTGGGTGTCCAGGCAATCCAGACCTGCGTCCAGCAAGAGGCCTGTGAAGCCGTTGGCGGAGGCGGCGTCGGCGATCTGCCGGACGTGCTCGACATCGGCGTCCGCGTGCGGCCAGCAGGTCACGTGGACCCAGCGGTCGGGGTAGGTTGGCTGAGAGGCAATGCTTGGCACGGCGGCGGCCAAGAGCAGGACAGCCAGGGAGGCTGTTCGCGCGAGGGCAGTCGGCGGATGCCCCCGGTGTACCGGCCTATGGGTACCCCCACAGAGCGTACGGGTTATCGCGGTGTGCCCACATCTCATCGCTGCCGCCCTGCTTCAGCCGGGCCTTCGTGTACCACTTCGCGTGGCCGTCCAGGAAGACGCCGTTAGACCCGTTGTTGTGCCGGATCGCGGGGAAGCTCCTATACACCGTAGTGCACAGGGAGCAGAGCACGCGCGGGCAGCAGTTCGGAGGCTCACTCGGATCCTCGCCGGGGTATTGGTGGTCCACGGCGACGATGTCCTCGGCCGGCGTGCTGAAGCGCGCCAGGCTGTTGGCCCCGCCCACGCGTCCACAGCCGATCACGTGGGGATACGCGCAGGCGTAGTCCACGTAGAAGCCCTCCTGGCGGACGCTGGTCCCATATGGGAGTTGGCGGCCGGCAGCCGAGGGACACATGAAGATCTGCCGGTTCTTCGTGTAGGGCTCGGTCAACTGGTGCCAGAACCGCCAGCCCTCGGGTCCGCAGTTCCCGTCCTTGTAGCAGACCAATCGCTCATCGTAGTCCTGGGCGTACATCAGCACCGCCAGGCCGATCTGCCTCAGGTGCGCGCCACAGCTCGCTTGCCGTGCCTTCTCCCTGGCTCGCGCAAACACGGGGAACAGGATCGCCGCCAGAATGGCGATGATCGCGATGACGACGAGGAGTTCGATGAGGGTGAAACCCGAGGTGCGTCGGCACATGGATGATCGCCTCCTTGTGGCTTCGTGGCTTGGGTTACCACAGGGCCCATGCCGACTGCGGGCTGGGGCCCGGTCCAACCTGCGGGCTGTTGAGGCCGAACTCCACGGCGGCAATGCCGGCCGCCTTGCGCCACTTGACATGGCCATCGCAGAAGAGCAGACTGGCGCCGTCATTGTGCAGGATGTCATAGCCCCATCCCTCCAGCAGCCAATCGTCGTAGAAGCCGGCCCAGCGTAGATAGGGCCTCGCGCGGGCGCAGAACGACACCCGACCTGCCTCGTGACACAAGATGATCTCACTCGGATTGGGGACAACTGCGAGGCTTCTCCCCCCTGGACGCCAGCCTCCGGATAACAGGACGTTGTTGGCCAGGTAGGATCTGACGCTGTCAGCGGAGATCGCTACGCCGCAACTACAGGAGAACGCCCTGGACGCTGACGGGCAGGAGAAGATCTTCCAGTTCTTGGTGTAGGGGTGGACGCAGGCAATCCAGTTGTAAACGCCCCCCGGGCCGGCGAAATCGGGGACTTCATCCGCATACTGCGAGTTGACCGGCATCATGCCATCATAGTCGTCCGAGTACATCAGCATCGCGATGCCGATCTGCTTCTCGTTGCTCGCGCAGCTCGCCTGCCGCGCCTTCTCCCTGGCCCGGGCGAACACCGGAAACAGAATCGCCGCCAGGATGGCGATGATGGCGATGACGATCAGAAGCTCGATGAGGGTGAACCCTTGCGTCCGCGCCATTTGCATCCCGCTCCAATCCGCTGCGAACGTGCACGACCCTACCAGAGCGCCCAGACCGTGAGCGAGTCATCCGCCGGACCGACGACGCTGCTATTGAGCCCAAACTCCCATGCCCCGATCCCAGATCGATTCCGCCATTTGACATGACCGTCGCAGAACAGGAGGTTCGCCCCCTCATTGTGCACGTAGTCGTAGTAGGTGCCGGGGCGGATCCAGTGTTGGTAGAACCCGGCCCATCGCAGGAAGGGACGGGCCCCGGCGCCGTTGGTTGTCTCGCTCATCTCGTGGCACAGGATGATCTCGCTGGGGTTCGGCACCACCGCGAGGCTCCGGCCGCCCGGTCGCCATCCGCCGGAGAGCAGCACGCCGTTGGCTCTGTACGAGGCGGCGCTGTTCTGGGTCGGCGCCCACGGAGCCTGCGCCTCGGACGCTGACGGACAGTGGAGGATCGCCCAGTTCTTCACGTACGGGTGGACGCATGCGATCCAGTTGTAGGGGGCGTTGGGCTCCGCGAAGTCGGCGATGATGCTGTCCTGGTGGTGCACCGGCATCATGCCGTCATAGTCGTCCGTGTACATCAGCAGGGCCACACCGATCTGCTTGAGGTTGCTGGCGCACGCGGCCATCCTGGCCTTCTCCCGCGCTCGCGCAAACACCGGGAACAGGATCGCGGCGAGGATCGCAATGATCGCAATGACGACGAGGAGTTCGATGAGGGTGAAGCCGCGCTTGTGGTGTTTCACGATGGGTCCTCCCGTGCGGCCTGGGCCGCCAGGCTTATGGGTGAACCGCGCCCTCGACCGCTGACCGAACCCCCCGACGCTAGGCCCCCCGGTGGCCCAAGCGGGCACCGTGGCCCACCGCGCTTATGGGAGGAAGTCCTGCACCTTCAGTTGGGAAGCCGGACGCCACTTGCAGTGCCCGTCTGCGAACGCGAAGTTATAGCCACCGGAATGTGGAGCGTTGCCCGCTTCGTTGTAGCGAGGGCACCAACTGGTGTGCCAGATGGTGCACAGTCCTTCACCGACAAGGACGGTCTCCGCCGGATGCTCGAACTGGGCCAGGGAGAAGCCCGAGGGGTACCATGTCTGCGTATTATCGTCCTGCATGCAGTACGTATAGCTTGCCGCTCCGTCCACCAGACTAGGGTATCTCGCGATGTACCCTGTGGACAGCGGGCGGCAGACACATCCCGAACCGGAGATATTGGCGGGGTTCCGGGTCGGGCAAGCGAAGACTTGGGGGCCCTTGACGTATGGTTCGATCACCTCGAACCAATACCAGCCTTGGCAGCGGTTCGCCTCGCCTCCGCCGATGTACCGAGGCAGGCGCTCATCGTAGTCCTGGGCGTACATCAGCATGGCAGCAGCGAGCTGCCTCAGGTTGCTGGCGCAAGTCACCTGCCGCGCCTTCTCCCGCGCCCGCGCGAACACGGGAAACAGGATCGCCGCCAGGATGGCGATGATCGCGATGGCAACGAGGAGTTCGATGAGGGTGAAGCCCGAGCGGCGCATGGCCACCCCTCCCTTCGGTCTGGCGGCTGACGGCGACCGATGACCACCACTGTGGTTGCCCATTTCGACGCCGCACCCCCAGTCTCCTGCACCCACCCACGCGTGTCTTTGGCCTGGGCGGCTGCAGCTCCCCGGCTTTCGGAAGGAGCACCCCGCTCGAAGGGCGAAATGGTACTCAGGTTCCCGAAGCCGTGAGCCTCGTGCTCGGGCAACGCACACGCGGTGCCGCGGGGGGTTCAGAGCCATGGACAGGGCAACTCTGGAGCGCCAACGGACGCCGTCCGCCGGCTTGCTCCTCATCAGCCTCCTTGTGGGGGGCGTCTGCCCCGCCGCCGATCCCCTCGCCCCCGACGCACTCCGCGATCTCCTCCAGAAGGACCCGGCGGCGGGCTTCGAGGCCGCCGCGCAGAGCTTCGAGGCCGCGAAGGCGGCTGGGGACCTCGACGGCATGTTGAAGATCCTGCGGCTTGCCGCCGAGCCCGCGCGTGAGTGCTGGTACACGCCACCGCTGGATGACATGGTCCGGGGGGCCGCGGAAAAGGCACAGGCCCTCGGTAAGTGGGAGGCGCTGGCCGAGACGTACGCGATCGGGGCCGAGGTCCATGCTGCGATCTGGCAGGACTGGCGCGGCCCAAATCAGCATGGTGCGCGTATGGGCCGAGGCGTCGATCTCGCCCGCGAGGCCTACAGCCGCGCCGGCGTCGCCCCCGACCGGCTGCAGCCGCTGCTCAAGGACGTGGAGCAGCTCCGCGACCAGTTCGTCGCGATCCCCGCCAACTGGGAGATCGACGCTTACTTCCGCGAGAACGCGCCCGCCTATGCGCCTGAGCTTTCCGCATTGTTCGCGGCGCAATACGACGGGAACGATGCGGAGGCCGTCTCCCTCGCCGCGAAGCTAGTCAAGCGCCTCCGGGCTGAGTATCCGGCAGACCACACGAACTGCGCGCTGATGGTGATCGCACGCTGCATCGGGCTGCCGGGCGGGTCTGCCCTGGTGAAGTCGGTCGCCGATTCGTGGCGCTGCGCGGGCAGCCCCACGCAGGCCGGCGCGGTGCTTTCCGCGGTGGCTACAGCCTGCGCGGATGGCTGGGGCGGTCGCGACGACGTCCTCCGCGAGGGGTACTACTGGGCCCTGGGCATGTACGCGCGTTGGCTCCTCATCGGCCCCGCGGCCGGTCCGCCGGAGCCGCCCGTCGGCTACGAGCGCTTCGTCGTCAAGGCGCAGGCCTTTGGACGGACGACGGAAGCGACCACGCTTCTTGGGCACTGGCTGCGTCTCATGCAGCAGTACCGCGACGGCCGTCCGGCGGCCCAGCCGTGGTCCTGGGGTTGGCCGAGCCCACGCACCGTCCCCCCGGACGCCTCCCCCGAGACACGCACGGCGGTCCTCGGCGTGTGGTCGTACATCGGCGCGCGCATTCCGGCCGACTGCACCGCGACCGTGGAAGCCCTGATGAGCGAGTTCGCCGCGCTCGTCGCCCGAGCGCCCGCCGACCAGCGCAGCCAGTGGGCCCGGGAGGCCGGAGCGCAGCTCGCCGCGATGGGCGCGCAGCTTCGAGTGCCCGAGACACGAACTCGGGCCTTGAACACGGCGGGCGACCTGCTGGCCCAAGCGGGCGTGACGGACCGCGCCGGGGAGGTGCGGGCGATGGCGGCGGCCCTCACCCGGGGCGACGCCCAGTCGACGCTCAGTTGCGCGCTCGGTGCGGCTGCCGCCGGCGCTACCGACGGGCGCTGGGAGGAGGTTGTCGGGACGCTTGAGCCCGCCCTCGCCGCGGCGGGCTTGAGGGTCTCGCGCGACCTCCTGGAGGCCACGCTGCTGCTGGCCCATGCGAAGGGTGGCCTTGGGCGGGCGGAGGAAGCGGAAGGCCTGCTGCAGGGCGTTCCGCGCCTTCTGGGAACGCTTAACCTGCCGCCCGGTGATCAGGTCGAGTACCTGATGGCCTTCGCCTCAGAGACACGCGACGCAGACCGCAAGCTACAGGTCCTGGACCAGGCCCGCGCGGCCGCGACCGATGCGGGGCTGGACCTCCTGCAAGACCGCATCACCGAGCAGATCGCCCAGGTATCCCTGGACAGCGGAAACACCGCCGCTGCCGAGCAGGCCCTCATCGAGGTTGTGAACCGCCAGGAGCGGAGCCGTGAAGCGCTCGCCTTCGATCCCCTCCTGCGCCGGCAGTGGTTCGCCGACAACCTGAGCGCCTACCGCACCCTCCTCCGGCTCGCCGCCGTTCGCAACGAGCCGGAGCTGGCCCTCCGGTGCGCCGAGCGGATGCGGTCCCGCGCGCTGCTGGATGAGCTGAGCTGGCGCAAGGTGGACCTCGCCGCGCGCTTGCCGGCGGAGGTTCGTGGACGTCTGGACGGACTCCGCGTCGCCCGCCAGGAGACCTACGCCCTCCTGCGCAAGGTGCTGGGCGGCCAGGCGGGGGACAGCCTGCTGCGCGGCTCCTACATCCCGATCCGGGGGGCGTATCTGCCAATCCGCGGGATAGGCGGCGAGGTCGGCGCCGAGGCCGGCAACGTGGCCGACCTCCGCAAGCGCCTGGATTCCCTGGCGACGGAGGAAGCCGCGCTTGGGGCTGCCGTGCGGGAGGCTGTGCCGGCCTACGCGACCGCCAGTCAGACCACGCTGCCGGAGCCGGCGGATCTGGTCCGGCGGGTCACCACCGACCCCGGCTTGGCCGTGTTGGAGTACACTCTCTGTGACCAAGGCCTCGTTGTGGTCGGCCTGCGCGCCAATCAACCCCAGCGCGTGGCGCTCATCGCGGGCACCGGTGAGGACCTGCGCCAGCGCATCGGCGACTTCCGTGCTGCGATCCAGGAGCGCCGGCCCGAGACGGAGACGCTGGCCGGCGAGCTGTACACCTCGCTCATTGCGCCCGTCGAGAGCCTGTTTGAGGGCGCCCAGCGGCTCTGGGTTGTCGCCGACGGGGCCCTGCAGCTGATCCCGTTCGCCGCGCTCCGCGACGCCGGCGGCCGATACCTGGCCCAGCGACTGGCGGTCGCGACCGTGCCCTCGCTGAGCCTGGCGCTGTCTCCCCACTCCGCCGTGTCCGGGTCGCCCGCCCAACCGGCCCTGATCATCGCCGCGCCGGACACTGGCGCCTGGGCGGATCCGCTCGAGCCGACCGCGCCCCAGGCAGAGCAGCCGCGGGGCGCGTACCTGCCCATCCGCGGCGTCTACATCCCTATCCGCGGCGCTTACCTGCCGATCCGCGGCGAGGGCACGGCCACCGATGTGCTCACATTGATGGCGGGCACGCCCTTGCCCGGCGCGAAGGCCGAGGGCGAGGCGATCGCGCGCCAGGTCGCGGGCGCCGTGCTGGTTACCGGCAAGGAGGCCACCAAGGAGCGGGTGCTACGCGACGCGGGCGGCTGTGCCCTACTGCACATCGCGACTCACGGCTACGCCGACCCCGAGGCGCCGGAGTTCTCCGGCGTGCTCCTGGCCTCGGCGGCCGACAAGCCCTTCGACATCCTGACCGCCCAGGAAGTGTACCTGCTCCGCCTGCGCGCGCGTCTGGTCACGCTCTCCGCCTGCCAGACGGGGCTGGGCAAGACGGTCGAGGGGGAGGGTCTCCTCGGCCTTACCCGGGCCTTCATCTACGCCGGTGCCCAGGATGTCGTCTGCAGCCTCTGGCCGGTCTCCGATGAGAGCACGCAGAAGCTGATGGAAGCCTTCTACGCCAACCTCAAGACCGCGGGTTCGGTCGAGGAGGCGTTGACCCAGGCCCAACGGGCGCTGCTGCAGGATGAGAAGACGAAGCACCCCTTCTACTGGGCGGCGTTCGTGCCGGTCAGAGGGCCACAGTGAGCGGGGGATGGAGCTTGGGGAGAGTGGTGTTGACTCGGAGGGAGGTAGGGCCGCTGATGAAACGAGAGTGGTCGGTGCTGTCCCTCGTGTGCGCCGTTGTCGTGGCCGTCAGGAGCGTTCCGGCTGACACGCCTGAGGCTGCGAAGCCGCACTACGAAGCGGGCCTGGCCGCCAAGCAGGCCAAGGACTACCCCAAGGCCATCGCCGAGCTGAAGCAAGCTATCGAGCTGCACAAGGACTACGCGGACGCCCACTGGGCGCTGGCCTGGGTGTATGCGGCGGCGGGTGACACGGCCCTCGCCGCGGAGGAGTTCCGCGAGGTTCTCCGACTAGCCCCCGCCGATTCCGACAAGGCCCACGACGCCAAGGCTGCCCTCGACCGCATCACCTCAGCGCCCCCACCAACCAAGCAGTTGCCGCCTGAACTTCAAGAACTGCAGGAGCTCTTCCAAAGAGACCCTCTAGCCGCTTATGACCGAGCGGCCCGGATGTTCGAAGAGCGGAGGAAGAGGGGCGACCTCGACGGGATGATGGCCATCCTACGCGTTGTCGCCGACTGGGAAGATGCATATGGCAACGTCCCGGCGTTCGACCGCATGACTGCCGCAGCCGCAGTGGTCGCAGAGAGAGACGGCAGATGGCGGGAACTGGGGGAGATCTGGTACCGGCGCGCCCTGCTTGCCATGGACGTCGGCGGGGACACGCAGGGCCAGCCACTCGGCCATCCGGCGGATGGGACGGCAAGGGCACTCTATTTCGCGGAGCAGGCGCTGGCGGCGTATGAGAAGGCCGGGATGCCGCCGCCCGATACGACGGCGTATGTCAAGGCCCGATACCGGGACTACAAGGGGCTTCCAACGAGCGTCGAGGTGGCTGACGGGCCGTCAGACCTTCGGCTCCTCCTTCGTGACTGGAAGGAGCGCTGGCAGAAACATAGCAACCAGGAATCCTTCTTCTTGGCACGCCGTACGTGGCATGACATTCCGAAACTGCCGGGAGAGCACCGAAGGCTCTTGGAGGCGGCCGCCGAGGCCAAGCGCACCGGCCAGGATGGCGAGGCTGTGCAGGTCGCCCTCTCGCTGCTCCGGAACGTGGACGCGGACGCCGGGCTCTCGCCTGAGCAGTTGGACATCCTCAGCACCTTCCTGCCGTTCTTCCTCCCGCTACCTGACGGTGAAGCCCTGTTGCCCCAGATGCGTCGCCTCATCTCCCGCAGCATCGAGGCAGGCGGCGGATGCGAGACATACCTCCTGTACCTCCCGGTCCTGTGTTGCGGGAAGCGCAATACCGCCCTCTCTGAGCTTCTGCGGTGCATCGCGGAGATCAGCAACGGGGCGACATGTTATGCGCCCCACTATGTGGGGTGTGTCGCCGGATCGCTGCACGCGTGGGGGCGGCGATCCGATGCCGCCTGGGCTTTGACCGTGAGCCTCCAGGCCGCGCAACTCCTGGACACGGTGAACCTTTGGTACGCCTGGCGGGGGAAGGCGGATGCCGCGAACTATGTCTTCCCCGATACCCCGGTCGAGCTTCGTGAGAGGGCCCTCGCCCTCACCATGAATGCACAGGTATGGCTTGCCATAGCGGAGGGCAAACACTATCACAACGTCGGCTTCGCGGCTCACCGACTGCTTGCGCTATGCGAAGGGCAGCGTCAGCACCGAGGCCTGATCCTTCGCCTGGGAGACTGGCTCCTGGAGGCCGCGGCGCGCCTCCCGAAGACAGAGGACCGCGTGTCACACGCCACGAAGGCGGCCACGTTCTACGAGAAGGGAGGGCGGAACGACCTGGCGGAGCGTGCGCGCGCCCTGGGCACCGCTCTGGCCAGCAGTAGCCCAGAGGCGTTAGCGCAGATCACCCTGATTGCCGCCAGAGCCGCCGCGGCAGGGCAGCAGTGGGAGGAAGTCGAGACCGGCCTGGAGGCCGCGCTGCGAGACGGGACGCTGAAGGCACCTCGCGATCAGTTGGACGCCACCATGCTGGTCCTGGGGGCGAAGTGGGAGCTCGGCAAAGGCCCTGAGGCTCAGGCTCTTGCGGCGAAGGCCGCCGAGCTAGCTGGACAGGTCGAGTTGCCGCCGCCCGAGAGGACAAGCCTGCTCGTCACCCTTGCCTCGCTGGTGCCCGATCCGCGTCGCAAGAGCGATCTGCTCCAGGAGGCCGCGAAGGTCGCGGCCGATGCCGGACTCGACATGATGAAGGAGAGGGTGACCCAGCAGATCTCGGAGGTTGCGGTGGAGGCCGGGGACACCGCGGCGGCGGAGAGGGCGCTGGTCGAGATCATCCAGCGACAGGAGGCGGCGCGGGATCGGCTGGCCTTCGACCCGCTGCTGCGCCAGCAGTGGTTCGCGGACAGCTTGGGGGCGTACCGCAAGCTGCTGAAGGTGGCGGCACTGCAGGGGGATGCTGCTCTGGCGTTGGACTGCGCCGAGCGGATGCGGGCCCGCGTGCTCTTGGACCAGTTGGCGTGGCGCAAGGTGGACCTAGGGGTGCGGCTGCCGAAGGCGGTCCAGGACCGGCTGCAGGCGTTGCGGGAGATGCGGCGGGAGACGTATGCCCTGCTGCAGCAGGCGACCGGAGCAGCGACCGAAGCCGGAGGAGGCGAGCGGGGCGCCTACATGCCGATCCGGGGCCTCTATCTCCCCATCCGAGGTCCCCTAGACAGTCAACCGGCTCCACCCGCCGACTATCAGACACGCCTAAAGACGATGCTGACCTCGCTGGCCCAGGAGGAGACGGCGCTGGAGTCGGCGATCCGGGAGGCCATCCCCGCCTACCAGCGGGCGAGCCAGGTGACCATCCCGACCGGCGAACAGCTGGCGAAGGCTCTGTCGCGGGACGCTGGCCTGGCGGTGCTCGAGTACACCCTCTGTGATGAGGGCGTGGTGCTGGTGGGCTTGCGGGGAAGTCGAGCGCCGCAGACCGCGATCATCAAGCTGAAAGGCAATGCCCTGTGGGAGCAGATCGGCCGGTTCCGGCAGTTGATCTGGGAGCGGAAGCCGGAGGTGACGACCGAGGCGCAGGCGCTACATGCGACGCTGGTGGCGCCGATGGCACCACTCCTCGCCGGCGCGCAGCGGTTGTGTGTCGTGGCCGACGGGGCGTTGCAGCTGATCCCGTTTGGTGCGCTGATGGACAAGGACGGGAAGTACCTCGCCGAACGGATGGTGGTCTCCTCCACCCCTTCGTTGAGCCTGGCCCTAGCCTCGCGAGGCCCCCGGCCCAAGCCCGACTTACCAGCCCTCGTCGTCGCCGCCCCGGAGACCGGAGCGGTCCAGGTGCCCGGCGATGAGCGTGGGGCCTACCTCCCAATCCGCGGGATGTACCTGCCGGTGCGAGGGGCCTACCTGCCCATTCGAGGCGAGGGCGAGGTCAGTGATGCGCTGACCAGCATGGCGGCGGTGCCGCTGCCGGGCGCGAGGGCAGAAGGCGAGGCGGTGGCCAAGCAGTTCGCCGGGGCGAAGCTGCTCTCGGGGCAGGAGGCCACGAAGGCGGCCCTGCTGGAGCAGGGGAGGACATGCGACATCCTGCACATCGCCACCCATGGGTACGCTGATCCCGAGGTGCCGGAGTTCTCGGGGCTCTTGTTCGCGGGCTCCGGCGACAAGCCGTACGAGGTCCTGACCGCCCAGGAGGTCTACCTCTGGGACCTCCGGGCTCGACTCGTGACGCTGTCTGCCTGCCAAACGGGGCTGGGCAAGACGGTCGAGGGGGAGGGTCTACTCGGTCTGACCCGGGCCTTCATCTACGCCGGCGCACAGGACGTCGTGTGCAGCCTCTGGCCGGTGTCGGACGAAAGCACGCAGAAGCTGATGGAGGCCTTCTACGCGGCTCTGCAGAGGGGCGTGACGGTCGAAGAGGCCCTGACCGAAGCTCAGCGTTCCCTCCTTGCCGATCCTGCCACTAGCCACCCCTTCTACTGGGCCGCCTTCGTCCCGGTCAGAGGACCGGGGTAGCAGCTTCGCCCTATCCGCAGCGGAGAGGGCTTGCGTACGGTGCTGCGGAACGTGGTGGTTGCCATGGCACCCGAGGCCTCGCGCTGCCCAGACTGCGGTGCTCAGGTCGCGGCCGCCGCGAAGTTCTGCGACCAATGCGGCGCGCGGTTGGGAGTGCGTGATCGCGCCGCGGCTGCCGACCGGCCCAACCTCGAGGCCGTCTTCGCGCACCTGCGGTCCGGCGAGCAGCGCCCGGCCACCATCCTCATGACCGATCTCTGCGGCTATAGCTCGCTCGGCGAGAGCGCCGATCCTGAGTGGCTCTACGATCTGATCAACAGCGTGTTCGATGAGCTGGGCGATTGCCTGGTCACGTACGGCGCGCACATCGACAAGTTCGTCGGCGACGAGATCGTCGCGCTGTTCGGCGTACCCGTGGCGCAGGAGCGGTCCGTCGAACGAGCCGTGCGGGCGGCCCTCGCCCTACGTGAGCGCATGGCCGAGCTGAACCGGGAGGGCCGCTTCGGGGATCTCGTTCTAGGGCTGCACACCGGGATCAACGTAGGCCGCGTCATGGTGGGGCCGGTGGGGCACAGCACCCGCGCTCAGTACACCGTCATCGGCGACGCGGTCAATGTGACCAAGCGCCTGGAGGATGAGGCCCCGGAGGGCGAGATCTACGTCACGGACGCCGTGCGGGACGCCGTGGCCGGCCTCTTCAAGTTCGGGCCCGTCGGGAAACGCTCGCTCGCCGGCCGACGCCAGGAGGTCGAGGTCTTCCGCGTCCTGAGCGCCGTAAGCCGGTCGGAAGAGGAGCCCAAGACCGACACTCCGCTCCTGGGCCGGGAGACGGAACTGGCAGCCCTGTCCACTGCTGCCGAGGAGGCGCGGGCCGGGCGCCAGGCGGTCGTCTATCTGGTCGGGCCGGCGGGCATCGGCAAGTCGCGGCTGCTTCGCGAATGGTCCAGGCGCCGGGAGACGCAGCAGTTCCGCCTCCTCCAGTGCAGTTGTCACACCTTCGGGCATCACTTCCCGCTGCTCCCGATTGCGGAGATCGTCACCCAGCTCATCGATACTCGTGTGGTCGGCTGGCCGCCCCGGGTGGAAGGAGACTACCTAGGCCTGCTAGAGGCCCTGGACACCCCGGAGGAGGCGAGGCACGTCGCGCGGCAGCTTCTGGAGGCCTTCAGCGGTGTGCCCGACACTGGCAATGAGGAGTGGCGTCAGGCCCTCGGTTCGTGCCTCAGCGCGATCATCGCCGACGCGGCCCGCCGGCAGCCGCTCTGTCTGATCCTGGAGGATGTCCAGTGGCTGGACGAGGCCAGCGCCGAAGTCCTGGCAGAGGCGCTCGGTGCTGACCACGAATGGCCTTTCCTGGTGCTACTGACCTCTCGCGAGCCACTCGACCAGCGCTTTCCGTCGGTTCTAGAGCCCACCCTTCTCCCCTTGACGGCGCTTCCCCTGGAGACCATCGAGCAACTCGTCCGGGCTTGGGCGGCACCCGATATGCTCCCCGAGAGCACGGTGGACGCGGTCTGCCGGCGAGCGGAGGGGCACCCGTACTTCGCCCGCGAGCTGGTCCACGCGTTGCGGCACGAAGTGAGGCAGGGCGACGGCGGTACTGAACTGCCTCATACCCTCCAGGAGCTGTTCCTGGCCCAGCTCGACTGGCTACCGCTGAGCCTGCGGCGCCTGGTTCAGGCCGCCTCCGTGCTCGGTGAGCCGCTTGCGACGGGCTTGCTTGGGGCGGCACTGGGGACCGAGACACCCCTGACCGCCCATCTCCTGGATGAGGCTCTCCGCAGCGGCCTGCTGCGCCCAGGCCAGGTACCCGACCAGTTCGTGTTCGGGCGCCGCCTGCTCTTCGAGGCCGCCTACGGGACGATCCCGACCAACCGCAAGCGCGACCTGCACGCTCGCATCGCGACCCGCATCACGGAGCAGCGAGAGGTCCTGGGCGACCTGGCCCTCCACGCGGCAGCGCACCATGCATACCTGGGCTTCGGGGACGAACGGGCGGTCGAGCTGCTGCTCGCCTCGGCGCGGCGCTATCGCCTCGAGTACTCCAACCACCAGGCCATACGGGACGCCGTCCGTGCGACGGAGATCATCAGCTCGCTGACTGATCCTGCCGCTTTGGCCGATCAGAGGCTTGAGGCGCTCTGGTTGCTTGCACAGTCGTACGAGGTGCTGGGGGACGTGGATCGAGCGGAGGCAGTCCTGGCCGAGGCCGAGCTACTACTGGAGGACTCGACGGACCGACTCATGGTGGGTCAGATCGCGCTGTCCTCGGCGACGTTGAGTCTCATGCAAGGCGAGATCACCGAGGCCGAGCGCCGCTTCGCGCGCGCACGCGGCGTCTGGGAGGAGTTGGGCGACGCTACGCGGGTCGCCCATGCCCTGCTGGGGATGGGAATGTGCGCCTCGGCGGCGAGCGACGGGGCCCGCGCATTGGACCTGTATCGTCAGGCGGCCGACGCCCCCGAGGTCGCGATCTGGGTCCGGGCCGCCGCACTGAACAACGCCGGAATCGCGCTGCTGGGTGAGGGGCAGTATCTGGCCGCCGAGCCCTTCTTGGTCCAGGGCCTGGCGGCGAACGAGAGCGAGGGTGACCGGCGGGGTGTCGCCTACTCACAGGCGAGCCTGGGCGAGCTTCACTACCGCCTCGCCCACCTGGACCAGGCCGCCATATGGCTCGACCAAGCTCTGGAGGGCGCTCGGCGGATCGAGGACCCGCAGTGTCTGGCTACCGCGAGCCTGCTTCGCGCTCGCGTACACCTCGCCCAAGGCAACACCACCGCCGCTCAGGAAGCCTTCGGGGAAGCTGAAGCCTACCGCGGCCTCGACGCGGAGGTTGATGCCCTCGGGGGACTGGTAGAGGCTGAGCTGGCGGTAGCCGCGGGTACCACCCCACCGATGCCCGACATCCCGAGCCCTGACTGCCAGACGAGCGCGGTCTGCTGGAATGCGCTGGCGGAGACAGTGTGCCTGGTTGCAGAAGCCCTGCTCCGGTCTGGACGGGAAATGCACGCGCAGGCAGCCATTGGCCAGGCCGCCGGCTGCCTGCAACAGGCTCCTGACCGGCACCTGCGGCGCCACGCTGCCTGGTTGGTCGCCGTGGCTGGCGGCGCCCCCAACGCGGCGCAGGGCTGCCCACCGGCCGGGACCGGCGAATGGACGATCCACGACGTCCGCGCGGCTGACCTTCTGCCCGCCATCGGTCAGGGGGCCTCGCCGGGTGAGGGGGCTTCTCGTTAGGGCCGGAGCACTCCGGCCGCCCTATGCTGCTCCAGGAACGCGAGGTTGCTGGGTCAGGGCCGCGACAGCACGCGACGCACGGCCGGCGAGGTCCACACGAGCAGTCGGTGACTGCTTCCCTTGTCTGCTCAGCACTGCCCGTCGCGTGCCTGGGCCACGAGCACAGGTGCCGGTACCCACTGAGTTCCTGGTGCGAGCAATGCCCCGGGAGCCATTCGGATCACTAACACTGGAGCTTGCGGCTCAGAAGGTCGTGAACTGGTGAGCACAAGGTGCTGAAGACCTGTTGCCGCTGTTGCCGCGGTTGCCTGGCAGTCGGCGGTCAGCCCCGGCTCGGCCTCCGGGAGCACTCCGACAAAGGGACGACCAGCGAGGAGTGCTGCGAGGCAGCCGAAGTGCTGTCGGGGTGGTGGATGGGCCAGACAAGACGCCCTCCCGGACGCCTCTGTGGCCAGTCAGTGTCCCGTGCGCATCTGTACCGCAGCCGGTCGTTGCGCACCGAGGCAGCCGACATGCGGGACAAGGGGGGCGCCTTCGAGGTCGTCCTCAGGAAGATGGATGGCATCGAGGATGAGGTGCAGGCGCTCCTGGCGTCAGGCGACCGGCTGCTGCGGAACTGGCTGCTCCTCGAACCGTGCGAACGACGGGCCCGGCTGCACGACTTGGTCAGCACCATCGTCGTGAACCCCCACACGGAACAGGGGGGAGCGAACAGTGCCGAAATCCACTTCCGGGGACTGTTGGAGGACAACGGAACGGCGAGGTTGCGCATCAAGCGGGGGATCGCCGGAAAGGCCGAAAACCCCCAAGAATAGGCCTCCGGGCCGGTTTGGAGCCAGAGGCCTATGTTAGTCAGACGAATGGCTCCCCGCACAAGTCAATACGCAGAACCTTCCGGCGGACGTTCCGAATGGTCGCCTGATCCCCCAAGGCGCCGCACAAAACCGAGCTTCATCTTGCAGGCACCTGACCTATCCTCCCGAATGGTACCACCGGTCATCTTAGCCCGACAGCGCGGTGGCCTGGGCTCCTCGCGGAGGCTCCCCTCCATAGCGGAGTCGGGAGGCCAGGGGCGCTGGGCCGTTCGGGGTGGTGGCGCGGGGACCTTGAGGCGGAGGGGAGGAGCGAGGGGGTGCCGGCGGGCGTCAGGGAGAGGAGGCGGGAGGTCCGTCCGCGAGCCGGGCGGTGCCGGGCGACCACGATACGCTCCTCGGCAAGGAGCACCTGGACAAGGTCATCGACATCGACCAGTCGCCCATCGGGCGGACGCCACGGTCGAACCCGGCGACCTATGTG
>Ga0315289_10005261_pt1 | contig 19156 bp, 12 predicted proteins | sample YL17G11_40_MG_FD_203452 | JGI IMG/M metagenome (GOLD analysis project Ga0315289, IMG submission 203452) | Sediment microbial communities from Yellowstone Lake, YNP, Wyoming, USA - YL17G11_40 | ecosystem: Environmental > Aquatic > Freshwater > Lake > Sediment | place: USA: Wyoming | collected...
GAGCCAGTGCGGGTCTTGTGCCGGGAGACCGCAATAGCCAGCTACTCCGCAATTCCGGTCTTCACGACATCGCTGCGGTCCTTCTGAAGCCGAAAAAGGACGATAATTCAAGAATAGAGATCTGAACCCATTCCCAGTAGCTGGAAATCCGTCAAGCCACCCCTTCAAGGCAGCTCCGATGCCATCCTGTCGTCTGGACGGCTCCCCTTCGCTTTCCCCATCTACGCTTGGGTTCGAGGCGTTGACCCCCGACCCTTTCCCTTTTCCTCAACACATCAAGCGATCGGCTCGTCCCTTCTGGTCGCGCGCGAACCGCGTCGGCTGCAGCCGCTGGATACTCATTCCGGCCTCCTCCTGAGGCAGGGGAAAATGCCTGGGGGAGAAAACCCTTTGCCAAAGGAGGAGGGCAACCCCATGCTGCCAGGCCATCCCTTGCCCAACTCCTGCGGAATAGGGCCGACATTGGCACCCTCACCGGGAATCCAAGGGGAGAGGCTGGGCGCCTGCCACGACCTGCGTGGCCGCTTGGGCCCTTTCCCCCTCCTGCAGCCGTTCCACCGCGGCCCGTAAGCTTTCGTTCTGCGCTCTCAGTTCCGCCAGTTGCTCGGCTTGCTGGCACAGCTGACGGCGCTGGAGCTGCACTTCGTTGAGCAACAGGGGAATCAACGCCTCGTACCGCACCCCCTCGACCTCGCCCTGGGCGTCCTGCGTCACCAGCTCCGGATAGACCATGGCCACCTCTTCGGCGAGGAGTCCGTACTGCAGGTGGCCCTGCGGCTCCTGCTTGTAGTGGAAGGCCACCGGGCGCAGTTGGTGGAGCGGCTCGCTAAGCTGGCCCAGGGGAGTGATGTCCTGCTTGTAGCGGGCCGAGGAGACATTCACCCCCAACTGGCCAGCACTGGTGATGTACACGACGCTGCCGGTCACCGCTCTGCTCTTGACGCCCGCCACAAAGGTGCGGGTTTGGGTGTTGCCCAGGCGCAGGGTGTTGGATTCGGTGGCCGTGCCCGGATGGCCGAGGTAGATGTTCCCACCGCCGCTGGTCAGCAAGGATCCGGCGCTCATACCGAGGGCGAGGTTGTTGCTGCCGGTGGTGTTTTTGTAGAGCGCGAAGCGGCCCAGGGCGGTGTTGGAGTCGCCGGTGGTGTTTAAGTAGAGCGCATTGACTCCACTGGCGATGTTGTAGTTGCCGGTGGTATTCTTGTAGAGCGCGGAGGCCCCACTGGCGGTGTTGCAGCCGCCGGTGGTGTTGTAGTAGAGCGCATTGACTCCACTGGCGGTGTTGTAGTTGCCGGTGGTGTTGTTCTTGAGCGCGTCCCGGCCGAAGGCGGTGTTATTGTAGCCGGTGGTGTTTAAGTAGAGCGCATTGACTCCACTGGCGGTGTTGTAGTTGCCGGTGGTATTCTTGTAGAGCGCGCCGCGGCCCAGGGCGGTGTTGGAACCGCCGGTGGTGTTGCTGTTGAGCGCACCATAGCCGCTGGCGGTGTTGGAGTTGCCGGTGGTGTTGAGCGCGAGCGCGGAGGCCCCACTGGCGGTGTTGCAGCCGCCGGTGGTGTTGTTTTCGAGCGCCATGAAGCCACTGGCGGTGTTGAAGTCGCCGATGGTGTTGCTGTAGAGCGCGCCGGCTCCACTGGCGGTGTTGGAGATGCCCTGGCTGTTGCAGAAGAGCGTGTTGCTGCCCAGGGCGGTGTTGGAGTAGCCGGTGGTGTTGTTGTGGAGCGCGGAGTTCCCACTGGCGGTGTTGAAGTCGCCGATGGTGTTGTAGTAGAGCGCATTGACTCCACTGGCGGTGTTGGAGTCGCCGGTGGTGTTGTTTACGAGCGCGGAGCTCCCACTGGCGGTGTTGTAGTTGCCGGTGGTGTTGTTCTTGAGCGCGGAGTTCCCACTGGCGGTGTTGTAGTTGCCGGTGGTGTTGTTTTCGAGCGCCATGAAGCCACTGGCGGTGTTGTAGTTGCCGGTGGTATTGTAGGAGAGCGCGGCGGCTCCGAAGGCGGTGTTGCGAACTCCGCCTTCGAGGTGATACGGGAGCGCCCACTCGCCGCCCGCGGTGTTCCAGCCTAAATCGCTGGCCGTCGGGTTCCATTCCGCACCGTGGGTGGGTTGTCCCAGTGCGAGGAGCAGACTTACGACCACAAGCATTGGATATAGGATTCGGTTCATGGCAGCCTCCTTGGAAGGTCCTGTTGGATGAGCACCGGACCTCAACAGAGCCGACCCCTGAGAGGTCCGCGACCGCACGTGCCAACGCCTTATCCCTGCATCACAACCACTTTTCACCGAACGATCATGGCATAGACCGGACGAGCCAGAGCCAGATGAGCCCCCTTTCTCTTCTCGCAGGGTACCAGGATCTTGCAGAAGCGGTTCCTCCACGAGTCACAGGCTTCCCCAGCCCCTCCTCGTCCGCAGGTCTCCGTCCGCGGCCGGGGAGCCAACCGGCCCTCTCCCGCGGCTCGGCCAAGAAGAAGACCGGCATCGCCATTCCCCTTCTCTCAGATCACTTCTTTGCTTTTGCCTGGCAACCGCCTTTCTTTGCCCCGTACGGTTGATAAGAAACAGTGATTCCCGGTCCTTGGCAAGCTGGAACCCAAGTGACACCCTCGCGGCTCGTTGCCCCGGTGCCAGTTCCCGGGCTGGATGAAGTGTTTCTGGCCCCAGCATCCGCTGCAGGGGCGCTATCGAAAACCAGGCGGATCAGGGTGATGGATGCGAACTTTTTGAACCGGCAGATCTGTTTCCTCCTCCATGACGAGACCTCTTTCCCACTGGATGGAAACGGCTCTTATAGGCCATCATCTCCCGTATGCCCCGGAAAGCCCAGGTGGCAAGCCTTCCAGCTCCACCAAACAAAAAGCCCTCTGGGCACAAACAACCCCCGAGGGCTTTTGCAGTCCTGAAAAGCGAAAACAGGACTTTTTCTGTCGTTATTTTCCCACTTCGATCCTACTTGAGGCCGGGGGTTTAATGCAGAGAGATTGACACGCCTCCTTCCTATTTTCTCTGAGAATCAGGGGCAGGGGAGAAAAGGTGCGGTCTATAACCCTTCGTGGCTTATCTGCCCGGCAAATAGAAACGGCACCTTTGTGATCCCATAAGCGATCTCTCCAATTCCTGTTCTCTTCCACCTCCTGCCGAGAGGCATCATCAATTTTTGTTCAAGGCCAGCAAGGAAACGGAGCCTGGTGATAAGATCGGCAGCTTGAATGGCTCCCTATCTGCTGAGACAATTACTCCTGTCCAGATTGCTTGTCAAATGGTTTCTGCCGATCTCCATTTCGCGGCCAAAGGGATTGAAAATCCCGCGCCTGAATGTAACCGAAACTGTAACCGTCAGAACCGAAAAACAGCCAACTTTTCCTCACCTATTCCAACATGGCCTTTGTAACTCGTTGATTTCTAACTATTCGTAAATGATGGAAAACCGCCTGATTGCATGAATTCGACTGAAAATCCTGGTGTGCGCAGTTCGATTCTGCGGGGCGGCACCAGTTATTTTCGAGCATCTGATAAAGGTTGCCCACTTTGGCCATCCGACTTAGGATGGCTTCTTTTTGCGCTCGCTCGGCCCGCCTACCCACTCGCCTACCCACCCCCAGGGCCTTCTGCGCTGGCAATCGGTAAACATCGCCTGCCTTTATCACCGTCGGGTTTCGCGGCGTGTCATACCCTTCTCTTGTTTGCCAGGATCGTCTCTGGTGCTAATTGATGAATGCGCTGCCAGCCATCCTTTTTTCTCGATATGTCTTTTGGCCAGTCCGAAGAGGAGTCTTGGCAGCCCGATGAAAATGCGCAGTAACTCGCCCGGAGTGAGCACTCGTCCTGCATAGACCTTGTGGAGTATCTGCCCTATCTGTCCGACCGTGTAAAATTCGAATTTTATCCTATCGCGTATCCGCTTTAAGTCCTTTAGGCTGTGCAGGTCCGAATACACGGGCCCGCCGACGGAATCACAATGATATCCGGGCGTATTTTCGACCACCTCTTTCAGCGGGGAGTATTTTTCGATCCTGAGCTTCTGGAAACTGATCGAATCCAGCTTTAACTCTTTCGCGAACGGAGCAATGTACACCATCTCCTCTTCCGTCTCCCCGATATTCCCGTAAATAAAATAGCCATGGATGTAGAAAGGATAGGAGTTTAATATCTTGAAGGCATCCCTGACCTGCTGCTGAGTAAATCCCTTATTGATCTGCTGCAAAATCCTATCATGGGGCGATTCTATGCCGACGAGAAAAATCTTGAAGCCCGCTTTTTCCGCTTTTTCCAGCAGCTTGGCATGTCGGGCGATTTCGATGCGGGTCTGGACGATGAATCGTTTCTTGATGCCGTTTTCTATGATCAGCTCGCATAGTTTTTCGCTTCTGCCGGGATTGGTGAAGAAATTGTCGTCACTGAACATCACGACGTCGGCAGTAACGCTCTTCAGCTCTTCAATCACCGATTCAAGGGGTCGCTCCGAATATGTTCTTTTCTGTCCGAGGGGGTTCAAGCTGAATGTGCAAAACTTGCAGTGATATGGACACCCTCTGGACGTGAGCACCGTGTCGAAAGTGAGATCGGTGATCCGGACGCCGTTTTGCATCCAATGGTAATCGTGCCTTCTCAGTGATCTGTCCGGGAACGCCACCCGAGATATATCCGGCAGGGTTCTGTTCTGGTTGTGAATTAATGTTCCGTTCTCCCGATACGAGAGTCCAAAAATATCTTGATAGGGAACGCCCTGCACGACCTCCCTGATGGTTTCTTCCCCCTCGCCTCGCACAATGAGATCAATATTCGGACATCGCGCGAAAAGAAATTCGACTTCTTCAGTCGCCTTTTTTCCGCCGACCACGGTGGTCACATCAGCCGGCAATCGGCAGATGAGATCGCAAATCGCTTTGAACTGGGAATTCCAGGTAATGCTGATGCATAACAGGTCTATCTCGTTTTGAATAAACTCGGATAATCTGTTGACATCCCGATATTCCTTGTCGTAGCGCAAATCAAGGAGAGTGACCTTGCCCACAAGGTCTTGCAGGTTTGTCGCGATGTATTCCAGTCCCGTGGGAGGGAAAATTCCCATCGTGGCGTTGGAATCTCTAAAATAGGGGTTTAGGGCAAGTGCATGTGCATATTTCATGGATTAAAACACCTGGGCTCCATGTATATCCCAAGGCACAAATCCCGTCAAGGAGACACCCAACTGGAGCTTGGCGCAAATGCAACTTATCTTCCGTATCCCAGGGGTCTCGCTCTATGCGCTCCTACGCCCCTGGCAGCGGGTTCATCCCTTGTGTCTACCCATTGGGTCAAAAATTGAGTATGGTGTCCCTGGAATTTCCTGGAATTTGCTCCCTGCTTTGCCCATCACAATGCATCCATCTCTACTTTTACGATCATCTCTCTACCTCCGAGTCCCTCAAGGGGAAGGGGGCCCAGGCCGGTGAGGATTCGGAGTTTCGGCCGCGACCCTATGGCCTCCTTGATTCGATCGGGGCTCTGGCATTTGGAGGACTAAAGCATCTTCTCCAACTGTCTCTTGCTGATCCCCAACTGTTTGAGGATACCTGCCAGCGTTCCTGGCTTAATCCTTCCGCGGGGCAGCGTGGTGATCACTCTCTCTTCCGTATAGACTACAAAATGCTTCCCGCCTGGTTTGACCCTGTACCCCAGCTTCTGGGCAACCCGTTCAAGGTGCTTGCCGGTGATATTCATCCCGCCTGCGCCCTTCGCTTGCCCAGCTCCTCCTCCGTGGTCAGGCACAATTCCAAGGCGTCGATGATATTATCGATCGCCTCTTGCTCCGTCTCACCCTGGGAGATAGCGGCAGGGACTTCCTTGCAAGTTACAGTATAGCCTCCCTCTTCAAGGTCGGGCGTGAGGATCACGGTGAAAGACCTTCCTCTCACCTTTATCTTTTCCTCCTTGGGGATAGATAGCTTTCTCAGCTCTCCGCGGAGTCCTTCGATGAGATGCCCCAGGGCCAGAGAGAAAACATACTGGCCTTTCAAGGTATTGAGAATGACCTTGGGATCATCCGTCAAGACGAAGAGATCCGTGCCGTTCGTCAGAAAGTGTAATTGTACTAAGGGCGCTTCGATCTCGGGAAAGTTCTTCCTAAGATAGGCCAAGCTCTTTCTGATCTTCTGCAAGCTGATCCCTTCATCACGGAGCCTTTTGGCCACCTTCAGCTGAACCAGATCCTTGAAGGAATACTCGTTCCGGGTCCCCTTCCCTCCCCCGGCTTTGGAAGGCCTGACGATTCCGCTCTTGGCCCAATGTTCCAATTGCATGCGGGAGAGTCCGGTCAGTTCCATGACGATTTTTCTTCCGAATTCCATTTGGTTTCCCTTCCTCCTTTCCGGTGAGAACCATATTGAGATGTTTAATAGCTGATTAAATTCTTCTTGTCAAGAACAATTTGGGTTGACAACCGCGTGTCGAGAAGAGCAAATGATATCCGTTGGCTTTTCTTCTTACGCTGCAGAAACGCCAGGCAATCAAACGCAAGTCAAGGATTATCTGGCCATCCTCGATTTGGAAATCGTTGGCAACATAGACCAAAGCATCACCCGTCCGCTCTCGGATTGCATCCGACGAGATGTGGTAGGGTTCGGCAAGTTTAGGGTCATGGAACGCCGACGGATGGACAAGATATTACAGGAACAGGCTTTCCGGATGACCGGCTGCGTGGAGAGACAATGCGCGCCGCACGGCAATGTCTCGGAGTGGTGCCAGGATTGGTATGGGACTTATCCCTCGTACTCGGTATCCGATCCCACCGGCCCTCCCGCTGGAGGGCACTACCGAGTGATTCGGGGAGGGTCGTACAAGGATTCACCAGCGGAACTTCGCAGCTCAAGCCGAGACAGGTAAAATTTCCTTATCCATGCGGTGGAGAGAATCGGCTTTCGCCTCGTATTGTCCGTCCAATAAAAACCTCGCCAGGGGTCTCCCATAATGGCAAGCGTATGGGACGGGGCACTATGCCTCCCTGCCTCATCTACTCTCTTTGATCTGTCCCCTCCGTTCCCATTCCCGATCGTAGATCTTCCCATCCTTAATGTATCCCGCGGGCTCTCCGTCACGATCGTAGATCCGCTCGCCCTCGATCCGGTACCGGAGACGCCGATCCTCATCATAGACCCGATCGCCTTTGATTTGTCCCTTACGCTCCCACTTCTGGTCATAGATCCGGCCATCCTTGACATGAGCCTTGAGATTCCAATCCCGGTCATAGATGCGGAGGTCATCCGCCGCGGAGCATAGGGCGCACCGGAGGATGGCGAGGAGAATGGCGAAGAGGATCGCTCTTTTCATGACGGGATCATATCGTTCTTTGAGCAGGTTACATTGCCGATCAGGCGCTTGGGTTGACGGGTGGATGATGGAGTCGCTTGTTGCGCGTTCAGGTTGGATCTCATCTTACATAGAGACGGTGGCTGCCTCTGCGGTCGGGTAGATCGAGTCAATATCCGATTGAATGGCGATGGTCCGCTGGAGCGCGGTGACGATGCCAGTCCTCCGAATAAGATGTCAGTGTGGAGTTGGCGCGGGGACAAAGAGGTTATTGCCGTGCCGGCGAATTCATCCCTTCACTGTAAGTGAGCGCAAAGACAGTATCTGTCAGCCATCGGCGGAACGACTCGTTATCGCTGAATTGCTTGAAGAGCTCCGTGTCATCCTTCATTAATCCGACGATCACCCGATCCAGTGCTTTATCGTGCTCGATGCGGGCGTTTTGCCGGTCCGAGTATTGCTTCGCGTTCTTATAGGCTGTATCGGCCGCCACCTTCGCAGGAATCTCTTGCGTGATCAGCTGGTGGACCCGATCGGCGTCGGCCCAGGGGACGTTCCCAAACTGGTCGTTGAAGGTTTTGAGAATGTTGCTCAGCCGATCGAACTCGGGCTCCGCCTTGCCCCCGCCGCCGCTGGTCGGCACCGGTTCGATTTCGGCGTCTTCGTCGGGGAGCTGAATTCTTACGGCGGCTCTTTTCTCGACCCGGTAGCTGTCCATGTCGATGGTCTCCAGGATGCCTTTGGAGAGATCATCCTCCTTCGGCGCGGGCAGCTTGGGTACAAGAAAATTCAGGAAGATCGAGAGCTTTTCCCACTCTGCATGGGTATAGGGAAGGATCGAGGCCAGGAATCCATAGGTGCGCAGAAATGCCTTGGCCTTCCCCTTGAAGTCCACCTGCCCATCCTCGTCGAGCTGGTCCTTGTAAGTCGCTACGCAGGCGTCGAGGATCGGGTCCAGTTTGTCGCGGCCGGCCCCGTTCAGATAGAAGTCCACCAACTGGTCGATCTGCGACTTCACATAGACCTGGTAGCCATCCAGGGCCGCTTTCAGGTCATGCAGCTTGTTCGGATCGGTCTCCTCGCTGAGGATCGTGGTGCGGTAGTAGTCTGAAAACGCTTCTCTGATCGTGTCGGCATCGTTCACGAAGTCGAGCACGAAGACATCGTGCTTTTGCGGATGGGCACGATTGAGCCGGGAGAGCGCCTGCACGGCCTTGATGCCGCTGAGAACCTTGTCCACATACATCGTGTGCAGAAGCGGCTCGTCGTAGCCGGTCTGAAACTTGTCCGCGCAGACGAGGAACCGGTAGGGGTCCTCCTGGATCTTGTCGCGGATCAGGTTGCTCGAAAACCCATTGAGCGAAGCTTCGGATACCCTCACCCCGCCATATTCATGCTCGCCGGAGAAGGCCACGATGGCCTGGTACGGGCTCTTGCGCTCCTGCAGATAGTCGCGGATCGCATGGAAATACTGGATGGCGCGTTCAATGCCCCCCGTCACCACCATTGCCCGTGCCTGTCCCCCAATCTTGCCGAGCCCGATCACCTGCTCGTGGAAGTGATCGACCATGATCTCCGCCTTGAGCCGGATGGCATGGTCGTGCGACTCGACGTAGCGCCGCAGCTTCTTTCTTGCCTTTTTGGTGTCAAACTCCGGGTCGCCTTCTACGGTCTTGACCAGCTTGTAGTAGCTATCAACCGGCGTGTACCTCTCGAGCACATCCAGGATGAATCTCTCCTGGATCGCCTGCTTCATGGTATAGCTGTGGAATGGGCGGTGCTTGACCAGCCCGCCTTCCGTGTAGGGTTCACCGAAGATCTCAAGGGTCTTGTTCTTAGGGGTTGCGGTAAAGGCAAAATAGCTCGCGTTGGGCAACATCTTCCGCGCTTCCATGATGCGGTTGATCTTGTCCTCGTTGGTCTCCTCTTCTTCCTCTGCGCCCGTCTCCGAAAGGGCCATGCTCATCGCCGCCGAGGTGCGCCCGCCTTGGCTGGAATGCGCCTCATCGATGAGGATGGCGAAACGCCGCCCTCGGTGTTCAGTTCCAATCTCGTCAAGGATGAGGGGAAACTTCTGGACGGTGGAAATGATGATCTTCTTGCCGGACTCGATGAACTCGCGCAGGTCGCCCGAGTGCTCAGCATGGCCTACGGTGGCGCTCACTTGTGCAAATCGCTTGACCGTATCGCGGATCTGCTGGTCAAGGATGCGCCGGTCGGTGACGACGATGATCGAGTCGAAGAGCAGCTCGTCATCCCTGCACAGGCCGATGAGCTGGTGGGAGAGCCAGGCGATGGAGTTGGACTTGCCGCTTCCCGCGGAGTGCTGGATCAGGTAGCGACGCCCCGCCTGGTGCGTGGCGGCATCCGCCAGGAGCTTCCGCACCACGTCAAGCTGGTGGTAGCGGGGGAACACCTGCTCGCGCTTTTTCTTGCCCGTCTTCTGGTCCTTCTTCTCGACGATCTGGGAGTAGTTCTCGAGGATGTCGGTGAGGCCCTGCGGGGTAAGGATGCGCTTCCAGAGGTACTCCGTCTTGAGGCCGTCCGGGTTAGGCGGATTGCCCGCCCCATCGTTCCAGCCCTGGTTGAAGGGAAGAAACCAGGAGGCCTTTCCCTTGAGTTGGGTACACATGCGCGCCTCATGTTCATCCAAGGCAAAAAGCACCGCGCAGCGCCCGAACTCGAAAAGCCGCTCCCGCGGGTCGCGGTCGCGCTTGTACTGCTGCACTGCGTCCTCGACCGTCTGCTTGGTGAGGTTGTTCTTGAGTTCGAAAGTGGCGACCGGCAGGCCATTGACAAACAGGCACAGGTCAAGGGCGAGCTGTGTCTCGTCACGGCTGTAGCGTAGCTGCCGGGTAACGCTGAAGCGGTTCTGGGCGAAATGCTCGGCAGCCTTGACGTTGCCTGGTGAGGGTGTGCCGTAAAAGAAGTCGATCGCGTGCGGGCCGTGCTTCACGCCGTGCCGAAGGACATCGATCACGCCCCGCTTGCTGATCTCGCCCTGAAGGCGCGCGAGGAACTTACGCCGTGTCGGGCCGTCTTGGTCGAGGTCAAGCGCCTCGGTCGCCTCGGGCTGCGTCTCCCGCAAGAAGGCCGATAGCTGCGCCAGGTCCACGCAGTATTCGCGGTCAAAGTCGTTCGGATCGCCGCAGAACCAGCCGCTGCCGCCGTAAGAAGCCCCCGGCTCGCGCACCACGTCTGTCTGCGAAGTACCAGGATCGCAGGGCGCGCCGGTCAGCGCCGTGCAGATCAGCCGTTCGAGGCCGCGTTCGCTGGTGTCAGTAGTCATGGACGACTCCCTGAGGATCCGGGGATGGACGTCCGCCTTTGCTAAATCCTTTGCTAAACCCTTTGCTATAAGGCCAGCAACTGCCGAAGTCTAACAAAGGGCGAAAGCCTTGTCTGGGCGCGAGTTGCGGCGATGAGACCTCATCTCTCGCTTGTTTCCCGAACGAGTTTCTTTGCTCAATCATGGAGCGCCTCGGCCAGGACCCACTTAGGATGCGACCGAGTGCCCTGATTGACGATGCTGCCAGAGCGGCGAAGTTCCTGCATAAGGTTGTGAACCTTACGCCGCTTCTGCTCCGGTGTCAGCCGGTCGGGTAGCTTCGCCAACAGCGCGTCATCGACGTCTTTGCGGCCCACCGGCCCATGCTCACGCGCTAAAGCCAGGATCAGGTCCAAGTAGTATTGCTTGTCGAATCCCCGCTCGCGGATGTGTCGGCCCGTCTCGCCGGTCGCCCTAGCGACGGCGCCTGCTACCATTAGGCTCGGATAGCGGCCCTCGACCAGGCCGGCGCCCTTCAGACGACGGTGCTCGTCCCGTCCGATGCGCTGGCCTTTTTGCACCCGGTCGAGCAGCATCACCTCCCAGAGGTCGAGATCGGTCCGCTCCATCAGTAGCCGGGTATAACGTTCGTCAAGGATCCGACCGCTGATGCTCACCGCGACGCGTCCCGGCTCGGTCAAGTCATAGTCCGGCAGCGGAAAAGAGCGCCGGCGTTGGATCTCGAACATGCGCTTGATCCCGCCGCCCTGGGTGTCGATCAGGTTCAGCTCGACCATGGCGTCCGCCAAGAACGGGTTGCGGTAGATGGCCTGCGGTGCGTTCTGCCGGATCACCGTCTCCACATCGCCGGGCAGAAAGTCACCGACGTTGGTCAGGAGCACCCGGTCGGGGAACTCGACCACGGCGATGCGACCGTGCAGGCCGTAATCCTGGTGCGCGATGCAGTTGTGTAGCGCCTCGCGGATCACCCAGGGGTCGTATTGCGTAATTTCCTGCGGAAATAGCGTACCACTCGGCAGGGCGCGCACGATCAGGTTACGGATGCGCTTCTGCAAGCGATCGCCAGCAAGCAGGAAGGGCGGCCCGAAATGCTCGTAGTCCAGCTCTCGGTCGTCTGCGTCCTTGAGCACCCATGAAATCTTCGCCACCGCGGGTGAAAGCAGCGTCGCCGACTCGGCCCGCCCGAGCAGGAGGAGCGCGGTGTGGCTTACCGCCCCTTGCTTCAGAACCCTGGTTTTGTTGAGAAAGGTGAGGTCGTCCCACCCTACCACCTCGCTCGCCTGGCCCGGATGCTTGACAACGAACTGCTCCCGCGCCTTCGACACGGCTTCCGGGTCGAGATCGGCCAGCGTGGCAGCACCGTACCCCTCACCCGACCAGTCTCGTCCTCGCGTCCAGAGCGCCCGCACCTTCTCGGGGTGCTTGGCCAACTCGGTCTTGCTGGAGCCGACGCGGATGAACGCCGTTTCGTAGAAGCTGACCGGCTGATCCCGCGCCGGACCGACCTCGAAGAGGACGACGCGACCATCGGGGTGTTCGACGATATGGGTCTCGAAGCCCGTGTTCGGGCGCAGCCCCGCCGCAAGCCAGGGTAACAGATCCTGGTTGCCCTTGGCCTTGACGGCGTAGGGATTGAACCGCGTGCCGACGACTTCGTGCGTCTCGTCGTCGATGCCAAATACAAGATAACCGCGCGGTTGGCCCGCGAGACAGGCTGTATTCGCGAGAGCGGACAGATACTCACCGAGAGCTTGGGGCTCGTAGCGGTTGCGTTTGAACTCGAACCACTCCGTCTCTGTCGGTAGAGCGCGCAGGCGGTCAATGAGCGCGATATGCCCGCTGTCGGTCACGCCCCAGCACCCTCCTCGGGGTTGGTGTTGAAGTCGTCGTCTGCATCTTCCGCGTCGTTGCTCAGGACGTCCGCCTCGTGGAGCGACTCCGCTTCCTCGGCTTCATCCGGCAGCCGAGCCGCCGCCTCGCGCACGTCGAGCTTGCCGGTGACCACATCGGCAATCAGGCGGGTGCGGAACTCGCGGAGGAGGGAGATTTCGCACTCCGCCCCTTGAGCCATGTGGCCGATCTCAGAGGTGGCGCTTCGAATGTGTTCGAGCATCGCGTGCCTCTCTGAGAGAGGTGGCACAGGCAACCGAATGTCGTAAAAGTCATCCGTGTACAGCCGCCAAAAACCCTCAACGATGCCTTTCGCCCGAATACGCAGCTCACGGCGACACGCTGGTGATCGCAGCATCGGTTCAAAGTACGCGGCTCCTTCCGGATCGGTCGGTCGGAAGACAGTGTAGTCGGGGCTGATGACTCCGGGGAACCGTGCGAGAGCAAACACACCAAGGTGCGCTTTGAGTCGGTTCAGAACGAGATCGCCGACCTTGCACAGCTTTCCCCCAGCGTAGCTCTCCGATACCAGAGTCTTGTTCTCAACAAGGTGGCTGGGCACGAGTCCCAATCGCTGACTCATCGACAAATGCTCTTCCAAACCATCAGCAGAGCGCCTATCAACCTCACGGAATAGATAACGGCAGCGCTTTACCTCCCAATGCTCGGGCACGTCCCCGAGCCACTCCACGCCGGAGGGCTTGAGGCGGACATTGGGGTCGAGGCCGCGGGTGACGGCGCGGTGGATGATGGCCTGCTTCTGCTCCTCCAGCAGCTCGATTAGCTTCTGCCTGGCGCGGATGTAGCGCCGGATCCGCCGGTCTACGTGGTCGAGGAAGCGGACGATCGCGGATTGTTCCTCTCTGGATGGGAGCGAGCAGTAGATCATCTTGAAGTGCTCAGGCCTCAAGCTCCACATGTCCGAAGTGATACCGTACGACCAGCGCTCAGCCTCCTTGGAGAACTGCGGCGTTCGGAACAGATGATGAAAGTATCGAGCGTCGTTGGCTTGCCTCAGTCGGACAACAACGTAAGCAGGGCTGACGATGCCGCGAAGGTCAGAGACACCGATGGCGCCCTGCCACGCCCGCATCTTGTTATAGGCGATGTCGCGCGGACAGACGAGCTTGTAGGCCGACTTGTCCTGATTGGAGCTGTCCTTCTTTGAACTGCCATCGAGGAGCGTACTCTGGCGAATGACGCCCTGGGTGATCGTCACCGACAGCATCTGTTCGTCGGGGTACTCACGCTCTATGACTTCCGCGAACAGCGCCCGATTCGGCAAAACCTCCCAATGCGCCGGCACCTCCCCCAGCCACCGCACGCCGGAGTCCTTCATCGCGGGATAGGGCTTGAGATCGGCGATCATCGGCAGTCTCCTACGCGCGTCGAGACGCACTCATCCAGCTTCCGATGCAGCAGCGAGATCAAAGAGAGGTAATCCGCTGCGTCGTCTTCCCCCTCCCACAGGATCTTCGGTTCGTGTGCCAGGGGATTCCGTACCGCCGCGAAGCAGCCCTTCAGAAGTGCTGCGAAGCCTTTGTGCTCTGTCTTCTCGGTCTGAGATCGCAGCGTGTTGAACGCGAGAACCGGGCGCTCGATCGAGAAGGCCCGGTCCACGAGCGCTGCCCCGTCTGCGTCGACTCCGGACAAATCGCGGATCCTTTGCGCGAGGCCCTTGGTAGCCTCGAAGACCGCGTGAAAGTAGTTGTCCTGCAACAGTTCGGTGCGGCAGTACTTCAGCACCTCGGGATGAATGCGTCTCCCCTGGAACTTGGCCCGAATCGTTTGGACCCTCTTCTCGGCCTCATCGAGCGTTTGGGCGGCTTTGCACCGGCGGAACTTGCCATCGGCGCCGTACTCGAGACCGGAGAAGGATAGAATCGTGTCAAGTTCCCGTCGACGCGTCTCGAACTCTTCGCTCCGCCCGACAAATCGCGCCGGAATCAGGAAGGACTGGATGAAATCGATTTCCTGGTTCGCACACCCATGTTTCCTTTGGCAGTCCAGGAAAACCCAATAGAGGCGCCGCCATTTCGTGGACTCGCCGGAGCCATCCACCAGCCCACGATCATTCAGCACGCGGGTAATGTCCGTTCCAGAACCGCACTCGCCGAGCAGTCGTGCCAGAGCCTCGATCTGGCCTTCCGGGAATGAGGGCACGCCACTCATCTGGAGGTGCCCCCAATGATCTCGTCCAGCAACCCCTCGGTATCCTTCTCCAGCGCCAGGATGTCGGCGCGGATCTCTTCGAGCATGCGGAGCGGTTGCGGTTTGTAGAAATATCGGCTGAAGCTGATCTCGTAGCCTATCTTGTTGTTTGATCCATCAATCCAAGCATCAGGGGCATAGGGCAGGACTTCACGACGGATGAAGGCTTCGATGCCACCCTCTTCGAGCAGCGGCACCTGCTCCGTATCCCGCAGATCGGTGTCAGGCTCGTACTCGACGACGACTGGCTTGCCTTCGATGGTGGCCGCGAATAACCCGCGCAGCGGGTCGGCGGCCGTTCCCTTCTTGTAAATCTTCTTGATGACCGGCGGTGCATCGTCCGCGCGTTCGGCGCTTTCCTTGAGAGCCTTGATCTCCTTCGGGGAGGAGACGCGGTTGGGATCAATGCCCTTGAGCCGCAGCGGCCGCTCGACTGTCACCTTCCAGTAGCCGAAGGCGGCGTTGGGGAAGATCTTCGACCGCTCGGTTTCCTTGAAGGCGAGGAAGGTGTCGCAGATCGTCTGGATGTCGGCGTCCGACAGCTCGCAGTTCTTCTTGCCGAGGTTCTTGCGCAGCGGCTTGAACCATTGCGTTGCGTCGATAAGCTGGACCTTGCCGCGCCGGTGCTCGGGCTTGCGGTTGCTGAGCACCCAGATGTAGGTCGCAATGCCCGTGTTGTAAAACATGTTGAGCGGCAGGGCGACGATGGCCTCGAGCCAGTCCTTCTCGATGACCCAACGGCGGATGTTGCTCTCGCCCTGGCCGGCGTCGCCGGTGAAGAGCGACGAGCCATTATGCACCTCGGCGATGCGGCTGCCAAGCTTCGTGCCGTGCTTCATCTTGGAGAGCATATTGACCAAAAAGAGCATTTGCCCGTCACTGGAGCGGGTGATAAGGGAATATTCCGGATCGCCCGCGTGCTCGATCAAGAACCGGAGGTCTTTGATCCCATCCTTACCCCCCATGCGATCGAGGTCGCTTTTCCAGCTCTTCCCGTAGGGCGGGTTCGAGAGCATGAAGTCGAACTCGCGCGAGGGGAAGGCGTCGTTCGAGAGCGTCGAGTGTTCCGGCCCGCCCACGATGTTGTCGGCCGCCTCACCCTCGCCCTTAAGCAGAAGGTCCGCCTTGCAAATCGCGTAGGTCTCGGCGTTGATCTCTTGCCCGTACAGGTGAGTGGCTACTTGCTTGCCGTGCTCCCTGGCCAGCTGCTGCAGCGTCTCCTCGGCCACGGTGAGCATGCCCCCTGTTCCGCAGGCTCCGTCGTAGAGCAGGTTTGTGCCCGACTCGACCTTGTCAGCGATGGGAAGGAAGACGAGCTTCGCCATAAGTCGGATGGCATCGCGCGGTGTCCAGTGCTCGCCGGCCTCCTCGTTGTTCTCCTCATTGAAGCGACGGATCAATTCCTCGAAGATCGTGCCCATTGCGTGGTTGTCGAGGCCGGGGTGTTTTGCAGAGCCGTCAGTGTTGAGGACCGGATTCGGGCTGAGATTAACGGAGGGGTCGAGGAACTTCTCGATCAACGTGCCAAGGGCATCGGCTTTGGAAAGCCGCGGGATCTGGTTGCGAAACTCGAAGTTGTCGAGGATCTCCTGGACGTTGGGGGAGAAGCCATCGAGGTACGCCTCGAAGTCGGCCCTGAGCTGCTGCTGGCTTGCTCGCGCACGGAGATCCCGGAGCACGAACTTCGAGTTATTGTAGAAGGCCTGACCGGATGCCTGTCGAAGCGCCGCATCCTGGTGAACGATGCCCGCCTTGTCGAGGGAGGCCTTCAAATCGAGGACGGCCTGCTTGGTCGGCTCCAGGACGGCATCGAGGCGCCGCAGCACCGTCATGGGCAGGATCACATCACGGTACTTACCACGGACATAAAGGTCGCGCAGCACATCGTCCGCAATGCTCCAGATAAAATTGGCAATCCAATTGAGTTGGCTTTGGTCCATTTCAGATTCCGATCGCTGCCAAGTTGGCGTTGCCCACAGGCGATATGCCGTACACCAAGCCTTGGTCGTCTTTGAGCGGCTCACTCCCTGCCTGTGCGTATTACGGCAAACAGGTCGCCCCGCATTCTTGGATTGGGCTTCCTCCAGACCCCGCCTCGCGACGACGCCCTTGCCCTTCTCCTAGCCTTCGGCTCCACCCTTCGATCCCCTCTCAGGGTAAACTCACACCTGGTACGGGGACTTTCACCCCGTTCGTTCTGGGCCATGCCTGGCACACACGATAAAGCTCAGCGGCGGCGTTAGCCGTCCGCCGGAGCGCCTTGTTCGGTTTCTCTCTTCGACACAAGAGACTGACTCGCCCACCTGGCGTAAACGAAGTCAAAGAACCCATCGACTGGTTTGGACCCGCAAACAGGGGCGATCTCTTGTCCAGCTCGTGTTAGGAGCAGCTTCCCCAAGCTCAGCTCATTCTCAGCGTCCTTGGGAAACGTTAGTTCCACCGGTCTACCGTAGTAGGAGACAGTAACTTTCTTCGGCATCTTCAAACGCCGAAATCCTGCGATGTTATTGAACTGGACAAATCCAAGACTTTCGAGATGACCAAGAGTATTGAAATTGATATCGTGGCGGTTGTAAACCTCGTCCTGAACGTCATACACGAGCGGGACGATCTCACCTATCATCCAACCGAAGCTGCAAAGGCGCATAAACAACTCTGCATCGCCCTTATCTAAGTCAGCCAACAAGTTGACGGTTTTTCTGGAGAACGCGCCGGGTGAATTCGCTTCGCCAGCGAGGACTCGCGACCAGAGCTTCTGCATATCATCATCAGAGACTATTCGGCACTTGTCGAAGAAGTTCGTGATCCAATCGTCCTCTACATTCTGTGGCGAGGAATCTTCCTTAAGGTGCGGGAGTGCCTTCAGGGTGATGTCTTCAATGTTTGACTGCCTTTTCGCTTCTTCCTTAAGGAAGCGGTGCATCGCCCGCCGGTGAAGATCAGTGACCTGAATCTGAGATTCCGCTCGAATCCTCTCCGCTTCGGCTTCAGCTTTTGCGACTCGGACAATCTGGTAGGGCTTGAAGATACCCCCCACAGCATCCGAGATCTTTTCAATCAGTACGGTTGCTGGCTTCGTAAGGTCGCCGAGTTTAACTAATGGGTTCTCAGCCATGGTAACGTCACGCTTCATTTACGTTTTGCCCGCCCCGGGCAAAACTTAAACTGGAATCGCTGGTTAGCCGTTTCCCTTGTTACCAGTGTTTGAATCGTCGGGTCCAAGCTGTTTGAGGAAATCCATTTGCCCGAGGGCCGTTCTGCGCCTCATGAAATACCCCTTTTCCTTGTCGCGCAAGTCCTTGACCTGCTGGATGAGAGCGGAGAGAGGTAACCTCTCGTTGGGCTGTTTGACCGCGCTGATGGCGATACGCTTTATGTTGTTGTAGAAGACGGGATTCGCAGCCTTGCCTGCCCTTGGCCTGAAAAGCCTCGTGTTGAGGTCTTGAGGATAATCCTTGTTCATGGCGATGCGAAGTGGGTCTTCGTCGAACTGATAGGTTTGGATGTCGTCTTGGAGTATGTCACTGGTCGAAGCCAGATAAGTCTTAAACGGCCGCACCCGCGCTATCGACTTGTCTGGGGAAGGTTCCATGAGCATAACCAGGAGGGGTTTCGTATTGAGGTTCAGGATGTAACGTAGATTCGCGAGGATCGCCTGCTGTTTGCTGACCTCATTCTCATTTAGCACGTTGTAGCACATAAGAATATCGGTGTTGATTAGTACAGCGTGTTGCTCGGCAAATCGGCGCTCACAGGGCTGTGTAAGGTCGGCGCTGATTTTGAACTCCTTGATTGAGACTTTGCGGAAGAAGTCCTTGACTAATGTGTTGACGTACAAGTGCCTCACCTCGTCCCATTCACCCACCTTCTCGATCGTCACGAGGTTCAGTCTGCGGATGACCTGCGTCTTCTCGTTGAAGTAGTGGAGGATACCGAAGACCTCGACTGCCGCAGCCCCTCCGAGGATCGTTAGAGTAAGCTCTCCGTCCTGTGGCTGCGGGATATTTGCCGAGGACTTCTGGCCGATCTGCCGGAGCTGGTAGTACGGGAGGTAGGCATGCCGCTCTCCGAATGAGGCAAGATAACCGGCGCGGTTCTTCTTGAGCCTGTAGTTGATCTTGGAGGGCATCTTCACTTTGAAGGTGTAGAACTCGCGGATGTAAGCGATCGCGTCCCGCGTCTTCTGAACGTAATGGTCACTGAGCGTGTTGCTCTGAGACTCCCACGTTCGTGCCAAAAGGATCTCGAATTCAGCCATGAAGGATCGCTGTGCAACTTTGGTCATGCGTTCATCTGCGTTCGGCTAACATACGGCTCAGTGGGAGCCGGTTTTTTGGCGATCCACTGCAGCCGATGGTTATGAGCCTGTTGCACAAATCCCTTGCAATGGGATAAAGACCGCGTAGTATAAGGCCATCGCAGACCAAAGGAGACGCCGATGGCCTACAATTTCATCGAATGCAATCGTGATCAGCTCTATCTTCT
>Ga0315289_10005262_pt1 | contig 19153 bp, 14 predicted proteins | sample YL17G11_40_MG_FD_203452 | JGI IMG/M metagenome (GOLD analysis project Ga0315289, IMG submission 203452) | Sediment microbial communities from Yellowstone Lake, YNP, Wyoming, USA - YL17G11_40 | ecosystem: Environmental > Aquatic > Freshwater > Lake > Sediment | place: USA: Wyoming | collected...
CAAATGATGCGTATAAATATTTGATACCGTTTGCCTTTTCCATAAAGTGATAATTACCGCTGCAAGAACATTGGGATGTCTACCTTTTCACGCGTACGTTTGCTCGTGATAAAATGATCCAACAATCTGGACAATCGTTTAATCAGTGCGGCTACGAAATATTATAAATCTGAAACCTGCATCGAAATATGAACGTATCCTTAGATGCCCGTAGTGTTTATCCCACTCCCCGGATTGGAGATCGGCTTGCAGTTTCGATAAACATTGTACTACAACTGCGGGAGAAGCCAGAGCAAAACCCGATGTATTCTGTCTCATTTCCGCTTCCAGATACATCTCAGGTCTGTTCCAAGCTGAACACATATTTTTGTCCGTCAAATCCGGCGGCAGTGGAAATGGCTTGATCATTCTTGACCATTTACCGATACCCGCAATTGTGTTAACCACTGCCAATAGTGGAGGGAAGCTACGCAGTACATGTTGCGCAATCTCCGGGAAATAAGTATCAAACCAGAAGTCCTCACTCTCCCGCGGATCCATCGTGAAAACCACAACCGGTCCTTTCGGACAAATGCGAGCTATCTCTTTAGCAGCGATCTCGATATTAGAAAAATGATGAATTGCCAGAATAAGTATAACCCCGCTGACAGAGTCATCCTTCAGAGGAATCGATTCGGCAGTTGCCATAATCCATTCCACATTATTGTTGGGCTTTGCCTGCCGTCGCATTTCTTCGGATGGTTCGACTGCCTTGATTCTGTAGCCAGTTTCAGCAAGGGCATTGGCATAGTTGCCGGTGCCCGCACCGATGTCGGCAATAACCGAGCCCTTTGGCAAGCCTAACAATTCTCTGATAACCGCCGAAATGCGAGGATCGGCAGTCCGATTTTTGTTGTAGTTCTTACCTATTGAGTTGTACACAACATTATTCATTGATAACCTTGATTACAGGTATTTCCGACTCACAAGGCACATCGGTTTGGCACAAAGCGCATCCTTCGATTTTCGAATGCAAATCAAGCAATTCATCTATTACAAATAAGTTCCCTGACCGATTCCTTGCATAAGCATGCGCTATAAAGTTGGAATTAATTTGCTCCATTGAAACACTTCTTTAGCTTCATTTGCATAGTTATTATATTAAAAATGACTTGACCCCAACTACTATCAAATTTCCCCTTTGGCAGCCATTTCTATCTCTCGAATGGAAGGCTCGAAGATATGACTAAGTGCGCGGCTTTAGCCGATCTTCCACCCTTACTTGACTGACTATATGTACCCATCCGCCACATTTTACTCCGACGTCCGTGCAGCCAAATCTGCATCCGACCGGTCTATCAGCGCTTTCATGAGTGGAGATAGCTCCCTGTTCACTGCTTCCTGCTCTGCCATGTCCTCAGATGAGGATGAAACCATTGCGTCGGCCAGCACGACTCCGTCCATATGCGCCGGGGCAATCCCCATGAGCGTCAAGACTGTAGGGGCGATATCCGCAAGCCTAGCCGGGCTGTCCAGAATCACGCCTTTCTTCACACCTGGTCCGGTGATCACCAGCGGGATATGCTGGTTGGACCATGTCACCGTGTCGTGGCTGCCCGGCATCACCCACAGTCCAAAAGCCTTATAGTCCTGCCTCCAATTTTCTGCTACGACTATGAAAATGTCGGGGCTTTTCTCTGAGGCGTAGGTAGAGGTAAGATAGCGGTAACATTTGTCCAGGTCACCAGTGATGCTCAAAGCGGTCGTTGGGGACGGCAGGTATTCATATATCCCTGCATTCGCCCCAGAGACAATGTGCTGAAGATAATAGACCCCGTGTATTCCCGGCATTTTGGCCTTGGCGATTTTTTCGGCCACTTCCGCTGTCCTGGCCTGGTTCCATAGGTAGAATTCGGGTTGCTCGTTCCCTTTTGTGCCGGATTCCGCCACAATGCTGTTGATCTTCGATTGGCTAATAAAATGCGCCGAGGGGTTCATGCCGTGATCGGATGTGATTACCCAGACTGTCCGGTCATAGACCCCGGCTTTTTTATACGCATCCATGAGGCGGCCCACCTGCTGGTCGGCCATGCTGACCACTTTGCCCATAACCTCAGGATGGTTTATGCCGCCGCTAGCATGCCCGGCCTCGTCGGAATCAGGAAGATTGATAAGCATGATCTGCGGCTTTTCTTTCTCGAATAGCTTGATAGCCAGATCCATAGCCCAGGCATCACTGTCATATTTACCGGACTTCTCGCGGGTCAGGCCCGGATCGTTCATTATATCGGCGGGCGCCAGCTTACCCCGCACCCCACTGGGGGTCAGCTGGGTGTTGGCTATATGAGCATAGTCCGTGACATCGCCGGACTTGCTGTAAAGTATATAGTCCGCACTTTCCGCCCCAAGGCCGGCAGCGGCATAGAACTTGTCAGAACTAATGGCGGCAACCTTGGCTTCCGGGTGGGACTTCTTGAAGAGCGTGCCGATGCTGGTCGCGCCAGACCTTTCGATCAGGCCGGTAATATAGCCGTTTCTTACGTTATTCCAGCTGGTGGGGGACTCGCCCGTCCGGTTGGATGGGTCCCTCCAGCCAAAACACATGATGCCGTCGTTTCTGGGGAATGCGCCAGTCGCCATGGTTGTGTGCCCCGGCGGCGTGTCGTTGCGCAGTTGCCCGACCCAGGCGCGGTCGTAGCTCACCCCCTCTTTCATCAGCGCCTTAATGTTGGGAATATCTGAAAACGAAAAATAATCCGGGCGGCAGGCATCTATAGATATCAATACCAGGAAATCCGCCACCCCCGGCTGCGCCTGCGGCGGCACAGGTTGCGGGACCGTAGTCGAAGCCGCCGGAGCAGACGGGACCGCGGGTTTCGCGGCCAGTGAGTAAATACAGCCGGATAGGAGCAGTGCGATAATTACGGCCGTGTAAAGAGCGATGGCCAACCCGTTTTTCATTTCAAAATCCTTCAAATTACGGACTTACTGGTCCGCCGTATATATTATGTTAACTTATATTTCAATCGATCAATTGGAGGAAATCAATTTTTTATAGGTCTCACCCCAACCGGACAGCTTGCCCGCGGCCGCGTTGGTGTAGGCTTCGCGGTTGTCCAGCTGGCGCAAGTGATTATAGGTCAGGTTCTTAGTGGAATCATCGTAGTTCACATAGCCGAAAAGATAGGTAGACCAGAATGGCGAAATAAATTCATAGCCGTAGCATTTCGCCAGCTTCACCACAACCTGCAGGAACTTGCTGTCTACGGGTTCCCAGAAACTGAAGACGTCCCTTCCATATATGGTCGCCTGGGTAGCCATCTTGCCAAGGTCGCCCATCTCGCTGTCTTTGACCTTGTACAGTCCTACCTCCGCCAGGGCCAGCCCCTTGTTACTTGACCTGGCAATGTCGGCGGCATCCACCACTCCCTGCAGATAATCTATTGGATAGATATGCATATCGATGTAATCGAGCTCAAGGATTTTTACCAGTTCCCTTATATAGGCCGCCTGGCTCCAGGTGCCTGTGCCCGAACCCAGCAGCGTCCCACTGTGCTCCAGTCCTGTTATGATGAACCGGGTGGTATCGGCAAACTGGGCCGGCGTTTGATTTATCCCGGTGTTCAAATTCTCAGCGCCGTTCGGTTCATTGGCAACCGTCAGATAGTCGGGGCGCAGTTCCCTGATTATCGTCGCACACGTCTGCCTTTTCCCCTGCCTGTACTTATCCAGAGTGAGGCCATTGAAGTTGTACTTAAGATCAGTGAACGGAGAATTGAGGAATAGATTGCCGTTGGCAATGAAGACCGCCAGCTTTCTTGCCCTGCACTCCTGGACCAGCCTTTTGTAGAATTTTATATACGCATCAGTGTTCGGGAAATCCGGCATAAAGAACGGGTAGTCGATGGCGATTTTGACGCCCTGGATGCCTATCGACTTAAACGTGTCCAGCCAGAAAATAATGCCTTGGTAATATGTCTCATTGAGCAGACGCTCCCCGACACTGCAGTTAGCTGCCAGCAGCTCCGCTGCGTAAATAGTCTTCCTGTTTGGATCAGGATTGCAGTTGGGATCCAGGGTCCGTTCGAATTTATCCAGCTTCTGCGAAAGAGAATCGTAAAGCGCCTGGTATTCAGGTGGAATGGGATCTGCCACAGCGGCGGTAAGCTGTACCGCCGATGGTGCGGTTGGGGGCACCATCGCCGAAGGGGGTTGAGCCCTAGTTTCCGGGGCTTTAGGCGGAGCCGAGGCGAGGCCGCAACTGATCAGCAACACTGCGACTGCAGCCAGGAAGACAGTTTTCACCTGCCATCTCATGCTCATTGAATAATATCATCCCGTCAGCTCGTTGACAAAGCGAATGGTCAAAATCCGGCAGTGTATAATTATCGTGCAGTTTATCCAGTTACCACATTTCGTAATCCATTTGAGCGAGATAAGAACAATATATAAACCTTCCAAGCGCGACTTATTATTCGATCTCAAATAAAGCCATCTTCCCATTTCCGTCTTCAGCATATATCTGGATATTATAAACACTCTTTGGAACGGCATCACAGTCAGCTGCGTTGGCTATGCAACAAAGTGTGATGTGCATGGTAAGATTTACATTAGGGCCAATGTTGCTTCGGCACCTACCAGGTGTCCGTTTTGCCGATGTGTGATTTCTTGCATAAGCATCTAAATATTTAGTGCATGTTCTTTACTTTTAGTCCACGCAGTCATCCCATTGAACGTCATTCCACGCGTACGGTTTGAAAGTAAATATCTTGAATTGAGCGCTGTGCTTGTGTGACTTCCTTAAGAAGTGGTATAAATACCTGTGGCAGGCCAGTGTTAAGGAGTGGTGTTGTATGAAAAATGTAATTCTGTATAACCTTCTGATTTTTATTGTATTATTGGTCACAGTAAGTACCATAACTGCGGGATGTACTCTCGGGGAGCACTCAGCCCAGCAAACCGTAAATCAGCAAGAGGCTCAGCAGATCGCCTATGATGCCACTATATACGGCTTCCCGCTGGTTATTATGGATCTGACCCGGCAGGTCCTCACAGCAGTCCCCGCACCCAACGCGAACGGGGCACCGGTCAACCAATTCGCAAATAAGAAAGTATTTCCTGATGCGACATTTACCAATGTAGTAAACCCTAATGCTGACACGCTTTATTCATCAGCCTGGATTGATACCGCGAAAGAACCTGTTATCATTTCTCTGCCAGACACCCAGGGCCGCTACTACCTGATGCCCATGCTTAATTACTGGACGGATGTTTTTGCCTCGCCCGGCTCACGGACTACAGGCACCAGATCTGGCAATTATGCCATCACCGGACCGAATTGGAGTAGCAAATTACCTGAAGGCATCACAGAAATGAAGTCTTCGACCAGGTGGGTCTGGATAGTCGGTCGCTTCGCCTGTACCGGTCCTTCAGACTACGAGGCCGTCTGGAGACTTCAGAACCAGCTGAAACTAACACCGCTCTCTGCCTGGGGCACCAATTATGTGCCGCCGACTAATGTCCCTGTCGACCCTACTGTCAATATCAAAGTCTCTCCTCTAAACCAGTTGCTGTCTCTGGATACGGTCAACTTTTTCAACTATATCTGCCGGTTGCAGGTGGACAACCCTCCCTATGAAGCAGATGCTCCATTACTGGCCAACCTTGCAAAGATAGGCATCAAGACTGGAGCTGACTATAAGTCGTATTTTGCCGGGCTGGATGATAGTGTTAAATCAGCAATTCAAACCGGCTATCAGTCCGCTCTGGCCAAAATTCCTGTAGCAAACCTGGGGAAAACAAAAAACGGGTGGCAACTCCCTTACGGTACCGGCAATTACGGTACTGACTATATGTTGAGAGCAGTTACAGCTTATCTGGGGCTGGGCGCTAATTTAATTGATGATGCTTTCTATGCCTCAGCATCAACCAGCAGCGATGGGGCTAAATTTTCCAGCGCTAACAAATATGTAATTCATTTCAATAAGAATGAGATACCGCCGGTAAACGGCTTCTGGTCGATTACTATATATAATGAAAAAATCCTGTTTGCAGCCAACCCGATCAATAGATACTGTCTGGGCTCATTAAGTGATCCGCCTCTGACAAAGAATCCCGACGGCTCAATTGATCTTTATGTACAGCGCGATTCGCCTGACTCTGCTAAGATACCCAACTGGTTGCCAGCTCCTGCCAGCGGCGGTTTTTCATTGACACTGCGACTGTACTGGCCGCAGAAGCAGGTAGTAGACAAGTCCTGGATACCTCCGGCAGTACGACTTATTGAATAGAGTGACCTGCTCCCTGAAAATCAGTCCTTAGCCTGGAAGACTAGCGAATACCTTAGTCCTATGATTTTTATTATGGATGAACATACATACCGATGTTTGTGCAGTGGTAGTTGTTTTCGTGTTTTGCAGCGTTCAGTTAGAGTAACAGGATTTACCCGGCAGCTTTTAACCAGTGCACGTGCGGTGGATATTTAGTTCAGAGCTGCTTTTTACCAGCGCAATCTCACGTTCAATTGTTGTAACTGCATTCCGCACGGGCAGAGGTTCATGGCTTTTTTATGGTTATATGGCGAAGCCGAGGGGATTCGAACCTTTGATTTCATTATTTTGGCAAACTAGTCCGCGTTCTTGACTTGATAACTTATGAATAATATACTCTGGATGCCGCAAGGTCACCCGATCGGGATTGACTTATTGGAGCAAAGCCGGGTGGTAAGATCAACAGCAGGTGCACGACCAATATTGCCTTTGTTGAAGAAGATACGTAATGGATCTGAACTTAGCGGGTAAGACAGTGATAGTTACCGGGGGCAGCTCAAATATTGGCCGTGGGATAGTCTTAGCTTTTGCCAGGGAAGGTACTAACGTGGTGATCGCCGATACAGACGATGCCCAAGGGCGGGGGGTCGTTAAGGAAGCTGGCGATCTAGGTGGTAAGGCTGTTGTCGTCAGGACTGATGTGACTGATATCATCTCGGTAAATGCAATGGTGAAGCAAACATTAGAAGAATTCAGCAAGTTAGATATACTGGTCAATAATGCCGGTTGGTGTATGGACAGGCTCTTTATTGAACAGCCAAGGACTGAATGGGAGAAAGAGGTAAGCATCAATTTCTGGGGAGTCGTCAACTGCACCAGGGCGGTATTGGATCACATGATTGAGCGGAAATATGGCAAAATCATCAATATCGGTTCTGATGCAGGCAGGGTGGGAGAATACAGGGAAGTGGTCTATGCGGGAACCAAAGGCGGCGTCATCGCCATGTCAAAAGCCCTGGCCCGGGAAGTGGGACGCTATGGAATAAATGTTAATGTCATTTGCCCGGGAGTCACTATTCCCAAAAACCCAGAGCATGCCGGCGAGTTGAGTATGTGGAAAGGGGAAATGGCACAGGTATTCACCCCGGAGGCCCAAGAGCGAGCGGCCAAAGCATATCCCTTACGCAGGTTGGGAACACCCGAGGATGTTGCTTACCTTACTGTCTTTTTAGCTTCGGGATTGGCTGATTTCATAACCGGCCAAACCATCAGCGTCAGTGGTGGTTATACAATGATTTAGAGGGAGATTCCGGAATGAAGGCTATCGATGTTCACGTCCATCCCAGCACAGCAATGTTTGACCGCAAGCGCATGTGGGGGCCTGAGATGGCAGAGCATGTCTCTAAATACTATGGGGTTGAGTACAAAGTCAAGACAGATGAGGAAATGGCTCAGGATTTCAGTGAGCTGGATCTAAAGGCTATCCTTATTGGCTGGGATACAGAGAGCGTGAGCGGAATTGACACCAGGAATACAAATGACGAGGTCGCCAGGCTTATTAAGAAGTTTCCTGACGTATTTATCGGCGGCTGGGCAATGATTGACCCGTGGAAAGGCAAGGCGGCTATAGAGAAACTGGAAAGATGCGTTAAAGAGTTGGGATTGATGGGGCTTAAGTTCCAGCAAGCGCTTCAAGCTTTCTTTCCCAACGATAGTCGTTTTTACCCACTCTATGAGAAATGTGTCGAACTCAAAATACCTGTTTCCTTTCACACCGGGACCACCGGTGCCGGGGCGGGTATGCCGGGTGGTCATGGAATACGACTCAAGTATACTAAGCCAATCCCCTATATAGACGATGTGGCAGCGGATTTCCCTGAATTGACCATAATCATGATCCACCCTGCCTGGCCTTGGCCTGAAGAGCAGATAGCCGTTTTGATTCACAAAGGGAATTTATACGCTGACCTCTCTGGCTGGGCACCGAAGTATTTCCCCGAATCTATCAGACGAGAAATTAACGGGCGTCTCCAGGACAAGTTCATGTTTGGCTCCGACTACCCAGAGATACCACCCAAGCGCTGGCTACAGGAGTTTGAAAGCGGTGGCTACAAGCCGGAGGTTATCGAAAAGGTTCTTTATAAAAACGCCCGGCGGATTCTCAAGCTCAAGGCGTAGTAGTTTTTACGCTTTCACTGTCTGAGGCAATGAGTCCAATCGTTGTCTGAATCAAAAGGATGCTCCCCCACTTGTATTGCTTTCAATTAAATCAAGCGCCGAACGGTAAAACTGAGGATAAAATCGGAGTTCTACCTGTTGATACCTTCTGGTGGAGCTAAGGGTACGGTAGACAGATGGTATGATGAAAGGCGTCCGATTCTGCGATAAGATGAACTAAATATCGTTAGAGGGAGGTAAGTTATGTTATATGCAGGAGTGGACGCTCACAAACGGTACTCGCAGATCGTGGTCACAAATGAGACAGGTCATAAAGTGGCACAGACATCTTTACAAAATGACCTGGTTTCCTTCCAGGATTTCTTCGTAAAACTGAATCAACCTACAAAAGCTGTGCTTGAGGCAGGGCGTACCTGGGGAATTATTTGGACTGCACCCCTAAGGCTGGACACAAAGGGTTAGTAGTTCCCGGCGGTGATCTTCCCTGTTTTCTCCTCTGAGTATTTCCTCAGTTTAAGGCTGCGGAGAAGTCGGCGTTCTTGGTCTTGATGCCTTCCCTCGTATTGGCAGACCTTCGCCCCGAGGGAAACTCGATCACACGCTTGATGGTGCAGTTCCTTTCTCCAGGGGTGGACATTCATGTCCGCCGAACAAAACGGGCAGGTTTAAAAACCCGCCCCTACGTTCGCTGCAGTATTAAACGTTTCCAAATTAGCGCATAGATTTGACATAAGGCAGGATAAATATAAAGATATATGAAGCATTGTATTGCGGAGGGATTCGGGGCTATAAAAATTGCCTGCAAATTGGTGAAAAATCGGCTGCGACGGTTAAAATAGATTGACGATGAGAGTCCTCATAGTTGATGACAGTGCCAGCAATGTAGATTTCCTGGAGCAATTGCTCAGGGGAAAAGGCTACGATGTTATCTCCGCTACCAACGGCGAAAAAGCCCTGCGCAAGCTGCAAAAAGAAACCGTTGACTTAATTATTTCTGACGTAGCCATGCCCGTCATGGACGGGATCCGCTTCCTGCAGGCTTGCAGGGAAGATGCCCGGTTGAAGAATGTCCCTTTCATGCTGCTAACGGATACTCGTTTCAAGCAGCAGGATAAAGACCTTGCTATTAAGCTGGGCGCCATGACCTGCAGACGTAAAAAGGATGAGCCGGACGAACTGGTAAAGGTCATCGAAGAGGCCGTTGCTGCAAAGCCCGTGCCAAAAAAGAGAGGCAGGAAGCCGCAGGTAAAGCCTGCGGTCGAAAAGCGCGATGATCCTCTGAATCTGTTCACGCATAGCCTTGTGCAGAAGCTGGAAAATAAGATGCAGGAACTCGAGATAGAGATCGCCGAGCGCAAGAAAGCGGAAGTAGCACTCCGCGAAAGCGAGGAGAGGTTTCGCATAGGCTCTGCCAGTGCCAGCGATCTAATCTGGGATTGGAACATCGCTACAGGCAGATTGGACTGGTTCGGCCAGATCGACGAGATGCTCGGCTATAGCCCGGGGGAGTTCCCGCGCACCATCGAGGCCTGGGAGAAATCCATCCATCCCGATGACCGTGGACGTGTAGATGCAATCCTCGAAAAGCATTTGAAAGAAGGGACTCCTTATGAAGAAAAATACCGCGTGGTGCGTAAGGACGGCAACGAGCGGTACTGGGTAGATCGTGGCATTACTATGTATGATACAACGGGCAAACCCTACCGCATGGTTGGCGCCTGCACTGATATTACGGAACGTATACAAGCGGAAGAAAGGGCAGTGATACGCCGTGATCTTGTCAAATCCCTGGTTACAACGGTGAACCTCGATGATGCGCTCAAGCTCTGCCTAGATGCAGCGCTCAAAATAACGGGCATGGACAGCGGCGTTATCTACCTGGTTGATGAAAGGACAGGCGGATTGCGTGCATCCGCCCAGAGGGGTTTCTCCGAGGATATCGTAAGTAGATATTCAAAACTGGGGGCGGATTCCGCCAATGCCCGCCTTATCATGAAGGGACAGCCGCTATATGTCCGCAGGGAGGAGTTTACAACGCCCTTTGATGAGCAATTCAGCCCGCAGGACTTCTCGGTGGCAGCAGTTATTCCGGTAAAGCACGCGGACAGGGTCATAGCCTGTCTCATTATAACCTCTCGCAGCCTTAATGACGTGCAGCCAATCGCTCGCAGCTCGCTGGAAACAATAGCTGCGGAAATCGGCAGCTACATCGACCGCATAAAAGCCGGGGAAGCCTTACGGGCAAGCGAGCAGCGTTATCGCTTTATCGCCGATAATACTGCCGATGTCATCTGGGCAATGGACAGTAAGCTCCGGTATACCTATATCAGTCCCTCGGTGACCCGCCAGCGCGGCTACACGGTCGAAGAGGCCATGGCATTGAACATCACCCGGGTGCTGACCCCTGACTCACAGGACACCGTTCTCAAGCATTTGCAGGCAGAGGTGTCGCCCGAGGCGGGGGTACGGTCAGGAAGCATCAGCACTTTCACGCGGGAAATGGAAATGTCCCGCAAGGACGGGACCACGTTCTGGACTGAAACCTCGTTCACCCTCCTGAGAACGGCTGACGGTGAGTTTGCCGGCCTGCTGGGCATCTCACGCGATATCACCGGGCGCAGGCAGCTTGAAGAGGCAGTTGTAAAATCCGAGGAAAGATACCGCACTATACTGGAGAGGATGCAGGACGCCTATTATGAGGTGGACCTGTCCGGCAATTTCACCTTCGCCAATGAATTTACATGCCACAGCCTCGGTTATACGCGGGAAGAGATGATGGGGAAGAGTTTTCGCTTAATGGTACCCGAAGATGAGAAAAAGAATATGTTCATTGCCTTTAACGAAGTGTATAGAACCGGAGAGCCGAATACGGGTTATGCCCACAGTATCCTGCGCAGGGATGGCAGCATAATATTTGCGGAGTCTTCCATCCATCTTCGCAGAAATAAGCAGGGAGAGGTGACCGGTTTCAGCTCTGTTAGCCGCGATATCACCGAGCGCAAGCAGGCGGAGGAAGCGCTTAAGCAGAGGGAAGAACTGTTCCAGGCGCTCGTTGAAGATTCATCGGATGTCATCACAATTATTGATGCGCATGGAACGGTGCAATACCAGAGTCCTAACTACAAAACCCTCTGGGGACGCGATCCGTCTGGCGAAATCGGTAGAGATCTATTCAAGGACATTCATCCTGATGACGTGGCTCTTGTCAGTGACAGATTCAATTATCTGTTGCTTAACCCCGACGGTACAGTCCATATTGAGGTAAGGGCGCAGCACGCCGATGGGTCATGGTTAACCATCGATGTAGTCGGGCACAACCTTCTTGATCATCCTGCTGTACGCGGCATTGTTGTGCATTTCCATGATATCACCGAGCGCAAGCAAGCGGAAGATAACCTTCGTGAAAGCGAGGAGCGCTACCTCGCCCTGTTCGACCGATCACTGGACCTCGTTTTCACCCGTGATTTTAAAGGCAACTTTATAGATGCCAACCCGGCGGCCCTGAACCTGCTCGGTTACCAGAGGGAAGATATCCCTAACCTGAGTATCGTATCACTATTAAGCCCCGACCAGTACCCCAAGACCCTGCAAACGCTGAAGGAGCTGAGTGAAACAGGCCGCCAAAAAGAGCCAACCGAGTATAAGCTTAAATGCAAGGACGGCAGGCATGTGGATGTGGAGACCCGGGAATCCGTGATCTACCGCGATGGGAAACCCTATGCCGTCCAAGGTATAGGGCAGGACATCACCGAGCGCAAGCTGGCGGAGCAGGCGCTGAGCAAGAGCGAGGAGAAATACCGCAGCATCCTCGAGCAGATGGACGAGGGCTATTACGAGTTGGACTCGAAGGGCAATTACACCTTTGTCAATGACGCTATATGCCGCCAGATCGGCTATTTAAGGGAAGAGCTGATGGGGTTGAACTACAAGGCCTACACGCCACCCGGGGAAAGAAGGAAGGTAGTTGAAGCATATTCCGGGGTATTCAGTACCGGCAAACCACGTGACTGGCTGCGGATGGTGAATATCAGGAAGGACGGCACAAGTATCTTCGTCGAGGACTCTATCTACCCGCTGAGAGATGAAAAAGGCGAGATAATCGGCTTACGCGGCATTAGCCGCGATATCACCTCAAAGAGGCAGGCCGAAGCAGCCCTACAGGAGAGCGAGGAGCGCTTCCGCAGGATTACTGAAAATGCACCAGACGTTATATATCGCTACCGATTGAAGCCGACGCCCGGCTTTGAATACGTTAGCCCCGCATCTGTTAAAATCTCAGGGTACACACCAGAAGAATATTATGCCGATTCATTACTGACCGGGAAGGTGGTACATCCTGAAGACCAGGACCAATTTAAACAGTACTTCCGTAGTTTGGGATCGTTGGGAACGACGCTTGTTTTGCGCTGGATTCATAAAGACGGGCGCGTCATCTGGACAGAAGAGATCGATGTGCCCATATACGATGCAAACGGCGAGATTGTCGCCCTCGAAGGCATAGCCCGCGATATAACCGACAGGAAGAAGGCCGAGGAAGAGCTGAAGCAGGCGCTGGAACAAATCAGCATGACCCTGGAGGGCACGATCGAAGCCATTGCCATGATGAGCGAGCTGCGTGACCCCTACACGGCAGGTCACCAGCGCATGGTCACAAAGCTGGCCCTGGCCATAGCAGAGGAGCTGGGTCTCTCGCAGGATCAAAAGCAGACTCTCCGCATTGCCGGGCTGCTGCATGATATCGGCAAGGTGAATGTCCCCTCCGAGATACTGAGCAAGCCCGGCAAGCTGTCGGAGCTTGAAAAAGGTCTCACCAAGGCACACGTGGAGGCGAGCTACGATATAGTCAAGGCCATCAAGTTCCCCTGGCCTGTCTGCCGCATTGTCATCCAGCACCACGAGAGGATGAATGGGTCGGGTTACCCGCATGGCCTTTCAGGCGACAAAATCACGCTCGAGGCAAAAATACTTGCCGTAGCCGACGTCGTCGAGGCTATGATGTCGCACCGCCCCTACAGGCCGGCACTGGGCCAGGACAAGGCGCTGGATGAGATAACGAAAAACAGGGGCACGCTCTATGACGAGAGTGTCGTCGATGCCTGCCTCAGGCTTTTCAGCGAAAAAGGGTTTAAATTCGCCGAGTAGGTACACTGGCGAAATACGTCATTGCGAGAGTAGCGAAGCAATCTCTTGATCGTGAAAATCATTGCAAAGCCGTGAGATTGCCGCGTCGTCTGGGGCTCCTCGTAATGACATGGTATAGGATGCTCGCCATGACATGGTAAATGGCGTTCGCAACGGCGAAATAAAAATGAACACTAAAGATATTAATTTCAGCCTCTTGACACAGGACGACCTGTATCTTTTCAACGAGGGCAGTCACCTCCGCCTCTACGAGAAACTCGGCGCCCATCCCGTTTCCTCCGGCACTGAAAGCGGCACCTATTTCGCAGTCTGGGCTCCCAATGCCGAGCAGGTACAGGTCACAGGTGACTTCAATGGCTGGGACAAAAATGGTCCCGTGCTGGCTCCCCGCGGGAACTCCGGCATATGGGAGGGATTGGTACCGGGACCGGGCAAAGGTTCCCTGTATAAGTACCATATCGTATCAAGAGTACGCCGCTACCGGGCCGACAAAGCCGACCCCTTTGCTTTCTACAACGAGCAGCCGCCAAGGACAGCTTCAATCGTATGGGATCTCTCTTATGATTGGGGTGATCGTGACTGGATGAGTGGGCGCCGCAGCCGCAATTCTCTGAATGCCCCTATTTCTATTTACGAGGCCCATCCTGGATCGTGGATGCGTGTTCCCGGGGAAGGCAACCGCCATCTGACCTACCGCGAGATCGCACCCAGACTGGCCGAATATGTCAACATGATGGGCTTTACACATGTAGAATTCATGCCCGTTATGGAGCACCCCTTTTACGGATCATGGGGATACCAGGTAACCGGATACTTTGCACCGACCAGCCGCTACGGCACTCCACAGGACTTCATGTACCTGGTGGACTACCTGCACCAGCATAATACAGGTGTCATCCTCGACTGGGTACCTTCGCATTTTCCCAACGACGCGCATGGCCTGGGTTTCTTTGACGGCACCCACCTTTACGAGCATGCCGACTCCAGGAAAGGCTTCCACCCCGACTGGAAAAGCTACATCTTCAATTATGGGCGGCACGAGGTGCGCAGCTTTCTGCTGAGCAGCGCCATGTTCTGGCTGGACAGGTATCATATCGACGGCCTGCGCGTGGATGGGGTGGCTTCCATGCTGTACCTCGACTATTCACGCAAGGAAGGAGAATGGATACCTAACAAGCACGGAGGGCGGGAAAACCTAGAGGCGATATCTTTACTGCGCCGCTTCAACGAGGAAGTTTATAAAAATTACCCGGATGTGCAGACTATAGCCGAGGAGTCAACGGACTGGCCCATGGTGAGCCGGCCCACGTATATCGGCGGACTGGGCTTCGGCATGAAGTGGGACATGGGCTGGATGCACGACACTCTTGATTACATGGTGAAAGACCCGGTTTACAGGAAATTCCACCACGACAGGCTCACCTTCCGCATGCTCTATGCCTTTACCGAGAATTTCGTGCTCTCGCTGTCTCACGATGAGGTGGTGCACGGCAAAGCCTCACTGCTCAGTAAAATGCCGGGCGACGACTGGCAGAAGTTCGCCAACCTGCGCCTGCTTTTCTCATACATGTTCTCCCAGCCGGGGAAAAAGCTCCTCTTCATGGGAGGGGAATCAGGACAATGGCGGGAATGGGATCACGAGTCGAGCCTGGACTGGCACCTACTGGAATACCAGCCTCACCTGGGAATTCAGAAGCTCGTGCAGGATCTTGCGCACCTTTACAGAAACGAAGCGACTCTCCATGAACTCGATTTCGACTGCAAGGGTTTTGAATGGATCGACTGTAATGACGCCTTGCATAGCACATTAAGTTACATCCGCAGGGGGAGCTCAACCAGTGACATGATATTAATAGTCTGCAACTTCACTCCCACGGTCCGCAGCGGATACCGCGTCGGTGTGCCGTGCGGAGGTTTCTGGAGTGAGGTGCTCAACAGCGACGCAACCGAATACGGTGGCAGCGGGCAGGGTAACCTGGGCGGCATTGAAGCAGATGCTAAACCCTTCCACGGAAGGTCTTTTTCGCTCAACCTGACGCTCCCGCCGCTGGCAGCGGTGTTCTTTAAGTGGCCGGGGCAAAGTGCAAGGTAAGGAGCAGGAGCTGCTGATATTGCAGTGTCCCGAGAGAATCCCGGGCGCTAGAGCGCGTAGATCTCGTTACCGAAGGTGTGTACCCAGTTCTTCTTCAGCGCCTCGACGGCCTCCTGGGTCTTATCCACACCGATGATGACGATAGGCTGACCGCTTTCCCCCCTGCCGAGGTAAGTGTAGAAGTAGAGCACGTTGATGTTGGCCTCCTTGAGGGGCTTAAGCACGGCCCGCAGGGCACCGGGGTGGTCGGGGATCTCCACGGCTATGACGTCGTTCTCCAGCACCTTGTAACCATTGCTTCTGAGGACGTTGACGGTTTTTTCAGGGTGGTCCGTGACGAACCTTACGGTACTCGTCCCCGAAGTATCCGCCACTGATATGGCGCGTATATTGATGGCCTCCCTCGCCAGGCACTCGCTGACTGACAGGAACATACCAGGCACGTTATCCAGGATTATAGAAACTTGTTTTACGCACATGGCTACCCCCTCTTAAATACGCGTCAGAATAAATCATACCCTATTTTCAGGGCTTTTTCATTTATTTCGATGAGTTTTTTCTTGGCACTCAATATGCGCTTGAGGGCTTCATTCACGCTGGAAAGCTCAACCAGACCGCTCTTTTTTGTGAAGGCGCCCAGCATAACCATGTTGGCTGCCTTCGGGCTACCCAGTTCGTCAGCTATTTTGTTGGCCGCGACACGCACAATCTCGATATCGCCCCTGAGGATCTCAACTTCGACAAGAGAGGAATTTATAAAGAAAAGCCCGCCCGACTGTATATGGTGCTGGAACTTAACCGCCGACGGCTGGTTCATGGCCACGACGAACTCCGGCGAGGACGCCACCGGCGAGGCTATCTCGTCGTCCGATATGGCAACCGTGCAGTTGGCAGTCCCGCCACGCACCTCGGCACCGTAAGCAGGGAGGTAGGTTACGTTCTTGCCTTCCAGCATCGCCGCCTCGGCAAGGTTCAGCCCCATGGACAGCACACCCTGTCCGCCGAAGCCGGCGATAACGGTCTTAATCAGCATCCTTCTTCTCCGTCACATCCTTGTAAACGCCCAGCGGGAATACCTTAATCATCTCTTCGTCGACCCATTTCCATGCCTGCACAGATGTCATCTTCCAGTTGGTCGGGCAGGGAGAGAGTATCTCCACCATGGAGAAACCGCGTTTATCCAGCTGCATCTGGAACGCTTTAGCGATGGCCTTCCTGGTCTTCCTGATATTGACAGGTGAATTTACGGCAACCCTTTCGATATAAGCCACGCCCTCGAGCATTGCCAGTATCTCGCTCATCTTTATGGGGTGACCCTCGAGGATATGGTCGCGGCCGTAAGGTGTGGTGGTGGTCTTCATGCCCCTGAGGGTCGTCGGCGCCATCTGGCCTCCGGTCATGCCGTAGACGGCGTTATTGATAAAGATGGTGGTGATGTTCTCACCCCTGTTGGCAGCATGTATGGTCTCTGCTGTACCGATAGCGGCCAGGTCGCCGTCACCCTGGTAGGTAAAGACCACTATATCGGGGTAGGCACGCTTGATGCCTGTCGCCACCGCGGCGCCCCTGCCGTGTGCCGACTCCGCCATGTCCACGTCGAAGTAGTTATAGGCAAACACCGAGCACCCGGGCGGCGGTATGCCGAGGGTCCGGTCCTGCAGGTTCATCTCGTCGATGACCTCGCAGACGAGCCTGTGGGCGACCGAGTGGCCACACCCCGGGCAATAATGGAATGGGGTAGGTTTTAATGATTTGGGCCTTGAATATATCTTCTTCACTGTTTTAAGCCTTTCTGATAATAGAGCCTGGAGATAACGCGCGCCACCTCGCTGGGCGTGGGTATCACCCCGCCCGGCCTTCCGTAGAAGGAGACCTCTCCCTGCCCCTGGAGCGCCAGCTGCACGTCCTCGATCATCTGTCCCATATTCATCTCAAAGACGAGGAACTGCTTCGCCGTCCTGGCCACTTCCTTCACCATTTCGTCGGGGAAGGGCCAGAGGGTGATGGGCCTCAACAAGCCTACTTTTAAACCTTCGGATCTCACTGTCCTGATGGCGCCTTTGGCGATGCGGGCGGCTATGCCGAAAGCGACCACGACCAGTTTGGCGTCATCCGTCATGAAGGTCTCGCAGGTTGTTTCCTGTTTCTTGATCAAGCCGTAGCGCCTGAACAGGCTCCAGTTAATCTCCTCCAACTCTGCCGGGTTGGATGTAAAAGTCTTGACGATCTTGCTGGGACGTCCCTTTGCTCCCCGCAACGAGCCTTCCCTTATCGGCAATTCAGGGGGTGCTTCTTTTTTAAATTCCACCGGCTCCATCATCTGGCCAAGCACGCCGTCACCCAGTATGATCACCGGTATTTTATATTTATCGGCAAGATCGAAGGCCCGCATGGTAAGGTCGGCCAGCTCCTGCACGGACGAAGGGCCGAGCACAATGGTGCGGTAATCGCCGTGCCCACCGCCACGGGTTGCCTGGAAGTAATCCGACTGCGCCGCTGCGATGCTGCCCAGGCCGGGCCCTCCCCTCTGCATGTTTACGATGACTGCGGGAAGCTCGCAGGCAGCCAGGTAGGATATGCCTTCCTGCTTGAGGCTGATCCCCGGGCTGGATGACGATGTCATCGTCCTTGCTCCCACAATGCTGGCGCCATAAACCATATTGATTGCTGCTATCTCGCTCTCTGCCTGCACGAAAGCGCACCCTTTCCTGCGGCTCAGGTGCATGGCCATATATTCTGTCAGCTCATTTTGCGGTGTAATAGGGTAACCGAAATAGCACTGGCAGCCGGCCCTGATGGCCGCCTCGCCGATGGCGCTGTTGCCGTCCATGAGTACCTTAGGCACGGTACACCTCGATGGCACATTCCGGGCAGACCAGCGCGCATACGGCACAGCCCGTACATTCACCGTTATCATGGAATATAGCGTTCTGGTAGCCTGCAGCGTTCAGCTTTTCCGAGAGAGAAATCACTTTCTTCGGGCAGAATGTTATGCAAAGCTGGCATCCTTTGCAGAGCTCGCGTGAGATCGTGATGGTCCCTTTTATTTGTTTAGCAGTTCCCTGTGCATCAGGCATGGCTTTTGATTAATTATAAAACCGGGATTTTTAAAACCCGTCATGGTCATTAAGTTTATGAGTAATTTTATGTCTAAATTCAATCTGTGGCAAGTATGCAGGCACTTCACCTAAGATAAACCCGGTTACTTTTATAGTTCTATGTATCTGCCGGTCAGGGAAAATCCATGCCGGCTATTTATTTACGCAGCAATATCAGCTGGAGCGCATCAGGAGAAATGCTCAAGTCGCCGCTAAAAGGGAAGTCCATCACCAGGATGGTGAACAGTATCGATACGATCAACATAGCCAGCAGAGTTGTCATGATGAGCTGTGCCACCAGATTTTCCGATCCGAAGAAAAAAGTAAAGACAATGGTTATTATCCCCCCGAACAAAAGGACAAACCAGAGAGCAGGATGGATACCCGTTTGCGAG
>Ga0315289_10005263_pt1 | contig 19152 bp, 14 predicted proteins | sample YL17G11_40_MG_FD_203452 | JGI IMG/M metagenome (GOLD analysis project Ga0315289, IMG submission 203452) | Sediment microbial communities from Yellowstone Lake, YNP, Wyoming, USA - YL17G11_40 | ecosystem: Environmental > Aquatic > Freshwater > Lake > Sediment | place: USA: Wyoming | collected...
CCTATTTGCGGGGCTTACGTGCGCGCTATAGCAGATTACTCGCCAATTCCGCCAGTTCCGACCGTTCGCCTTTTTCCAGATTGACGTGCGCGTACAGGTTCTGGCCCTGCATCTTGTCGATCAGGTAGGTCAGCCCGTTGGTATGGCTGTTCAGGTAGGGGTGGTCGATCTGGAAAATATCGCCGGTAAAGACCATTTTGGTGCCGTCGCCCGCGCGGGTGATGATGGTTTTGACTTCATGCGGCGTCAGGTTCTGCGCCTCGTCCACGATGAAATAGATGTCCACCAGGCTGCGGCCGCGGATATAGGCCAGCGGCGAAATCACCAGTTTCTCTTCATCGAGCAGTTCGCGGATGCGTTTGTGCTTGGCGTCGGTCTCCGGGAACTGGTGCTGGATGACTCCCAGATTGTCATAGAGCGGCTGCATGTAGGGATCGAGCTTGCTGCTGATGTCACCGGGCAGATACCCGATGTCTTTATTGGAAAGCGGAACAACGGGCCGGGCCATGAAGATCTGGCGGTAGAGTTTTTTGCATTCCAGGGCGGCGGCCAGCGCCAGAAGGGTTTTTCCGGTGCCGGCTTTCCCCGAAATACTCACCAGACGCACGGCGGGATTCATGAGCGCATTGAGCGCAAAGGTCTGCTCGGCATTGCGCGGCTTGATGCCGTACGCGCCCTGTTTGTCAACGCGCCGGACCTTGGCTGCCGCGGAATCGCAGGTCGCGAGCGCCGATTTTTTGCCGTTGCGCAGGATAAGGAATTCATTGGGTATCAAAGGCCGGTCTACCAGCAGGTCGGCAAGGTCGATCTCGCAACGCTCCATATACAGGCGGTTGATCAGCTCCTCCCGGATCCCTTCCTGCACGCGGATGCCCGTGTACAGCGACGAAATGTCCTTAACAGAATCGGTTGTGTAGTCCTGCGCCATCAGGCCCAGGGCCTTGGCCTTCATGCGCAGGTTCACATCCTTACTTACCAGGATGATCTGCCGGCCGCCCTGCTCGCGCGACAGATGAAATGCGATGTTGAGGATATGGTGGTCGGGATTATGCTGGTCGAAGTTCAGTCCCAGCTCCTTATGGAACACCTTATCGATTTTAACGATGATATTGCCCAGGCCTTTGCCGATGCGCACGCCGTTTTCAAACAGCGTATCGCCCGAGAGCGCATCGACGGAGCGCAGGAACTCGCGGGCATGGAAATTGATCGATTCGTTGCCTTTTTTAAAGTTGTCAAGCTCTTCGAGCACGGTAATGGGGATGACCAGATCGTTTTCCGCGAACTGATAAATGCAGTTGCTGTCGTGGAGGATGACGTTGGTGTCGAGCACGAACATCTTTTTCTTGGATGGCGACATCAGCAAATTCCCTTCCTGGTTTGCGGCCGAGGACGAAGGTCCCGCACCACCATTCGTTTTCGGCCCGCTCGGATGACAGTGAGAAATCGGATCTCCCCGCGGCGTCGATTGCCTCCCCCCTGCCGCCGGCCAGAATACCCGACCAGATCAGTGCGCCGTTGCTGCTCAGCAACCGGCCGATCGCCGGCAGCAAGGGCGCGGCCTCAGGATAAATCATATTCATCACGGCGGCATTGAAGCAAGGCCGGTTTTGTAAAGCATCGATACCGCCGATGAGGAACGATACCGTGCCGTTTGGCGGGTTTGCCGCGCGGTTTTCCGCGAGGTTTTCCCGGCAGGCCGGATCGATCTCCAGGCCCAGCGATAATGCCGCGCCCGCATGGTCGGCCGCGAAGCACAGCACGCCGCTGCCCGCGCCGATGTCCAGCACCGCGCCGCCCGCTATTGCTTCCCGTAAATCAAGCAATGCACTGCCCGCAAGCCGCGTGCTTTCATGGTGGCCGGTGCCGAACGCCATTTTGGGTTCAATGCGGATCCAGCGGTCGGCGGGTGCGGCCTTTGGAGGAAGCCACGAGGGCGAAACCCACAGTCCCGGCGCTAAAAGGGCCGGTTGCATGGCCGCGCGCCACGCGGCGTTCCAGTCCTGATCAGGCAGAGTGTCGCAACGGACTTCGCGTACCCATGCATGTCCGGCAAGCGCTGCGCAGAGGGCGGCCGCCGAAATCTCGCCGCGGAAATACAAGGCGATGCGCACGGCCGCGTCGCAAGGTTCCTCCTGGCACCCCAGCATCCCAAATGCATAGCCGAATGCCGCCGCTTCATCGACGCGTTCCGGATCGATAAGCAACGTTACGCGATGCGTGGTCATGTCGTGGGGGCGTCGGTGATCCCGCGCGTGCGCTTGATGGCGCAGAATTCGCCGCACATGCTGCACAGGGAATCTTCGTTGGGCGGCAGCGATTCGCGATACGCGCGCGCCTTTTTAGGATCGATGCACAGCGAGATGATGCGATCCCAGTTGAGTTCCATCTTGGCCTTGGAAATCGCATTGTCCCATTCCATGGCCCCGGGCAGGCCGCGGGCGATGTCGGCGGCATGCGCGGCGATACGCGCGCCGATCACCCCGTCTCGTACATCGTCAATCGACGGCAGGCGCAGGTGTTCGGCGGGGGTCACATAGCAGAGGAAATCGGCGCCGGCCATGCCGGCAACCGCGCCGCCGATGGCCGCGCTGATATGGTCGTAGCCCGGCGAAACATCCGTGACCAGCGGGCCGAGTACATAAAAAGGCGCGTTGTTGCACAGGGTTTTCTGGACCTGCATGTTCGCGGCCACCTGGTTGAGCGGCACGTGGCCGGGGCCTTCCACAAACACTCCCACGCCCCGCGCGCGGGCGCGCTTGACCAGTTCGCCCAGGATCACCAGCTCTTCGATCTGCACGCGGTCGGTTGCATCGCGTAAAGATCCGGGGCGGAAGCCGTCGCCCAGGCTCACGGCCACGTCGTATTCTGCGCAGACGTCCAGGAGCCGATCGAACTGTTCGTACAGCGGGTTTTCGCGGTTGTTGAAATGGATCCATTCCATGAGCATGGTGCCGCCGCGGCTGACCGCGCCCGTAAGGCGGTTCGTTTCTTTGAACCGGGCAACGGTCTGGCGCGTGATGCCGCAATGCAGCGTAAGGAAGTCCACTCCCTGCCTGCAGTGCTTTTCGATGATGGAAAACATGTCGTCGGCGGTGATTGAGACGATCGAGGAACGGCGTTCCCGCGCCACGAACGCCATTTCGTACAGCGGCACGGTGCCCACGGCGACCGGGCATTTTTCAAGAACGGCCAGGCGGATGCCTTCGATATCGCCCGCGGTGGATAGGTCCATGACGGCGTCGGCGCCGTGCTCCACGGCGGTGTGCAATTTGGCAAGCTCTTCGTCAAGGCTTGCGCGCGATGAGGAGGTGCCAATGTTCGCGTTGACTTTGATGCGCGTGCCGGCGCCTATTGCCAGGGGCGCGATACCGCGAAGACGGTTCTTTACGATAACGATCGTGCCCTCGGCAACGGCGGCGCGCATGGCCTGGGGGTCCATGCCTTCACGCTGCGCCGATAGCCGGCACTCGTCGGTGAGTACTCCCTGGCGTGCCTGTTCAATGCGGGTCATGGATTTTCGGCTCTTTCGGATCGGGGTGAAATATGGGTCAAGAATAAAAATAGATCATCTGAATGCTGAAAAATAATCCTGTTGCGCCGCATTGTATGATGATACAATAAAATGTCATGCCGGGGATACTCGTAATAACGGCACGATGATGGGATGGTCCGGGGATCGTTGTATGGTTCCGCGGCCATCATCTATTTTTCCAGCTTTCCGATAAGGAGGTTGCATCATGAAAAAGAGCCTCACGAAAAAAGAACTCGAGCATTTTAAGAAGAAATTATTGTCCGAAAAGAAGAAGGTCCTGGATGAGATCGGGGGATTGAGCGAGACCAATCTCAAGCATTCGATCAGCGACCAATCGGGTGAAAACTCACGTTACAGCTATCATCTGGGAGATGTCGCCTCCCTGTCCTACGACCGCGAGTTCTCCATGGGTCTTGCCGAACGGCAACAGAAATACCTGGAACAGGTCAACGAAGCGCTGCAGCGCATCGATGAGGGCACGTATGGCATCTGCAAAGTGACCGGCGAGGCCATTCCGATCGAGCGGCTCGAAGAGGTGCCGGTGGCCAAGTATTCGGTAAAAGGCAAGGAAATCGTCGAAAAGCAGCGGGCCCGCACCAATGCCATGGCCCCGGCCCCGCAACCGGCCGCCACTTCGGGCGCGGACACGGGCGAGTATTGACGACCGACCGACGCAGCAGCAGCGAACAGAAAAACCCCGCTTCCCGGCGGGGTTTTTTATTGGCGGATCGGGTGATCTGGATTGCCGGAAGGGACGTTGCGCGCCTTCTGCATTTTGAGGGCAGAGAACGCGCCCATTTTTCAGTGGGGCAGATACGCTGGACGATGCCGCAGCCTGCGCGCGCGCACGGTATATGCGCAATTCCGGGGATTCCGCTCATCCGCGCTTAAAGAGCAGCGAAATAGTATTTGACATCCAACTGATAATGCCTGAAACGGTGCAAATATAGGATAATACAAAATATTCGGCCCTATAGGCCCTGCAGTACAATTGCTTCTGGGCGATTGTGTTTCGAGGAAAATTAATCACAGGAATGTGCTCTATGCTTAAGTTCAAAAATAGGCTACTTGCATTCCTGTTGATGATAGCGGCAGTGACTCATCCATCATTCTGTAGTAATGCCAATTCACTTCGCGATATGAAAGTGATCGCGCCTGCAGCTACATGCCAATCATTGTCGGCAGAAAATGGAAACAAACTAGAAAGATTGACAACCAGTGACAAAGTCGCTATTGGGATCCTATGTACTGTTTTGGTCGTCGTTATCGGGGTTATCGTTGCAACTGCAGCAATTGGGCATGTTGACATTCCCAACATGTCAGACAAATGATTCGGTAGACGAGGTGAGGAAATTTGCAGTAATTATGTATTCATATTTTGAAAAAGCGAGAAAGGAAGGGAAAAAGTTATTGTGAAATGAGCTGCGGCATTACTTCCGATAAAGCAAGTCCAATACGCTGATAGCGCGGATCGGGCGCAAGGAACGCGTAAAACCTCGCGAGCTAATTGGCAGTTTGTCTCAGCATGTATTATGGTTGAAGACGCTTTTTGAATTCGCTGCCTGCGGATTTTCAAATTTGGATTTATATTGAAATATTGAAGATTTGGGCGCCGCATGCCCTTCGACCTGGGGAATAGCAGTGAAAAACATCCCATGCATTCTTCTCCTCGCTTATGCTCTCATAGCACTATTTTGTGCTTGCGACAGGCTGCCCCCGCAACCGACAAAAACCCCGCTGTTTGACCCTCGTACCATGACTTCCACCGCAATCGTGAATGTATTGTATGTTGATACAATACAGTTGAATTCCGAAGGTACTCAACAATATCATTTGCATTTATGCGATACAACGAAGAAATGGGTGCTATCCGATAGCATATTTTCCTGGACCCCTTTGATAGCCGATACTGGCCTTCAGAGAATCAGTATCGCTTGTGTTTGGCCGGACTCGCATAGCGATACGATCAGCTGGACCATTCAGGTTAAAGGCTACTGGCCTGAAAGCTGCCCTTCATATACCCACAAATATGATGCAAGAACCGGACAGGCAGCGGACCTTCCGGATGGCTATTTCATTTATGCGCCATATGGCGAATCCGGGATATGCATTTCCCCGGTTCGAACTTTCAGCCCTAAGATGATTCCAAACACCCTGGAGGACCGGCCGGGAAATATCTCTATCTCAGATGACGGCGCATGGGTTTGCTATGTCGATCGCTCCAGAAACCGGATATGCCTGATAACAATATACGGGTGCAATAAAACGATTATGCCGGTGGTGTGTGCCGATTCGGGCTTTCCGACAATCGCGGGCTTTTATCGCAACGGCCCATACGGCCCAGAAATTTACTATCTATCAACATTCTGGACGCTGCGAAGCGTGCAGGTGGATTTTTCCGCCGGGGTCCCGCGGTTTTCAAACGACAGGATACTGGCCCAACTCGGTCCTCTTTACATGTTAAATATCGATGATTTTATGGGGCTTTCGGTCGTGAAAGACCAGATATTCGGCGAAATATTGCCATTTGTTAATAATACCCGGATATACCGGACCGGGTATATCACCATACCCGATGAAGGCCGGGGTATTGCCGGGGACACAGATGTGTATCGTTGGAATACCCCTCTCGATTATAATGCCTTCGGCTGCGGTCATACGCAGTCGTTTGATGGCCGATATTGCCTGTCCAATCCGGGAGAAATCGGCAACCCGACATGTGTTCCTCATAACCATAACGGCTTTTATATTACCAGCTTCAGGCATACGTACGATCCGCCAATTGACTTTCGTACCGAGCAAACGGATAAATTCGCAATAAGCATTAATTGGTGCCCATTGGAGTATCAGAATTATGCCATGACAGCCGTAGATTTCTGGGGATGGTATTTCGGCAATAGCGACGAATACGTAATCGGGCGGCAATTAGGTTCGCTGGGCCAGAACGGGATCTGGATGGTCCATTGGCAGGATAATATCTGGTATCGCCTTTCACCGAAGGAAGATAATATTCTGGCCTTGCAGCCGGCTGTCTGCTTTTACACTTCGTCAATTCCGCAATTCGATTCGGCCCTGTTTTGCCGGCATGATTCATCACAGGTGGCGCCACCCTATGATCCTGATAAAGATTGGTTTAATCCGCGCTATGTTGTTAAGAGCCCGCATGGAGGCGAAAAATTCATTCAGGGACAAACCATTGAAATTAAGCTTTCCGCATTCCGTTCCGGCAGCGCGATACTCTCCCTTTCCCTGAACGGCGGCAAGAATTATTCGCCCATCCTGTCTCATGCCATTGACCCGAAAATCGATACTTTGATTCGTTATACCATACCCGATTCGCTCATGGTTTTAGATGAAATGAGGTCCACTATTTCAAATCAATGTCTGATGCAAATAATGGATTATGGAAATTCGAAGTATTTTGATCGATCGGATAGCGCCTTTTCAATTGTTGCCGATCAGTAGCGATACGGTATCGGCAATCCTGACCTTGCTTCCTTGATGATGCCGGCCGCGGAGTCACAATACCGCAAAAGGCCTTCTTCGTTACGTATTTTACAAACATGACAGCGCGCCGGTCATTCATTCCGTGCATGGTCCGCCGATTGATGGCTGCGGCGTTCCTGGCGGCCGCCGCCTCCGCCGGCGCCGGTCCCCGGCATGCGGCGCCGGTTCTCCTCTGCATCGATTCCGCGCGGGTCTATTGCTGCGCGGACCGCGCCGCGGAACGCTTGCTTCTTGGGAATATTCCGCGCGCACAACGCCGGTATTCCGCGATTCGCAACAGTCTGGATTCGCTGGGGTTTTTTGCCGCCCGTTGGGACACGCTTTCGGCCGACACGCTGATGCTCGCGCCGGGGCTGCGCGCCGGTATCGCCGAGGCGAGCATCCGCTCCGATCTCCCCATCACGCTCGATTCCGTGGGCATGCCGCGCGTGCCGTTTCCCTATGACGCCGGCATCATCAACCGGATATCGCGCGCGCTGGTATGGCATGCGGCATGCCGCGGCCATCCCTTCGCTTCCGTGACGGTTTTACTGGAGCGGAAAGCGCCGGAGGATTCGGGTGCCGCGGCGCCGCAATCCATCGCATGCCGGTTTGCGCTGAGCGCCAACGCGCTGTGCCGGTTCGGAGATCCGGCATTCGCCGGATCCCTGAAAACGCTCCGGCGTGTACTATCGCATGATTGTATGTTCGCTAAGGGATCCCCGTACGATGCGCGCGCCGTTGATGCGACGGTCCAAAGCCTTCTGTCGCGGCCGTATATCGCTTCGGTCCAGAGCATGGCGCCGCGGATCGTGGCGCATGCGGCCGGCGCCGCGGATTCTGCGGACACGGCGGTGGCGCCGTTCCTCATCGCCGACCGGTCCGGCCTGGGAATCGACGGCAGCCTGGCGTATCAGTCCGGCCCGGACGTCGCGTCTCCCTTGTCCGGACTTGTCAATGTTTCGCTGCTCAATATCCTGGGCCGCGGCGAAGCGGTCAATCTCCATTATCGTGGAGAACGATCGATGCAACAATTCGATTTGTCAACGTCGTTGCCCTGGGTCCTGGGAACGCGTTTCTCCGCGGATGCGGGGTTCGGCCTGGAAATACGCGAAAACGCTTACAGCCGTGTCACCGGCAGCGCCGGCGGACGCATGGACGTCGGCGCGCTCTGGGAGGCCGGCGCGCACCTGCGCGCAAGCGAAAGCGCCGTGGATACGATCGAAGGCGACAGCTCGGGCATCGCGGTAAGCAGGTATTACGGCTTCGACGTGGGCCTGTCGCGGCGGCCGGAACGGCTGGAAGCCGGCGTTTTTGCGCACGAACTGACAGTGGCCACGGGCGCGGGCGTTGTTGACCGGGGGGAACAGCTTTACAACCGGTGGCATGCCGATTTCAGCGCGGGCGCGCACCTGCCCCTGCGCGGGCCCCTGGCCGCCCGGGTGCGTATTGCGGCCAACTCGCTTTTCACACGGGAAACAGACCTGCCCGATATCGACCTGTATCGTCTGGGCGGGAGCGCGTCGGTGCGCGGCTACGCGGACAACGAGGTGCCGGTGCGGTCCGCGCTCACGGCGCAAAGCGAAATACTCTGGTATTTCAGCCGCCGGGGGGCGGCCTATCTGTTCGCGGACGGGGGCGCAGGCTATCGCCGGTTTGTTTCGCTTTCCGCATCGGAACGCACCGATCTCTTCGGCTATGGCGTGGGAATGCGCGTGCCCGCGGGCATCGGTTCGCTTTCCATCGAGTGGGCGCGCAACATCTCCGATCGCCGCAGCTTTGGCCGCATCCACCTGAACCTTCGCAATTCCCTGGCAACCGGATCTTCATCATGAACATGCGCCGAACGATCTTCCTGATCATGGCGATTGCGATCGCCGCTTGCCGGCCGTGGCGGGCCGCGGCCGGACCCGTTGACAGCGCGGAACAGCTTTTGCAGCGGGGGTTTCCCGCCGCGGCCGAAAGCCTTTTTCGCGCGGGCGAGGCAACCGGGTCGTATGGTCCGTTTGAGTACCTTCGTTGGGCGCAGACCGCGGCGGTCATCGGCCGGTATGATGAGGTCGCGGCCGTTCTATGCAAGGCGCTGGCCCGCGAGCCGCGACTGACGGCGCACATCCTGAACCAGGCGTCGGCGCTTGCGGCCGAGGCGTCGCGCGATACCGTGCGCATGATGCTGCGCGCGTTTGATTCGTGCGGCCGCGCGTCGCCGGGAGTGGACGGCGCGTTGTTCGACCGGTGGCTGGCCCGCGCCTTCGCGGACGCTGGCCTTGACAATGAAGAGGACGGCGTCCTGGTCCGCATGGCGCGCGGCGGCCCCGAGGCAGGGCGTGCCCTGCTTTCGGCGGCCGACGGGCATTTTATCGCACGTCAATTCGACCGGACGGTGCTGCCGGCGCGCCTGGCGTGGACGTGCCTTGTTGACCGGCCGCTTCTGGCGCGCGCGGCGGCGATGCTGTACCAGTCCTACCTGCAAACGGGCCGGGCGGATTCCGCCATGGCATGGTTCGGCCGCGCGGGCCTGCGTGACCCGCAAAATGCCCTGCCGGCGGTGGCCCTGCTCCAGAACGCCGGACTTCTTGACAAGGCAGAAAGCCTTCTGGCCGGTTTACCCGAGTCTCCGGCGCGCGACACGCTGATCGTGCGGCAGCTGATTTTCGCGGGCAAACCGGCCGAGGCGCTCGCGGCGGCGCTGCAGAGCACGGCGCAGCCGCGGTGGCAATCCCTGCCGTCGGACGCCTTGCTGCTGCGGGCGCGGCTGCGCCTTTTTTCGGGCGATGCCGCCGGCGCCGGCGCAGCGCTTGATTCTTTGCGCATACTGCCCGGGTGGGAGCCGTCGGCCCAGGCCATGGAAGACCGGCTTTTATTTCGCCGGCTCAAGCCATGGCCCGCGGCGCTCGTTCTCTGGTCGAAAATCGCCTTCGCGAATTATGTCGGCAGGCCGCTACATAGTATTTTTGAAGGCGCCGGCAGCCTGCCGGACGATGTGCGGCAGGCGCTGGCGATTATGCGCGCCCGGGCGCTTGATGCCCAAAGCAAGCCGTCCGACGCCCTGCTGGCATTAAACGAGGCCGCGCCGGCGCGGCCGACGACTGAATTTCGCTATTGGCTGGGCGCGATCAGCATTTCCCGGGGCGATGTGGTCCAGGGCCGCGGCATACTGGAAAAGTTGATCGTGGGCCAGCCGGGCGATCTATTCGCGCAGCGCGCCCGGGTGCTGCTTCTGCAGCCAAACCGTATCTGAAGGCAACCGTTCCGCAAAGGGAGGACCATGAGCATCCGCTGGATCCGCAATTTGATTATCGACAACGAAAAGACGACCATCGAAGTGCAGTTCGGCGAAAGCCGCATCGGCGACAAATGCTATACGCGCATCGGCAATGAGGTGGAGCAGTGGTTTGAGAACGTATTTGAAACCCGCGAGGACATCCTGCGGCAAGGTCTTGACATCCTGAAAAAGCGGCTTGCTTCCCGGACCGTGACGTACCCCGACGGGAACCCGTATGACTGGCGGTAAGCACCGGCACCTGTTTGTGGTGCACGGTCACTTTTACCAGCCTCCCCGCGAAAATCCCTGGCTCGGCATTATTGAACGGCAGTCGTCGGCCGCACCGGCCCACGACTGGAATGAGCGTGTGTATGACGAATGCTATCGTCCCAATGCCCATTCGCGACTGCTTGATCGCCTTGGCATGATCAAAGGGATCAACAATAATTACCGGAGCATGAGCTTTAATTTCGGGCCTACGCTGTTCAAATGGCTGGAAAAAACGCATCCGCGTCTGACGCGCGCTATCGTGGAGGCCGACCGCGAAAGTGCTGCGCGGCTCAATGGCCACGGCAATGCCATCGCGCAGGTCTATAGCCATATCATCATGCCTCTCGCGTCCGCGCGCGATAAAATCACGCAGGTCCGCTGGGGCGTTTCGTTTTTCCAGCGCACCTTCGGCCGCCGGCCCGAAGGAATATGGCTGGCCGAAACCGCCATCAATCGCGACACCGCACGCTGCTGCATCGATGAGGGCATCCGCTTTACTGTCTTGTCACCCAACCAGGCCGAGGCCTTCAGACCCATTGACGGAGAGCATCATTGGTCCTTAGGGCCCGTCAATGTCCGGCGGCCGTATCGCTATTTTCCTGATCTGTCAAAGCGCAATGCGTTCCTGGACATTTTCTTTTTTGATGAAGCGCTTGCCAGGGAAACGAGCTTTGGCGGCCTTTTAACCAGCGCCGATGGTTTTGCCCAGCGTCTGCACGCCTGCTATAATCACCAGAGCGCCGAACCCGAGGCGGTGATCCTTGCCACGGACGGGGAGACCTTCGGTCATCACAAGGCGTTCGGTGATATGTGTCTGGCCTTCCTTTTCACGAATACCGCGTCATCGCTGGATCTGACACCGGTCAACTTCGGCTATCTGCTGGAGCAGCAGCCGCCGCGGTGGGAAGTCCGGCTTAAAGACGCCGACGGTGAAGGCACTGCCTGGAGTTGTGCGCACGGCACCGGCAGATGGAGCCGGGACTGCGGCTGCTCCACGGGCGGCAAACCCTCCTGGAACCAGGCGTGGCGCGCGCCATTGCGCCAGGCCCTTGACATGTTGCACAAAGAGATCGACGATGCGTTCGAGCAGCGGATGAAACCGTGGTTTGCGGACCCGTGGAAAGCGCGCGACGCCTACGAGCCGGTCATGGACGAACCTTCGTGGGAAAAGTCGCGCGAGGCATTCGCGGCCGCCGGAGCGCCGCGCGAACTCACGCGCGCGCAGGTGATGGCCATCCGGCGGCTTCTTGAATCGCAGAAATACCTGCTGTTTTCCTATACGTCGTGCGGCTGGTTTTTCGCGGACATCGCCGGCATCGAGACCATGCAGAACATGGCATATGCGTCGCGCGCCATGGCCATGGGCCTTGATCCCGAGCATCGTCGCGCCGTGGAAGAACGGTTTGTGGCTGTATTGCAGAACGCCCGAAGCAATAGCAAGCACCAGACCGGCAGATCGCTCTATGAAAAGCACATTTCTCGATGGGCGCGCCATCTTGAGATCCTGGTTTTTGCCGTTGTGGCGCAGCAGACCGTAATGGAGCGGGACGATCGGCGCATCCAGCAATACGGGTATCTTTTTCACCTGGAAAGCGGAATGCGCCAGCGGTCCGGCGCCACGCACTACCATATCTTCAAAGTGAAGATCGAAAACGATGTATCGGGTGAAGCGGGCCGCTATCTGGTCCTGTTGTCGCATAACCAGGGCCGCGGCCTTGCCGGCTGGGTAGTGCCGGTGGATGAAAGCACGCGCAGCACCTTCAATATCCGTGATGTCAATGCCTGGTATTCGCATCCGTGTGCGTGCAAGATCGAATATGCCGCCATGTTTGAAGATTCAAAGCAGGCCATGGCGGACTATCTGATGCGCCAGGTGGCGGTCAATACGACCACGCGCTATGCGGCGTGGTTCTCGGCGCATGAAAAAGTCTTTGAGTCACTGGTGGGGCTTTCAGGCGTTCTGCCGCCATCGCTTTCGGGCCCGGTCGCCTATGTGCTGAACGCGCAGTGGGACGGGGTCATGGCGCGGCTTGAAAAACGCGGCCAGGAGGAAAAGGCAGTCTCCGAGTTGCTTGATATCTGGCAGCGCGCCGAGCGGTTCGCCGTTACAATTGATTTCACGCACTCACGCACCATGCTTCAGAACGCCCTGGCCGCAAGGTTTGCCGCGCTCTCAGCCAACCTGACGGTGGATGCCTGCGACCGCATTCGCTATCTGCTCAACATCGTAGACCGGTTTAAAATCCCTATTGAAAAACACAAGTTCGAAGACATCTTTTACCCCACATTTCAGGGCGTTGTCCGCGACCTGTACGGCCGATATATCGGCGATCCGCATATGGACTTTGAAGACAAATCCGTGATGCTGCACGTGCTCAGCTTCGCCCGGCGCATGAATTTCAACACCGACGCCTATCCGGTGGCGGAAAAGGGCCTGGGACAGTCATAAAACCGGCCATTGCATTTCCGGGTCCCCGGAGATATATTTAGGGAAGGAAGCGCCCATACGCGCTGCATATAAACGGTCCAACAGATCCGGGGCGGGATGTGGCCATCGAACTCTTTGCAATTTTCCTGATCCTGCAGTGTATCGTGGTCCTTCTGGCAATTTCGCTGGGACGATCGATGCTGGCCTATAAAATCCGCAAAGAGGAAACACACGCCAGGCAACTCGAGCTGGCGTTGATGGAGCAGCGTGCGCGGATCCTCAGCGAAGGGAAAAAGATCGCGCACAATCTCGAAGAACTGCTTTACAATGCGCAGGTGCAGAAGGAAATCAACGATATCATCCGCAAAAACGGGACCCGGTAAATCCTTCATTTCTCCTGCGCACATTGCCGCCCGCGGCGGGGCGCTTCGGGTGGGTCGGCGCTTTGCCGGCGCCGGTGCGTAAAAACGAAAAACGTATTGCGCGCGCCAATGGCCTTAACCCATTTTGCAGCTATCGACGCAATCAGGACACTGGCATTCTTTGGAGCGAAATGATATATAGTTGTTTTATACTGTTGAGGAGGTGATTCCCGGCATGCTGATGGATGAGCAATTTGACGCGGATGAGATACTTCGGGACATAGATGACCACCTTGATGAAGATGGTCTGACCGAAGAAGAAATTCAGGAGCTGGAGCTCGATAACCCGCACCAGCGCAAGAAACGCTTGCGCGATATGGCGGAAGATATCGACAACACCGAAGACAATTGGGAGTAACGGGCGCGGCAAACCGCGCATGCACCGATACACCAGAGGCGAACCACGACGGTTTGCCTTTGTCGTTTTAAAAACCCGATTATGGCGCCTTCACCGATTTGTTTCTTTTCCGACGCCCATCTGGGCGCCCGTATCCGCGGCTGCGAGCGGCGCGAAGGGGACCTGATCGCCTTTTTGCGTGAACAGGCGCCGTACATGAGCGCGGTCTATATCCTGGGCGATCTTTTTGATTTCTGGATTGAATACCGCTATGCCATCCGGCCCGACTATTTCATGGTCGTTCACGAGCTCCGGAACCTGGTCGAACGCGGGGTTGAAGTCCATTATATTGCCGGCAACCACGATTTTGCCATCGGCACGTTCCTGCGCACCACCGTGGGAATCCACATCCATCACGACCGGCACGAAACCGTGCTGCAAGGAAAACGGGTACACCTGTATCACGGCGACGGGATCATCAAGGCCGATGTGGGCTACCGCATGCTCAAGCGCCTTCTGCGAAATCCGGCCAATCAACGTCTGTATAAAATGCTGCACCCCACGCTGGGCGTGCTCCTTGCATCATTTTTTTCCGGTTCGAGCCGCAAGCTGATGGCGCTGCGCATCAACGAAAAACGGCGCCAGGAATATCGCGATGAAGCCGGCCGCCTTCTCGATGCCGGTTGCGACATCGTCGTGTTCGGCCATACGCATGCGCCCGAACTGCTCATTCGCGGCAATGGCTGCTACTGCAATACCGGGCAGTGGATCCGCCTCTACTCGTATGCGCTATTGACGGATGGTAAAATGACCCTGTGGGAATATCTGCCGGGTCAGGCGCTGCGGCCCCTGCCGGCCTTGGCGTGGAACAACGGATAGAGCTGCTTCCATGCGTCCGAAAGGGCCTGAGAAATCACCTTCGTCCCCCCGATGACCGGCATGTAATTGGTGTCGCCGCCCCAGCGCGGCACAACGTGCACATGCAGGTGCTCCTTGATACCCGCGCCGGCAATCTTTCCCGCATTAATCCCCACATTAAAGCCTTCAGCATGAAACCGTTTGCGGAGAATCTCTATGCATCTACCGACCAAATCCCAAAGCTCTGCAAGCGTTGCGCCGGAAATGTCCGACACCCTGGGTGTATGACGGTAGGGAACGACCATCAGATGGCCGTTGTTATAGGGAAAGAGATTGAGGATCACAAAACAGTATTTGCCGCGATACAGGACCAGGTTTTTCCGGTCGTTCGACTGCCTGGGCTTGGTGCAGAAAATACAGCCTTTTTCTGAGCCGATCTTCTGGATATACTGCATGCGCCACGGCGCCCAGAGTTTGTTCATGGGGATTGTTCGGTTTTTCTGAATCGGAGGAAAAAAGAGGCGGCGGGTAGCTCCCGCCGCCAATACCGCGAATATGCCGGCCTACAAACCTACCGTAATACCGCCGTTCAACAATAATCCGTTCCCGCCTAACTTGACATTTTTATCCAACTCGCCGAACATGATCATATACTTGCCGTCAACATAGAACCCAACGGGCACGACCGGCAGTTTGAGCATGACGCCCACGTCAAGATGCATGCCCATATGCGGGGTCATGAGGTCGGCGATGATTTTTTCCAAGACTTTTTTCATGTCGACCGGATTCGAAATGACGTTCTGAATATCAGCCAGATTGTTGGTGAATCTCGTTCCCACGGCGTCCTCGATAAGCGATGTGGAAAGCGCGGGAGTGGCAAAATGGATGCTGGGGCCCGCGCCGGCATAGAGGCGGAAGATCTTCATGTGCTTGGGTATTGCCACGATGTTCTTGCGCACCGTCACATCAAAATTGAGTTTGGCATAGGGCGTTTGGGTGAGCAATCCGAAAAAACTGGGCATGCCCAGGCTTTTGAGGGTCATGGGCATGGTATCTTCGACGACGACGAGCGCATCTTTCAATCTCGTTGCCGTTGAGGCATTCGGACCGAGCGTGATGGAGGTGGGGTAGCGGATCTGGCCTGTATACTCCCATAATCCGAAATTCGTGGACACTTCGATGGCGTCAATCACCGGGATGATATCGATGAACAGCTTGCCGCCGAAGTTGAGCGGATTCCTCTTCCAATCCGAGCGGTCCACATAAATGGGAATGTCCGCTCCCGTGATGCCGCCAAGGGACTGCAGCGCCGCGGGGAGCTGCGTCGAATCGAAACCCGGAATCGTTGAATAGTTGATTTTGAGAAAGTCAATCGTCTCGCCGAACTTGTCGTCCATGTTCAGCGACAGATCGATACCGTAATGCACGCCCACGCCCACGATGGCAAAGGATGAGCCTGCCAGCGCGGCCGATAGTATGGCTGCCGCGATCGCACAGCGCATGAAACGGACCATAAGGGACCTCCTGAGTGAGAATGAAGTGTGTGTCGCAGATGCTGGTGATCTGATAATAAGATACGCTTCGGGAACGGTCTGGTGCCATTGGAAAATTGCCATGTGGGCAGAAAAGCTGGAATGATGCGGCCTGGATCATGCATCAGCGATTCGAGGGAATATAAAGAATGCATTTTAGCCACGAATATGCACGAATAAGCACGAATCCGAATCGAATCCAACGGACAGCATTAAAACCGCACCAATGGATTTACAATCGGCGAAACCTGGCCGGCCTTGAAATCGCCCTTCAGGTCATTCCGATATAATGTACCTACATCCCAGATGAATCCCAGCGACAGCCCTATCGCCATCCTGTATTTGCCGATGGAGACCGGAAATTTCTTACCCGCTTCCATGGCAAGGCGGGTGAATTGCAGCGGCGCGAAGGCGAAATCAGTGCGAATATCGAAATTGGTATTGCGCACGAGCGAGAAACCCTTGTCCTCCATGTCCGTGCGTTCGCGGCGAAGGCCCAGATACATCAGGCTCCGGATGTCCGGATGGTCATGTACGCGCGCGCCGATCCGATAGCTCATGCTGTAATTCGTTTTCTGCCCGGATTTATCCACTTTCAGCTTGGCTTCGAATTCCCCCCAGTTGTCATGATACAGCAGATTGTCCTTGATATGTAAATTTCCATAGCTGCATAAAAGACCGATATTGCCTTTGCCCGCGGGTTTTGCGCTGTCGCCCTGAAGCTGTACGACGTGTCCCAGAAACGCCGACGCAGACCAGGGCTCGGGGAAATTCATGGAAGCGGAGATCGCTTTAATGGCATTGATGTTGTTCCATGATAATCGCTGGTAATAATCCGGCGCCCAGTAGCGCACGGCCGCTCCCGCGGCCTGCATGGGATAGCCGCCGAGTTCGAAAAGCAAAGAGGTCGGCTCAAAGGCATGCTGCGTCAAATAACGATAGATATCGCTTTCCTTCTGAGCATTCAGCGATGGCATGTAGCTGCCGGTAAGTGATAAGTAAATGCCGGAAGAGATGTAATAGGGATCATTGAATTCCGCGTAGAGGGAGTGATTGCCGATTGGCTTTTCGAAACCAATGGGAAAGACCCGCAGGGCGCAGAGAAGCAGAAGGAGAAAAGCGGGCTTTGGAGATTTCATGCATTAAGAGTACCATTTTGAATACCATATAGGGAGTAGAATGGGGGACGGAGGTTTAATAATTAATTAGCTTTCAACAAATAATGCCGGAAGAAGGGAACATACGCTTTCGCTATTTTATTATTTTATTTATAAACCTCCGTCCCCAATATTCAATATTACTCCAGAAAAAAAGGCGGGACGCCTCCCGCCTTTTCCACTTTTCCTTGTCTTTCTCTCACATCACGCGCATTTTGAAAACCCGCAGTTCTTGCAGACCGCGCAGCCGCCCTCGTGTTCCATGATACCGCCGCATTCCGGGCATTCGGGGCACAGGCCCATATCGAGCTGCGTATAGGTGATCTGCTTGGCGCTGCCGGCTGCCGGCGCGGCGACGATGCCGAAGTCCTGCATGGCTTTTTCGAGCACGCGGCCGATGGCGTCGGCGCAGGAGAGGATCATTTCGCCCTCGTTCCAAGTGGGCACCGGGCAGCGGATGCCGCGCAGTTGCTCCACGATGGACTTGGGATCAACGCCGGAACGCAGCGCCAGGGAGATAAGCCGGCCCACGGCTTCGGAATTGGAGGCCGCGCAACCGCCGGATTTTCCCATCTGGGTGAAAACTTCGCACAAGCCGTGGTCGTCGCGGTTGACATTTACGTAGAGGTTGCCGCAGCCGGTTTTGGTTTTATAGGTGCGGCCCTGCGTGATGTCCGGCCGCGGACGCGGCTGGATGGCGTTGCCCGGTCCAAAGGGCACTGCGGCGCCGGAAGATCCGCCCTTGTTGCCCGCGGTGATCACCTGGTTGGCGCGTGAGCCGTCGCGGTAGACCGTGACGCCCTTGCACCCGAGTTCGTAGGCGTATTTGAAGACCTCTTCCACATCCGCGGTTGTGGCGTTGTTTCGGAAATTGACGGTTTTGGAAACCGCATTGTCGGTATATTTCTGGAACGCCGCTTGGATGGTAATGTGCCACCGCGGCTCGATATCGTACGCAGTGACGAAAACATCGCGGATACGCTTGGGTATGCCGTAGATTTTATTAAGGCTGCCGGATTCGGCCACCATTTTCATGAATTCTTCGCTGTAAAAGCCCTCCTGTTTGGCCACACGCTCAAAGGCCGGATGGACTTCCATGAGGTGCTGTCCGTCGAGCACGTTCTTTTCGTAAACAATCGCGAAAAGCGGTTCGACGCCGGAGGAACAGTTGGCGATCATGGAAAGCGTGCCCGTTGGCGCAATGGTGGTGGTGGTGGCATTGCGCATCTTGATGCCGTCGGGCTTGTCGAAGATGGAGCCTTTAAAGGTGGGGAAGGGCCCGCGTTCCTGCGCCAGGTAGGCGCTTACCTTTTTTGATTCTTCCTGAATGAATTTCATGATCTCTTCGGCGAGATTGGCCGCTGCGTGGGAGTTGTAGGGAATGCCGAAGTCTACAAGCATATCGGCAAAGCCCATTACGCCAAGACCGATCTTCCGGTTGCCTTTGGTCATCTTTTCGATTTCGGGCAGGGGATAGCGGTTCATCTCGATGACGTTGTCGAGAAAGCGCAGGGCGGTGCGCACGGTGTTGGCCAGTTTGAAATAATCGACTTTGCGCACGCCGCTCTCTTCGGTGACCATATTGGCAAGGTTGATGGAACCGAGATTGCATGATTCGTAGGGGAGCAGGGGCTGCTCGCCGCAGGGATTGGTGCTTTCGATGGCGCCGATATGCGGCGTGGGATTGTGTTCGTTGATGCGGTCCAGGAAAATCACGCCGGGCTCGCCGTTTTTCCAGGCGAGTTCCACGATACGCTTGAAGACCTTGGTGGCTTTCAGGCGGCCCACTACTTCGCCGGTACGGGGATTGCGCAGCGGATATTCGTCGTCGTGCTTGAGCGCTTCCATGAATTCGTTGGAGAGGG
>Ga0315289_10005264_pt1 | contig 19145 bp, 14 predicted proteins | sample YL17G11_40_MG_FD_203452 | JGI IMG/M metagenome (GOLD analysis project Ga0315289, IMG submission 203452) | Sediment microbial communities from Yellowstone Lake, YNP, Wyoming, USA - YL17G11_40 | ecosystem: Environmental > Aquatic > Freshwater > Lake > Sediment | place: USA: Wyoming | collected...
GAAGCGGGCGCTGGTGCATTTCGCCGCCGACACGGACGAAGTCCACATGACCACTCGGCTGGCGCGGGACGGGACGCAGTTCCTGCCGTTCAACCGGGGCAGTCATCCCGGGGAGATCAAGTGTGGCGCGGGCAATCCGCAGCACGAATCCGGTTACCGCACCGGCTACTTCTGGGAAGAGGTGCTGCAGTTCGAGAGCTTCCTCGACATCCTCGGCAGCTTCATGTTCCTCGAAAAGAAAGAGGAGAAGGTTGAGGACGGCAAGGGCGGTCACCGGTGGGTGACGAAGGAGACGATGATCTTCCCGCGTTATCATCAACTTGATGCGGTGCGCAAACTGGTCGCCAGCGCACGCCACGAAGCGACCGGGCCTAACTATCTCATTCAGCATTCCGCCGACAGCGGGAAGACGAACAGCATCTCGTGGCTGTCGCACCGGCTCGCCAGCTTGCACACCAAAGAGGACGCGAAAGTCTTCGACTGCGTGATCGTCATCACCGACCGGCAGGTGCTCGACCGGCAGTTGCAGGACGCGATTTACCAGATCGAACACGCGCAAGGCGTCGTCAAGGCGATTGACGAGGACTCGAAGCAACTGGCGGCGGCATTGGTGGACGGCACGAAGATCGTGGTGACGACGCTCCAGAAGTTCCCCTTTGTGTTGCGCGGCCTGTTGCACGTTGCCGGTGCTGACAACTTGGACGCGCCGAGCGCCGAAGAGAAGGCACAGGCGAAGGCGTGGGAAGCGGAAATTGCCAGGCGCAAGTATGCGGTCATCGTGGACGAGGCCCACTCCAGCCAGACCGGTGAGACGGCACGCGAGTTGAAGATGATTTTGGGCGCGGCAGCCCAACCGGAGAACCCGGAAGAAGAGCCAGACTGGGAAGACCGGCTGAATCAGGTCATGGAGTCGCGGGGGCGGCAGCCGAATCTCAGTTTCTTTGCATTCACGGCCACGCCGAAGGGCAAGACCCTGGAGTTGTTCGGGCGAAAAGGGGCGAACGACAAACCGGAATCGTTCCACATGTACAGCATGCGTCAGGCAATCGAGGAAGGTTTCATCCTCGACGTGGTGCGCAACTACACGACCTACGCCACCTATTTCCGGTTGGTGAAGGCGATTGAAGACGATCCGAACCTGCCGAAGAAAAAGGGGGCACGGGCGCTGGCCAAGTTTATGAGCCTGCACCCGCACAACATCGAGCAGAAGACCGAAGTCATGGTGGAGCATTTTCGCCGGCACGTCCGCGCACATCTCGGCGGACGCGCGAAGGCGATGGTGGTGACCTCGTCACGGTTGCACGCGGTGCGCTACATGCAGGCGTTACAGCGGTACATCGCGGAAAACGGCTACAACGATGTTTGTCCGCTGGTCGCGTTCAGCGGCACGGTAACCGACCCGGACACCGGCCTGGAATACACGGAACCGGGGATGAACACCGACGTTGTCAGCGGCAAGCCGATTGGCGAGAAACAGTTGCCGGAGCGTTTTGCCTCCACGGACTACAATGTCTTGCTGGTGGCGAACAAATACCAAACCGGCTTTGACCAGCCGCTACTGCAAGCCATGTACGTGGACAAACGACTCGATGGCGTGCAAGCGGTGCAAACCCTCTCGCGCCTGAACCGAAAGATCCCCGGCAAAGAAGAACCGTTCGTTTTGGATTTCGTCAACGACGCCGAGAATATCTACCGCGCGTTCAAGCCGTATTACGACGCCACGAGTTTGCAGGAGAACTCCGACCCGCAGAAGTTGGAGGCGCTCAAACACGAACTCGACCAAGCGCAGGTGTACTATTGGAGCGAAGTCGAAGCGTTCGCGCGCATCTTCTACCGCTCTCCCGAACGACAAAGCACCGCCGACCATGCCCAGTTGCAGCGGCATCTGCAACCGGCGGTTGACCGGTACAAGGCGATCCCCGAGGGGGAGAAATGCGAGGCGTTCCATGAGAAGCTGGACGCCTACGTGCAAAGCTACGCGTTTCTGAGCCAGATAATCCCCTACGGCGACCCAGCGTTGGAGATGCTTTACAGCTACGGCCGTTTTCTGCTGCCGTACCTGCCACTTGACCGCGATACCGGCAAGATCAAGCTCGGTGACGAAGTCGCACTGCAATACTACCGGCTCCAACGAGTTTCGTCCGGCCCCATCGAGCTGAAGGAAGGCGAGCCGGAAGGCGTGCGGAGTCCTACCGATGTCGGCACCGGCAAGGCCAAAGACCAAAAAGCGCCGCTGTCAGAGATCATTGAGATTCTCAACGAGCGGTTCGGCACGAACTTCACCGAGGAAGACCGCCTGTTCTTTGAGCAGATCAAGGAGCGAGCCACCAAAAGCCCGCAGGTCATCCAACTCCGCCAAGCCAACCCCTTCGACAAATTCCAGCTTGGCCTGCGCAAGCTCATCGAAGAATTCATGGTGCAGCGAATGAGCGACAACGATAAGATCGTGACGCGCTACATGGATGACAAGGAGTTCGAAAGCGCGGCTTTCTCAGTACTCTCTAAAGCTATCTTTGACGCCATTCCTCCCAGCAGCGAAACGACACCGCCGACGTGACGATGTGCTCGGCTTTCTCTAAACTTATCGGCAAATTTCTCCGCCATTTTCCCGGCCCGCACCCCAACCCGCCGCAAATTCGACTCCTCCCCCACAGCCTTTATTCTTTTTCAATCCGACTTCGAAGGCTAGATTCCTGCCGACATGCACTGGCTGGAAACACTCGACGCCGCGCTGCTCCGATTCATCAACCAGACGTTGAGCAACCCGTTCTTCGACTGGCTGATGCCGGTCCTGAGCGGAAATCGGGCGTTCATCCCCGTCGTCGCTGTCGCCGTCATGGCGCTGCTCTGGAAAGGCGGCGCCCGCGCCCGCATCGCCGTCCTGATCCTCGTGCCGACGCTGCTGCTCGGGGATCACTTGATCTGCAATACCATCAAACACCTGGTCGCCCGGCCGCGTCCGTTTTTCGATCTCCCCGGCCTTCACGTGTTGGTCGGCAAAACCGACAGCGGCAGCCTCCCGTCTGCGCACGCCGCGAACTGGGCCGCCGCCACGATGATCCTGTTCATCTACTACCGTCGCAGTCTCTGGTTCATGCTGCCCCTGGCAGTGGGCGTGAGTTTCTCCCGCGTCTATAACGGCGTGCATTACCCAAGCGACGTTCTGGCCGGTGCAATTCTGGGCGCGGGTTACGGCGCGTGCGTCGTGTGGACTGTGGACGCGCTGTGGCGCTGGGCCGGGCGGCGCTGGTTTCCGCTCTGGTGGAAACATCTCTCTTCACTGCTGAATCCTGACAGTCGAGAGCCGAGAGTCGAGGGTCGAGAGCCGGAGCCAATCGCCCTCGACTCTCGACCTTCGACGCTCGACCAACACTGGCTTCGTTTGGGTTATTTGCTTATCGCGGCGCTGCTGCTGTTCCGGCTGGCTTACATTGCCAGTGGCACGATCGAACTGGAAAACGACGAGGCGTACCAATGGCTCTGGTCAAAGCACCCCGCGCTATCCTATTTCAGCAAACCGCCGCTGATCGCCTACGCGCAGTTCCTCGGCACCTCGCTCTGGGGCGACAACGCATTCGGCGTGCGGTTCTTCTCGCCGGTCGTTTCGGCGATCCTCAGCCTCGCGCTGCTGCGGTTCTTCGCGCGCGAGGCCAGCGCAAGGCTCGGCGTCGTCCTGCTGCTCATCGCCACCGCGACGCCGATGCTGGCGGCGGGCGCAATCCTGCTGACGGTGGACCCGCTCAACGTGCTGTTCTGGACCGCCGCGATGCTGGCCGGCTGGCGCGCGGCGCAGCCCGACGGCGCGACCCGCCACTGGCTCTGGGTCGGGCTTTGGATGGGCCTCGGTTTCCTCAGCAAATACACCGCGCTGTTCCAACTGCTGAGTTGGGCGCTGTTCTTTCTCCTGTGGCCGCCCGCGCGCCCACACCTGCGCAAACCCGGCCCTTGGCTCGCCTTGCTTGTCAACGCGCTTTGCGCCGTGCCGGTGCTGATCTGGAACGCGCAGCACGGATGGGTCACCGTGAGCCACGTTGCCGACCGCGGCGAGTTTAATGAACCGTTCCGCCTGACTTTGCGCTTCGTGTTCGATTTCCTCGGCTCGGAGGCCGCGTTGCTGAACCCGTTTTTCTTTCTCGGCATGGTCTGGGCGGCCATTGCCTTCTGGCGGAGCGAGCGGCGCGACGCGCGTTTGCTTTACTGTTTCAGCATGGGCGCGCCGGTGTTCGTCGTCTTTTTCCTCCAATCCTTCCACGCCCGCGTGCTGCCAAACTGGATCGCGCCGGGTGTGTTGCCGCTCTTGTGCCTGACGGCCTTTTACTGGGACAAGCGACGCGACCGGGCGATCGTTCGGTGGGGACTCAAGGCTGGACTCATCCTCGGCCTGACCGTTGTCGGTTTGCTGCACCAGACGGACCTCGTCAAGAAAGCCACCGGCCATTATCTGCCAGTGCGGTATGATCCGCTCCATCGCGTGCGCGGCTGGCACGAGGTCGCGCGCATCGCGGGCGACGCACGGCGCAAGCTCGAAGCCGAGTCCGGCAAGCCGACGTTCATCATTTGCACGCATTACACCTACGTGAGCCAGATCACGTTTTACCTGCCGGAGGCGAAGGCCGCGGTGCGCGGCGTGCCGCTCGTGTATTACCAGGAAACCGACAAGCCGGAGAACCAGTTCTTCTTCCTGCCAAACTACCGTTACTCCAGCCGCAAAGGCGACAACGCCATTTACCTCGACGAACTCGAACGGCCCCAAAAAGAATCCGATCCGCCGCCGCAGCCCAAACCTACGCCGCCGGAGTTGCTGAAACAGTTCGCCAGCGTCAAAAGCCTCGGCGTGTTCAACGCCGGCTACAAGGGCCGCCCGATTTGGTGGTTTCAGATGTGGGAATGTCGCGAGCAGCGTTGAATGGCGAACCCGGCACTCAGCACTTTTTTCGCGGTGCGCGATTACGACCTCGCGACGACGCTCAACTCCGGCCAAGCCTTCCGCTGGCTGCCAGACGGCGATGCCTGGGTCGGCGTCGTGGGGAAACGCTGGGTGCGCCTCCGCGCGGAGCGCAACGGCATCGCCGCCGAAACCGCCGAGCCAATCGGCGACTGGCGCTGGCTGGCCGACTACCTTCAAACTTACGTTGACTTCGATTCCATTCTCGCCACGTTCTCCGGCGACGCACCGATGCGTGCCGCGGTGACCGCCTGTCGCGGGTTGCGGTTGCTGCGCCAAGACCCGTGGGAATGTCTGGCCTCGTTCATCCTTTCGGCGACCAAGCAAGTCGTCCAAATCCGGCAAATCGTCGCGCTGCTCTGCAAACGCTATGGCGAACCCGTGCCCGCGCCGCGCGGTCAGCCGCCGGCCTTTGCTTTTCCCACCCCGGAGAAACTCGCTTCCGCCACTGAAAGCCAACTGCGCCGCTGCAAGATGGGTTTTCGCGCGCCCAACCTGCTCGCCACCGCGCGCACCGTCGCGCGCGGGGAGTTCGACCTCGAACGCCTGCGCCACTTGCGGCTGAGACAAGCCCGGAGCGAGTTGATGAAACTGCCCGGTGTCGGCCCGAAAATCGCCGATTGCGTGCTGCTGTTCGCCTGCGGCTACCCGAGGGCGTTTCCGATGGACGTGTGGATTTTGAAAGCGTTGCGCCAACTTTACTTTCCGCGCCGCCGGCCCACGTCGGGGCAACTCCGTCAATTCGTTGAAACGCATTTTGGTCCCTACGCCGGCTACGCCCAGCAGTACCTTTTCCACTACATGCGGATGCACCATCTGCTGCGTAGCCGTCCCGCTTTGCGGGAATGAGGAGGCGGAAGATCGCGTGGCAACGGAAGCCGCCTCCTCACGCCGGCGCCTACAAAACACATGACACGCACACTGGAAGTCCTCTTCACGCCCGCGGAATTTGCCGCGCTCCGCGCCCGCGACCTCAGCCGCACCACTTGCGTCGTGTTCGATGTCCTGCGCTTCACCAGCACGATTGTGACGGCGCTGGCCAACGGCGCGGCAGCGGTCATTCCGGTGGCTGAGATTGCCGAGGCGTTGGCCCTGAAAAGGCGGCAGCCGGATGTGTTGCTGGGCGGTGAAAGGAATGGCCTGCGCATCCGCGCCAACCTGACCGGCGGGACGGATTTCGACCTCGGCAACTCCCCTCGGGAATACACGGTGGCGAAAGTCGCCGGGAAAACCATCGTCGCCACGACGACCAACGGCGCCCGCGCCGTGCGAGCGTGCGCCGGAGCGAAAGCGGTGCTGGTGTGCTCGTTTCTAAATCTCGGCGCCACGGCCTGGCGTCTTCAAGCACAGCCGCCGGCCAATCTGCTTCTGGTTTGCAGCGGGACACGCGACCAGGCCGCCTACGAAGACGCGCTGGCCGCCGGCGCGCTCTGCGATTCGCTGTGGCGGCTTTATCAGGACGGGCAAATTGCCGATTCAGCCCAGATCGCGCGGCAACTTTATCTGCAAGCGCCAGCAGACCTGACCGGCGTGCCGCAACATTCCCGCAACGCGCGCCGTTTGCTGGCCTTGCCGGAGTTGCGCGACGATGTGGCGTTTTGTTTACAACGGGACGTTTTCAATCTGGTTGCGCGCGTTGACAACAGCGGCCGGGTCGTAAAGGAACGCTGACCGATTTGGTTCACCTCGGAGGTTTGCCGCTCGAGTAGTCTCGCGGCAAGTCGCGTCTCTTAGCCGGAACGATGCTGTTCAGACGGGGGAACACACCCGCCTCCCGCAAAGCGGGACGCGCCTCGCGCCGGACACCGGACGGCGGAATAAACCGAACCGCACGATTTGCCTGCTGGCAGAGGCGGAGCGGCGGGCGAGGCGTCCGCCGCCACACGCGGGGGCGCGTGTGCTCCCCAATTCCAATTGCATCGTCCCGGCTTGGATTGCGCTTCGCGTTGACAACTTCCCCACCCTGCGACACTCTGGCGCCATGTCGAAATCAGCATTGGGGCGCGGTCTGGGCGCGTTGTTGAGCAGCCCGACCACCGCCGTCAAAACCCCCATCCCGGTCGCGATTCCTGTCGCTCCGCTGGCCGCGCCCGCGCCCGACTCGCGTGAGCGCGTGCAGCGCGCGCCGTTGAGCCGGATTCGTCCCTGTCCGCTTCAGCCACGCAAGGATTTTCCCGAGGAGACGCTCCGCGAACTGGCCGATTCCATCAAGGAACAGGGCATCGTCCAGCCGCTCATCGTGCGCGAGCGCGGCGACCATTTGGAACTGATCGCCGGCGAACGGCGGTGGCGCGCCGCCCAGTTGCTGGGCCTCGCTGAAGTTCCCATCATCATCCGCCAGGCCGACGACCGCGCGGTGCTCGAATTGTCGCTGATTGAAAACCTCCAGCGCGAAAACCTCAATCCGATCGAAGAAGCGCACGGCTACGCGCAGCTTGTCGGCTTGTTCAACCTGACGCAGGAGGAAGTGGCGGCGAAAGTCGGCAAAAGCCGCGCCGTGGTGGCCAACGCGCTGCGGCTGCTGAAACTCGCGCCGGTCATTCAGAATTACATCCGCGACGGCCGGCTTTCGGTGGGGCACGCGAAAGTCATTTTGGGACTGACCAGTGAGAAGCAGCAGCAGATCGTCGCCGAGCGCGTCATCAAGGAGGCGCTCAACGTGCGGCAGACGGAGCGAATTGTGGCGCGGTTGCAGTTGCGGGAGGGCGAGCGGCCGGGCCGCAAACCGGCGATGCCGCTCGCGGCCGACGCGCACGTGATCGAGATCGAGAACCGGCTGCGCGAGCGGTTCGGCACGAAGGTCAATTTGCGCTACCATCAAGGCAAGGGTTCGGTGGAACTCCTTTTCTTCAACGACGCTGACCTGGAGCGCATCCTGCAAATCGCCGGGATCAATGTGGATTGAAGTGTCTCCAGTTCATTTAGGTCTCACTTCACGCTATGAAAAAATTGAAGCTTTTTAGTTTACTTATTGGCGTTCTGTTTGTGGGTGTAATCGCGGGCGGTTGGCTGGGGGCTTGGTGGTCGGCACGAGTTTTAGCCAGGATGGAGTTCGCCAAGCCCGAAGTTGACTTGGCGTTCCATGCTGCGCAGGAAGCTGAGTGGGCCGCGGAGCTTCGGCTGAAGGAAGCCAAAAGCACAATTACAGACTTGGAAAATTCCATAAACATTCAGTTAGCGACAATTGCAGGGTGGGATGCAGTCGCGCCGCCGGATGAGCAGACACGTAAGGCGCGTGACAGATTTCTAACGTCGGTGAAAGTTTATCAGGAAAGCTACCCGGCTAGTGGCAGTGACGCGGCTCGCATTAACGCGCTGCTCAGCACAGTCCCCGGTCGGAATCCACAGAGCACCTGCAAGAACGGCATTTGCCGGTTAGATGACCTGCGTCTCGCCAAGTTGCACGCGATTACCAATTCCCCGTGACACCTAGGCCCAAAGCCAGCCGACGCCGCGTTCGCCCACAAAACCTGTCACCTGTCACCCATCACCCGCCACGCTCCATGATGTTGGAAGTCCTCAAATACGGTCATCCGGCGCTCCGGAAAAAGGGCGAGAAAATCGCCACCGTCACACCGGCGATTCAGAAGCTGGCCGCCGACATGCTGGAAACGATGCAGGCGGCCAAGGGCATCGGCCTCGCCGCCCAGCAAGTCGGCCACGCGCTGCAACTGATGGTCATTGACCTGCGGGGCGTGACGGACCGGCCCTCGACGCTCGAATTGAACGGCAAGCCGTCTAATGTTGATCAGTTCATGCCGCTGACGCTCATCAATCCCGAATTGACGCCGACCGGTCAGCCCGCCACGGGCCCGGAAGGCTGCCTAAGTTTTCCGGAAATCTACGCGGACGTCACGCGCCCCGAATCCGTGAACGTTTCCGCGCTGAACGAGAAAGGCGAGCGGGTCGGGTTTCACTGCGGCGGATTGCTGGCCCGCGTCGTGCAACATGAAACGGATCACCTGCACGGCATCCTGTTCATTGACCGGATGACCAAGGAAACCAAGGAGCAACTCAAACCGGAGCTGGACGCGCTGCAAGCCGAAACGAAGGCAGAGTTGCAGAAGGCGCAGAAGAAGCAGCCACCCAACGTGCTGTCGGCGTCCCGTCGGCAGAGCCGATTTTAGAAGTGATCTTCCGGCAAGATGCCGGAAGCACGCTTTCAATACACCTTCCGCAGATTCGAGGGCAGGATGTTCAGTTCCGTGCGGTACTTGGCCACCGTGCGGCGCGCGATCATCACACCCTTGTCCTTCAGGATTTTCACGACCTCCTGATCCGACATCGGCTTCGTGGAATCCTCCTTCCGGAAGACGTCGGCGATCATGTCTTTGACGCTGGTGTTGGACATGCCGTCGCCGGTCGTGGTCTGGATGCCGGTGGTGAAGAAATACTTCATCTCGAAGACGCCCTGCGGCGTCCGCATGTATTTGCCGGACACCGCGCGGCTCACAGTGGTCTCATGCACCCCAACGACCTCGGCCACCTGCACCATCGTGAGCGGCTTGAGATAAGCGACGCCTTTCTCCATGAACTGGCGCTGGCGTTTCACAATTTCCTTCGCGATGTTCAAAATGGTCTGCTGCCGCTGGTCAATGCTCTTGATCAAAAATTTCCCGGCGCGAATTTTCTCGCGGATGTAATTCCGCGCTTCGATGAACGCCTGTCGCTCCATGACCTGCGCGATCGCGTGCTGCACCGTATCCATCTGCGCCGGGGTCAGGTTTTCCTGCTCCGCCAACTGTCGCAGCACCGCCAGCGCCCTGGCATCGTCGTTGGCCTTGACGGCGGCGACGGCTTCGGCCACCGCCTTCCTCGTCGTCCGGTCTGACGATTTGAAACCGCTCTCGAGGGCCGGGACATCCACGGCGCTGCGCGACATCAGGTCTTTGTAGGTGTTGCTGATGCGCAGGTGTGGAATCTGCTCGTTGTTCGTGGTGATTACGAAATCATCGCCGGTTTTCTGAACGAAAACCTCCGGCATGACATATTGGTCGTTGTCCGGCAAGTATTGGCGGCCCGGCCGGGGTTCGAGCCGGCTGATGCGCTTCATCGCCGCCTGGACTTCTTCCAGGCTGATCCCCAGACCCCTGGCAATCTCCGGCACGCGGCGTTTGCCCAACGCCTCCATGCATTCGGCCACGATGCGGTACTCGATGGTGTTCTGCTGCCCCGCGCGCTCCAATTGCAGCAGCAGACATTCCCGCAAATCGCGCGCGCCCACGCCGGGAGGATCAAACGTCTGGATAACCTTCAGCACCGCCAGAATGTCTTCCGCGGGGATGTGGCTCGAAGCCGCCAACTCGTCCACCGTCGCCTTGAGATAACCGTAATCGTCAATGTTGCCGACGATGATCTCCGCCATCGGCCGCTCGTCTTCCGCAAGGTCCGAAAACCGCACCTGTTCGAGCAGGGACTCCTGGAGCGACGTGCCCACGGTCAGTGAATCGAACATGAACTGCCGCCGCTCTTCCTCCTCGGCCGACGCTCGCACGGGGGCGTTCACTTGGGCAAACTGCTCGCGCCATTCCTGGTCAAGCTGGGCCAAGCGATTGAACTCAGCCTCGAAATCGTCCGCCGGCGCCCCGCTGGATTTCTCGGTCGCCGGATCGAACATCACGTCGGTCGGCGGCTCGGCGGGATCAATGCCATCCGCGGATTTGTCCGCTTCCTCGCCCGCCTTCTGGCGCAGCTCGGTTTCCGACGAAGGCACTTCCTCCAACACCGGATTCTGCTCCATTTCATGCTCCACCAGAGTCTTCAACTCCAGCATCGGCGCGTGCAGCAAAGCCAGCGACTGCTGCAGTTGCGGCGCCAGCACCAGCGACTGCGAGAGCCGTTGACTCAGTTGTAAACCATGTGTCACTGACGGGATTTTATAATTCAGCCGCGCGCAAACTCAAGGTATTTGTGGCACGCAATTGGCTGCCAGCCGCGCGCCGCAAGATCACTTCCGCTGCGTTCCCACCTGTGAACCGACGCGTTTGGTGTCCACCCTTCAGGGTGTCACAGTGCCAAGCCACGCTAACCCGGAAATTTCACACGCTGTAGCCGCAAACTTTACCACGTATCACGTGGTGAAGTTTGCGCCTGTCTGCCGGCAGGCAGGCCGCACGGCCAGCGTCTGTCCGGGAATCGCAACCTGAAGGTTGCCCCGAAAGCTTTCGGGGTTGGCAATCCCAGCCGCGTGTGAAATTTCCGGGCTGAAGCGTGCATACCGAGCACCCGCCGGCTCATGGGCACGATTCGCGAGCCGGGGTTTCGTGGAATCTCTCCTTGATTTGAACCGCGTCGCGGACACCGCCTTGAGCCAATCGCGCCACTTGGCGGGAAAAACGTTGCCGCTCACCCAATCCGCAACTAACGTCCGGCAGTGGCAGTCCACTTGACGATCCTCGGCAGCGGCTCGGCGGGCAACTGCGCCTACCTCGAAGCCGACGAGACCCGCATCCTCATTGATGCCGGGTTCAGCGTTCGCCAAACCCGCCAGCGCCTCGCCCGGATCGGTCGCGCGCCGGAGAGCCTGCACGGCATCCTGATCACGCACGAGCATAGCGACCACATTCAGGGCCTCGCCGGGCTGGCCGACCGACTTGGGATTCCGCTCTACTGCAATCGGCCAACCAAAGATGCCATCGAGGACCTGCTCAAAGCGCAGTTCAACTGGCGGATTTTCACCACCGGATCGAGTTTTGAGGTCGGCGACATTTCGGTGGACAGCTTCAGCGTTCCGCACGACGCACAGGAGCCGGTTGGTTTTCTGATCCACACGCAGGCCGGGAAAATTGGTTTTGTCACGGACCTGGGCCATGTCACCAAACTGGTCATTGAACGCGTCCGCGCCGCCAACGTCCTTGTGCTCGAAACGAACCACGACGTGAAAATGCTTCAGGAATGTCCGCGCCGCCCGTGGAGTCTCAAACAACGCATCCTCGGTCGCCACGGCCATCTGTCGAACGAAGCCGCCGCCGCTGCGCTCGAGCAGATCATGACCGCTGAGTTGCGCCACTTTTATCTCGGCCATCTCAGCCGTGAATGTAACCGGCCCGAGCTGGCCCACCGCGTGATCAATGACCGCATGGAAAAAATCGGCGCCCAGCACTGTCGGACGGAGTTAACGTCGCAACATATCCCCTGCCCAACGTTGATTTTGTAACCATACGTCAATGAGATTTCTGCAACCCCAGACCGCCGCCGAACTGGACGCCCTCTTCGACCGCCTGCCGATACTTGCCGCCTCAGGATAGACCAGCATCTCCATGCCGCGCGAAACCCCCAACCCAAACTGCTACATCATTGCCGGGCCGAACGGCGCGGGCAAAACCACCTTCGCCACCCAGTTTCTGCCGCTTTACGCCAAGTGTCGAAACTTCATCAATCCTGACTTGATCGCCCGGGCGCTCTCGCCGTTCGATCCAGACGCCGGCATGTTGCGGGCGGGGCGCACGGTTTTGGAACGCATTGCCGAGTTTGCGGCGGGGAAGACGGACTTTGCCTTTGAAACCACCCTTGCTGGACGCGCCTATGTGCCGCGCCTTTGCCGACTGCGGCGCGCAGGGTTTCGAGTCCACATGTTCTACCTGTGGATTCCCAGCCCGGAACTTGCCTTGCTGCGGATCCGCGACCGCGTCGAAAGCGGCGGCCACAACGTCCCCGAGCGCGATGTCCGCCGCCGCTTTGATCGCACGCGCCGCAATCTGTTTACCCTCTACCGCCCGTTGCTCGACACGCTCCATTTCTTTGACAACTCGTCGGACACCCCTCGCTTGATCTTCAAAGACGAGGCTCGCAAAACGACCGTAATTGATGCAGTCCTCTACGCGCAACTGCTCCAGCAAACACAGCGATGAAACGAACGCCCAAACCCACCCTGACTCAGAAAGCGATGCAGGCCCTGTGCGAGGCCGTCGCCAAGGTCGTTGAAGACCACCGCCAACGGGGCAGGCCGCTGGCGCTCTGGCGCCACGGCAAGGCCGTCTGGGTTCCCGCAGAGGAAACAGCCGCGCTCCGTGAAAGCCCAACGCCCTACCGGACCAGGCCCCACGGTGCGAAATCCTAACCCGGGAATTTCACACGCGGCTCGAATGGCCGACAGCGTGTAGCCGCAACCTTTAGGTTGCGATTCTTGGACGGACGCTGTGCTGGCCCGGCGCGAACTAAAGTTCGCGGCTACAGCGTGTGAAATTTCACGGCTAAGCCACCTCCGCCCATCATCGCCCAGAACCTCGGCGCCCTCTTCGACTGCGCCTTCAAACGCAAGTCATGAGGACAGGATTGACAAGATGCACAGGATGGAAGGCTACCTCATCCTGCCATTCTTGATCCTGTAAATCCTGTTCATCCTGTCTTTTCTTCTTTGCCGCTGCGGGCAGCGCGGTGAAAATCGCCGCCGCATGTTTCACACGCACCGGATTGATTCGCTCGACCTGCCGGCGTTGGCGCCATATCGCACGCTGAAGCGGCCATTGGCGCATCAGACGCAGGGCATCTTCGTCGCCGAAGGCGAAAAGGTCGTGCGCCGCCTGCTGGAAAGCCATTTCACCGTTGTCTCCGCGCTCCTGCCGGAAAAATGGCTTCCGGAATTCGAGCCGCTGCTCCGCGCGCGCGCCGAGGACATTCCGGTTTACGTCGTTCAGAAAAAGCAGGTGCTCGAAAACCTCGTCGGCTTCTCGATGTTCCAAGGCGTGCTGGCCGTGGGCAAAATCCCCGCGCCGATTGCACTGGACCATGTGCTTGCGCGCAGCCCCAAGCCCCGGTTGCTGGTCGCGATTGACGCGCTGACCAACGCCGAAAACCTTGGCGTGCTCGTGCGCAACTGCGTTGCGTTTGGCGTGCAGGCGCTGCTCGTGGGCGAAACGTGCGCCAGTCCGTTCCTGCGCCGCGCCGTGCGCAACTCGATGGGCACGATTTTCCAATTGCCGGTGCTGGAACTTGGTGGGGCGAGCGTCCTCGCGAGCCAAAATCAGAAATCAGTCCACGGCTCGCCAGTAGTCTCGCCCCACCGGTCCACTGACGATCGTACTCCTTCGAGTCTCGCGCAAACGCTCTACAAATTGCGTACCTATGGCATCCGCACGGTTGCCGCCCACCCGCATGCTGTTAGTTGGAGTTCAAGCTTCAGCTTGGCCTCGACCGCATCACCGCCTGCTCAGAACAAGCTAAAGCTTGAACCCCAACACAAGGTCATCTCCCGCAGCGATCTCACCGACGACTGTTGCATCGTCTTCGGCAGTGAAGGATACGGGATCCGATCAGAAGTGCTGGCGGCGTGCGACGAGGCCGTGGCGATTCCCATGCCGCCAAGCGTTGATTCGCTGAACGTGGGCGCGGCGGCAGCCGTGTTTCTTTACGAGGCAAACAGGCAGCGGGGAAAGATGGGTAGTGGTACAGTTTGAAGTTTTACGACTCGCCACGCGCAGCCGGGAAACCGGGATTCACATTCAATCAATCGCAACGCGCAGCCGGGAAATCGCCCCTGACATTCCGGCCACCGGCATGGACAGCCGGGAAATCGGGATTTACATCGAAGAAACCGGCATCTACTGGTCAGAAATCGCCACTTACATTCAGGAAATCGGGATTTACATTGAAGAAATCGGCATCTACTGGTCAGAAATCGCCACTTACATTCAGGAAATCGGGATTTACATTGAAGAAATCGCCGCCGACATTCAGGAAATGGCCGCAAACATTGGGGAAATCGGCATCTACAGCCGCCGCACCACCGCCCGCAGCCGGGGAATGGCCGCAAACAGCCGATTTCTCCTTATTTCCGCTTGATTTGCTGAAAACACCGCATTGAAACTGGGCTTGGAGTGAGGAGTCGAAATCATCCGCAGATTTCGTTGATGGACGCGGATTAAAAATCAAAGCCTTGCTGCTTTTGCGAATCATCTTCGCGCGCAACCTCCGGTGATCTCAGCATCAACCGCTGCGGTGCGGTCGCCGGATTTTCAAACAGAGAAATTTCCCAAAACCCACGGCTGATGCTTGTGCTACCAAATTTAATTTCCTGTGGATTGATTTCAATCGTCAGACGTTTTGTGTCCTTATAAGTGCGAAGTAAGGGAAGGAACTGTTTATGGCGGAAAAAACAAACGCCTTCTTCTTCAACTATGGCGACATACGATGTTCCGGCCCTGTCTTCAACCGTTAAAGTGATCTCCCCGTCTTGCGCGGCAATCCGTAAATGGTCGTCTTGCGCCACGCCACCCAACGAAAGCATCTTGAGCATTTTAATGAGAACTTTTCTTTCAATGGTGAATTTCATTTGCCAGCGCCTCTTTAATCGCGAGTGGAAAATGGCGAAAGAGTTTCCAGTGCGCGGCGGGTCAAAGTTTCTGCTTCGGCATGACTGAGTGTGCGTTCGGCGAATTTTCTTAAAAATTGTTTTTCAAGGTCGTCGAGATAACGCAAATAGGAAGCAACGGTTTTCTCAATGGTGAATTTGTCGGCTGGCAGGCGAATGACATAAACATCAGGCCGGGAGGCGTGAATCAGAAATTCCGCTTCCGCGCGCGATGGAGAGGTGATGATTTGGCCGTCTTGGTCAATTACTTCCTGCTGCATGAGCATGGCATGGCCGAGGCGCAGGCGTTTGCCTGTCACGTTGATTTCCTTGAAGGCATTTGGTTTTCGTTCATTGAAACCTTGCGGCCAAAACGCGTCGGGGAAATTACGCACGCCGTCGGGTAAAACTTCCTCAATCACTTCGGACAGAATTTTTCCAGTGTCACGCTCAAACCGGCTCTTTACCTGAACCTTGCGTTGTTCAGCAAGCGAAAGGCGTTCTTTTATCATTTCATCCACGCCCGCATAAATTTTCTGCAAACTAGATTTTGATTTGAACCCCAAAGCGGCCAGAACCGTCTGATCCAAAGCAAGGCGGTCTTTTTGTTTTATTTCTTCACTCCAACGTTCGACATCTCTAGCGGCGATTTTTGAAAACTTGGAAAGAATTGACGAGGCGTCATTCTTCGTTAACGCGCGCGGGTTAATCACGAGAAGTTCGCGCGCATCTTCAGTTTCAAATTTTATCGCGCCGTCACCAAGATTTGCACGAGCGGAGACTTCAATAAAAAGAGATGAAACGGCAGAATTCAAAAGCGCGGCGAGAACATCGGTGGCTACACCTTGTTTCGCGGTCAGCATGTGGAATGCACGGTCGCTCAAAAAAGGTTTCTTCGCAAAACGCTGCGCGTAACGGTCGCCGATCACATAGCTCATGAAAATGTCGGCCTTCTTTTCAACAGGAATCGCCCACCAGCCGATTTTGCGATTCTTCACCGACTCGACTTTGGGCCAAGGAATTCCAGCAGCCGTTTTTTGCTTCTGACGAGTTACCTGTTTTTCACCCCATTCGATGTAAGCCAGTGCGCCGCGATGCCTAAGGCGTCGCAGTTCGTGTTTCGTTTTATTGCAAAGAAAAACCTTCCCTTTCAAATGCTTGGGCGTGACCAACACTCCTTCGACTTCTTTGGGAGACCGGAGAATCGGAACAATGTAATCTTTCTCAATCTTCCAGTAAGAAATTCGATCTTCATCAAGATAAAAGAAATCATTCAAACCTGTATAGAGACCTGTCTTTACGTGTGCCGCCTCGGACACTGGCGCCAGCTTGTCTTGGCTTTGCTCCAAAATCTCAAAGTAAATGTCCGGCGCGCGCAGAAATTGTCCCCACTTCACCGTTTTTCCTTCGCCTTCCACTTCAGCCAGCAAATCGGCCTGCGGTTTCATGCGGATGCGAAAATCCTCGTCTTCAAATGCCCGCAAGCCGGTCGCCAGTTCATGAGTTTCGCGTCGCGTGTGAGCGGATTCGATTCGGCTGACCAATTTTTCGACGTTTTGCCAGCGTTCCAATGGATAAAGTTTCAAATCCTGCGGAATGAGTTCAGCAAGACGCCGTTTTACTTTTACGAATTTGACCACGTTGGCGGCGCGCCCGACCGCGCTTTCGCAGCGTTCAAGAATGGTGACGACGGTGTTGATGCTGCTGTCCTCAAACCACGGCTCGCACCGGCTTTCCAAAACAGCAACGAGTTTGAATTTGCGCAGGAAAAATTTCTGCAACTCGCAGCCGTAAGCCACATCGAGCCATGAATTGGAAGTGATGAAACCGAGACGGCCATCGCTTTTGACGAACGGCGTGGTATGAAAGAAAAGATAGGCGTAAATGTCGGCTTGGCCGGACAATTTTATTTCGCCATTTTTGAACAACTCAGAGTATTTGCCGCGCCAATCTTTTTCCAGAGCCTGATACAGAGTTCCCTTGTAGCCTTTGACTTTTTGCTCGATGAGTTCCTGTCGGATGAATGGAAAATTTCCAACGGCGGCATCGAAACTCGGAATGGTTTCGGTGATTTTGAGATTGGGATCAACGTTTGGCTTGGGCGGCGGGAATTCAAATTTGTCGCCGACTTTGACTTCAAAAAAATCCTTTTGGATGACACGCGGGAAATTCGCATATTCGCGGATGTCGCGCGCGAAAAGGTTGATGGTGGCCAGTTCCGCCGGAAACGCGGCGATGTCCACGCCCCAAATTTGCGAAAGGAGATGAAGGTGATTGCGTTCGCCCGTCGTGCGCTTCATGTCATAGGCGCGGACAAGAAATGTGCCAGTGCCGCAAGTCGGATCAATGACAGTGTCTATCGGAGAACGGACGCAAAAGCCGAGAATCAAGTCGGTGAGATTTGTCGAAGTGAAGTATTGTCCGAGTGAGTGACGTTCCTCGGTTGGAATCAGTTCCTGAAAAACCGTGCCAATGACGTCTTCGGGCATTTTCGAAAAGTTGTATCGCTGTAAATCGGCAATCAGCTTTTCCAATTCTTTCGCGGCAAAATCAGGAATCGGAATCCGGTCGGTGATGTCTTCGATGAAAACGGCTTGGTAATCAATCGCGCGTGCTTGGGCTAGAAACTCAGTAAGCTTTCGTTGAAATTTGTTTGGGGTAATCCCGACAAAATCCATCGCTGGCAGTGAATGCGAGCGGCGCATCGCTTGATAAAAAATGATTTTGGCGAGCAACCGATAGACGCCTTGGCGTGCGATGACTTCATTTTCATTCGGCGCGCCGGATTTGATGCCCTGTTTGACACGCCATGATTCAATTTCGCGGTGGAAATTTTTGTCGCGGGCGCGCGCGCAAGCGAGTGATTGAGCAAAAAGTGGTGCAACTGTATTTGTGGCTTCGCGCAACTTGCCAACGAAGAAAGTCGTATCGAGATCAATCTGGTGAAAGTGGCCTTCACGCTTGGCACGTGCCAGCAAATCCAGAATTTCCAGCGCGCGGTCGCGCAGGAGAATTTCCTTCTGCTTGTTTTTAATGTCCTCGACGCCTGTGATTTGGGTCAACGGTGGGAACTTGTCGTAAGCAACAAGTGAATTTGTGAAAAGCTCGCCTTCGTGCGGAACGCGCCAGACGATTGTGTCCCGCATATTCCAAGTAACGAAGTAGTCTGCTTGAAGTGCGCGCGCCTTATCCGCCGCGTTTTTTAGCAGCTCGTGATCGCGCACATCTGTCTCTGGTGTTTTAAGCTCGAAATTTGAAAAAGCGAGATTTGCTGCACGGTTCAGCCAGATTGTGCCATCAAGGAAAAGAGTTTTGCTGCCGACTTTAATGCTGGTTTCTCCGCTTACAGATTCAAATGGATGACCGCCGCGCGCAAAGGCGGAGTCCATCCATTGATAAACCTTGCTGGCGAATTCCCTTTCGTTGGCGCGCAGGTCAGGCATGATTTTTACACGGGCGAGTGTGCGCGGGAAATTTGTCAGCGTCAATTCCGCTTTCACTGCTTTTCGGCCAGACAGCCGCGTGCCCGTGCCACCTTCAATTTTGTTCTTGCCCGATATTTCTTGGCGTCTTCCGCCTCCTTATGTCGGCGCCGACTTCAATACGGAAACACCTTCGCGTAAACTTCCCGAATCGCCCGCCGCCATTTCGCCAGCGCCACACGGAAAGCTTCAGGTGAGGAAAAGCCACACCGCACCGAGACGCGGTAATACGGCGCGGGATCGTCGGGCAAAACGGTTTCGCCTTCGTAACTCCACCGGCGCAGGATGCCTTCGACACGTCGCAACTGCCGGTAGTTTTCGAGCAATTGGTCGAAGTCGGCGCGGGTTGGGGCTTGTTGTCCACGCTTTAGCGTGCCGCCAGGAGCCGACACCCTGAAGGGTGGACAACCAACGGCGTCGCGTGCGCGTT